>Ga0157372_10001009_pt1 | contig 30792 bp, 27 predicted proteins | sample C55metaG_FD_115307 | JGI IMG/M metagenome (GOLD analysis project Ga0157372, IMG submission 115307) | Corn rhizosphere microbial communities from Kellogg Biological Station, Michigan, USA - C5-5 metaG | ecosystem: Host-associated > Plants > Roots > Rhizosphere > Soil | place: USA: Michigan...
CCAGAACGACGTGCTGAAGGAGTACATGGCCCGCGGCAACTACATCTACCCGCCGGAGCCGACCATGCGGCTGACCACCGACATCTTCGAGTACTGCCGCGAGAACGTGCCGAAATGGAACACGATCTCGATCTCCGGCTACCACATCCGCGAGAAGGGCTGTTCGGCCGTCCAGGAGGTGGCGTTCACCCTCTCCAACGCGATCGCCTACGTCGAAGCGGCACTGGAGCGGGGGCTGAAGATCGACGAGTTCGCGCCGCGGCTGGCCTTCTTCTTCAACGGCCACAACAACGTCTTCCAGGAGATCGCCAAGTTCCGGGCGGTGCGGCGGATGTGGGCGAAGATCGTCGGCGAGCGCTTCGGGGCCGAAAACGAGCGCTCGCAGCAGATCCGCTTCCACACCCAGACCGGCGGGGTGACGCTGCAGGCCCAGCAGCCGGAGGTGAACATCATCCGCGTCGCCCTGCAGGGCTTCGCCGCCGTCTGCGGCGGCACCCAGTCGCTGCACACCAACGGCTTCGACGAGGCGCTGGCGCTGCCGACCGAGCGCTCGGCCCGGATCGCCCTGCGCACCCAGCAGGTGATCGCCTACGAGTCCGGCGCCGCCGACACCGTCGACCCCTTCGCCGGCTCTTACTTCGTCGAGTCACTGACCGACGAGATCGAACTGCGCGCCTGGGAGCTGATGGACAAGGTCGAAGAGCTCGGCGGCTCGGTCGAGGCGCTGGAGTTCATGCAGCGCGAGATCGAGGAGTCGGCAATGAGCTACCACGAGCGCTACAAGACCGGCCAGGACGTCATCGTCGGCGTCAACAAATTCGTCACCGACCAGGTCGACGACGTCGACATCCTCAAGGTCGACCCCGAGGCCGAGCAGCGTCAGCTGGCGCGGCTCAAAGCCTTCAAGCAGAACCGCGACCAAACCGAGGTCGAGGCCAAGCTCGAGTCCCTCCGCGACGTCGCCCGCGGCGACGGCAACCTCCTCCACCCGATCCGCGCCGCCCTCAAAGCCAACGCCTCGATCGGCGAGGTCTGCGGCGCCATGCGCGAGGTCTTCGGCGAATACAAGGGCGGCGCCTTCTTCTAACGATTGCTGAATTAGCCCGGCTATAACCGGCGCAAGTCATCAATCGTCATCTGAACGGTCGCTGCCATTCGCCCCTCGGGGGAGGAACGCGCTCGTTGCGGTTGAAGCCGGGGCCATGATCGAGGTCTCGAGGACGTTGATGAAGTCCGAGCCTGAGCTGGCGGAGCTGGTGGAGAGCGTCGAAGGGCTCGAGGTGACGATGGCCGAGAAGGGCTTCGGGACGCGGGTGGAGTTGCGCGCCGCGGAGGAGTCCGGCCTGGCCGAGGCCGACCTCGAAGCGGTCCTCGATCGCCTCGCCGAGCCGCAGCGGCGGCCGTTCAGCTGAGCGAGGAAAGAGCTTTGGAACGCATCCCAACGCGGTCGGCTGCGCCCGGCCCGGAAAAGGAGTCCAGATAGTGAGCATGGTGAAGCGCCACCTGACGGTGGCGAACGTCTTGTCCTGCATCGCCCTTTTCGTCGCCCTCGGCGGCGTCGCCTACGCGGCGGTGAAAATCCCTGTCAACGGGGTGAAGACGCGGAACATCGCCCCGCAGGCGGTCACCAACCCGAAGATCAAGCGGGAAGCGGTCACCTCCGGGAAAATCAAAAACGGCGGCATCAACGCGCTCGACATCGGCGCCGGTCAGGTCACCAACGAGAAGATCGCCACCGGTGCGGTCAGCTCGAAGAAGATCGCCAAGAAGGCGGTGAGCAACCGGACGCTGGCCGAAGAATCGGTGACGACCGGGAAAATCGCCAAGGAATCGATCGACGCCGCGAAGATCTCGACCTCGCTGTGGGCGCAGCTGGTGCGGAACGTCGCCTACTTCAACTCGAGCAGCGTCACCAACCCCGAACAGAACAAGACGGCCACGATCGAATGCCCGAAGGGCAAGGAAGCGATCGGCGGCGGCGTCCGGCTCGAAGGGGAATTGAAGGAAGTCGCCGTCACCGGCTCTTACCCGTTCTCCTCCGGAAACTCGCGCACCGGTTGGACCGGGATCGCCCACGAGAGCGGGGCCGGCCCCTACGGCGACTGGTCGATCGTCGCCTTCGTGGTTTGCGCGGAACTCTGACCGGGAATCACCGCTCTGCGCGGATTCCTAAGATGCGTATTGCATCGTGGAAGCACGAAGGGCCCGCTCCGGCGGGCCCTTCGTCTGTCTGAGGACGCGCTGACCCTGCCGCACATAGAATGCCGCGGCCCCATGCGAGAGAGAAACCCCGAAACCCACGACGAGAAGCTCGCCTACCTGCGCGAGCTGCGTGAGGCGGCGATCAACTCCGCCTCCGAGGCGGCGGTCGAGAAGCAGCACGCGAAGGGGAAGCTGACCGCGCGCGAGCGGATCGAGAAGCTGCTCGACCCCGGCTCCTTCGAGGAGCTCGACACCTTCGTCCGCCACCGCACCTACGACTTCGAGATGCAGAAGAACCGGCCCTGGGGTGACGCGGTCGTCACCGGGCACGGCACGATCGACGGCCGCACCGTCTTCGTCTTCAGTCAGGACTTCACCGTCTTCGGCGGCAGCCTCGGCGAGGTGATGGCGGAGAAGATGTGCAAGGTGATGGACCTCGCCGCCCAGGTCGGGGCGCCGGTGATCGGCATCAACGACTCCGGCGGGGCGCGGATCCAGGAGGGCGTCGTCTCCCTCGGCGCCTACGGCGACGTCTTCGTCCGCAACGTCAAATGCTCGGGCGTGATCCCGCAGATCAGCCTGGTCATGGGTCCCTGCGCGGGGGGCGCCGTCTACTCGCCGGCGATGACCGACTTCATCTTCATGGTCAAAGAGAGCTCGCACATGTTCATCACCGGCCCGGAAGTGATCAAAACCGTGACCGGGGAGGAAGTCGAGTTCGAGGAACTCGGCGGGGCGATGAGCCACAACAGCAAGTCCGGGGTGGCGCACTTCGCCTCCGAGGACGAGGAGAGCTGCCTCGAAGACGTCCGCTACCTGATGAGCTTCCTCCCCTCGAACAACCTCGAGGCGCCGCCGCGGTTCGAGCCGAGCGACGACCCCGAGCGCGAAGACGTCGAGCTCGACACGCTTGTCCCCAACGATCCCCAGAAGCCCTACGACATGCGCGACGTGATCGCCCGCGTGGTCGACGACGAAGAGTTCTTCGAGGTCCACGAGCACTTCGCCAAAAACATCGTCTGCGGCTTCTCCCGCCTCGACGGCTATCCCGTCGGCATCGTCGGCAACCAGCCCGCCTTCCTCGCCGGCGTGCTCGACATCGAGGCCTCCGAGAAGGCGGCCCGGTTCGTGCGGACCTGCGATTGCTACAACATCCCGATCCTCACCTTCACCGATGTCCCCGGCTTCCTCCCCGGCACCGACCAGGAGTGGAACGGGATCATCCGCCACGGCGCCAAGCTCCTCTACGCCTTCACCGAGGCGACGGTGCCGAAGCTCACCGTCGTCACCCGTAAGGCCTACGGCGGCGCCTACGACGTGATGAACTCGAAGCACATGTTGGCCGACTACAACGTCGCCTGGCCGACCGCCGAGGTCGCCGTGATGGGTCCCGAGGGCGCCGTCAACATCATCTACCGCAAAGACATCGCCAACTCGCCGACCCCCGACGAGCGCCGCCAGAAACTGATCGACGACTACAAAGCCCACTTCGCCAACCCCTACTCGGCGGCGGAGCGCGGCTACATCGACGACGTCATCGAGCCCCGCCAGACCCGCCCCAAGCTGATCCGCGCCCTGCGCATGCTGCAGACCAAGCGGGTCGACCAGCCGAAGCGCAAGCACGGCAACATCCCGCTGTAGCCTCCGGCAAAAGTCGTACGACATTTTTGAAGCCGTCCGGCAAGGGTGCTACCTTGCGCACATGGAGTTGAAGAGCGTTCCCGTCAAGAGCAATGACGTGCGTGTGCCAAAGCCGGAGCTCGGCAGCGCTTACCTCGTCGAGCGCTACAGCGCCGGAAGCGTCAAAGCAGTGATCCTGCACCCGGACGACTTCGCCGAGCTGCAGAGCCGAGTTCGGATGCTGGAGGAAGCGGCCCAGCCGGCCACCTTCGAGCTGACCGAGCTCAGTGTCAAGGCCCACCGGATCGCCGAGTCTCGCGAGGGCGAGCTGGTCGAAGACGAGGCCGCCGTCCGCAGCCTGCTCGGAATTTGAGCTTCTCGGCCGGGGAGGTGTACTGGGCGGTCGTGCCCTACACGCCGCAGGCGCCCTTTCAGGTGTTCGTGAAGGACGGCGCGCCGGTGGAGGTGCCGGAGGCAAGGACGATCGTCGCCGGGTTGAAGAAGGGCGGCGATGCGGAGCTCCGCTTCGTCGTCGAGGCGAAGGCGCGGCCGGTGCTGCTTCTTTCTGATCGTGTCGACGCGCATACCGGAGATCTGTTCGGTCTGCGACTGGTCCGACTCTCCTCTCTCGACGAGGATGAGGCCGAGCGGGTCAGGAACCAACGCGAGCCGGGCCTGTTTCATCTGAAACCCGAGCGCTTCCCCGACCTCACCGAAGAGTCGGCGGCCATAGTCAGCGCCCCGATCCGCCTCCATCAGACCGCCGTGGACTTCGACAAGCCGCTTGGGCGCCTGGACCAGAACGAGATGCGCGTCCTCAGCGAGCGCTTCATTACCTACTGGCAGTTCGACCTGCACCAGCTCCTGCTCGGGAAGATCAAAGAGCTGCTGAGGAAGCGGGAGGAGAAGTAACCGCGGCTGTCCGGTTGAACCTGGGTCGGAAGCCAGACGTAGGACCGGTAACCGGCTGATCGCCGGATCACCGAAAGGAGATCGCCATGAGGCGGTTGCTGCTCGCAGCCATCATCAGTGTTCTCGTCCTCGGTGTCTTGTCCCCGTCGGCCCTTGCCGGGAGCGGAAACCCCGCAGGCAAAGGGCCGCCGAGCCAGTCGTGTCAGGAAATCGAGGCGGAAGGCGGGCGCGTCCCCGGCCGGTCGTCCTCCTCGCCCGGCTCACCCTTCAACGAGCCGGAAATCAACAGCGAAGAAGGCGGCACCGGAGGCCGGCACTACAGCGAGAAGTCGCAGTACGACGTGGCCTGTTTCCACGTCTCCAAGGGCTGACTACGGAACGGCGGTGGCCTCGGTCTCGACGCCACCGCCACCCCCGCGGCCGGGGGCGGCGGCGTCCTCGCCCCCGAGCCGGTGGGCGAGGTAGACGGGGATGATCGAGATCAGGATCGTCAGCACGGCGACGGCGTTGACGATCGGGAGTTCGTGGGGGCGGAAGAGGTTGGAGAAGATCCAGATCGGGAGGGTCTGTTCGCCGGCGCCGATCGTGAAGTTGGTGACGATGATCTCGTCGAAGGAGAGGGCGAAGGCGAGCAGGCCGCCGGCTATGAGGGCGCTTTTCATCCCCGCGAAGGTGACGTAGCGGAAGGTCTGCCAGGTGTGGGCGCCGAGGTCGGCCGAGGCTTCCTCGTAGGAGCCAGAGAGGCGGCGCAGGCGGGCGACGGCGTTGTTGTAGACGACGACGATGCAGAAGGTCGCGTGGCCGACGATCACGGTGAAGAGGCTGAGCGGCACGTTCAGCACCTGGGTGAAGGTGTTGCTGATCGCGACGCCGGTGACGATGCCCGGTAGGGCGATCGGCAGGATCACGAGGAAGGAGATCGTCTCCCGCCCGAAGAAGCGGTGGCGCGCCACCGCCAGCGAGGCCAGCGTCCCCAGCACCAGCGCGATCGCCGTCGCCGCGATCCCCGCCTTGATCGAGGTGAAGAAGGCTTCGCGCGCCGCTTCGTTTTCGAACGCCTTCGAGAACCATTCGGTGGTCAGGCTCGGCGGCGGCCAGGCAAGGATCTTGCTCGAGTTGAAGGCGTAGATGAAGATCACGACCAGCGGGAAGTAGATGAAGGCGAGCGCCGCCCCGACGGCGAACCGCAGCAGTGCTCGTGCGCGTCTCGAGAGCCTCATCAGACGTGCTCGAAGGCGCCGAGCTTCCGGGCGACCAGGAGGTAGGCGATCATCACCACGATCGGGACGAGCGCCAGGGCCGCCGCCAGCGGCTGGTTGTTGGCGATGTTGTTGAAGATGACGTTGCCGATGAACTGCTCGTTGGAGACCAGGCGCGGCGTGATGTAGTCGCCGAGGGTCAGCGAGAAGGTGAAGATCGAGCCGGCGACGACGGCCGGGAAGCTGAGCGGCAGGATCACCCGGCGGAAGGTGGTGAAGGGGGAGGCGCCGAGGTCCTCGGAGGCGCTGATCAGCGAGTCGGGGATCCGCTCCAGCCCGGCATAGATCGGCAGGATCATGTACGGGAGCCAGAGGTAGCTGAAGACCAGCCAGACAGCGGTCATCCCATAGCCGGGGGTGTCGAGGCCGATCGGGCTGAGCAGCCAGTGCAGCATCCCGTCGGAGGAGAGGATCGTCCGCCAGGCGTAGACCTTGACCAGGTAGCTCGACCAGAGCGGCAGCAGGATGCCGACCACCAACAGCGCCTTGCCGCGCCGGCTCGCCACCTTCGCCATGTAGAAGGCGATCGGGAAGGCGATGATCGCGTCGGTGATGGTGACCAGGAGGGCGGTGCGGACGGTCCGCCAGACGATTTCCCGGTAGACCGGTTCGTTGAACAGCGTTTCGAAGTTTTCGAGGGTGTAGTTCTTGACGACGAGGCCGCTGAGCGGATCGACCGACCAGAAGGCGGTGATCAGCAGGATCGCCAGCGAGCCCAGGTAGCCGATCACCAGCCAGCCGACCGGGCCGGCAAGGAGCGCTCCTACCTGCAGGCGCGGGCGGCCCTGGAAGAGGCCGGCGAGCCGATGGCCCACCGACCTCCTCTCCAAGACCGCTTCCGATGCCACGAGTCAGACCTGCCGGACTAGCCCTTGATCGACGTCCAGGCTTTCACCCAGTCGTTGTAGTCCATGCAGTCTTCTTCGCCGTTGCCGCAGTCGGCGAGCGGGGTTTCCCAGTAGTAGACCCGCTTCCAGAAGTCCGGTTCTTCCGCGTGGTATTCAGCGCAGAAGTTCGGGTTCTTGGTTTCTTCGCAGGCCTTTTCCTGGGCCGGCGCCTCGCCGAAGTATTCGGCGACCTGGGCGTTGACTTTCGGTTCGATGATCCAGTTCATCCACTCGTACATGCAGTTGGGATGCTTGGCGTTCTTGGCGATCATCCAGGTGTCCGACCAGCCGGTCGCACCCTCTTCGGGCAGGAAGCCCTGTTTCGCCGGGCTTGCCGCGACCGGCACGCCTTCTTCCTTCAGGGCGAAGTACTGGTACTGCCAGGTGGTGCCGACGGTGTTGTCGCCGTTGGCGAAGCCGGAGATCTGCTTCGCCGCTTCACCCCAGTATTCGCCGACGTTGGGCTGCTGTTCCTTCAGCAGTTCGACCGCTGCGTTGAACTGTTCTTCATTCAGCTCGTAGGGGTTTTCGATCCCCAGGCTCGTTTCGTGGGCCTTCAGGTAGACGGCCGCTTCGGCGATCGACATCGGGTCGTCGTACTGGCTGATCTTGCCCTTGTATTTGGCCGCGACTTTCGGGTCCATCGTCACGTTCCAGGAGGTCGGTGCCGGCTTGACGTCGTTGCCGTTCCACATCAGCAGGTTGGCGCCGCGGCCGTGCGGGATGCCGTAGTTGACCCCTTCGAAGGTGTTGTACGGCTGATCCTTGAGGTCGCTGAAGACCGTCTTGTAGTTGGGGACGAGGCCGGTGTTGACCGGGGCGACGTAGCCGGCGGCGACGAGGCGGGCGGTCGCGTTGCCCGAGGCGGAGACGCCGTCGTACTGGCCGCTGCTCATCAGTTTCACCATTTCGTCTGAGGTGCCGGCGACCTTGTTGTTGACCTTGCAGCCGGTCTTCTGTTCGAACGGCTTGCTCCATTCGGGTTCGACGTAGCCGGCCCAGGAGATCAGGCTGACTTCGCCCTCGCCTTTGCCGAGCTTCTGCAGCGCTTCTTCGCCGCCGCCGCCGGTGGTGTCGCTGCTCGAGCTGCCGCAGCCGGCGAGGACGAGCATGAACACGACAAGGCCGGCGAGGACGAGCCACGCCGTTCGGGCGGGATTGCCATACCTACTTCTCATGGTGCTACCTCCTGTTTCGTTGACTTCCCGCCGACGGCGGCCGCGTGCTCGGGTCGCCACCCGACTAGGACCTCGTTTCCCTGCGCAGGCAGCGCGCCCGAGGACGCACTCTCCACGTTCTGCCTGACCAGCTGGAGACTCTCCCCGGAGTTCAGCTTGATCGTGAAGCGGGTTACCGCGCCGGCGTAGGAGACGTCGACGACCCGGCCGTTCTCGGTGTGAAGGCCGTCGGCCGCGGCGCCGGGCTCGAGCAGCTCGATCTTCTCCGGGCGGATCGTCACCTGCTCGCCGTCGCGCTCGATCAGGTTGGAGACGCCGACGAAGCCGGCGACGAACGCGTTGGCCGGGTGCTCGTAGAGCTCCAGCGGCGGGCTCACCTGCTCGATCCGGCCGTTGTTGAAGACGGCGATGCGGTCGCTCATCGTCAGCGCCTCGTCCTGGTCGTGGGTGACGTAGACGAAGGTGATCCCGACCTCGCCCTGGATCGTCTTCAGCTCGCTCTGCATCTCCTCGCGCAGCTTCAGGTCCAGCGCGCCGAGCGGCTCGTCGAGGAGCAGCACCTTGGGCCGGTTGACGATCGCCCGCGCCAGGGCGACCCGTTGCCGCTGGCCGCCGGAGAGCTCGGTCGGCTTGCGCTTCGCGTAGCCGGGGAGGCGGACCATCTCCAGCGCCTCGTCCCGGCGCTTGCCCCGTTCCGCCTTGTCGACCCTCGCCACCTTCAGGCCGTACTCGACGTTGTCGCCGACGCTCATATGGGGGAAGAGCGCGTAGTCCTGGAAGACCGTGTTGATCGCCCGGTCGTACGGCGGCACCCCGCTGACGTCCTCTCCGGCCAGCTCGATCTTCCCCTCGCTCGGGTCCTCGAAGCCGGCGATCATCCGCAGCGTCGTCGTCTTGCCCGAGCCCGAGGGGCCCAGCATCGTGAAGAACTCCCCCTGCGCGATCTCCAGATCGATCCCGGCAACCGCCACCACCTCCCCGTACTTCTTGGTGAGACCGGCCAAGCGAATGTCTGGAGCTGCAGCGGTTATGCCCTGAAGTTATCCCGAGCGGCGCGGAAAGCAAGGACAAAGTGGCCCGGGAGGCTTAGCCAGAGTGGAGCACACGCCGCTATAAATACGCAGTTGTTCTTGACTAAAACCTGGATGTCTGTTAGGTAGGTCTGTAATCGACCAGCGCGCTTTGCCAAGCGACGCTGAGACAAGGAGAAACAGATGAAACACGTCAAGACGCTCGGCCTCGCCGCCGTGGCAGCCGCAGCCCTGATGGCGTTCGCCGGAGCCGGCACGGCCTCAGCGGAAACCAATCTTTGCAGCACCACAACGACACCGTGTACGTCTGAGGTTCCGGCCGGCACGGTTCTTGATTTCAGTCTGGCGCCCGGAACGTCAGCTAAACAGACCACCACAGATGGGAAAACGACCCTCCAGACATGCACGGCTTCGACAATCAAGATGCAACTGGCTACCGCCACACCACCGACAGGCCCAATCACCGAATTGACGTGGGGAACCGCGGGAACACCGTGCACGTTTCCCGCGAAAGCAACCCAGTTGAGCAACCTGGCGTTCGACCGCATCGTGGGCACCGACAACGCATTGATTACAGCTGATGGAGAAATCAAGCTGTTCACAGTCAACACCGTTCTCTTCGGAAGCTGCGTGTACGGCGTGACCAGCGGGACCCAGCTCGGAACTTTCACAGGAGGCAAACCCGCTGCCTTCGACCTCAACGCGGTGGCGAAAAAGCTGACCGGCAGCGAAGCCGCCTGCCCGGAAACCAGCAAAGTCACTGCCAGTTATGTGTTGACAGAACCGAAAGAAACAACAATCCACGTTGAGGCTTAGCCGATGGACTAAACGGTGTGTCAGACCGGAGACGAACCACGCTACTTAATCGGTAGCGTGGTTCCTCCTTGTCACTTCCGAGACACGGCACGGTGCTGGCGGCTCAGATACCTAAGTGTTCTTCACCGGTATCTATTTCATCTGCTAAGTCATAAGAAGATACCGATGCGCGCCGCTTTCGTCGGCGGCGCTGACAAAGGAGGAGTTCATGAAACACCTCAAGATGCTCGGCCTAGCGACCGTGGCGGTCACAATCCTGATTGCATTCGCCGCCAGAGACACGGCTTCGGCGGCAGTCAGCCTCTGCAGCACCACAACCACACCATGCACCTCTGAGGTACCCACTGGCACCACGTTTGACTTCAGTTTGAAGAGTGGGACCACCCTGAAAATGGTCACCACAGACGGAAAAACCACCTTGAAGACATGTACGAGTTCGACAATCAAAGGAGCACTCACTTCTGCCACACCTCCCACAGGCCCGATCTCGGAGCTGACCTGGGGAGGCTGCAATCACCAGACTAAAACGACCATGCTGGGTAAGCTACAGATCGACGCCATTGCTGGCACCGACAACGGGACAGTTACAGCAGATGAAGTGATCGAGTTCACAACAGACACCGTCCTCTTCGGCAGTTGCTCCTATGGAGCCATCACCGGCACTGACCTCGGTACCCTGGTAGCGGGAAGCCCCGCGACCTTTATTGTCAACGCAGTCGTGAAAAAGACAGTGGGAAGCGAAAGTGCGTGTCCGGAAACTGCTCAGTGGACGGCCGAATACGTCCTGACAGCGCCTGCCGGTACAACAATCGACATCGAGCCATAGCCTGCGACTGCAACGGCCTAGGTAGGGGAGGGTCCAATCCTCCAGGGCCTGCTGCAGTCTCGGTATCCGGCGGGATGGCGCACCACGAACCCACGTTGTCGCGCAGTTCTTCGTGCCGGCGGGGGGCCGGTTCTTCCGCCTTCGTCGCCGGAGGCGTCCCAGCGGAAACCGGCGAGTTTGCCGCGGAGATACCCGGTGATCTATAGCTGAAAACTAAAAAGTTCTTGACAGGTGCTCGGCTGGTTTGTTAGCTAGGGCTCTTCAGAACAAGGCTCCGGCAGCGATCTGCCGGAGCCGACAAGGGAGAATCTCATGAAGCACCTAAAGACCCTCGCCCTCGCAGCCGTGGCTGTCGGGGCCCTGGTGGCATTGATCGGAGTCGGCACGGCTTCGGCATCCGTCCTCTGCAGCACCACAACGACACCCTGCAATTCGAAATGGCCGAAAGGCACGGTGCTCTCGTACAGCCTGGTGAAAGGAACGACGGAGAAATTCGCGACGACACCTGGCGAATCATTCGACACGTGCAGCGAATCGACCGACGAAGGCGCGGTCGTAGTAGAAGGAACCGAAACCGAATCAGAGGAAGAATCGACGACCTCTCTGACCTTCAGCGGCTGCACCTTCGTGACCAAAACCGTGCAAGCATGCCCGTTCAGAGTCGACTCGATAGCTAAAAGCGACAACGGCACAGTCACAGTTGCTGGCAATGGCTGCGACCTGACAATCAACACTGTCCTCTTCGGCAGTTGCACCTTCGGTGCCCCTGCGGGAACCGACGTCGGTACGCTCACAGCGACCACGGTGAACAGGACAGACGCCATTCGCGACATCAACGCGGTGTTGAACATAACACCCGGTGAGCCGGTCGGCTGCCCGAAATCAATCAAATGGACGGCCGAATTCACATTGACAAAACCGGCCAACACAGACCTGTACGTCGAGCCCAACTAAGCCGAAGATAGGTAGTACTGAGCTTGGTCGCTACCGCGTCACCTTCATTGTGGTGCGGTAGCGATCTAAATACCCACATGTTCTTGACTAACCCTCTGCTTCTCTGCTAGGCCACTCCTAAACCGCCGGCGCCATATTCATCAGAGCGCTGAGCTGAATGAGCAAGGAGGAACCATGCGGTACATCAAGTTCCTGAGCTTGGCCGCCATCGCGACCGCTGTCACCATGGCGTTCATCGGGATGAGCAGTGCTTCGGCAACCGTGTTTTGCAGCACGACAACGACACCCTGTAACGCGAAGTGGCCTGCTACTACGGTGGTGGACTTCAGTCTAGATGAAGGAACGTCAATAAAAAAGACCACTACAGACGGTAAAACGACGCTGGACACATGCACGGGTTCGACAAAGAAATTCGACATTACCAATCCGGGAAATGCTGTAGAAACAGTCACAGGAGTAATTACAGACTTGACTTGGTCAGGATGCAGCTTCCCGACCAAAACGACCCAACTTTGTGCGATCGAATTTCACAACATAGCCGGCACTGATAACGCGACAGTCACAGCCGATGGCGAATGCAAGACAACAATAAATACGGTCCTCTTTGGGAGCTGCGTCTATGGCGTAATCGCGGGAACGCATCTCGGCGTGCTGACAGGCACCACCCCGGAAAGGACACGAGCTACATTGGACACAAGCTCTGTCTGGGAAAAGGAGTCCGGGAGCGAAGCGGCTTGTCCGGCAACGGCGAAAGAGACTGGAACCTACATACTCACAGAACCGACCAACACAGATCTATACGTAGAGCCCAGCTAGACGCCTTTCTTGGATGCGCCAGTGAAACTGCGGCCACTGCGATGTGGTCGCAGTTTCTAAGTCTCAGTACCCGGCCGGGTGGCGCGCTACGAAGCCGACGTTGTCGCGCAGTTCTTCGTGCCAGCGGGGGCCGGTTTCGCCGCCTTCGTCGCCGGAGGTGTCCCAGCGGAAGCCGGCGATTTCGGCGTAGGCGTGGCCGGCGTTGGCCCAGACGGTGATCCAACGGCCTTCGCCTTCTTCGGCCCACTTCTCCATCGGGCCGGAGGGGAGGGGGCTTTCGAGGAAGTGGCCGCCGTGGAGGGCGAAGCTGACGGAGCCGGAGCAGTCGTAGCCGCGGTCCCACCAGCGGGCGTGGCCGCCGCCCCAGACGTAGGGTTTGCTGCGGATCTTGTTCGCCGCGGCGATCACGGCCTTGACGCGGGCCGGAGCGCTCTTCGGCGGGATCAGCATCCCGTTGTCGAGCAGCTTCGCCTTCGCGGTCGGCGTGCAGACGTCGACTTCAGCCGGCGACATGCCGCCCGTGTCGCAGCTGGCCGAGGCGCTGCCCGGGGCGATCAAAGCGGTTGCGAATAGGGCCACAACAAGCGCAAGCCCAGCCAACCTGAAGTTGTGATGCAAACCGATTCTCCTTCGTCGGCCTACGGGGTTAGCTGTCGGGCTGGCGCGAAAGGAGCTTGCGCCCCCGCCTGATAGGCGGGCTCGCCCCGGAAACTTGGTTCCCCCGTTCCCTAGACGCCCTCTGCGCCAGGGATTCGGCATTCCGGTTATCGAACGCGGGCAGTGTAGACGATCCACCGGCGCTTTGCTTACAAAACGCAAATATTTGGTCGAAGATCCCGGTCCCATCGGGATTCTGTTCGACGCGAGGGCTGGTAGCTTGCGCCTTGGGATGAACCTTTCGGGCCGAAAAGCGCTGCTCACGGGGGCCACGGGCGGGCTCGGAAGGGCAATCGCGCAGGCCATGGCCGAGCGGGGAGCCCAGCTGACGCTGAGCGCCCGCAACCGCGAGGCACTCGAGCAGATGGCCGCGGAGCTGCCTGGGAGCGGCCACAGCGTCCTCCCGTCCGATCTCGCCGAGCCGGACGCCGCCGAGCGCCTTGCCGCCGAGGCCGCCGGCACCGAGATCCTCGTCGCCAACGCGGGCCTCCCCGGAGCGGGCAAGCTGGACGAGTTCAGCGCCGAGGAGGTGAAGCGGGCGCTGCGCGTCAACCTCGAGGCGCCGATGCTGCTCGCCCGCGCCCTCTACCCGGCGATGCTCGAGGCCGGCTCCGGCCACCTCGTCTTCGTCGCCTCGCTCTCGGGCAAGGCGGCCAGCCCGCGCAGCTCCGTATACAACGCGACCAAGTTCGGCCTGCGGGGGTTCGCCCTGGGGCTCAGAGCCGATCTGGACCCCAAGGGCGTCGGAGTCTCCATCGTCTCGCCGGGCTTCATCCGCGAAGCGGGCATGTTCGCCGACGCCGGCGCCAAGCCGCCGCCCGGAATGGGCACCTCAACCCCCGAGCAAGTCGGTGCCGCCACCGTCAAGGCGATCGAGCGCAACAAGGTGGAGGTGACCATCGCCCCACTCCCCCAGCGCGCCGGCGCACACCTGGCACTGGTGAGCCCTTCCCTCAGCGTCAAGGTCCAGAGCGGCAGCGCCGGCCAAAAGGCGGCCAAAGACATCGCCTCCGGTCACTCCCCAGACAAGCGCTGAATCGGCAATTTTCTAGGATGGAGTCGTGAGCAGCGATTCCTTCGGCGCCCGTTCGACCCTCCAGGTAGGGGACCGCGACTACGAGATCTTCCGCCTCGACGCACTGCAGGACCGCTTCGACGTCGCCCGCCTGCCGTACTCGATCAAGGTCCTGCTGGAGAACGTGCTGCGGCTCGAGGACGGCACCTCGGTCAGCCCCGAGGACGTCGAGGCGATCGCCTCCTGGGACGCCGCCGCCGAGCCCAGCGTCGAGATCCCCTTCCAGCCCGCCCGCGTGCTCATGCAGGATTTCACCGGCGTCCCCGCCGTCGTCGACCTGGCGGCGATGCGCGACGCGATGGAGGAGATCGGCGGCAGCCCGGCCGCGATCAACCCGCTGGTCGACGTCGACCTGGTGATCGACCACTCGGTCCAGGTCGACGCCTTCGGCAACGAGCGCGCCTTCGCGGTCAACGCCGAGCACGACTTCGACCGCAACCGCGAGCGCTACTCGTTCCTCAAGTGGGGCCGGCAGTCCTTCGACAACTTCCGCGTCGTGCCGCCGGCGACCGGCATCTGCCATCAGGTCAACCTCGAGTACCTCGCCCAGGTCGTCTACAGCCGCGAGAACGGCGGCGCCCTCCAGGCCTACCCCGACACCCTCGTCGGCACCGACTCCCACACGACTATGGTCAACGGCCTCGGCGTCCTCGGCTGGGGCGTGGGCGGGATCGAGGCCGAGGCGGCGATGTTGGGCCAGCCGATCTCGATGCTGCTGCCGCAGGTCGTCGGCTTCAAGCTCTCCGGCGAACTGCCCGAGGGGGCGACCGCGACCGACCTCGTCCTCACCGTGACCGAGATGCTGCGCGAGCGCGGCGTCGTCTCCAAGTTCGTCGAGTTCTTCGGCCCCGGCCTGCCGACCCTCGGCCTCGCCGACCGCGCCACCCTCGGCAACATGTCGCCCGAGTTCGGCTCGACCTGCGCGATCTTCCCGGTCGACGCCGAGACGCTGCGCTATCTCGACCTCACCGGCCGCCCGACCGAGACGATCGAGCTGGTCGACGCCTACGCCCGCGAGCAGGGGATGTTTCACGACGAGTCCAGCGAGGACCCGGTCTTCTCCGACCTGCTCGACCTCGACCTCGGCGACGTCGTCCCCAGCCTCGCGGGCCCGAAACGGCCGCAGGACCGGGTGCCGCTCTCGGAGGCGAAAGAGGCGTTCCTCGAGGCGATGGGTGAGTTCGACCCAGAAGCCGCGGAGGAAATGGGCAACGGCCGCGACGAGGCGATCGAAGAGTCCTTCCCCGCCTCCGACCCACCGGCCGAGGACCACGACGATGAGCGCGGCCGCCCACGCCCCGCCGTCAGCGGCACCGCGACTGCCCCGGCGAAGACCGACGACGCGATCGAGGTCACCCTCGAGGACGGCACGGAGTTCGAGCTCGACCACGGCCGCGTCGTCATCGCCGCGATCACCAGCTGCACCAACACCTCCAACCCGAGCGTGATGATCGGAGCCGCCCTGCTCGCCCGCAATGCCGTCGAACGCGGCCTGCAGCGCCGGCCCTGGGTGAAGACCTCGCTGGCGCCGGGGTCGACCGTCGTCACCGAGTACCTCGAGCAGGCGGGCCTGACCGAGTACCTCGACGCGCTCCAGTTCAACCTCGTCGGCTACGGCTGCACGACCTGCATCGGCAACTCGGGGCCGCTGGCGCCGGAGATCTCGGCGGCGATCGCCGAGAAGGACCTGGCAGTCTGCGCGGTCCTCTCCGGCAACCGCAACTTCGAGGGCCGGATCAACCAGGACGTGAAGGCGAACTACCTGGCCAGCCCGCCGCTGGTCGTCGCCTACGCGCTCGCCGGCCGCATGGACGTCGACCTCGCGAACGAGCCGCTGGGGGAGGGCCAAAACGGCGAGCTCGTTTTCCTGCGCGACGTCTGGCCCTCGGCCGAGGAGATCAAACAGGTGGTCGGCGACTCGGTCGCCTCGGAGATGTTCGAGCGCAACTACGCCGAGGTCTTCGCCGGCGACGAGATGTGGAACGCGGTCGACGTCCCCTCCGGCGACCGCTACACCTGGCCCGACTCCACCTACGTCCGCCGTCCCAGCTTCTTCGAAGCGATGCCCGCCGAGGCGCCGGGAGTCGAGCCGATCGCCGGCGCCCGCGCGCTCGCCCTGCTCGGCGACTCGATCACCACCGACCACATCTCACCCGCCGGGGCGATCAAACGGGACAGCCCCGCCGGGCGCTGGCTGACGGACCAGGACGTCGAGGTCAAAGACTTCAACTCCTACGGCTCGCGCCGCGGCAACCACGAGGTGATGATCCGCGGCACCTTCGCCAACATCCGCCTCCGCAACCAGCTGGTCGATAAAGCCGGCGGCTACACCCGTCACTTCCCCGACGGCGAGGAGACGACGATCTACGATGCCGCGGTGCAGTACGCCGACGAGGGCGTTCCCCTGGTCGTCCTGGCCGGAAAGGAGTACGGCTCCGGCTCTTCCCGCGACTGGGCGGCGAAGGGGACGAAGCTGCTCGGGGTCCGCGCCGTGATCGCCGAGAGCTTCGAGCGCATCCATCGCTCCAACCTGATCGGGATGGGGGTGCTGCCGCTGCAGTTCGCCGATGGCGAGAGCGTCGCCTCGCTCGGCCTCACCGGCGCCGAGACCTTCGACGTCGGCGACCTCGAAGACGGTCGGGCGAAGCGGGTGACGGTCACCGCCCGCGCCGACGACGGCTCCGAGAAGCGGTTCGAGGCCACGGTCAGGCTGGACACCCCGAACGAGGTCGCCTACTTCCGCAACGGCGGGATCCTCCAGACCGTTCTGCGCAAGCTCAAAGAAGGGTAGGTGCAGCGGGGTCGCGGGAGGCAGGGGGGTCCGCGCGACCCTCGCTGCACCTGCGCGTCGGTAGCCAGGGAGGGATGCCGACGCGGCCGTTCCCCCTGGCGGGACTGCCCTGAGGAACAGTCAGGGTTTAGCTATACCGGCTCGACCCCGCACGGTCAAGCGTGATCGAGCGTTTTAGCCCCGTTCTGGCGCGGTTTGCGACACCCGGGTCCGGGAACCCGGATGTTCGCCTACTCCCCAGCCCTTGCGCTCGATCAGCTCGATCCCGATCACGCTCCCGACCGGGCCGACGGGGGTGAGCGTGGCGGCGAGCAGGGTGTAGGGCGCCTCCTTGCGGATGCAGGCGACCCAGATCACCACGCAGAGGACGACGAAGCCGAGGCCGTGGGCCCAGCCGAAGAGCATCGTCTCGGTTTCGAACCCGGGCAGCAGCCAGAAGGCGATCAGGCCGCTGAAGATCGCCAGCTCGATCCACGAAAGCACCTTCACTCGGGCGAACAGCTCGCCGGGCACCGGCTTCTCGAAGGGCCGTCGTGCCATCTAGGCGCCGGGGGTGAGCGCGGTGAGGACGATCCGCTCCTGCTCGCGCGCGTGCGCCCCCGAGTAGCCCTCGCCCGTGCTGGCGCGGCCCTGTCGGCCGACGTAGGTGAGGGCGACGCCCTCGGGGAGGACGCTGGGCATGCGACGGGACATCACCTTCCAGCCGCCCATGTTGCGCGGCTCCTCCTGCACCCAGGCGATCTCCTTCAGGTTCGGGTAGGAGGTGATCAGCCGCTCCAGCTGTTCTTTGGCGAACGGGTAGAGCACCTCGACCCGGGCGATCGCGACGTCCTCGGCGCCCTCGCGGCGCTCGTTCGAGTCCATGTCGTAATAGACCTTGCCGGTGCAGAGGACGAGGCGCTCGACCTTCTCCTTGCGGTCCTGCGCCTTCGGGTCGTCGAGGATGAACTGCAGTTCGCCGTCGGTCAGTTCCTCGAGGCTCGCGGTGGCCTTGTCGAGGCGCAGCAGCCCCTTCGGGGTGAAGACGATCAGCGGCCGCGGCTTCTTGATCAGCGCCTGGCGGCGCAGCAGGTGGAAGTACTGGGCGGCGGTGGTCGGGTTGGCGATGCGGATGTTGCCCTCGGCGCCGAGGGCGAGGAAGCGCTCGATCCGGGCGCTGGAGTGCTCCGGCCCCGACCCCTCGTAGCCGTGCGGCAGCAGCAGGGTGAGCCGGCTGGTCTGGCCCCACTTCGACTCGCCGGAGACGATGAAGCTGTCGATGATCACCTGGCCGGCGTTGGCGAAGTCGCCGAACTGCGCCTCCCAGAGGACCAACGCACTTGGGTTCGCCGCCGAGTAGCCGTACTCGAAGCCGAGGCAGGCGGTCTCCGAGAGGGGGCTGTTGTAGAGCTCGAACGGCGCCGAGGCGTCCTCGAGGTTCTGGATCGGCGTGTACTTGAGGCCGGTGTTCTCGTCGTGGAGGACGAGGTGGCGGTGGGAGAAGGTGCCGCGCTCGGTGTCCTGGCCGGTAAGGCGGATGTGGACGCCGTCGGTCAGCAGTGAGGCGAAGGCGAGCGCCTCGGCCTGGCCGAAGTCGATCCCGCCCTGCTCGAGCACCTCGGTCCGTTTGGACAGCGGGCGGCGCAGCTTGCGGTGGACGTTGAAGCCCTCCGGCGTCTTCAGCAGCTCCTCGTTGAGGTGGCGCAGCTTGTCGGCCACGACCGCGGTGTGGACGGGCGGGCTGGCGGTGCGGTCGAGCAGTTCGCCGGTGCTGGTGGTGGCGCCGGTGACGGTCGGGTCCTCGTACTCGCCCGCCTCCATCTTCTCGCGCAGCCCTTTCAGCGCCCCCGACATCTCCGTGTGGCGCTCGTCGGAGAGGCGGCCGACCTGCTCGGCGGAGACGGTCCCCTCCGCGATCAGCTTCTCGGCGTAGATCTCGGAGACCGGCGGGTGCGACTTGATCTTCGCCGCCATCGTCGGCTGCGTGTAGGCGGGCTCGTCGGTCTCGTTGTGGCCGAAGCGGCGGTAGCCGATCACGTCGATGACGATGTCCCGGCACCAGCGCTCGCGGTAGGCCATCGCCAGGCGGATCGCGGAGACGCAGGCCTCGACGTCGTCGGCGTTGACGTGGATGATCGGCACGTTGAAGCCCTTCGCCATGTCGGCGGCGTAAGGGGTTGAGCGCGCCTCGTCGGGGTCGGTGGTGAAGCCGACCTGGTTGTTCTGGATCAGGTGGATCGTGCCGCCGGTCGTGTAGCCCGGCAGCGCCTGCAGGTTGAGCGTCTCGGCGACCACGCCCTGGGCCGGGAAGGCGGCGTCGCCGTGCAGCAGCACCGGCACCGCCCGTCTCGGATCGTGTGTCAGATTGGGGCCCTCGAAGTCCTGCTGGAGGAAGCGGGTGCCGCCGGTGACGACCGGGTCGACGAACTCGAGGTGGCTCGGGTTCGGGTAGAGCCGGACCGAGATCTTCTTGCCGTCGGCGGTCTCGTAGACGCCGCGGTGGCCGTAGTGGTACTTGACGTCGCCGGTGCCGCCGTGGGGGATGCTGGCGACCGCCTTCACCGCCTCGATCTGCTTCGAGCCCTCGAACTCGGCGAGGATCGATTCGACCGAGCGGCCGAGGTTGTGGGCGAGGACGCTGAGCCGGCCGCGGTGGGCCATTCCGAAGACGACCTCCTCGGCGCCGGAGCGCTGCGAGAGGGTGACGGCCTCGTCGAGCATCGGCACGATCACGTCGAGCCCCTCGATCGAGAACATCTTCTGCCCCAAATACGCTTTCTCGAGAAAGCGCTCGAACTGGAAGACGTCGATCAGGCGGTCCAGCAGGCGCTTTTTCTCCTCGTCGGCGAGGGGCTGGCGGTGGGCGCCGGTCTCGATCATTTCCCGCAGCCAGATCCGCTGCTGGTGCGAGGAGAGGTGCTCGACCTGGTAGCCGATCGTGCCGCAGTAGGCGTCGCGCATCCGCGGCAGCGCCTCGAGCAGGGTCTCGCCGGGGACGCCGATCCGCAGGATCGAGGCCGGGATCTTCGCCATCAGCTCGGGGGTCAGGTTGACGTTCTCCGGCTGCAGTGCCGGGTCGCCCTTCGGCTCGGAGCCGAGCGGGTCGAAGTGGGCGGCGAGGTGGCCGTGGGTGCGGTAGGCCTTCAGCAGCGAGGTCGCCGCCTGCACCGCCTGCAGCAGCTCTTCGTCGATCTGGCCCGGGCTGGTGGTCGGTTCGACGCTCGGCGGGGCGGCGCTCAGCGGCGGCGCCGAGGCCGAGGCCGGGTGGGCCTTGGTGACGGCGCCGGGGTCGTCGAAGCCGAGGTCGCGGGCGACCGACTCGTAGAACTCGTCCTCGCCCTGCAGCAGCTGCTCGATCCGGCGCAGGAAGGCGCCCGACTCGGCGCCCTGGATGACGCGGTGGTCGTAGGTCGAGGTCAGCGTCATCACTTTCGAGACGCCGAGCTGCTTGATCCGTTCCGGCGAGGCGTGGCGCCACTCCGGCGGGTAGGCGATCGAGCCGGTGGCGATGATCGCGCTCTGGCCCGAGAGCAGGCGCGGGACCGAGGCGACGGTGCCGATCCCGCCCGGGTTGGTGAGGCTGATGTTGGTGCCCTGGAAGTCGTCGGCGGAGAGCTTGTTCTCGCGCGTCTTCGCGATCAGCTCCTCGTAGCGGGTGTGGAAGCCGGCGAAGTCGAGCTCCTCGGCCCCCTTTATCGCCGGGACCATGAGGCTGTGGGAGCCGTCCTTTTTCTCGACGTCGACGGCGATCCCGAGGTTGACCGGGTTGCCCTCGATCGCGAACGGCTTGCCGCCTTCCTCGGCGAAGACCCGGACCATCACCGGGAACTCTTTGGTCGCCTGCACGATCGCCCAGGCGACCAGATGGGTGAAGGAGACCTTCAGCCCCCGGTCTTTCAACACCGCATTGATCGCCTTCCGCTTCGCATCCAACGTGTCCACCGCAATCGTCCGGAACGACGTGGCGGTAGGCACAGCCCGACTCTCGTCCATGGCATTGGCCAACATCGCTGCCGCCCCACGAAGCTGCTTGGCCTCACCCTGAGCAGGAGCTGCGGCTCCATCCCCGCCGCCGTTCCCGGCGCTCAGAACGTCCTCCTTGGTGACCTTGGACCCTGGTCCCGAACCAGTGACCGAACCCAGGTCCACGCCCGTAGCCTCGGCAACTCTGCGAGCGAGGGGCGTCGCTTTCACGTCAGACGCTCCGTTGCCCGACCCACCGTTGGTGGTGCCGGTGCTGCTTGCGGCGTCTCCCGTGGGTGACGTCGTAGGGGGGACCCCCGCCTGCGCAGTTGCAGGTGGGGGTGGGTCCCCTGCGGCGGCAGGACCCGCGGGCCGACCACCTTGGTCCTGCCCGGCATCACCACCCGGTTCCATCTCAGCAAGAGGGGCCCCAACGGGAACCTCATCGTCGACCTGCGCAATCAGCTTGGTGATCACCCCGTCCATCGGCGCCGGCACCTCGGCGTCGACCTTGTCAGTCGACACCTCGACGATGGTGTCGCCCTCTTTCACCGCGTCGCCCTCGGCCACGTGCCACTCGAGGACGATGCCCTCGGTCACCGACTCGCCCATCTCGGGCATCGGGATCTGCACGGTGGCCGTCTCTGGCATCTCTTGCTCGCAGTCTAAGGAAAGAGGTTTATCGGCAGCTCAACCGAGATACCCTGCATGGCCATGAGCTATTTCGTCACCGGCGCCACGGGGTTCATCGGCCGCAACCTGGTCGAGAGACTGCTGCAGCGCGAGGGCACCGTCTACGCCCTGGTGCGGGCCGGCTCGCGCGGCCGCCTGGAGGAGCTGCGGACCAGCCTGGGGGCAGACGGCGCCCGCATCGTCCCGATCACCGGCGACCTCTCGCAGCCCGGGCTCGGGGTCTCCGAGGAGGACCTGCTGACGATGCGGGGGGAGATCGACCACTTCTTCCACCTGGCTGCGATCTACGACCTGATGGCCGATGCTGACGCCCAGGAGGTCGCGAACGTCGAGGGGACGCGCCACGCGATCGAGCTGGCGGGCGCGCTCGAGGCCGGCTGCTTCCATCAGGTCAGCTCGATCGCCGCCGCCGGCCTCTACAAAGGCGTCTGGACCGAGGAGATGTTCGAGGAGGCCGAACGCCTCGACGTCAACCCCTACTACCGGACCAAGCACGAGTCCGAGCGGCTGGTCCGCGACGAGTGCCAGCGGCCCTGGCGGGTCTACCGGCCGGGGGTCGTGGTCGGCGACTCGCGCACCGGTGCGATCGACAAGATCGACGGCCCCTACTACTTCTTCAAGGCGCTGCAGCGGCTGCGCCGGGTCGCTCCGTCCTGGCTGCCGACGCTCGGGGTCGAGGGCGGCGAGATCAACATCGTCCCCGTCGACTACGTCGCCGCGGCGATCGACCACATCGCCCATAAGCCGCGACTGAACGGGCGCGCCTTCCACCTCACCGACCCCAACCCGCACACCGCCGGCGAGGTGATCAACATCTTCGCCCGCGCCGCCGACGCGCCGCAGATGGCGGTGCGGCTGGGCACCGACGTGACCGAGCCGGCGACCGGGGCGCTGCGGACGGCGCTGAAGCTGCTGCCGCCCGCCAAGCAGGCGGCCAAGGTGGCGCTCGACCAACTCGGCCTGCCCGCCGAGCTGCTCGCCTACGTCGACTACCCGACCAGCTTCGACTCGACCCAGACGCAGAAAGCGCTGAAAGGGTCGGGGATCGAGGTGCCGCCGCTGGAGAGCTACGCGGCGCGGGTCTGGGACTACTGGGAGCGCAACCTCGATCCCGACCTCTTCAAGGACCGCTCGCTCTCGGCCGCGGTGCGGGGCAAAGTGGTGCTTATCACCGGCGCCTCGTCGGGGATCGGCCGAGCGACCGCGGTCAAGGCCGCCGACGCGGGGGCGACGGTGCTGCTGGTCGCCCGCTCGCTCGACAAGCTGGAGGAGACCAAAGACGAGATCGTCGCCGGCGGCGGCACCGCCCACATCCACCAGTGCGATCTCTCCGACATCGAGGACATCGAGCGGATGGCCGACGAGGTGCTCACCTACCACGGCCACGTCGACATCCTCGTCAACAACGCCGGCCGCTCGATCCGGCGATCGATTGCACTCTCTTACGACCGCTACCACGACTTCGAGCGCACGATCCAGCTCAACTACCTGGGCTCGGTGCGGCTGATCCTGGCGCTGCTGCCGGCGATGCGGGCGCGCAAGAACGGCCACATCATCAACATCAGCTCGATCGGGACGCAGACCAACCCGCCGCGCTTCTCCGCCTACGTGGCCTCGAAGGCGGCGCTGGACGCGTTCAGCCGGGTGATCGCCTCCGAGGTGGTCGAAGACAGCGTCCACATCACCACGATCCACATGCCGCTGGTGCGGACGCCGATGATCGCGCCGACGCGGATGTACGACATGTTCCCGGCAATCACGCCCGAGGAGGCGGCGGAGATGATCGCCAAGGCGATGATCCGGCGGCCGAAGAAGGTCGCGACCCGCCTCGGCACCTTCGGCGAGCTGATGTACGCGGTGGCGCCGAAAGCCAGCGACAGGATCCTCAGCACCGCCTACAAACTCTTCCCCGACTCGCAGGCGGCGAAGGGAAAGAAAGACGAGGCACGCGACAAACCGCCCTCAACGGAGGCCGTCGCCTTCGCGCATTTGATGAAAGGCGTGCACTGGTAGCAGCCTGGTGTGGGGTCCAGGGGATGTCCTCCCGGACACCTCTCGCTATGGCTCGAGGTTGAGTGTCCTGGGAGGACACCCCCTGGACCCGTGCACAGGTAGGTTGGATCGGTGACTGGGCGCAGGCTCAAGCACTGGGGATGGGGCTACGAGGATCAAGCCCCGACTTCGACCCAGTTGAGGGAGGCTGCCGAAGGGATTCGCGCCAGATTCGGGTTCGGCGGCGAGGTGGAGAAGCCGGTGCCGCTGGAGGAGGTGTCTCTGCGGGAGCCGCGGCTGAAGCGGCCGGAGGCTCTCGGGGATCTGTTCTCGGATGGGCATTACGAGCGGGTTTCGCATGCGCTGGGGAAGGCGTACCGGGACGTGGTGCGGGGCTTCTACGGGAAGTTCGAGAACCCGCCGGACCTGGTGGCCTTCCCGCGCGACGAGTCTGAGATCGAGGCGGTGCTGAGCTGGGCCGAGGCCGAGGGGGCGGCGGTGATCCCGTTCGGCGGCGGCACCAGCGTCGTCGGCGGGGTGGAGGCGCGGCTGGGGGAGCGGCCGGTGGTCTCGATGGACCTGCGGCGGCTCGACCGGGTGCTGGAGGTGGACCCGCAGTCGCTGGCGGCGCGGATCCAGGCGGGGGCGACCGGTCCGGGGCTGGAAGACCAACTGCGCGAGCACGGGCTGACCCTGCGCCACTTCCCGCAGTCGTTCGAGTACTCGACGCTGGGCGGCTGGATCGCGACCCGCGCGGGCGGTCACTTCGCGACGCTGGAGACCCACATCGACGACCTGGTCGAGTCGGTGCGGGCGATCACCCCGCGGGGGACCTGGGAGAGCCGCCGGCTGCCGGGTTCCGGGGCCGGGCCATCCCCCGATCGGCTGCTGATCGGCTCGGAAGGGATCCTCGGCGTCATCGCCGAGGCCTGGGTGCGGGTGCGCCCGCGGCCGCGGTTCAAGGCGTCGGTGAGCGTCGCCTTCGACGACTTCGGCGCGGCGGTCGAGGCCGTCCGCGAGATCGCCCAGTCCGGCCTCTATCCCGCCAACTGCCGTCTGCTCGACGCCGACGAGGCCGGCTTCACCGGCGCCGGCGACGGCAAGAGCCATCTGTTGCTGCTCGGCTTCGAGTCCGCCCACCACCCCGTCGACCCCCCGATGGACCTGGCGCTGGCGATGGCTCGCGACCACGGCGGCACTCCGGGCGATGTGCGCAGCTCAGGTGACGGCGAGGATGCGGTCGGCGCCTGGCGCGGGGCGTTCCTGCTGGCCCCCTACCTGCGCGACACCTTTGTCGCCTGCGGCGTCCTCTCCGAGACCTTCGAGACGGCGATCACCTGGGACCGCTTCGAGGACTTCCACGCGACGGTGATGGAGACGGCGCGCCGTGCCATCTCCGAGGCCAGCGGAGTCCCCGCCGACGGCCCCGGCTCCCCTCGCGTCAGCTGCCGCTTCACCCACGTTTATCCCGACGGCGTCGCCCCCTACTTCACCGTCCTCGCCCCGGCGATCCGCGGCGGCGAGGCCGGGCAGTGGGACGAAGTCAAGGCCGCCGTCTCCGAGGCGATCGTCGACGCCGGCGGCACGATCACCCACCACCATGCCGTCGGCCGCGACCACCGCCCCTGGTACGACCGCCAGCGCCCGCCCCCCTTCGCCGCCGCCCTCCGCGCCGCCAAGTCCGAGCTCGACCCCTTGGCAATCCTCAACCCCGGCGTGCTGATAGATCCGGCTTGACAGCTCGCAGCGCTACCCTTTCGCGACTCGAATCCCTGGCCGGATAGCTTGAAAAGGTGCCCGAGCCGCCGCGCCCCTCGATGGAAACGATCACCTCCGAACAGCCCACCGTGCCGGTCGAGCCGAGCCAGCCTGAGATGGATCCCGTGGTGCCGCGGCGCTCGCCGCTGCGGGCGGCGATCAAGCTGGGGCGGCCGAAAGAGTGGATCAAAAACGTCTTCGTCTTCGCCGGGCTGCTCTTCTCCGGCAACTTCAACCAGTCGCACGACATCTTCGAGGCGTTCGTCACCTTCGTTGCCTTCTGCCTTATCTCCAGCGCCGGCTACTACGTCAACGACCTGCTCGACGTCGAGCTCGACCGCAAGCACCCGAAGAAGCGCTTCCGCCCCCTCGCCGCACGGGAGATCTCCGAGCGGGCGGCAATGACGATCGCGCCCGTCCTCGCCGTCGTCGCGATCGCGATCGCCTTCACCGTCAACTGGCAGGTCGGCCTGATGGTGGTCGGCTACGGGATCGCCCAGATCGCCTACAGCCTCGGCCTCAAGCAGATCGTGATCATCGACGTGATGACGCTGGCGGGCCTCTTCATCCTCCGCGTCGCTGCCGGCGCCAGCGCCGTCGACGCCCACGCCTCCGAGTGGCTGCTGCTCTGCACCGGCATGCTCGCCGCCTTCCTCGGCTTCACCAAGCGCCGCCAGGAGGCCGTCTCCGAGCTGCACGAAGGCACCACGAGTCGCCCGGTCCTCGAGCACTACTCGCTTCCATTCCTCGACCAGATGGTCTCCCTCGTCACCACCGGCACCGTGATCAGCTACGCGATCTACACGGTCAACTCGCCGTTGATCGGCAGCCGGATGATGCTGACGATACCGCCCGCGGTCTACGGGATCTTCCGCTACCTGTACCTGATCTACGACCGCAACGACGACCGCTCGATGTCCGGGATCGTCGCCGGCGACCGCGGCATCCAGGCCGCCCTCGTCGGCTTCGCCGTGATCGCCTTCCTGCTGCTCTACGTGTTCAACTAGCTTCTGAGGGCCGGTAGCGGCCTTTCTCGTATCTATTCTCTAAGCGGTGAGCACCGATGAAGCAGCTCAGCCTCTGACCGAGGATGAGATAACCCAGCTGGACGCCGCCTATGCGCCCTTTCCTCCGTTCCGGGACTGGCCGAGCGACTCTCCCTACCTCGAGCGCTGGGACATTAGCTGTGAGCGCTTCAAGGTGGCCGCGGAAGAGGTGGACGAGGCCGACGAAGAGGCGTTCGATCGGGCACGCGAGATCGCGATGCGAGCTGCAGCGTTCGACACCGGTGCCATCGAGGGTCTCTATTCCACCAACCGAGGCTTGACCTTCACTGTCGCCGAACAATCGGCGGCCTGGGAGCAAAAGATAGAAGCCCAAGGACCTGATGCGAGGGCGCTGTTCGAGGCTCAACTGCGAGCGTTTGAGCTGGTTCTGGATCACGTCACGAACAACCTCCCCGAGATAACCCAAGCCTGGATCAGGCGAATTCATGAAGAGACCACGTCAGCGCAGGAGAGCTATGTGGTTCATACCCCGGTGGGGCCGCAACGGCAGGCGCTGCCCCAAGGCGAGTACAAGGCTCATCCGAACCATGTGAGAACGAGCAGCGGGGACATTCACGCGTACGCGCCTGTCGCCTCCACGCAGTCGGAGATGGAGCGTTTCCTGGCCGAGCTGCAGCGTCCGGAGTTTAAGAAAGCTCACCCGATCGTCAAGGCGTCCTACGTCCACTACGCCTTTGTTGCGATTCATCCCTTCGCCGACGGTAATGGGCGTGTCGCCCGGGCTCTCGCTTCGATTTTCACCTACCGCGAGGCCTCCGTTCCCTTGCTCATCCTCAATGAGCATCGGGACACCTATTTTGAAGCGCTCGCACAAGCGGACCGGGGAAATCCCCAACCCTTCGTCGACTTCATAGGGAAGGTTGCGCGGGACGGGGTCGAGTTGGTCCGCGACGTGCTGCTGACCGCTCTTGCTCCACGGCCGGAGGAGCTTCTGCATGAATTCGACGAGCTCAACCGGGTAGATCCGCAGTCGAGGGAAAGGAACGAGGTTGGCCGCGAGCTGGGGGAGTGGCTCGTGACGCGAGCGAGGGAGCTTGTAGAAGAAATGGACTCGGCCAGCGTCGCTCTCAGCGTGGAGCCGATCGAGTCCAGGCAGTCCAACTATCCGAAGGCCTTTCGGCCGATTCCCGGGGAGGGGATGAAAGGCGTCCAGATCACCGCCGCCACCCTGGCGGCCGGGAAACTCGAGGAGGTGCGACGGATCGACCTCTTTGTCTTAGACGATCCGAAGCAGAAAGGCCTGCTGCTCTTGCAAGCGAGCGGAGGGGCTGGGGATGTGCTCGTTCTGGAATTTGGCGAGCTGTGGCCTTCGCCCTCGACTCTCGCTCAGCAACGGGTGGACAACCTCATACGTCGCACCTTGGGAGACGCACTGCGGCGCCTTCACAACGAAGCGATCCGGAGCATCCACGGCTCTCCGCCATCGGCTTAGAGCGCCGGACCCGGCACATTGGAGCTCAGTCCGACCTGCGCCTCTAGCGATTACGCCATCCCCACCTCGGGCGACCCGCCCTCCATCAGGTAGAAGCGCGAGCGGGCCAGCTCCTCGCCGTTGATCGTGACGACGGCGGCGTGGGGGCCGGGGGTGGCGAAGGTGGCGGTGGCGGCGATCGACATGACCAGGCGTTGCTCCTGGCCTTGGGGCAGGCCGGGGGGGCGGCCGGTCTCGAAGTTGGCGGTGAGGCCGTCGCCGAGCTCGACGCCGTCGGGGTCCTGGACGCTGACGATCAGCTCGTGGGGGTCGTTGGTCTCGTGGTAGGCGACGTCGATGCCGAGGCCGATCGAGAAAGACCACTCGTGGGGCAGCTCGGGGAGGCGGAGGACGTTCCAGCCGCCGCCGGTCAGGTAGAGCTTGCCGTTGACGGCCTCGCTGTGGTCGCAGAGGAGGAGGAAGCCGATCTCCATGGCTAGGCCTCCGGGCCTTCGCCCTCGGCGTAAGGGATGACCGGCAGGTCTGAGCGCAGTTCGACCTTGCCGCCCTTCTTGAACTGGAGGTCGATCGTCTCGTTCTTGCGGTAGGTGCCGAACAAGCCCAGGTACATCGCCAGCCAGCGACCCGTCCCGACCTTCTCCTTGACGATCGGGCGGTCGAAGACGATCACGCGATCTTCGATCCGGTAGCTCTCGGGGTTCTGTTCGACCCCGTTGATGAAGACGGCGAAGGGAGGTTCGGCACCCGCGGGCAGCTTCACCCGCTCGCCGGCGGCGTAGCTGCCTTTGGGGATCTCGGTCTCGGCCTTGCTCATCGTTCCTCCGCTTCCAAAGTCTCCCGCACGAGGTCGAACGGCGTGTCGTGGTGGGTCGGGTCGAGCTCCTCTCGGACCACCCCGCCCTTGAAGGGCATGAACGTGCCGTCCCCGCGCACGTCGACTCCCGCGGTCGGCTTGCGGAAGAGCCCGCGCCCGCTCAGCTGCAGCCGCGCATGGACCTGATCCCCAGGCCCGTAGTCCCGCAGCGACTGAACCGCCCGCACCGGCCCCTCGCTCCGAATCGCCAACGCCCGCTCCCGCATAGCCGCCACAGCTTCATCAAGGTCAGCAAACGACTCATGGCTCACTTCGGATCCATGCCGAACAGTCAGCTTCCAACCAGGACGGGACATAGATCCACCCTATGAAACGGACTCCCGACCCCCTTCACCTTCGTCCTGAGGGTTCTACGCCCCGCGCCGGGGCCGTTTAGGCCGCCGCGCCGGCGGCCCGACGATTTTCTCCGGCCCCTCGCGGTTCTCGATCGACGAGTACTCCAGCTCCCGCGCGCCGGTGTAGATCTGCCGTGGGCGGGCGATTTTCTTCTCCGGGTCTTCCTGCATCTCCATCCACTGGGCGACCCAGCCGGCGGTGCGGGGGATGGCGAAGATGACCGTGAACATGTCGGTCGGGATGTCCATCGCCTCGTAGATGATCCCCGAGTAGAAGTCGACGTTCGGGTAGAGCTTGCGCGAGGTGAAGAACTCGTCGTCGAGCGCGCGTTTCTCCAGCTCGCGGGCGATCTCGACCTGCGGGTTGTACTCGGTCGCCTCGAAGACCTCGTCCAGGTGCTGCTGGATGATCCGCGCCCGCGGGTCGTAGTTCTTGTAGACCCGGTGGCCGAAGCCCATCAATTTCTCCTCGCGCTGCTTCACCCGCTCGAGGAAGTCGGGGATGTTCTCCGGCGACTCGATCCGCCGCAGCATCCGCAGCACCGCCTCGTTGGCGCCGCCGTGCAGCGGCCCGTAGAGCGCCGCCACCCCGGCCGCCACGGCCGAGTAGGGGTCCACGTCCGAGGAGCCGACCCCGCGCACCGCGTTGGTCGAGCAGTTCTGTTCGTGGTCGGCGTGGAGGATGAAGAGGACGTCGAGGACCTTGGTCAGCGCATCTTTCGGGATGTGCCGGTCTTCGGTCTTCTTGAACATCATCGAGAGGAAGTTCTGGGCGTAGTTGAGCTCGTTGTCGGGATAGACGTAGGGCAGCCCCATGTTGTGCCGGTAGGAGAAGGCGGCGAGGGTCGGCACCTTGGCGATCAGCCGCACCGCCGCCATGTAGCGCTCTTCGGGGTCGTCGATCTGCTTCGCGTCCGGGTAGAAGGTCGAGAGCGCGCCGACTCCGGCGAGCAGCATCCCCATCGGGTGGGCGTCGTAGCGGAAGCCCTCGAAGAAGTGCTTGAGGTCCTCGTGGACGAAGGTGTGGTGGGTGATGTCGAAGGTCCAGCGGTCGAGCTGGGGGGCGGTCGGCAGCTCGCCGAAGATCAGCAGGTAGGCGACCTCGAGGAAGGTCGAGCGCTCGCAGAGCTGCTCGATCGAGTAGCCGCGGTGTTCGAGGATTCCGGCGGCGCCGTCGATGTAGGTGACGGCCGAGCGGCAGGAGGCGGTGTTGGTGAAGGCCGGGTCATAGGCCATCAGGCCGAATTCATCCTCGTCGACTTTGACCTGACGCAGGTCCATCGCCCGCACGGTGCCGTCGGAGATCGGCAGCTCGTAGCTCTTGCCGGTGCGGTTGTCGGTGACCGTCAGCGTCTCGTTGCCGGTGCTGCCGGAACCGTCGGAGGCGTTGGCGACGTCGGCGTTCGGGTCCTGGGTCTGCTGCTCGGTGGCCATCACCCTCCTTGAAAAGACTGGGTTACAGAGGGAGGAAGTATCGCAGTTCGGGGCTGCCGCCCCTGTTACCGAGATGTGGGCTGAGCGGTTCCCGGCAGCCGCCGGAACCTAGGAGGGATTGGCGAAACGATTGGCGAAAGTCTTGATCTGCATCGCTGAGGAACTCTAGGTTCGCCCGGTCCAACAAACAAGTGGCCGGGCGACTGCGCTAACAGCCCCCGGCCGTGACAAAGGAGAGTGA
>Ga0157372_10001010_pt1 | contig 30756 bp, 29 predicted proteins | sample C55metaG_FD_115307 | JGI IMG/M metagenome (GOLD analysis project Ga0157372, IMG submission 115307) | Corn rhizosphere microbial communities from Kellogg Biological Station, Michigan, USA - C5-5 metaG | ecosystem: Host-associated > Plants > Roots > Rhizosphere > Soil | place: USA: Michigan...
ACCTGCGTCGCAGTTTGGTCGAACCGGCAACGTTGATCCTGTTTGTCTTCGGCTGGCTCGTTCTCCCCGGTTCACCGACGCGATGGACGATTGCGGCCGCGGCGATTCTTTTCGTGCCGGTGTGGTTCGAGTTCCTGTTCACTTTGATTCGAGCAGCCTTTGAACAAAAGCGGGCGGTGGCTCGCGAGGCGCTTGCTGCCTTGATCGTCTCGAACTTCAGCGTCCTGCTCAGTGTGACCTTCCTTCTGCATCAGACTCTGGTCTCGCTTGACGCCGTGGTGCGCACCCTTATTCGCCGATTGTTCACCCGTCAGCGCCTGCTCGAGTGGGAAACGGCCGCCGAGGCTGAAGCCGGTCGCAGCAAGCGCACGCCCGTTGACATTTACCTCAACTGGATGCCGCTAATCGCCGTCCTCCTCGGTGTGATTGTCTTTTTCGGCCGGCATGCGGGATTTGACTCAGCCCTTCCGATTCTTGTTTTGTGGGCCTGCAGCAAAGCCGTTTCTGTTTGGCTCAACCATCCGCCACAACTCTCACGGACCGAAGCCTCCGAGAAGGACAGGCTCTTCCTCCGCCGCGCTGCCTTACGCACGTGGCGCTACTTCGCTGAGTTCAGCAACGAAGAGCACAATTGGCTGATCCCCGACAACTTGCAGGAAGATCCTTTTCGCGTGGCCGCGCGAGTTTCCCCGACCAATATCGGACTGCTTTTGAACGCCCGCCAGGTGGCTTGCGAGTTCGGCTACTTAGCGCTCCCCGAATTTGCCGACCGCACCGCACGAACCCTGGCGACCATCCGCCGCATGAAGCGTCATCGCGGTCACCTCTTCAATTGGTACGACACCAAGACGCTCGATCCTCTGCCACCGCTGTTCGTTTCCACCGTCGACAGCGGCAACCTCGTCGCATCGTTGTGGACCTTGCAGCTCGGCTGCAAGCAACTTCTGGAGCGCCCAGTCCTGCGCACTGCCATGGCTGAAGGCTTCCTGGATCACTTGCGGGTGTTGACTGACGTTCGTGCCTTTCCTCGGGGGCTGTTCGTAAGGCTGCAGCGCAGAGTCGAGCACGGCGATTGGCTCAAGACGTTGCTCAAATTCCCGGTGCCTGCTCTCGAACGTATCGCCGACAAAGATCTCGAAGCCAAGCATGCAGAAGACGTGAAGTGGTTCGCAAACGAAGCGGCGCACAGGCTGCAGGCGATTCATCATCTTGTCACCCGTTTTACTCCGTGGATGTTGCAGGATTTCGCCGAACTCCGACACGATTTAGAGCTTGGACTTCCGGGCACGGACGTGCTTCTCAAAGATCTTCCCGCTGTTGCCGAGACCCTGGCTGCCAGGCTGCAATCCCTACTCGATGTTCGCAGCGATGGCAACGACCACCAAACCCGTCTGCTGCGTCGACTTGTCCCTATGGTTTTGGGGGCGAGAAATGATGCCACTCGCCTGATCAGCGAACTCGAAGCCCTTTCCGAAGACATCGAGCGCATGGCCGACGACACCGAGTTCGCCTTCCTCTGGAACCCGCGCCGGAAGCTGCTTTCCATCGGCATGGAGACGGAAAAGGGCGAGATCCACGCCGCCTGCTATGACCTGCTCGCGTCCGAAGCCCGCACCGCCGCGTTCGTCGCTGTAGCCAAGGACGAGGTTCCGCAAGAAACCTGGTTCCTGTTAGCTCGCACTCATGTGGCGCCTCTGGGACGCCCGGTCCTACTGTCCTGGACCGGGACCATGTTCGAATACCTCATGCCCGCGATCTGGATGCGCACCTACACCGGCACCCTGCTTGACCGTTCTCGCCACGCCGCGGTACAGATGCAAAAGGAATACACAAACCTCAAGCGCATCCCCTGGGGAATTTCCGAGTCTGCCTATGCTGCCCGCGATGAAGCGGGTACATATCAATACCACGCCTTCGGGGTGCCCCAGCTCGCGCTGCATCAACCCGACATCGACACGCTCGTCATCTCTCCCTATTCAACCGCGCTCGCTTTAAGCACCGCGCCCAAAGCAGCTCTTGACAATCTCCGTCGGATCTCCAGCGAAGGCTGGTTCGGAGCATACGGTTTTTACGAATCCGCCGATTACACGGTCAGTCGTAATCGCAAATGGCGCCACGAATGCGAAGTGGTGCGTTGCTACATGGCCCACCATCAGGGCATGACACTTTTGTCGATTGCGAACTTCCTTGCCGACGGGGTGGTTCAAGAGTGGTTCCATGCTCATCCGCGCGTGATGGCGACCGAACTCCTACTTCATGAAAAGCCTGTAAATTACCTGCCCTCCGGTCATCCCGCCGCCTAGTTCCCGCCCTCGGGATGTACTAAATATTTTGAATGTAAGTTGATGTGCATCTAGATTGACGGCAACTCACCCTGCACCGACTTGCAACCAATGTAGCTGCTTTTCGCGGTAACGCATTTGTATGCAAATCGGGCTCAGCTGGAGCAATCTGATGAAGCATTTTCTTGTACTCATATCACTGTTCACTCTTCCTGCATTTGCAACCGTCAAAATAACGTCCCCCACTACGGGTTCGTCGTCGGCATCGCCAGTGCACTTTGTGGCCAGCGCAACCACGACCTGCTCAAGCGGCGTGTCGTCCATGGGCATTTACACAGCCCCCTACGTTCTGGCCTACAAAGTTTCCGGATCTAGCCTGAATACTTATCTGACACTCTCCACGGGAACCTACAACGTCGTCGTCCAAGAATGGGACGCTTGCGGGTCAACGAAGACTACGGCGACAATCACGGTCACTAGCGGCACTGCGAGCACAGGGACCATTCCCTCCTCGAGCCACGTCTTCGTCGTGGTCGAAGAGAACCACAGCTATTCGCAGGTGATCGGCAGTTCGTCGATGCCATACCTGAATAGTCTTGCCAACAAGTACGGGCTGGCCACGCAGTACTATGCGAATACCCACCCCTCCATCGGTAACTACTTCATGATGGTTGCCGGACAGACCATCACCAACAACGACAGCTACTGCTCCACCCTGACCAACGACAACATCGTCCGCCATCTGCTCAGTGCTGGGAAAACGTGGAAGGCGTATGCGGAAAGCCTGCCCTCCGCGGGATACACCGGATGCGGCTCGGGCTATTATGTGAAGCGCCATAACCCGTTGGCCTACTTCTCGGACGTTGCCAACAGTAGTGAAAAGTACAACCTTGTGCCGTTCACGCAGTTCTCCAAGGATCTGACGAATAACAATCTGCCAAACTTTTCGTTCATCGTGCCGAATCTTATCCATGACGCGCACGATGGCAGCTTGAGCACTGCCGACAGTTGGCTGAAGACCAATATTGCGCCCTTACTATCAAGCGCGACTTTCCAGAAAGATGGAATCCTGATCATCGTGTTCGATGAGAGCCTGGATACGGACACGGCTCACGGCGGGGGCCACATTGCGTGCCTGGTGATTGGGCCGAAAGTAAAGCTAGGCGTCAAGCCAACCACGACCTATCAACACCAGAACGTTTTGAAAACCGTCATGAAAGCCCTCGGACTTAGCAGCTTCCCGGGAGCCGCCAGCAGCGCTGCAGGAATGACGGCTTTCTTCTGATTGAGTTGGTTCGGGTGGGGATACCTTGCTCCGTAGCTGGTATCCCCACCAGGGTTCTTGCCCGAGATAACCACCGCAGGAAATTCCTCTGCAAGACCAAGGATCCTCTCCGGCAGTTCCCGATTGAGTGGAGGAAATTCAGCTACGCCGCCCGCTCCGTCTTCTCGTAGGTCCCCATCAGTTCCGCTTGGGCAAGCACATGCCCCTTGATCGCCGACTGCACATCCGTGAAGTTCGCCCCGGGCCCAACGTCCAGCACACAATCGAGAGCGTAGAGCTTGAAAAAATACCGGTGCACTCCTGACGGAGGGGCGGGTCCCATATAGCCAAGCTTCTGTGCTTCGTTCTTCGCCTGCAGGCCCACGCCTTTGATCTCTTCCCCCTCGGGAGCGGCTTCGTCGATGTGCCCGACTCCTGGTCCGATGTTGTACACCACCCAATGTGTGAACCCGCCCGCGCGCGGCGCATCCGGATCATGCAAGACCAACACGAAGGATTTCGCATTCGGCGGCGCATCTTTCCACGACAACTCGGGGGAAGCATTCTCGCCATCACTCGTGTATTTGCTGGGGATCTCTCCACCTTCTTGGATTTCAGCACTGGTAAGTTGCATAGCTGCGCATCCTTTCGGGGACTCGCTTTTGAGAGTCCGAACCGGCGGCAGACGTTGCCTGAATGAAACGCAGAGATGCGCTTACGGCGATTTCTTGTAGACGCGCACGTAATCGACCAGCATGACTTGCGGAAACTTCGTGGTCGCGTCTGGGCTTCCCGGCCATTCTCCGCCCACTGCAAAATTCAAGAGAATATAAAAGGGATGGTCGTAGACCCACTTCGTACCGGCAGGCAAATCCGACGGCCTGCGCGCAGTGTAGAGATGATCGTCAACGTAGAACCGAATCTCTTCCGGCTCCCATTCCACTGCGTAAATGTGAAAGTCATCGGCGAACCGGCCTGCGTTCACGGAATACGCCCCCCCGATACCTTTTCCACCCGAGTATCCCGGTCCGTGAATGGTGCCATGCACCATCCCAGGTTCGCGTCCAATGTTTTCCATAATGTCGATCTCGCCGCATTGCGGCCAACCGACCTGCTTGTCGTCAGCCCCTAGCAACCAGAAAGCCGGCCAGACGCCCTGCCCATATGGAATTTTGATCCGCGCTTCATACCTCCCATAGGCCTGCTCGAACTTCCCAGAGGTGATAAGCCGTGCCGAAGTGTAGTCGCGTTGTACCCCGTCGGCGCCGGTGTAGCTTTCCTTGCGCGCGATGATTTCTAGATTTCCCCGCCGCATGCGCGCATTCTCCCGCCGCGACGAGTAGTACTCGAGCTCCTGATTTCCCCACCCATTCCCCCCGATCTCAAATTTCCATTTCGCAGGATCGGGCGCCGAGTTGTCCCCTTGATCGAACTCGTCCGACCAAGCGAGCGTGAATCCGGCACGCGCCGGAGCTATGGACTTCGTCTTATGAGACCCCGCCTGAGCCAGACACACGGCGCTCGAGAGGGCGATCAGGAGAACAATTTCGCTTCGCATGTAGGACCTTCCCTGTTTGCTCACCCCAGTGTCGGCCTTAACTCCGCCTTCTTGGTTGTGATCGTCAGCGTGATCGCTGGAAGTTTCGGCCCCGGCCAATCTTCGCTGTAGGCCTCCAGCACAATCGCGCCGGGAGTTTTCGTCGACTGCAGGATGACCTGCGCCAATCCATTGAACAAGCTTCGCGTGGGCTCCTTGTCCGACTCCTGGCAATTCGGATCGCCATTACCCACGCCAATGAGCGCACCCTCGCCCTTGACTGTGAACTTGATCGGGAAGTCAGCGGTTGGAATATGCCGGCCCTGTTCGTCGAGCGATTCCACGCGTATGAGAGCAACATCTTCCCCATCGGCATCGATCTCCGTCCGATCTGCAGCGAGCTTGATCGAAGCCGGCTTGCCGGTGGTTTCACGTTTGTCGCTGAGTACGACTTTGCCGCTTTTGCTCCCCCGGGCCTCCAGCACTCCCGGCTCATATTTCACCCCCCACTCCAGATGCTTCAGCGGCTCGACCTTCTTGCTGCCCTGACTCTTCCCGTTCAGGAACAATTCAACTTCATCCAGGTTTGAGTGCACCCAAACCTTGATCGTTTCGCCGTCGCGTTCTTCCCAATTCCAGTGGGGAAATAGATGCAGTACCGGGTCATTTCCCCACCACGCCTTGTAATAGTAGAAGTTGTCCTTGGGAAAACCGCACATGTCCACAATGCCGAACTGTGAGTTGATCGAAGGCCAGCCGTACGGCGTCGGCTCGCCGCGGTAATCGAATCCGGTCCACGCAAAGCCGCCCGCCAGCCATTCGCGCGCCGCATAGAACGTCCACCATTGCTCGGCGAGTTCAGACCACGAGGTGTGGTTCAGGTCATAGGCGCTCACCCAGTTGCGCAGTTTGTCCGTTTCATAGATACCGCGCGTCGAAACCGTGCTCGCGGTTTCCGTGCCTACGGCGGGCTTCGTCGGATGGTCCTTACGCCATTTGTCGATAACCTGCAAGTTGTAGTTGTAGCCCATAACGTCCAATTGCTCGGCAAATGGCTTGTCGAAGGATGCATTCACAGCCGCCGTGCATAGCCTGGTGGGATCGAGTTCGTGGCAGCGCGCAATCATCGCGTCGACCACCGGAACCGCTTGCTGCTGCGGCATCATCGTCCACTCCTCGTTCCCCACCGACCAGATCACGATCGCAGGCGAGTTGCGGTATCGCTTAATCATGCTGTCCAGCTGCGCCATCGCTTCCGGATTGGAGCTCATCATGCGCGTCTCGCACATCATCATCATGCCCATTTGATCGCAGGCTTCCACCCACTCCGGCGTGGGCATGTTGTGCGACGTACGCACCGCGTTTCCGCCCATATCGCGCAACACGGCGAGACGATACCATTGCAGCCGGTCGGGCAAGGCTGCGCCGACGCCGGCATGGTCCTGATGATTGCACGTGCCCTTCAACTCCACGCGTTTGCCGTTGAGGAAGAAGCCCTTGTCTTGATCCCACGTCAGTGTTCGTACGCCAAAACTTACGCGCTCTCTATCGCGAGCCTTGGCATTTGATTCTACGGTTACAATCGCGGAGTACAGGTTGGGACCGTCCGGCGACCACATCGCCGGGTTCGTCAGCTTCGCGGTGGCTGTAAAGGACGTCGCGGCGTCGGCAGCAACTTGCTGCGGCGTTGAGTCCGCAGTGGCCACAGTCTTGCCGGAGGCATCCACAATCTGCCACCGTACCCGGCACGACTCCGCTTTCGTTCCCTGGTTCTCGACGATCGTGCCCAGGTTCAAGGTGGCCGAATTTCCCTTTACCTCGGTGCGAATATAGCTCTCCCATTGCGCGAGATGCAGCGCATCCATCTTCGTCAACCAAACATGGCGATAGATCCCCGCCCCCTCGTAGAACCATCCATCGCCGAAGCTTGCGTCCACACGCAACATCAGGTAGTTGGTTTGCCCATAATCAAGAAAGTCGCTGATATCAAAGCTGAAGGGCGCATAGGAATTGTCGTTCCGCCCGATGTAGTAGCCGTTCAGAAACACCAGAACGTTGCGCACCGCTCCATCGAACAGCACAACCGTCCGGCGCCCCCGATCCGTCTCAGGAACAGCGAACGTCCTCCGATACCAACCGACGCTGGTCTCTGGATAGGCCCGGCCCAACGGCTTATATCCGTGGCTCTGCAAACCCTCGTCACGAACAAAGGGCAGCTCAACCGCCCAGTCATTGGGCAGGTTCAAGGTTCGCCACCCAGACTCGTCGAGTTTCGCGGTGGCAAACTTGAATTCGCCTGACTTGGCGAAATCACCCTGTCCGCTGCCGAAACCCAGATCCCTAGCCGGATCACTGCCATGTCCAAATCGAAACTTCCATCCAAAATCCATGAGATAGCGTTCTCTGGGAGCGACCGCAGAAAGAGCTTCCGACGCGCCTGGTCCCGGGTGTGCCCCCAACAACGCCCGAGCCTGTTCGACCAACGAACCAGCAGCCAGGGTGGATGCGGAAACGGCAACTCCCGAACGGAGCAAGTCACGGCGAGTGAAAGACATGAATGGCCCTCCAATGGAAGAACTGGGATGGACAATGGACAAACCGACAATGTTACGCCGAACAAGAAGCGGGAACAACAAAACTAGTGGGAAGACAGTGGCAGAAGATTTTCGCAGGTAATTTGGAATAAAACCGGCAGGCAGACCCTAGCTTGCAACGGACAAAGTGCACGGGCAGGGGGCCTCTGTCAGCCGCGGAACATACTGTCCCCCGGTTTTGCTCAGCGGGACCCGCCGTTTGGCGAACTCCAACTCGTATTCGCCGTCTGGGAAGTCGTCGTCATCTTCAATGACACATCGCGAGTACGATAGACAGGTTGGCCGGGTGCACTCATCGGAGTACGTGGCATGCTGCAGGGCTTTCACAACACACGCCCGCTCTCGCCCTTCTCCCCTCAAAACGCCTTCCAATGCAATGGTTTCCTTGGTGACAGTCATTGTTGTGGCCCCCCTGACGGTGAGTGCCAAAAGCCTACCATTTGGCCCCTCAATCTGCCACCCTTCTCTGATGCAAGAACGGCCCCCCAGTTGGTTGCTTAAGGAGAGAGAAGTTTCGGTATTTGACCTTAGAAACCCTGTACGATCCACCAGGGATTCGGCGTGGCTTAGCCGAGCCAGTGCCCCACTACACGAAACAATTCCCAGTCCGCCGCAGGCCAAGAAGCATCGCCTGCAGGCACTGCATCAGTCTAGGCCGATTTCCTGTACCTGCGGTACTCACCAGCCGGTTTCTTGTGGTGGTAGACGCTCGTGTGATAGGCCAAGCAGGTAGAACAGAATACTTCGAAGCAGGACTCACAACTCTCGGCGTGGCTATCACAAAGGTGGGCATCGCAATCGCAGCATCGGCCTGAGGCATCATCGCCACAGCGATACCCAGTCGCGTCTTCGACACTGGCTACTTCGACGATTTCACATTGCATGCCTGGCAGACTCCAACTGAGGTCGCTATTCTACTTGCTTCCGCCTCATTGCGAAAGCCTGTATTATTCCGCTCGTTCTATGAAAACCAAGGCAAAAACGTCCAGAAAACCGGGGAAGAAGCCCCAAGACAAATCGAAGCCAGATGCTCCGCCCGCCCTACTCAAAGGATGGAAGCAGATCGCGGGCTTCCTCTCACAATCGACAGCTGTCGCTCAGCGCTGGGCAAAGGAGGGCATGCCGGTCATCCGGCAGGGGCGATATGCGACTGCAACTCCGGAGGATTTGAATCAATGGTTGGGGCGTGAGGCGGGTGGCGAGCCTATCAAAGTGGCGACCGCCACCACTGATCTTTCGGCAGAACTAAAACGAGGCCTCGCTTTTGCCCGGCAACAGAAAAAGCGTTCAGCTCGTGATTAGTACGGTTACGACATACGCCACGGCATTGGGCGTCTAGTCCTGCTCCTGGCGCCAGCTTTCGACTTTTCTCCGTCCAATCTCTTGGCACGCCTTCGTTCGTACTTTGTCCAAGGCCGGTAAGCCCCATCACGCAAAGCAACGTGAGCTGACCTTAGTCACTTTTTACAGAGAACACCCGATTTTAGCCCGCAATGCGCCGCTGCTACGTTTAGGACTCCCACGCAGGGAGACATCAAACCAAGCTGGAAAAATCTTCACGATGGTCAACTAGCAACGGTAATCCTGCGCGCTTTTGTTTCAGTGAAGTTTCTGGTTCAAGGTCTCATGTCAGTGCCCAGCCCCCATCGAATCCCGACCGGCCAGGTGCAGCTGCGAGACCTCGAGCCGGATCACCACGCCTGCGTTCACGACCTTCTCGACCTGGCCGCTCAAGAGCACGCCCAATCGATCGCTGTCGAATTTGAGGGGCGTTCGCTCACTTACGCCGAACTACATGCACGGGCTAACCAGTTAGCTCGTGCCCTTCGCAAACACGGCGTGCAGCGGGAAACGTTGGTTGCGGTTTGCATGGAGCGCTCACTGGAGATGGTGGTGGCGCTGCTCGGAATCCTTAAGTCAGGCGCAGCGTATGTTCCTCTCGACTCCTCCTTCGGCCAAGGCCGTATTCAATATGTGCTCGACGAAATCCACGCGAAGGTCTTAATTACTCAGAAATCGTTGCGGAGTTTCGTTCCCAAAAGCAGTACAGACACCCTTTGTCTGGAATCCTCATTCGATGCCATCGCGGGAGAGAGCACCGAATCGGTGCCTTCGGACACGGGACCGTCAAACCTTGCTTATGTGATCTATACATCGGGATCAACTGGTAAGCCGAAGGGCGTCCAAGTAGAGCACAAAAGTGTGACGAACTTTCTGCGCTCGATGCAAAAAGAACCGGGAATGAGCGTCCGCGATGCGCTCTTGGCAGTCACCACGATTTCGTTTGATATTGCAGCCCTGGAAATCTTCTTGCCCTTACTGGTGGGCGCTCGCCTTGTGCTTGCGAGTCGTGAGGCCACGCTCGACGGCATGCTGCTCAAGAAGCTCTTGAAGGACTCTCGTGCCACCGTAATGCAGGCGACGCCCACCACTTGGCAAATCCTGCTCGAATCAGGCTGGGAAGGCGGCGACAATCTCAAGGCGCTCGTCGGCGGCGAAGCGGTATCGCCGGAGCTCGCGCGCCGGCTCGCTTCATGTTGCGGAGTAGTGTGGAACATGTACGGTCCTACGGAGACGACCATCTGGTCTTCGATCTATCGAATTGAAGGACGAGACGATCGCAACGTGCCTATCGGAAAGCCCATAGCTAATACAAGCGTCTATGTTCTTGGCGAGAACCGCGAACTGCTTCCTTCTGGGAGCGAAGGCGAACTCTACATCGGCGGCGAGGGACTCGCTCGCGGATACTTCCAGCGTCCGGAGCTCACGGCGGAAAAGTTCGTTCCTGATCCGTTTTCATCTCAGACTGGTGCCCGGATGTACCGCACGGGAGATCTTGGACGATATCGCGGGGATGGGAATATCGAATACCTCGGGCGCCTCGACCATCAGGTCAAGATTCGCGGCTTTCGGGTCGAACTCGGCGAAATTGAAGCCGTGCTGGAACAACACCCAGCGGTAAAGCAGGCGGTTGCGATTGCCCAGGACGACAAGATTGGCACCAAGTACCTGGCGGCATACATTGTGCCGAAATCGGGGAAGACTTTTTCTCCATCAGAGCTACGCGAGCACTTGCGCAGGCAGCTGCCCGACTACATGGTACCGTCCGCCCTGGTCGGGCTTGCCGAATTCCCGCTGACAGCAAACCGGAAGGTCGATCGTAAGTCGCTGCCAACTCCGCAAGCTGGTGACTATTTCCGCGAGCGAGATTATGTGGCGCCGCGCGACAAGGTCGAAAGGAAGCTGGTTGCGACGTGGGAAGAAGTACTGGGCGTGAAGCCGATTGGGGTTCGAGATAACTTCTTCGACCTCGGCGGCAAGTCGCTGCAGGCCGCCCGTTTGTTCACCAAAATCATCGGCACTTTCGGCAGAGAATTGCCGCTTTCCACTCACAGTGACGCGCCCACCGGAGAACTGCTCGCTAATCAGATCAGGCCGCTGTCAAAGGATGCCAACTATCCCACCTTGGTTCCGATGAAGAAGACCGGAAAGCGGCCGCCATTTTTTTGCGTCCACGGAGGCGCAGGCAGCACGCTGTTCATGCATCGCCTCGCGGCAAGAATGGATGTTGACCAGCCTTTTTATGGAATCGAACCAGAAGGAATGGATGGCCGGCGTTTTAAGCACACAACGCTCGAAGACATTGCAGCTCACTATCTTTGTGAAATTCGCAAGCTGCAACCGAACGGCCCGTACTGCTTCGGGGGGTACTGCTTTGGGGGAATCGTCGCCTACGAAATGGCGCAACAACTCCTTCGGCAGGGGGAACCCGCCGCTTTGGTTGTTCAGTTCACAGCTGAGTTGCGTTTTCATCGTAAGATCCCCGCGGTTACAAAGCCGAAGCTGCCCGCGAACCCCCTTAGCAAAAGAATGGCAACGCTGTTGAAGAATCCCCTGCGCACGCTTTATCGCATCGCGGCAGTACGCGTGGCGGAAAAGTGGGGAAAATTCGCGCCCACCTTCTACCGAATCTGGTTCAAGTTTGGCTTGCGAGTCCCTCCTCGTATGCGAACCTTATATGTGTGGAGAACACTGATCCGAGCCGAGCGGAATTACGTGCCGAAGCCATATCCCGGTCGGGTGGTCATGTTTCACGGTTCCGACTACGAAGACGATCCGAACTTAGGCTGGGATGGATTGGCGGGTGGAATCGAGCATCATATCGTAGGCAACAGTAGCCAGGACGCGCGGCGTGATTTGATGAACGAACCATGGGTCGGTCAGACTGGGCGGGAACTGTCGGATTGCATTATGCGGGCATGCCATCCGACGGAAACCAAACACGCCAAGGTCGCATAACAGTTTCGGCTTAACAACCGGGCTTCAGATGAAGCCTTGCCAGGCGCAGGCCGGTCGCCTTTCCAATTTCCACAGATTGCCCATCAAGCCGAGGCGCGGCTATTCTTAATACATCCATGCGACCGTTTCGGGCGACATTTGCGGCATTGGTCGGGCTTGTGTTGGTGCAGTCACTCCTGGCAAAGGACAGTGCCAGGATTGTTGTTTACCTGCCGTGGGACTCGCTGCAACATTCACGCCTCAGAATTTCGCTCGACGAGGTCTCGGTTGCCGAAATAAGACCAGGAAGGTTCTTTGTGATCAATGCAGAACCAGGTCGGCATCTACTCGTGGCTGGCGAAGGAATTCCGACGGTGGTTGATGCAAGTTCGAGCCGGAACTCATTCGTGCGCGTTGCCCGTCAGATCGAATTCGGGCCATCTGGCAAGACTGACATTCCGGCCTTGGAAATCATGTCACCCGAACAGGCGCAGCCCGAGGTTGTCAATTTGGTTTACCTCGATCCAAAGAAGATTTTTTCATCCGCCGTAAGCAAAGTAGACCCACTATCGCAGCAACGACCGAAGCTCAAGACTCGCGGCTCCAGTCAGTAGACTCCTGCTGAATCTCCCTATCGCTGACCGCGCAACTCCGGGGGCGAATAAGCGCAAGGTTGTGAGATGGCCTGATCCTGTTGGAAAGGGGACCGCTTCCCGACTTATCACCCAGTAGCGGCTTCGGGGTGAGGTCGGAACGACTTTGTAGCATCCTCGTTAGAATCGTAAACCTCAAACAGACGATCCACATTTGTCATTCTCAATATTCGTCGAGCCACAGGCGATAAGGCAGCAAACTTGATTTCAGCTCCACGATGACGCGCAGAAATGAATGACGCAACCACGGTTCCAACTCCACTACTGTCAATATGTCCAACCCAAGCAAAATTCAGAACGATTCGGTTGGTCTCTTTCAGTAAGCTGAGAATGACTCGTCTCAGTTCGTCCGCTTCTTCTCCGAAAACAATCCGGCCGCGGCAACGAACAATTGCAATGTCGTCGGTTCGAGAAATATCAAGGTTCAGAGCCATGACCGTTTTCCCAATCCCCAGTCTCCGGCTGTCACCTGAACATAATACGCCTGTCGACAAATCTCTATTTACCTCGATTCTGAAAAAGGTACACCTTCATTCAGCGAATCTCGCCCGGCGCGGCCCAGCTCCGCGGCATTTCGCAACTGCCTCGGGTACTCGCGATCAGCTGTTTCCGGCGATGCAGAAACTGCACAATGGAGCAGCATCTATTAGATGATCTGCGCGTAGTACCGTTCCGCTTGGCTGGCGACAAAACTCATGGACAGCTTTGGGGCCAAGCGAAGAGCGTAAGTCAGGAAATCACCTGGCTCACTCACTTGCTCTCCAGCACGACGCGGTCATACAACGGTTGCGTCGGCCGCGCGTTGTTACGGTACAGTCCAGAGAACTTTTTGATTTCTTCGGCCGAAACGGTTGCGGGATGTTCCAGTACGAACCACCTGATGTTTTCGCTACACGGTGGCGTGGTTAGCGACCCGGAAAAGGTGTAATAGCTGTGATCAAACGGAACGATCTGGGATGCGTCGATTTCGATGTTGTCTTTTCGCGTTTCCTTTCGTTTTTCTCTTGGCAGCTCCCGCCACAGTTCGTGCACAAGAGCATTGTCTGCCCCTTGTCGAAGTAGAACCGCGACTACTGCAAGGTGACCTTCCTCGTCGGCATGCACCAGATGCACTGTCATATCGAAGGACTTTCCGTTAACCCTTTCCTCGCTGGGCCGATGAAAATGAAACTGCTGGAGAACATATTTCTTGCCGCCAACCGACATGATGCTTCCGGGTGCATAGTTGATCATGATGGTATGTCCATTGTCGATTATGTGAAGCGGAGAGGGTTTGTAATCAAATCGCATGGGCGGGAGATCGGCCCTTTTTGGATGACGGATATCGATTGGGGATTGGTGACGTCCAGTCTTGCACGTGGTGAAATCTGCTGACAGGTCCCCCCAGTGATTCGGCCCGAACTGATCACCGTAATCCCAGGTGTGTTTGGCATGCTGCTCCTGCGCTGCACTAAGCGCAATCAAAGCGAACAGACTACACAGGATTCGAGTGAAATGCGGTTGCTGCATTAGGCAGATAACCTTTGAATGTGGTGGTTTCCACCAGGCGCGAGCATAACGGAACTGCGGCCCTCCGCCGACTGTAAGCCCTGACAGGGTTCTTCGCCCAGACCATCAGCACTTGTTGATAGATCTCATTGACCCCGTTTCAGGCAAAACTTGTGAGTTACGTCAACCGCAAGGCCGCGGATCCCACACACAGAAGTACATGAGTACACCTTTCGAGGGATTGCCAATCCGTCACGTGCGCGCAACGATAACAGGAACATAGGGCACCTTAGACACTGAAGCGGAGTTTATGTCGGAACGATCGCAAATATCCGTAGATATCAGGCGCAAGAACTACACCGGAGAATACGAAATCGACGGCGGAATCTTATACGTATTCTTCGAAGGCCGAAGCAAATCAAGTGCGATCATGAGTCCCGGGCCAGAACTTCTTGCGCGCCTTCTGTTAATCGAGTTGGTTTTTCAAGCACCAAGCTGGCGTGACCACCTCGGCCTGCAGTGATATCTCCCATCTCGCAACGAGGTAACACTTTACGGCGATGCCGCTGCGTGTGCCATCCAAGATTGACGCCCAATCGTTGGAATGGCACTCAGGTCGCCGACAAAGGTTTGGCAGTGGGTAGTCGCATGTGCTGCCTTGTCATCGTTCTGATTGCTGAAGCAGTTACCGTGTTGCAAAGCAGCACTGCCCACACTTCCGTCAAGGGTTGCAGCTCTGGGTTTTGGGATGGTTCTATGGCCACCATTGTCTAGGTATTAGTAATTCTCATCAGAGCTCATCGGGTACCCCAAAAGCGAGTGAAAAGCGCAAAGTTTCGTTATCACTCATAGGAACAATTATGCTGATGTACACTTCAGGGCAATTGCCAGCGCACTGTCGTGATGTCATGTGTATGAACCGGTTGAGTGTTGCCGAAGTTCTAAATCAACTGGAAGCGTTCTACGGGAAGCAGGCACCGTTCTGGCCTTCTGATCCTTATCTTTTTCTCATGTGGTGGTACTGCGGATATCCGGCGAGCGATGCCGCATGCACCAAGGGCTGGGAGGGGTTGACGGCCAAAATCGTGGCCGAACCGAATGAAATTCTTGCGACACGCCCCGCCGTCCTTGCTGCCGCCTTGAAGCCCGGCGGCATGTTTCCCGAGCTCCGTGCCGAGCGAATGAAGGAAGTTACGGCGCGAATCAAAGACGAATTTGACGGGGACTTGCGCGGGGCGCTGACCGGACCGATTGCAAGAGCTCGCAAGATTCTCAAGAGTTTCCCAAGCATTGGCGATCCTGGCGCGGATCGAATCCTGCTATTCGCCAAACTTCAGCCGGTAGCGGCGGTGCCTTCCAACTGCACCGGCGTGCTCGAGCGCATTCAGTCCGGCAAGGAAGCGAAGAACTACAACGCAAGCTATCACGCAGCCCAGCGTATGATCGACTCCGAAATTGCCGCCACATTCGAGGCCCGACAGCGGGCCTACCTGTTGTTAAAGCGACACGGCCAAGAACTTTGCAAACGAACCCATCCAAAATGCGAGAAATGTCCGGTACGAGAGGCATGCGAGTTTGTAAGCGCAGACCATCCGCCGGGGAGGCGTTAGAAATTGGGGCCTGGGGCTGACACGCTCGTGGTTAACGCGCCATCAAACCCCGGGCACTCGAAAGGACCCCTCTGATCCACTGGTGGACGTGCTTTCCTGGTTCAGGCGTTACTTTTTCATCAGATGGATGAGCCTCTCTACAGTTTTCGCCGAGGATGCAGTTTACCTTCTATCGTTTGGGCAGAAACCCACGCGGCGAAAAGTCGGTGAGGGCCATAAATGTGGAATCCACTCTTTCGACGAGTTTGCCATGGGCCTCCGATTTATCGCGCACGCTCTGCCAATTGGGGTCGTCGCGGAAGGATTTCCAGTTGGCGTCGGCTGCTTCGCGGCTAGGATGGCGAAGGATATAGATCAGAGTGTTGTCCTTCTCCGGTTCATCGAGGGGAGACCAATAGGCCACGCTTTCGAGTCCGTGTTGTTCAAAAAGCTTGATGGTGTGATCGCGGAAGCGGGTTAGAAGGTCGGGCATTTTTCCGGGTGCGGCGTGGTAGACACGCAGTTCATATACGGCCGTCGAGTCTCGCGCACTTTTAGGGTCGCCCTCCTCAGGCGCTGCCCAAAGCACTCGCGAAAACAATGTAGCGGCTGCCGGAATCGACTGGACTAGGGTTCGCCGGTTCACGACTGGCATTCTAGCAGAACGTTAGTCCCTGTCTCCGTCGTCACGAGAGGCGAAGAGAACACGGCCAGTTGTGATGACGCCGGTCGAGGCAGAACTTTTTTCCTGACCTCCATTTGATAGGACTCATGGGGACGAGAAGGCCGAACAAAGGGCACAAACTTGCGATATTTGCTGTATTGAGAATCAAGACATTCGGCAGTTTCCAGTCTCAGAACATTCGGGTATTCTCCTGCTGTAAATTGGTTATGGCTATGACAGGACACTTAAGTGGCCGCGAATGCATCTTGCCAGTCTACGAGTGACAGTGCCCTGAATTCAGTTAGGGACTTTCGACTCTTTCCAGTTGCGAACTCCGGGGACTCGATAGCGGATCCAAGGGACAAATTGCAGCGAGTAATTAACGGAACCTTTGCGTTCATCAATTCTGCGGACAGCGTAATTCGCGGGATTTACATGGGGCCGAGGCGACCGAAAATATTGGTTGAAGAACCTGTCGGCACCCTCTGCGCTGTAAGGACGCCCCCGCAAGCCCTGCCACGCGGATAGCAGTATTTCGCGGTGTGCCTCTTCCATCCCTTGCACATCAAGCTCTCCAAACCGGAACTGTTCGCCTTCGTCAACAACCATCTCGAAGGCAATCGTCCCGGCACTGTCGTCGGTGAGCGGCGTAGGAATAACAACGTAGTTAATGTAGCCTTGTGCATCGTATAGCTTTTTTGCGGAGTTAAGGCCCTCTACTATTTTGCTTTTTCTGAAGAGTTCACCCGGTTCAAATGGAACAAGCTTGGTCAATTCAGCTTGAGATAACGCGGCATTCCCACGCCACGAAATGCGCATAAGGTGGTACTGTCCCCCGGGAACCACCTGAAGTACTAAGGTTTTGCTGCTGCGGCTCGGAGTCTGAATGGATCTTGCTTGAACCTTAAAATAGCCCTTCTCTTGGTAGAGCTCCCGTACAATTTCTTCCGCGTTATCCCAACCATGTGCGCGAATTTCCCGCTTTAGTGTTTGGTGCTCAGTAGGGGTCAGCAGGACAGGGGAACGGAGGACTATATCGATGCTAAGTTCCTTGCCGGCTGCCTGCTGTGATTGCGAAAAAGCATTGCCAGGTAGGGCCGAAAGACCGAGCAGCAAGGCAATGCGAAACTGAGTACGTCCGAACAAGGCCGCACCTCGTCGTCATTATAGATGTTTCCAATTGATGAAAAATCACTCGGCCGCTCATTGCGGCGATGAACGGGGAATTCCAAAAGCTCAGACGGCCAACCAGAGTCTTTGAAAATGGTTTGGCTCTTGGTGGCGATAACCTTCGGATATTACGTCTAACCGGTGCAAATCCCAAATGCAGGCGATCGTTCATTTGAACGGAGGCTGTGCATCCCTGCAGCTAAACCCCTCATCCAACTCAGCTAAGGGGTTCCTATGATGCGATGCCTGGTCATAGCTACCGCATTTGCTCTAACCATTTCTCTAATTGCTTGTGGCGGTAGCCCGCACCCGGCGTCGGCCAACGGCTCGTGGTCTGCGGTATTGTCCACCTCAGCCGGACAGCAACCGGAGACATTCACTTTCAACCTTACCCAAAACGACATCACGCTCTTGGCCAACAGCGTGAATTTTAGCGGGATCGACAACATCTCGATGTGTTTTGGCATGGCAACCACCCTTACTGGCAGCCTCAGCTCTTCTGTGAATGGCGGCCCGATGACTATGACTATGTCGGGGACACAACCAGGCGGCATAGCCCTTAACACCGTCACAATGCAGGGCAACATGGCGGCCGGTATGACTTCCGGTTCGGGCACCTTCACACTCACCGGCCAGACCTCGGGTTGTGCCAGCCAGTCGGGAACATTCACAATGACACGCGCTCCCGCGCACAGCGTGGCTGCTAATCCGTAGGCGTCACGGTTCAGAAAAAGATTTTAGGCCATTCTCTTGGGGTCTCAATTCGCGAGCAATCCTGCATTGCTCATGCTATGAGAGAAGGTGCGACAAGAGCCACTCCTCGGAAACACTCCTCCGTTTGTCTGCGGAGACCCCCAAGATGGCCAATTACATCTCGGTCCGTCATCTCGGAGAGGGTTTTGGTATTAGATTCCACTGCTGATTTCCTGATCGCGATGATGGCGAGCCTGGTTGTAGCATCACTCAATTCAACGAAGGTTTCAGCGCACCAATCCGCTTAAACCCACCCAGCCGACGGGCGACTGCGATTCCACCGTATAGAGCCAACTGGAACAACTCCTCTTCGACGGCACTGAGAGCGCGCAATTTCCCTCTCTCAACTGCAACGACATAGCCGCCAGCCTCCGAGATGCAGTTGGCAGCCGAGATGACAGTCTGATGACGATGGTGACACCCGAGGAGACGCCCGCTGTCTGTCCACGCAGCAAAGTAATACAAACGTGGAACCGCGAGCTCCTGGGAGTGCATTTGATTCCGAGTCGCTTCTGGATTTGCAATCCTATCCTGGCAACCACAGCCAACCTGATCTCGATGGTTACACCGAGGTTCGAAGCTTTGATTCACATCCCCGATGGACAGAATCGTTAGAGATGACCCGGATAGAGACGTCTCGGATCGAGTCTTGCGAAACAACCTAAAACTTCTCCACAGTCCCATTAGGACTGCAAATGCAAGGAGCAGGACGACGAAGGCGGTGGTCATATGATCCTCCTGCGAAGCGCATCAGAAGAATCCCGAACAACAAGTAGGGCGCTCTGGTGACGCAAGCAATCTAGTCGAAACGCAAGTGGAAAAATGGACATTGCAAGAGTTCGCGAGTACCAAGGTAACTTTCTGTCTCGACCGGAGACGTTCCGGGGCTCATCGGGTGTAACCGTTCCCGCTTTGTAAGCCGCTTGCCGAGTTGTAGATTTGTGAAAACGGGCAGCAGTCAGGTCATCGGACGTCAGCTCGTCTTCACCTCCAAGCAGAGCAGACTGGGAATCACGGCGCTTGGCGTTGACAGGGTTGCTAGCTCATCATGGAGTCGGCTCAAGCATAGCAGTGAGCTTGGAACTGGTTTGTTCAGTCTGCCACCCTGATCCCTGAGCGGGCTTCTTTCGATCACACCGCTCCTCTGAACCCAGACGTCGGCAGATGGCATCCAAGGTTTCGCATGACTGAAGGAGTTCCCGCGACGAGACGAATCCTGGTAGCCACCGACTTTTCTTCCCAGGCGAATAAAGCTTTAGAGTGGGGGCGCTATCTGGCGGACCATTTTCCGGCGAAGCTCGTGTTGCTTCACGTGATCGAGATCTTCAAACTGACTGACGTCGACTACCGCATGATCGGAAATGACCCACTAGGGCTATTGCGTGAGCAATCCCAGAGCTCCATGGCCGAACTCAGGCGCTTACTCCCAGATTCAGAGACACATATCCTGGAAGGCTCGCCGCGTCCTCTCATTGTCGAATTTGCGCTGGAATCGGATTGCCAGATGATCGTAATGGGAACGCACGGACGGTCAGGTCTCGCGCAACTTTTCCTGGGCAGCGTAGCGGAATACGTTGTTCGACACAGCAAAGTCGCGGTGCTTACCATTCGCACCTAGCCACAGAGCGTGATAAGCCCGGGTCAATGACTGGAGCTGACGCTGCGATTTGATGCTGCTTCAGAGACGACCGGCCGGCATTGTCAGTAGCTATCCCTGCATCAGTGCGAGAGATTTATCAGCAATTGACCTCCTTCGGCTCAACGCCAGCGCACGGGGAGGACCCCGGAAGAATAGAATGGCGCAGGAGCGAGAGGACGAAACGATGCCGACGATTGAAGGGAAACAGGCGGGGATATGGATTAATGATTATGTGAAGAAGGCGGGGAAGTTTGAGGGTGTAGCGAAGGCGGTTCGGTCGCTGATGAAAAAAGAGGTGAAGGGAGTTGAGGAGTACGTGAATCCCTGGAACATTCCGTCCTTTGATTCGAACGGGCCATTGTGCTGCTTCATGGTCGGCAAATTTCATGTAACGTTCGCATTCATGCGCGGTGCGAGTTTGACGGACCCGGAGAAGTTGCTGGAAGGAACGGGCAAAGGAGTACGACACGTTAAACTGCGGAATGTTGCCGATGTGAAGAAGCCGGGGGTAAAGAACTTAGTCGTGGAGGCAGCGACGCTGAATAGGAAAGACCCGCCTTCGGGCATGATGGTGGGAATGGAAAAGAGAAAGCGCAAAAATAACTGAAGAGCTTCCGCAACGTGCTTGTCACGCCCGCTCAGCGGGTGAGAGGTATAATCACTTCACGATCGGCATTGGAGGTCATGCATGCCTCGCCGCGTACCGCTCGTTCTGCTCATCGCACTTCTTCTCTCCTGCATGTCTTTCGCAAAAAAGAAGAACAAACAGGAATTGTCTGATCTCGTGCTGAATGCGCAAACCGTGTTCGTCGTCATTCGTCCGGATGCCGGCGAGCCGGTCACGAACCCGATGGCCAATCGGACTGCGCAGGAAAGTGTCGAGAATGCGTTGTCGAAATGGGGGCGATTCCGTCTGGTAATGAGTCCCGAAATCGCCGATCTCGTTATCGCGGTTCGAAAAGGTCACGCAGGCGGACCGACGATTAGCAACTCACCCGCCGACGACCGTCCCGTGATCTTGCAGCCTAATGATGGGGACATTCGCATTGGTGCCCAGCAAGGCCATCCTCCCGGAGTCAGCGACCCCCGTCTTGGACCGCAAGATCGAGGCCCGCACATGAGCAACGAGATCGGTCCCTCCGAAGACAGCTTTGAAGTTTATCGCGGCGGAGTTGAATACCCTCTCGATGCACCCGCCGTCTGGCGTTACCTGGGTAAGAATGCCTTGGACGCGCCCACTGTCGCCGCAGTGTCGCAATTCCGGAAGGCGATTGCCGAATCCGAAAAGCAACGCGAAGAAAACCATAAATAACAGCTTGCAATGAAGCTGCGCCATTTCAACAAACCAGAAGGAACCTGAATCCGGTATCGGAATTTTGAATGCTATCGTGATTTCTCGCGAATGGGCGCCTCAAATAGCTCTCGCTGCATGTCTTTGCATCCGCACTCTTGCCGCCCATCGACTGTCTTACAGGCTTGCTGATAAATGAGGTTGAACTTGCCGTTGTTCCAATGAAAAAACCGGCTTGCGTAAAAAACATCGTTCGTATCAGCACTAGCCATGAACAGAGAGCTGTTGAGCCGGAATGCTCCTCCCATAAGTGCCTGTGGCGCATCAAACACCGTGCCGTTTTTCACATCAACCACCATGTAGACGGTGCATTGGGTGCCGCATCCCCATTCCACAATTACATAGCGTCCAGCGAAATTGGGCGGCTTCTTCGCACCCTCCCTGAGCCGCGTCCGGTACGTTTGCGCTTCGGGGTTGCTGCTGAGGTCTACTGGTGCCTTTGGTCCCTTGTAGACTGCGCTGACAGAGAAATCCTCAAATTGAGGCTGCCTCAGTTTCCGCCATGCCGTCGGCTCAGGCCGTGCGCCCGCTTTCATCAAGGCCTCCAAGATATCGGCGTGGCAGTTCCACGCGGCAAGAGTCAGAGCGGTGGCGCCGTCCTTTTCGCGCTGATTTAGATTTGCTCCGGCCAAGATCAAGGCTTGCACCAATTCCGACTGACCCGAAAGAGCTGCCAGGATTAGAGCCGTTTCTCCCGATCGCGGAAGAGCCATGTTCGGGTCGGCACCTGCTTTGATTAGTGCCTTCGCGACTTGAGTTCGCCGCCACATAGTGGCGTAGATCAGAGGTGTTCTTCCAGTGTGAGTCTCTCTTGCATTCAGATTTGCACCCGCAGCAATCAATTCCTGTGCAGCCTGAACACAGCCTGGGGGAGTCTTGTCGAGAAGAGTCCCTCCCATAGCAGTTCCGAGGAGAGCTGTCCAGCCTGTGTCGCTCGCCAGATTTGCGTTTGCGCCGGTCTCAATCAATGCCTTGATTCGGACTGGATCACACCCCGCACGCATGAGCTCGGTCACGCCAAAGTGGTCTTGCCGGTTTACATCAACTTGCGGCTGCGCGAAGACGAGGAGGAGAGGATTGAAAAAGACGATCGGCAGCAAACATCGTAACGTTCTTCGCATCGGGATCAATGGTCCGTGTCGACGGTGATACTCAGCTTACCTCTCTATGAGACTGTTGTCTCAGGGAACATGGCGATACTTGTTGCTCCAGCAAGGCTCGGCGTCATTAGGGGGCCCATGAAATTCCCCACCCGTGCCTCGGAGGGAACGCATAACACGGCCATCAAGAAATAACGTCCGATCCTCAACGAGAGTCTACCGATTTCTTAGCCGTCCAGGTCAATTTCTGCTAACAGGTATCGCAAGTTTGCGTTTTCTATTCGCTTTTATGGCCCTCGACGAGCGACATCCGTATCAACAACCCACTGCCCTTGCCTGGGAAGCAGCGCAGTCACGGGAACTCCTGACTGCAGAATCTCGTACATGACTGTGGATGAATGGGCTGAGATTGTTACGAGTTACGTCAGTCGTACTGTTGGGATATCTGGCCCTCTCTTTTGCGGCTGGGCTGTTTCTAGCGGATGGAACTGTCCATCCGAATCGACGGCCCTTCTTGCCACAAGACGAGATGCAAGGCCGGCAGATTGCTCAGGCGCATCAATCCGCTCTGGACGATGTCTCAATTGAAGCACGTGACGGAGTAATTCTGAAGGGATGGAGGGTCCGTCCTCATACGGGTAACGGCAACATTGTGATCCTACTTCACGGTCTTAGTGACAACCGCCTGGGTATGGTGGGTTACGCGGAAATACTCCTGGACCACGGCTTCAGCGTGCTCATGCCCGATGCACGGGCACACGGTGCGAGTGGCGGTCAGCTAGCAACCTACGGGCTATTAGAGTCCGAGGATATTCGTCGCTGGGTTGATTGGTCGCAACAAAGTGAACATCCAATCTGCACCTTTGGTTTCGGAGAGTCCATGGGTGCTGCACAGCTTTTGCAATCGTTGCAAGCTGAGCCACACTTTTGTGCAGTTGCAGCCGAGTCAGCATTTTCGACCTTCCGCGAGATTGCATATGACCGCGTCGGACAGTTCTTTCATACTGGCCCATGGCTCGGACGAACCTTTCTCCGTCCAGTTGTCGAGTTCGCATTTTCTTATGGCAAGTGGAGGTACAAGATGGATTTCGAGCAGATTTCACCGGAGGCGAAAGTGGCAGCAACTCAAGTTTCTGTTTTGTTGATCCACGGCCAGATTGATAGCAACATCCCCATTCGCCACTCCCGTCGAATTGCGGCCAAACATCCTTCCGTGAGGATTTGGGAGGTGGTCAACGCAAATCACTGTGGTGCAATTAGCACCTCGCCGCGAGAGTTCGAACAGCGGCTCACCCACTGGTTTGACAGCCACTCGGACGGCCGATAACCAGAAGCAAAATCTTCCTAGCAACGCCCAACTCATCGGCTGACGCGCTTGCGCCTTCTGTTCTCAGTGTGTTCATCGCTCCGCAGGTCTCGAAACTGCATTGCGTCTGCCGCCTCTCGCGGTCTCTCAATGCGCTCACCGCAGAGCGGATTTATCGTCAATCGTGGGTCGCTCGAATAAAGGGAAGCCTTTTGCATCGGCATTAAGCGCCCTGACCTCAGCCTTTGTAGGCAACTTGTCCGCTGGAGAGGCGGGCAGATTGCGCGGGTATTTACGCCCGTTGAATCGGAGTTTCCCCTCATAGAGCGGTGGTCGATTTCTCAGAATAGTCCCCTAATCCTGCAAGAAGGGATGCCGGCAGGCTGGACCGGCTTTCCGGCTTTCAACTTACTGCTTCAAGGTATGCTCCTGACTCGAGCGGTATGCGCGCATGGATTGTGGTACCGCTCCCGTGTTGCGACTCTATTGAAATGGTCCCGTTCACCGATGTCAGACGCTCCCGCATGCTGATGAGGCCCAATCCTGTACCTCTACTGGCTGCTGCTAGATCAAACCCTCTCCCGGAGTCGTGAACCGTGAGATGAATCTGGCCCGATGATGCCCACAGCCGTGCTTCATAGTTGCGCACACCACTGTACTTTGCGGAATTCTGCAGAGATTCCTGCAGAACCCGGAACAGGCACAGAGAAACCTCTTGTCGCACCGTTGTCGGTACATCGTGACTCTGAAAGTCAACCTGCACGTTCTGGCGGTCAGCAAATTCCTTACAGAAGTTCTTGATAGCCGAAACCAAACCTAAGTATTCCAGTTTTGGCGAATGCAGCTCGTGCGATAGGACTTGAATGTCGCTCGCTATCTCGGACGCTTCTTCGCGAATTTTCTCGATACGCAGCTGGTTCTCAGGCGTAGCGGGTGACTTCCTCTTGAGCTGTTCCAGCGCAACGGCGAGTAAAGCAGTACGTTGAGCAATATCGTCGTGGAGTTCTCTGGCAATTCTGGCGCGTTCCTTCTCCTGGGCCTCTATCAATCCGCGGCTCAGGCGTGCGAGCCTTTCGCCAGCAACCTTGTGATCCTCCACTAATGCAGTGAGAACCAAGAAGGGTATTGAGGTGAAGATAAGGAATAGTTGTAGTCCCACCATGCTGTTGTGCGGGCCCAGCCCGCTAAACGGACCTTGTCCATGAACTACACCCCAGACCGATAAGAAAACGACGATCATCATCGAACTTGTGATCCCAATTGATCCGAAGCGCAAGGAGGACCACAGTAAAAGCGGCACGAGAGCATAGAGCACTGCTGGGGACTCACCTAGGGCAGAGGTGCCGAAGACGAAGTAGCCAACAACTGCGGTTGTGGTTACCAACACGACAAATTCGAGATGATAGGCTTTGGGTTTTTGCAACCACGCAGGTCCTTCGCTAAACCAACTTAGCAGTGCGGGTGTCAAAGTGATGAAAGCGAGCACCTCGGAAAAAAAGCTAATCCTCCAGCTAGCCCAATAGTTGCCCGGAATTCCCGGCGCACTCACGAATGCTGCTGCGAGAGGAGCAAGGAAGACGGCACAAAAAAAGTATTTAGCCAAAGAATTTATGTTGTTCAGGCGAGGGATACCTTTAAAGCAGTATCGGAGTGCAATTGCAGCAGTGAGGACTTGGATTATGTCCGCGGGGATGAACCATGCAATAGAGGTGAGCCGCACACCTGCCTGCAGGTCATACAGAATAAAGCCGGCGAAGGAAGCAGGCACAAGTACCGCCCAAATTCTCGTTCGCACAAGCATCAAAGCCGCGACCAGAATCGCGCAACCTGGCCAAAGTGGCCATGCGGTCTGGAAATTCAGTATTAGAGCGCCTTCCATTCTGGGGGCGGCGTAGGAAAGAATGGCCATCACACACACCAGGAGGAGGATGGATCGTGGAGGATTTGCATCGAACGTCAACGACCGCAATCGACTGACAATACCCCTCTGGCTTTGCGAGGTGGAGTGAGAGGAAATCATTTCATTCAACCACGACCACGCTGAATTGGGCTCTATCGGGGGCGCATGGAGCGCATTATAAGCCAGTTTCCGATGTCAACAGCGGCGTCGCAAGGTTGCCCCTTCCATTCTCCTCTTCTTGTTGTCAGTGAGCGTTTATCGCCAATTGACCCTTGTGCAACCATATCAACATGCCTAAAGCGGATCTTCGGGTCTTGCACTCCTCAGCAGGCCCTTTCCACAAGGCTGAGTGTCCTGTTTTCGGTGATGTCTCGCCCGAAATCAAGGACTTTACGAAGAGCGTGCTGAAACAATTCGATGCTCGCCTGTTCCGTTAACACTAACGACTATGCGGGCCCGAAAGCAACAAGTCCAGCAGGCTCATAAGATATAGGGATTTGTAGCCCAACATCTGAAAGTCGCGTTTGCGCCGTTTGCTCTGCCCTCGGTTCGCGGCGAAACGTCGCTCGCCATGGAACTCCCCATTGCTCACCCACGGAAGCACCGCAAAGAGTTTCACAACACCTACAATGCTGGAGGTCCTGAATGTTCTGGTTCTATGCAGCTTTCTTTCCCGTCTTGTGGATCGCCTTTATTCTCTATTGGCGGATCAAGGCCGCAGATACCAAAAGTTCCCAGCGCCTCGAGCCGAACGCCTGGCCCATCCTGAGGGCACTCACCTTCCTGATCGTGATCGCCCTGCTCTCGATACCTCGCATCCCGCTGCCTTGGCTCTACCGCCAGCTCTGGCCGGCGGGCCTTTGGCCCTTCTGGATTGGAGCTGCTATTACCGTCGGCGGCCTTTTGTTCGCCGTCTGGGCGCGGCGGCACCTTGGCCGCAACTGGAGCAACGCCGTAACCATTAAGCAAGGCCACGAGTTGATTACGACCGGCCCCTATGCCCTGGTCCGTCACCCCATCTACACCGGCATTCTGACCGGGTTTCTTGGCACCGCGATTGCGCTTTCGCAGGTGCGCGGGTTCATCGGTTTCGTCCTAATATTCCTCGTGTTGTGGGCCAAGCTCCGCATGGAGGAGGAGTGGATGCGTTCCCAATTTGGGGAGACGTATTCCACGTATGTCCATCGGACCGCCGCCCTAGTGCCGTACATTTTGTGAGACGCCGTGCGGCATTTTGAGCGATAGGAATTTATCAAAAACCGAGCGAAACGTCATTGATTGGGCATTCTTTGGCGGGGTCCCATTCGGCTTTCTTTAGGACTCCAGATTGATCGGCGAAGTATGGTGGCAAACCCCGATGTGGGCGGGCGATTATCTAGTGTCTCCAGTTGGGCTTGCCAGGTTCGTGTAGCCGGTTTCGCCAGCAACCCCGTTTTATGCGGGTACATCTCAGGACAACCCGGGTCCCGGGCAGGATCGCTTCTCGATCCAGGAGTTTTTCCGATGCCGCATCCAGCTCTCCTTGTCGTCTTCCGAGTGTACCTTCCTATCGCCGCTTTTCTCGCGATATCAGGTGCTCAGGCGCAAAACATCGAAACCACGGCTTCGTGCAGCAACTTCAAAGTCTTTCAATTGAACCCTTCCGATCCGACGAATCCACCCATTAATGTGTTTGGTGTGAACGACTGGGGTACTACGGTGGGACAGGTATTTACGCAGCAGCAACCACTCCGCAGTGAAGCCTTCGTTCGCTACTCGGGTGGGAGCGTTAAGTACTACTCGCCGACTGGAGCCATTCATGCGCAGTTCAGCGGACGAAACAATAATGGAACAAGCGTAGGCGATTACGAAGATGCGTTGCAGAATTTTCAAGGCTTCATGCTGCAGGGCTCGACCATTACCCCAATTATCGATCCCAAATCTATTTCACCTAACGGGACCACCACGCGGCCATTTAGCATTAACAAGTGGAACAGTGTCGTCGGGAGGTACATCGACCCAAGTAGCAGCTTCTGGCAAGGATTTAAGCGCTACAGCAACGGCAGCTTTATCACTCTTAATTACCCCAGGGCATTGGGAACCTACCCGAACGGAATCAATGATTCGGGTGTGATCGTCGGCGTGTACAACGACGTGAATTACAGCTCGCACGGCTTCATCTATCACAACGGGCAGTGGGCAACTTTGGATTTCATTAACAGTTCTACTGGTACTGGCCTGATTGGAATCACCAACTCGGGCGTGATCCTGGGGGAGGGCTCGGGCTCCTGTAATTCTATGGGATGTGGCTTGAGCGGGGCGTTTCTTTACGTAAATGGCACATTCAAAGATCTTCCCGAAGTACCGAATTCGAAGAACCCTCCTGGTTCAACAGTGTCGAGCACACGATACAGCGCAATCTCGGCTGGCGGCTTGCTGGCGGGGACGACAAATATGACTGGCGATTCCACGGGCTCACGGGGGTTCACGGTAACCTGTCACTAAAGCACCGCGCCGTCGTCGCCGATTTTTTTCGATTTCTTTTGCACGCAACCGCACATGTGGGTGGCAGTGGGTTGAGAGACCCCCGAACCAGCCAATTCAGCGGCCCAAACCATCCAGGCCCGTTTGGGTGGTCAGGCAGACCGGTGCACCGATTCCCGCTTTGTACAAGGCATGGTCGATCACGAGGGCACTCATCCGCTGCTAACCTTCCCCAGTTGTGCACTGCGGCGTTTTCAACCAATTCACTCAATGCCTTACAGTGGCCAACCATTCAGAGAATCATTGCTTTGAGCCGGAACGTCCCCCAATCGATACCGTTTCATAGAGAGAGTGCCCACGGAATCCTGACAAGAAAGCTACGCGAATCATCAACACCTTCATTTCATACCGATCTCGGCCTGTGGCGGCGAAAGCTCTTGAGCCTAGCGGCATTCAGTGTTAACATCCCGCAAATTCTGGCTGGAGGCAATCATGGTCACCGTTCTACGTCCGCTGTCGACAGGCGAGTTACTCGATAGAACGTTCCATCTATATCGAAATCATTTCATTTTGTTCGTCGGCATAATGGCCATTCCACAGCTGGTGATTTTGTTGTTACGCCTTCTCGGGGCAGCTGTCGCGGTGTCTGGCCAGCTTGAGAGCGTCGTCACGACAGCGCTCATAGCCGGGCTTGCCAATTTCGTGGCGCTGGAGGTCTCGCATGCGGCTACTGTGATGGCGGTTTCCGACCTGCATCTTGATCGGCCTGCCACCATAGGCTCTTCGTATGGAGGGGCAAAGCGCAGCATGCCTCGAGTTGTCGGGATCAGCCTCGGGGTTGCCATTGCCATCGGTATAGCGTCGCTGTTTTTCCTGATTCCAGGTATCTACTTGGCTTTGGCATGGTCCCTTGCAATTCCCGTCACTGTTCTGGAGGGTGGCGGCTTAAGCGCCAGCGCAACTCGCAGCAAAGAGCTTACCAAGGGCGCCCGGTGGCGCATTTTCGTTACTTACGTACTGCTGATCGTTCTTACCCTCGTCGTCAGTTTCATCATTGAGCTGCCGCTTGAGATGCTTGCCGGACTCATTGGTCGCTCCAATCCCTCGGCAGCTCTCGCGATGAGGCAGCTCATGCAGGGCATCGGCAACTTTCTTAGTACCAGTTTAGTTGGCCCGTTGGTGACCATCGCGTTCACGCTCATTTACTACGACCAGCGCGTCCGGAAAGAGGGTTTCGACTTACAGCTGATGATGGCGGCGCTCCAACCGGGCTCACAAGCGCAGGCTGCAAGCGGCGGAACCAATTAGGCCCGAGAAAGCAATCGCCCTAGAAAGACCTGAGAAAATACCAATGTCACCATTTTGCGGTTTTCATCCCTGCCGCCTCTTCCTGCCTTGTTGACCTATAAGCTGTCACGCTCTGAACGGCACCCGTATCCAATGGCTGAATGACTGTCGATCAGTCGTCTCGCCACGAGATTTGAAACTTTCCCAGAAGCCGACCTGTCGCCAACGACTGAGGCAGCGGGGAGTCCTTTATCGGCCAAAAATTCCAATCAGCCCAATGAGGATCAGGTAAATTGCTACGACATAGTTCAGGATTCGCGGCACCATCAGGATCAGGATTCCGGCAATCAAGGCAAGGAACGGTCCGGCCAAGGTGTTGTAATGAATCGTCACCCCTCCACCACGGACCTGCGCCAGCAGCGGCGTCGCAATGATGAGGATCAAGGGCCACAACAGCAGAAGGCGTCGGTTGAGCATTCAGCACCTCACTTAAGTAATTAAAGAGTACGATTCCCGGCTTGCGGATGCCTGCAATTCCACACCTGTGCGCTTTTCCTTCGCCCAGATTCGCGCTTCGCTGAACGCGAAGTGTCCGCCCTGTGGTTCAGAAACTTCCGCTGAATCTTGCAAGGGCGTATCGACTTTGAGCACCGCACTACCTGAAATGCCATCGAACGTTTGCGCCGCCAAGAAATAAAGTTCGGTTCCCCCCCGATCGCTACCATCTCGTGGCATCTTTAAGGGTTGGTTAATTCCAAGACCAAAATGTTGCGCAACTCTTACGTTGGCTGCTTTGACGCGGCTTTAGGATTTTCCATCAATAGAATGCTCTTCTTTGGAGGCGCGGTTGAATTGCCAACAGTGTGAGTATCCCCAATCTCGGACGTTTGCAGCCGAAGTGAACATTCACTTCCCTGGCTACGAAGGACTGACTAAACCTACCGTCTGGGTCTTTCCGCAGGTGTTAGTTTGCGCGAATTGCGGCTTTGCGCAGTTTTCTATTCCTGAATCGGAATTGCAGAGATTGATTGCTGATGAAGTGGATGTTGTTCCGCAGGCGGCGGATTGATTTCTGAACACCCGCGATGTCCTGCTTGCGGGACCCCGGATTCTCGGCCGTATCCGCCTGAAGCAAATTACCAACTTGTCCCGCGATCGTTTCGCGACAAAGCGTCTCGCTCGAGAAATCGCGCTTTGGTCCATCCACAAGGAGATTCTGGTGTGGTCACTGATCTGAAGAAATCACGACCGTGTCCGGGTTGGACTCGATGGGAATGGTGAGCGCGGCAGGATTCGAACCTTCGACCCATGCCTTAAAAGAACCGTGTTGGCTCCAGCTCCCCTTGTGTTCTCAACAGGATAGCCTCATCTCATTGCACGCAGTTTGGGGGGAAATGGCGGTGTTCGGGAGTTAATCTGCAGCATAACTTGCAGTAAC
>Ga0157372_10001017_pt1 | contig 30695 bp, 21 predicted proteins | sample C55metaG_FD_115307 | JGI IMG/M metagenome (GOLD analysis project Ga0157372, IMG submission 115307) | Corn rhizosphere microbial communities from Kellogg Biological Station, Michigan, USA - C5-5 metaG | ecosystem: Host-associated > Plants > Roots > Rhizosphere > Soil | place: USA: Michigan...
AACTTGCCGAACATACGGGCACAGTCGCCTGTATTCCTCGACACTCATCCGATAAGCGACATTTTCCAGTAATCGTTCCCTCAATTCCTCAGCAGAATCAGGAACCTCGACTTCGTAACCTTCATCACGCAAACGCTTCAACACGTCGAACACGCCTGGAAAGACGTCGAGGTCAGCGGCGGTGCCGATGTTTCCTTTGTTTGGCGGAAAGCAGAACAGGACGATCGCAAGTTTGACTCGATCGCGCGGGGCTGTTTGTAAAGCGTTCCACCGGCCGAGGCGACGCGCGAACCGCTTGCACCGATCATCAAGCGCCACCGGCTCCTGTCCGCGTGCGGGTATGCCACCGTACACGAAGGGTTCTGTGGCGCCGTCGATCTCCGGAATCGCGATCTGCATGCCCGCCTGACTCGGATTCAGCCCCGTTTGCGAATCGCTCCACGCTTCGATCGTTTGTGTATCCAGGCTCACCGCTGATCGATACGGCAGATTGAGATCGCGCAGAAATTGCGCGGCGGCGGCGCTATCGTTCATTGCCGGTCCACCGACGAAGCTGAAACCCGTAAGTGAAACGATCTGGCTGACGCGGGATTTGTTATCGGGGTCGATGAAAAACTTCGATACGGCTTCGCGATTGTCCATCAGCGTCGCGATCGCGGGGATCACGCTCAAGCCTTCTGCTTCGATAGCGCTGACGAGTGTGTCGTAGTGTTTGGTGGTCTTACTAACCACCTGCGGTCTCATTAACAGCAGTCCGATTGTCGACTCGGGATCGAGCTCGTGTTTGTACCACTTTTCGTAGTTCTCGAAAGATTCGAACAGCGCGGGCGCCTGAGGATGATAAATCGCAACCGAGGGCATGTTCTCCGGCTCCGCAATGCGAAGTTTGCGTCTCTTGAGCCGTTCGTCACGAACGTAATGCTTCAATGCGTAAAGCAGCATTGCCTGAATGTTGGCGGGCGTGGGCTGGAGAAAGTAGCAAAACAGATAGAGGTAGTGCTTTGCGTCAGTGAGCGCGCCTGCTGTCGGCACAAACTTCAGAATTCTCGGGAGGCGCCGGATCAGATTTAAATACTGTCCGTGTCCATTCCTCGCGCGGGTCGATTTGTCCCGTCTTGCGTACCTCGCCATCCAACCGGCGAACGATCCGACATCCAACTTGCCCATACGCGTTCGTCGCATGAGTTCAGGCATGCAGTTAATAACGACTACGGCATCGTGGCGATACTTTTCGAGGGCGTTGATCAGTCGCGACGCATTCTCACCATCCATTACATGTATGACGAAAACCACATTCGCTTCTTGTAGATCGTTTTCAACATTCTGCCACTCGCCGTCATTCAACGGCGACCCGAAGTTGTATGCAGCCACACGCAGATCGAACTTGTGCACACGATTGATCTCTCGCTCCGCGTTTTTAAGCGGCGCAAGCAAACTCGACCCTACATAAAGCACCGTAACGTTCATTTAACAGGATTCATAAGATGTTTACAGGATTAACAGGATTCATGTTGTTCATCTTGAAAATCCTGTGAATCTTGTCCTGAGCGGCGCCGTCTATACCACGCCCTCCAATTGATCTTCGAGACTGCGACTGATTTCTCGCAATTGGTCAATCACGCTTTCATCAACGTCCCAATAGCCGCGCCCATTCGCCTCCAGCAGACGCTGCACAAGCGCATGCGCCGAGTGCGGATTCAAATCGCGCAAACGATCAAGCATCGCCTCGTCAAACAAAAACGTGTTCGCGACTTCCGAGTAGATCCAATCGTCAACCGCATCCGCCGTCGCACTCCAGCCAAACGTGTTCGACACGTGGTTCTCGATCTCAGCCACACCTCGAAAACCATGCTTCAGCATTCCCTCGTACCACTTCGGATTCAGCGTTTTCGCACGCGTTTCCAAACGAACCGTCTCCTCGAGCGAACGAATCTTCACGTCGCGCGCAAGACTGTCCGACAAATAGATCGCCGGTCGCGCCTGTGCCCTCTTCTCGACGGCTTTTGAAATCCCGCCAAGGTATTCGAAATAGTGGTCCACATCGGTTAACCCAATTTCGAACGTATCGATATTTTGATACGTCGCCTCGACACGCGAGAGCGCGCGGTCCATTGCAACGCGCGCTTCCCTGCCCTCGATCGCGCGGCCTTTCGAGTCGCGGCCGTACGCGAAACATTTGCGCGTGACAAAAAGATCTCCGAGCGTCTCTTCGCGTTCCCACTGCGAATCCATCACCATGAAGTTCACGTTCGTGCCGTAATTGCCGGGCGCGTTTGAGAAAACGCGCACGGCCGCGTCGTCCGGGTCGCACGCATCCTGCTGGACCTGTTCGATAACATGCTTGCGCACGTAGTTCTGATCTAATGGTTCATTTAGCTCTGCGACTAGATGAACTGCCTTATCCAACAACTGCACCGTCGGACTAAACAGATCGCGAAAGATGCCCGACACGGTCATTACCACGTCGATTCGCGGCCTGCCGAGTTCAGCCAGAGGAATCGCCTCGACGCTCGTCGTCCTATTAAGTGCATCTCGAACTGGGCGTGTGCCGAGCAGCCAGAGCGCCTGGGCCACGCCTTCGCCCTGCGTCTTGATATTGTCGAGACCCCAGAGCACGAGCGCCATGGCCTCGGGATACCGTCCATTCTCGTTTTTGTAGCGGTCTAGCAAGCTATTCGCGACAGCTTCGCTGCGAGCGAAAGCAGCCGCCGAAGGCACACCGTAAGGATTGATCGCGTGAGTGTTTCGACCGGTTGGCAAGATGTCAGGGTTTTGGACGATGTCAGCGCCTGGGCCAGGTTCGACGAATTCCCCACGCAGTGCACGCACCAGTGAATCGATCTCATTGTTACTTTGCAGCTTTATCGAAATTGTTTCGAGCAGCGCGAAAACAGGACGCGTGACTTCCGCGCTCAATCCCTTTTGCTCAAGAAGGCCGACCGCCGCATCCGCGCCATGCTCGACAAACTCGCGCACAGCTTCATCAACCAACGCCTCAGGGAGCGCACGAACACCCACCTCAGGCCGGTCAAACGACGCAACCATCTTCAACAGATCAACCTTCTCGCCGGCCAGTGACGGCCGCCCAAACACATGCAGCCCCGTAGGGATCAATCGCTCTTCGATCTCCACCAACTGCTCGTAGAGCTCGAACACTCGCGCATCCCGCTCCTCTGCGTTTTGTGTCTTGTTTTGTGCTTTTTTGTGGCTCAACCGACCTTCACAAACCCTGCATTCAAAATCTTCGCGAGGCGCCGCGTCTCTTCACTCGACTCAAACTCTTTCTGCGTATCGACAACAACCACACGCGTCCGCAGCCGGTTGAGCGCGACCGTGAGTTCTCTCAGTTCTGACTCAATCTTCACCTGCCGGAACGCGCGCAGGTTGAGACCGCCGCGCCGCAGCGGAACATTCGAATGTCCATCCGTAAACAGCAACACAACTGTCTCGCCGAATTTGGTTCCGACCAGTTCCAGCAACTCGATCGTAGTCACCAGCCCCAGCCCGAGCGGCGTGCTGCCTCCCATTCGCAACGAATCGAGCACACGGCGAGCACGCAAAATGCTGCGCGACGGCGGCAGATCGACGTTCGCTGTCGTGCCGTGAAAAGAGACGATTGCAACACTGTCCCTGTTGAGGTAAGACCGCCGCAGCAGTTTGAGGATCGTACTCTTCGCTCGTGCGATACGATTTGCCGCCATGCTTCCCGATGCATCAATCGCAAAAACGAAGAGCGTCCCCTGCTTGTGTTTTAGTAGTTTATAACGCAGTGCCTCGGAACTCACGGGCAGCCGCATCGACCCCAGACCAACAAGCGCACGTACCGTCGCATCAAGTGCAATCCGAGCGCCGGCGCTTCTGAAAGTCACGGCACGCGTGTACCTTCCACGCCGCTGGTCGAGCGCCGCTTTCGCACCGTGCGCACGCCGGCTCTGCGACCGCGCCTTCTCCTTACGATCCGTCGTCCTTAAATGCTCGTCTAGTCGCACTTCACCGGACTTCCGCTCAACTGCGGCCGGCGACGGCGCATCGACCGTATTCGGTCTCGAACTGCTGCCGGTTGCCGATGCACGCTGTCGTGGAGCTTGTTTGTTCGACTTACCCGGCCGGTCCACGTTCTGAGTGTCTCCATCATTTCCACCACTCGACGGTTGCGGTGACTGTGTGCGCGGAAAGACTTCGTCGACCGCCTGTTCGATCTGTTCGCTTGTGGCAGTCTCATCCAGCGCGTCGCGCCGCAGACGATGTCGTAGAGACATTGCCGAAACTTTCTTCACGTGTTCGTCTGTAACCGCGCGACGCCCCTCGAACGCCGCCAACGCACGTGAAGCACGCATGATCGTCAGTTCGCCACGATGACCATCGACTTTCAGGTCCGCGCAAAGCTGCGCGATCTTTTCCAACACAGGTCGCGCAACATCGATTTTCGCGAGGTTCGCACGCGCACGCGTGATTCGCTTGCGCAATTGCTGCTGATCTTCGGCAAACGACGCACAAAACGCTTCCCGATCTCGATCGTAGCCTTCGCGACGCTCGACGATATCGATTCGATTCTGAAGATAGTTTTCTGTCTTGACCTCAACGTGCAGACCAAAGCGATCCAGTAGCTGCGGCCGGAGCTCACCCTCTTCAGGATTTCCGGATCCGATCAAAACAAAACTCGCGGGATGTTCGACCGACACGCCCTCACGCTCGACCTTGTTTCTTCCAGTGACCGCCACGTCCAGCAAAAGATCGACCAGGTGGTCCTCGAGCAGGTTAACCTCGTCTATATAAAGAAAGCCCCGGTTCGCACGCGCCAGTAAACCGGGATCGAAAACCTTTCGCCCGGCAGATAGTGCGCGTTCGATGTCGATTGTCCCGCAGACCCGATCTTCAGTCGCTCCTAAAGGCAGTTCGACAACCGGCACAGCGATCGACCTCCGCGCGACCTTTTTACTTTCACGACACTGGTCACACACGTTATCCGGGTCGCAGTTGTAAGGACAACCGTCAACCACCGAAACCTGCGGCAACAGGTCGGCGAGGGCGCGCACGGCCGTAGACTTCCCCGTCCCGCGATGTCCCATGATCAAAACGCCGCCGATCAGCGGATCGACGACGTTGAGAATCAGGGCGAGTTTCATCTCTTCCTGACCGACAATCGCAGTAAATGGATAGTTTTTAATCTCCACGGCCAGACAGCTTACCTGATCTGAGTCTGCTGTGTAATCTGTGGACATGGATTTGTTCTTGACAGGCAACAAAGACGAGAGTAGAGTGCCGCCCGCTCATAATCGCTAGAAGCGCGACTAAGTATTAGACCTCGCTAACCCACCACGCCTAAGTAGTCGTAAAACCAATTATCCGCCCCCGCGGAGCTTTGTCATGCGCGATGTTAGCTCAAGAGTTTTCCTCTTCCTCGTAGTTTTGAGCTTCGTTGTTGGACACGTTCTGTCGGTAAGAAGCGTCTGGTCGCAGGGTTCTCCAGCGGCATTGAGCGACGACTTCAACGATAACTCGCTCGACACGACAAAGTGGAACGCGAACAGCCTCTTCAGTGGTTACATCGATCTGAATATCCCGACAAGTGAGACCGGACAGCGGTTGGAGATTGGACCACTGCTGACGAACGTGCCCGATTCACACTATCGCGGGATTCGCAGCGTCAATACTTACAATTTCAGCGGCGCTTACTGCTACGTCGAACTGGTCCAGCCTGCTTCTTCGACGACTAAGGCTGATGCGATGTTCACCGTCGGAAACGACGTGAATAATTACTACCGTCTTTACGTCAGTGAAGGGATTCTGTATGGGCTGCGGAAGATTGGTGGAAGCAAGACGACGCTTTTTTCGCTGCCCTACGATCCTGTCAATCATCGCTTCCTGCGCATCCGTCACGAGGCGACAGGAAGCGTAAGCCTGGATACAGCACCAGGCAGCGGCGAAATACCGGGAACCTGGGTGCAGCGATACAGCGAGATATGGGGCTCTTCGATTTCACTGACGGCGACGATCTTTGAACTAAAAGGTGGCACCTGGCAGCCGGAATCAAACGCTCCCGGCAAAGTGATCTTCGACAACTTCCGCTTCGGCAGTAACAGTGGATCGCCTCCGACGGTAAACGCCGTCTCGCCAAATTCAGGAACAATTAATGGCGGTACGGTGGTGAACATAACCGGTAGTCGATTTACTTCCGGCGCAACCGTAAGCCTTGGCGGGTCGCTCGCGACCAATATCACCGTCCTGAGCAGCTCTTCTATTATCGCCACCACCCCTGCTCATTCAGCCGGTACCGTCAACGTCGTAGTAACAAACCCTGATGGACAAAGCGGCACATTTGCAAACGCGTATACGTACAGTTCAGCGCCGCCACCGCAAACCGGACTGCTCACGGACGACTTCAACGACAACTTGCTCGACACGGCGAAGTGGAATCCAAACAGCCTCTTCAGCGGTTATATCGATCTGAACATCCCGATAAGTGAGACCGGGCAACGTTTAGAGATTGGACCATTGCTCTCGAACGTACCGGATTCACATTACCGCGGGATTCGCAGCGTCAATACTTACAATTTCAGCGGCGCTTACTGCTACGTCGAACTGGTCCAGCCCCCTTCCTCGACAACTAAGGCTGATGCGATGTTCACCGTCGGAAACGACGTGAACAATTATTATCGTCTTTACGTCAGCGAAGGGATTCTGTATGGACTGCGGAAGGCTGGCGGTGTCAAGACGACGCTCTTCAGCATCAGCTATGATCCGGTGAACCACAGATTTCTGCGCATCCGCCACGATACGATGACTGGAAACGTAACGTTGGATACAGCGGCAGGCAGCGGCGCAGCGCCGGGAAGTTGGGTGCAGCGGTACAGCGAAGCGTGGAACTCCTCGATTTCACTTAATGCGACGATCTTTGAATTGAAGGGTGGAACGTGGCAGCCGGAAGCAAACGCTGGCGGCAAAGTAATCTTCGATAACTTCCGTGCCGCCGTCCCAGGCTCAGGCGGTGGAGGTCTCGCTGGGCCGATATTAGACGCGTTGCTTGATCCGTTGAACCGAACGGGAGGCGCTGGCGAAAACCCCTTGTCGCGCAACTTCAACTTTAGCGTTCCGTTATTAGGGCTACCAGGGAGAGCTGGTCTCGATTTGAATCTTTCCCTGGCCTATAACTCTTTAGTCTGGCTCAACACCGGCACTGCGATGTCATTCAACGAGGATGCGGGTTTTCCCAGTCCCGGTTTTCGCCTCGGCTTTCCAGTCCTGCAGGTGCGCGCCAACCCAAATCCAGAAAACGGCGGGAAAAATAGCTATCTCTTGCTCTCCTCAGATGGCAGCCATACCCAGTTTCGACAAGTAGGCACATCATCACTTTATGAGTCAACTGACTCGACCTACGCGCTGCTGGACACCACCACCATGATCTTGCGCACTGCGGATGGAAGGCAGTTGTCGTTCGCAGGAGGAAAATGCACGCAGATCAAAGATAGAAACGGAAACTACATCGCCATCAACTACGATGGATTCGGCCGGATCGATACGGTCGTCGACACGCTCTCACGCACGATCAAGTTTAACTACGACACAAGTCAGACCCTCGCATCAATAACGCAGAATTGGACCATCAACGGGCAGTCGCAGGAACACATCTGGGCCTCTTTCACTTATGCAAACATTCCGATCCAAACTAACTTCCCTGACCTGTTCGTCACTGGCCCGCAGAATGGTTCCACCATCCGGGCGCTAACGCAGGTTACGGTTAATGACGGTTCGCGGTTTAATTTTGAGTACACCTCATGGGGGCAAGTGTGGAAAATCCGGAACTATGCGGCCGACGGTCACTTACTGAATTATCGATCCTACGATTTGCCGCAAACGAACACTGTACCGCTGCAAGACTGCCCGCGTTTTACAGAACGCCGCGGCTGGGCTGAAAACTGGAACCGCAGTGGCGCGCCTGGGCCAGCAGGTCTGCCCGCTGGTCCAGAGCAGGAGGTCATCACACGTTACGACGTACCTGTCGGCGTCTCGTGGACGCCACCGAATGGAAGCTTCGAAACCGGGACTCTAGCCAGGGTCACTGCTCCTGACGGTACGTATAACAAAATCTATTTCGCCGGCACCGGCGAACAGCCGACGCAGGTATGGCGTCGTGGCCTCCCGGCTTACGTCGAAACCTACAACGCTACACATGATCTTCAACGCCAGGTGGTAACTACCTGGACTCAGGACACCGCGATCTCTACAACTTATGAAGTCAATCCGCGAGTCACCGAAACCAACACCTACGATCCATCCGGGAACCGTGTGCGAGTTGTTATCGATTACGAGAGCGTCAATATTGGCGATGGAACTACCTGCAAGCTGCCACAGGACGTTTCTGAGTATCAGGCGAATGCTTCCACCGTACTGCGGCGGACTCATACAAAATACAACCTAACGGCACCATATACGTCTCGCCGCATCATTGGTCTACCGCGCGAGCAGTCGTTGTATGAAGTGGATCCAAACACGCTTACCGAGACGCCGATGTCGAAGCTCGAGTTTTACTACGACGAAAGTCCGATCGAAGGAACTGCCGATCCTGTCGCAATACAGCATGACAACACGAATTTCGGCCTGAACTTTTTAGTGGGCAGAGCGAATCTCACAAGCGTGCGGCGTTATGACGTGGAGAACGAGACTCAATTCACCACGACGACGAACAAATACAACAGGACCGGCTCGCTCGTTTCAGCGAAAGACGCTGTCGGTCATGAAGTAACGTTGAGTTACACAGATGCATTTGCAAGCAACGCTGACCCGCCGGATACCGAGCGGCCGTTCAAGACACTTGCGTATCCAACCAAAGTCGATGATGCTGATGGCTATTCCACAAAATTCCGATACAACTACGACTTTGGCGCGCGCACGTGGCAGCAAACACCGCTGCCGAACGTGACCGATCACACGCCAGGACCAGTGCAAACGTTTAGCTATGACGTGAACGGCCGGCTGATACGCACAACCAGCGTCGCTAACAATGCATTTACCCGTTATAACTATGGTCCAAATTACGTTGAGACGTTCTCATCGGTTAATAGCATTGTCGAGACCGCCAATGAGGGTCATAAACTCATAGTCTTTGACGGCCTGGGCAGGACGATCGCCAACGCGAGTGATCATCCGAACAGCACCGGAGGTTTCAGTGCTCAGCTTATTCTGTATGACCGTATGGGCCGGGTTCAGAAGCAGTCCAATCCAACTGAGACAAACATTTCCATAACCGGAAATCCAATCAACCCCACTCAATTTGCAGCGTTGGGTGACGATGCCCCTGCGAATGGTGGCTTTGGCTGGAAGTACACGGAACAAACGTACGATTGGAAAGGCCGGCCACTTGTTACTACCAATCAGGATGGAACAACGAAAGAGGCGAGCTATGAGGGTTGCGGTTGTGCGGGTGGCGAAGTCGTAACGCTAACGGATGAAGGAACGACCGCGGATGTTGATCCTGGACCGGCAGTCAGCAACGTGACGAAAAAACGACAGCGAAAGTTCTATCGCGACGTGCTTCGACGCACGATAAAGACGGAAATACTAAACTGGCAGAGCGGCAGTGAGTATTCGACTACGGTCGTGGCTTACAACGCTCGCGATCAGGTCACAGGTGTGAAGCAGTATCAGGGAAGCGAGGGCAGCGCTGTCTTTCAGGAAACATCAATGATTTACGATGGGTTCGGAAGATTGAAAACCAGGAAGGTTCCTGAGCAGAAATCGGACGTGAATATTAGTGGTTCAACTGATCACACGACCTGGGAGTACAACGCGGACGATACAGTCCAATCAATAACCGACGCCAGAGGAATTACTACTACTTTTGGTTACAACGCTCGGCACCTGTTGACTTCAATATCCTACCCGCCAGCTCAAAACGGAATCCCCGCAACGTCGAACGTGACCTACAACTACGATGCCGCTGGCAATCGTACTTCGATGTCGGATCCATCCGGCAACAACGTCGCTTACAACTACGACTCGCTCTCACGCGTGTTGTCTGAAGGCAGACAATTCGCCGGTCTTTCTGGCACATATACGCTGACTTATGATTACAACTTCGCGGACCAGGTGAAAACAGTTAACGACCAATCCGCGGGCACGAGTTTCAGTTATGTAACCGACAAAGCTGGACGACTTTCGACCGTTACCAGCACTGGGTTGGGTGCGTCAGCACCGTTAGCATCCAACGCGCGGTATCGTGCGTCGGGTGCGCTCAGGCAATGGCAGTATGGCAATGCCACGCAAATGAACCTGGCCTACAATACTCGCGGTTTGATCGCGCAGTATTCATTAACAGGGGTGAAGGAACTCAACGGCGCGCCGCGCGCTGAGGGTTCAGACTTTCAATACCACGCCGATGGTCAGGTGAAATTTGCCAGCGACTCTTATGGACGATCGGTCGGGCCTACCTCATTTCATGACAAGTCGTACCAGCACGATCAGGCGGGGCGGGTGCAGGTAGCATTGTCAGGAATAGAAGCCAACGACTTTGTAAACAACACCTATTCCGGATCACTGCATGACGCACCTCCCTACCTACAGAGTTACACGCATGACGTCTGGAACAACCAGCTCGATCGAACGGGAACGTATTGGAGCGAGACTAATGACCTGGGCCAGACACAGACGTACGACGCGCACAATCGCAACCTCGCCTGGAGTTATGATCCGGATGGACGGCTGCTATCAATGAACGAGCCGGCTCCCAGTGAACTTCCTTTTGTGGCCGCGCAACACACGTACGACGCAGCCGGACGACATGTGAAGCAGACGCAGACGACGAGTCGAGTGCAGCCGCTGCCCGGCAATCCCGTCTGGACGACGGTGACGACGGTGGACGCAACTTACGACGGCGACGGCCAGCAATGTAAACGCGTCGAAACGAAACAGATCAACGGCCAACAGCCGACCAGCGCGACGAGGCTTTTCGTGCGCAGCACTGTGCTGGGTGGGCAAGTCATTACCGAGTACGACGGGTTGGGAGGACGCCAGAAATCCTACGTCTATGGTGGTGGTGCACTCATTACGTGGACGCCGAATGCGGGGTTAATCTGGCGCTTTAATAATCCTGTGACTGGCGACGGGCGTGAAACGGATGGGCTCGGCAGGATGGTGACTGCGAGTTATCTCGACCCGGAAGGAGTGGACGTGCGTGCGATTGATCCGGCAAATACTCAGGGAGAACCAACCCCGCCGGACCCGTTGCCGCGGGCAGGAGCTTATGCAGCTTACCTGCCTCACAGTCTGGGCGGGTCGGGACGGTGCAGCGTTGATGGGTTCGAGGTGGGTTGCGCGCTCGTTAGTAGTCTACAAGCAGGCGAATCGGATGAACAGTGTCCTAACAACGAGTGTACTCGCTACAACCCAAATCTCCGCGGCGGCCTCGGTGGCCATGAAGACTTTCACTCTTACGCAGATGAGCACTCATTTTACCTGCCAGCAGGCGTAAGCTGGACAGGAAGCAATTTGGTGTTCCCCGGTGGTCTCTCGTTCGGCTTTATCGACGGCATTCCAAAAAATGTCGTTCCGCCGAATAGTAGTGGGGAACAACTCTCTTCGTGCCTGCGTGATGCACTACGGAAATACTTCCCAGAACAAGTCGCTCAAGGGAAGTCCTACTCTCCAATCGACGATTCTCGATTCAAAAATTGGATACCCACATGGGTAACAGCGGCAGCAGCGATCACTCCCGGCGTTGTAACTCCGCAGGCAATAACCTTGGGACTTTTCGACATCCACTACGATCCAAAGGCCATAAGCGTAACGGGCGGCAACGTTAACTCTTTACAAACGGTAATTGAAGAGGTTTTACATACGGTTCAATTTCTTCAGGTTTGGGCAGGTTTAAAACCAAATCCTTGGGCAGCGGCAAAAATCGGTAATGATTTTACCGACTACTATGCGGCGCAGAATGCTTGGCAATCACACTACTCGTACTACGCCATTAAGGGACTCGGATATGACAACGATGTTGAAAGATGGGCTAAGGCGAATGTTCAGAGAATCATGTCTGACCTCAGGTTGCATGACGAGGCGAATCAAGGGCAGTTATGTGGTTTTGATTTGTATCCCCGAACCAAATGATGCGAGGTTCAACTATGCTACTCAGACGTTTAATGCTCATTGCTTTGTTAGGGATCGTAACGGTTTTCTCGAGCTGTTCGTACCTTACCGATTTCATTGTTGTAAACCAAACAGAGAATCCGATTGTTGTGCTGTATAAGGTAAAAGACTATCCGGGGCCCTTTTCACCGCCTGTAGCTCCCTCCACTATCCCCGTCTCTCAGTTGAACACAAAAGGGGGTCAGTCTTGGAATAGAATTAGTGCCGACCATTTCATTGTTGACGAAGCGAACCGTACTGTGACTGTGCGCGTCAACTCATATGAAGCTCTTCTTGTGACCACCATGCATCATTATGTTGGTCACGAGGATAAGGGAGATGCAGAAGAGTTTCCAATCACAGAAATCTCAATCTCTGGGGTCCACGGCAATATGGACCTGCTAGGAGAACAGGCGAGAACAAGTTTTTCTAAAGCGTCTAGAGCACTATATACACTCACATACAAATGAAATCCGAATGGTAACAACTTTCGCAGAATCCTGATCGTCTACCGATCATGCCGGCCTTTTGCCCACTAAGTAAGCCCTAGACAAAACGGTGTCTGATCCTCAACAACACAAATGGGATTTGCTTGATGCTGTACGCTTACCCTAAAGCAATCTTTAACCCCACACCTGCGGATCGGCGTTATCTCGAGCTCTTAGGGCAGATCCCAATGAAATACATTAGAGTCCGATTCATGAAACGGGTGCGTCATTAAGCGCTATTAGAAACATCTATCATCCGGGTCCGTGGCCACCCCGTTTAGCAGACGGAGGTCTTGACCTGAACACGAAGATCTTGGTCCTGCGCTCGAAGATTGTGTGGGACGCACCTACTTTCAACAATTCGGACTCAAGCCTCATATGGACTAACTTAAATGAAGAATTGCATGCACTACCGCACATTAGTCTTAATAGCTATCTTTGTCTGCTACTCATTAGGTTGTGTGTCGCGTGGCCATAATCAAAAGCCGGCGAACTCGCGACCAGAGGAACTGCTGACCGTGCTCCGACCCGTGCCGGCCGTTCTGAATGAAGAAACACATGCTCCAGTTCAAGCGATTGAGACCAAGGTCAAAGGGAAGTCTGGAGAGCCGCTCGAATTCAAACGCGCGCAGTTCGTTGATGAGAACCATGGATGGGTAATGGACCGAAGGTGCTCTTTATAGAACCACCGATGGAGGTAAGACTGGGGAGAGTTCGTCGTAGATGAAAACGGGCGGTGGACAAGCCATGAATTAGACCGAACTCCGATTCGCGATGCAGTTTTTCTCTCCGACAAAGAAGTCTTGGCCTGTGGCTCGAATCTGCGCCCGTGGGATGAAAAACCAAATTCTCCTCTCAAGGATGCGGGAGTAATTCTACGCTCCTTCGACACCGGCAAGAGCTGGCAATCCATTTACCGCTCGAAGACTTACGAGACGTTTTTCTTCTTGACCAAAGTTAAAGACAACGAGTTTTACGCGTTGAGCGATACTGGGACCTTCCTGCGGTTCAGGCTACCGCAATAACAATCTGCAATACTCGAGCCCAACAGCAATTCTGCGGATCAATTTCTGTCATGTTTGTACATTGACTCTCTTGCACACCTTGTATTATTGTGCGTGCGCCTTACACGTGGGATTTCTTCAGGTTTCGGTGGCTCGAACGATTGCCGGGTTCCCATTCGTCACGAAATTTTCTTTGGACTCGCTAATGATCTCAAAACCTGACCGGGTGGCGTAGAAGCCACTCCTCAAACTTCAACCTCTACAACGGTTCCGAAACCCATGAAAGCTAACTGGGACAGACACGACCACATCACGCGATTTCTTTTCAAATGTGAATCAACACTGCTTCGCGGAGATTTTGTAAAACAGGCAGAGACGGTTCTACCGGACCTCAAAAGCAAGTTCGATGAACTCGCCAATGAGGGAATCGCGAACAGCCATGGACTCGATCACTTTCTTCAGGTCGCCATGGCCTGGATTACAACCTATCTCGGCAAACAGAAAGGCGAACCCTGTTTCCGAGCAACAGTCTCGCGCTATCTTCCGAACCTAAACGGCGCAATTCTTGTAAAGCCGTGTTTGGTGAAGCCAGGATGGTGTAGAGCTCCCCAACCGACGATTTCACTCGACAAAGATGCCGTGGTGCACGGCCTCAGTGGCAAAATCGGGCACACAGGTGTGTCGATGACGTTGGATAAGATCCTGTACTGTCGGCCTCGACAGGCACAGTGCGTCCATTACATCAGTATTGACTCGGGTCCGGATTCAGTAGCTAGCACCGTCGCTGCGCTCTGTATTCCCCTTAGCGGCAAGTTTGAGAAGTTGAGAGACGACTTTCTCGAACACTGGTCCGAGGACGCTCACTGCACCAGTCCGAATCTCTGCGTCAAACCTGAGCACACGCAGGATCCCACGAGCAACGAGAGCATGCCTGCGCGCTGGGTTCTCAATATTGAGTCCGTTAGCGAGGGCTTCGACAAAAATTTTGTAAAGGGAATGGGTGATGAATTCGCGGACTTAGTAAACCGGCTAATCACGTCGCTGGACACTTATCAGAAAGAAAGGGACATGCATCTGGCGCTCGAGCGATCCTCGAGTTTGCTGGCACTGGCGACGAATACGCTGAAGGCGAGACCTGCCTATCGCGCTCTACTTCGAGAGGTTTCAAACGTCTGTGATGGAGCGGATGTCACGCTCCATCTGCGCGATCTATTTGACCGCCTCCCGAAATCCGGAGAGAACAAGGAAGAGGTCGAGCGGCAGAACGAGAGAAACCGTGCCCGGTGTTCGGTGTTCGTGACCGGAGTTGGTGAAAATTATGGTGACTTCCTCGTCAACGAGCGAATCGGCTTGGAAGTAGGCCAAATCGGTTGGGCTTTGAGTGAGCGAAAGCCTCCCAATGATGCGCCAGTGTCAAGATCGAAGCTCTCGATAAAGCCGTACAGCGGCGACGAGTCCGAGGTGTTGGTGCAGTACATCGTCGGCGAAGAGATCGCCCAGGCAATGCGGGAGGAGCCGGGAGCTTTCCCGTTCAAGCAACTGATGCCGAATACGTTTCTGAACGTAACTGTTCCGATCTTTTTTCATGACTTGAAAATCGGCGTCATCAATATCGAATGGGACAGAGAACATCTTAAGAACGCCGACTCTAAATTCGACACCGACTTTCCTTTCGACGAGCTGCACGAGAGCGGGAGAAGCTTCCTCGAAAATGAATATCTCCGTCAGCGCATCGGCGTGGTTTATCGAATGGCTGACTACCTGTCACTGGTAATTGACTACTTTGATGATCTCGAGCGTCTGGCTTTTCCTGATACAGACAACTTGAATGACGAGAAGGTGTGGAGGCAACTCGAGCACGACGGAGCTCTGCGGCGCGTCATGCGCTATTACGTCGGCGAGGCAATGAAGAAAGCCGTCGACATCGCAGGCGATAAAGTACCGGTCCTCGAGGCAGAGAAACTCTGTTTACGAGATTTGGTTGATGCGGTCGGATACTTTCTTGCCTCTGCTACCGACCTTCGCATACTTGTGTCTCTCCGAAGAACCAAGCAAATCGAGGATGGAAAAGTGCTGGAGCAGCACGTCTATCATTGGTTACAGGAGAAGACGACGAAAGACAGAGGGCGAAAGTCGATCGAGATTGTCAACGAAAAGACAGTTTTAGCAACGTGCGCCTTCCTTGGCGTGCCGTTGTTCGGAAGCATCAAAACCGAAATTGATGGGGAGTTCTTATACCTGGATAAAACCTGTAAGGACCTTTTGATTGACCCACTGGAAAGAGTCCATTATGAACAGGCTGGACCTAATGCGCTGTATGAGGTCGGCGTGCCACTCGTGTTTGGGAAAAACATGCTAGGCACTTTCGATCTCGAGCAGTTCAACCCCCAGCAGCGAGCGCAATCGGATCCAAGTCTTTCCAAATTAGAGTTATGCTCGTACCTGCAATGGGCACGCGCCATCTCCTTTCTGATCGCCTACATTGAGGACACTCGACTCCAATTCAGAAACTCAAAGGCTTTCGAGCGCTTCGTGCTTTTGTGTGCACAGTTAATCGCCGAAGTGCCGGTAGAACCTGAGCATTTTATGGCGATTGCGACCCACGCTTTTCGCGAGATTATTCCCGTTACCGATGCAGCCATCCACGATAAACCACCTCCGCTCGCGGATAACGGTGGCGCAAGGAATTTAGCGCAAATGCGTTTCAGGGGAGGTGGTAACCAATGCCTTTCGTGGCGAGTCGATGAGTCCGCAAAATCGCTCTTGAGGTCCACAAAGGAAGCAGAGCCTGGAAAAACTGTTGCGGCGATGATGACTTCATATCACGCGCTGATCGAAAACCTGCCCCGCCAGGAACTCGGAGATAACAAATTCCTGCGGGCCATCGAAAGAATTCTCACGGAACTTGACGAAAAAGAAGCGGACTTACTCGACAATTCCAGGGGCGCCGGCGAAGCACTGGTAAATGTCTTCGATTTTCTCCATCAGGCGCTCGGGCGCCATTTGGGAAATCCGTTAAGAGAATCTGATTCGGACAAATACGCCTGGTTCTTGCATATGCGGAAGTACGATTCCGACGACAAAAGTCAGTATTGGGTTTGTGATCCAAATTTCGCGGGCGCGAAGGAGCCGTTTTCTTATTGTTACACGCAAGAGGTAACGGAAATCCTGGAAAAGTTGAGAGTTGAGCGGCAGACAACAAAAGATGTTCGGACTGCGCTCTCGAAGGTCCTGGAAGCCCGTTCCAACACCCACGGACCAGGCTTTCAAAAAGTATTAGCTGAAATAAACAGCTTGCTTGCTAGTGACTCCGACAATAAGAGCGTGGTCCAGGCCATTACCTCACAAATATCAAAGCGACGACCCCTCGAAGAAGAGATCCCGAGCTTCACAAAATCGGTAGCTGACATGGGCCATGTGATCGTTGTCCCGGATATCAATCGCAGTCCCAATAGATCCGCACGTGGCCTCGGTTGGTTTTGGAGTTACACATACACGGTCGTGGGTGTTCCGTTTGAGTTGGGTGGAGAACGCATTGCGGTACTGAATGTATTCAGGAGAAGAAAGTCCGCGATTGACAATAACTTCTTTCGCATTGAAGAACGAGAAGTGGCGCAACGACTGGCCGACAAAGTCGACAGTATTCTCGCGAAGCTGGTTATAAGCGAGGAATTCAAAAAACCTTCGGATGAGATGTTAGATGACAGTTTTGCGACGTTGAGACACAGCCTGGAAACACGGTCAGTGGGACAGTCGCGTGGGAAGACCAAGCTCATCGTTGTCCGATCACCATTCGCCAGATCTGAGGAAAGTTTCGAAGTTATTTCTAAGCACGTCTTTGGCGAGCGCGCTCATGAAGATCTTCGAAATCCAGTACGTCTGAGAGACGGAAAAACCGTTGTGGGAAAGGTCGTCCTCCATCGAATTGAGAAAAATTTCAAAAACTCAGAGGAATTCAAACGGTTCAGCGCCGGGTTACCATCGATCGTGGAAGAGGTGAAGTACTTTTTCCTTTTTGTTGCGGACGGCGAGGATTTAAGAGTGGGAGCCATGCCAGTCTACCTTTCCGTTGGACTGGAGGCTGAGGACTCGTTGCTCCAAAGACCTATCGAAGAAGACGAGGCCCTTTACCGCACTTGGGTGATGGGGCAAGCGATGGATCATATCTCGCCTTCCAACGGCGGGCGTGTCCTGGCTCGCAGCGCCGGCAAATGGACGCACGATAAGTTCAAGGATTGGGTTGTTGCACACGGTGTGACAAACGAGAAAGCCGATCTGTTTCAGGCTGGCGCGCACTTACGCGCCACTGCATCGTGGCGGCCGACCGAAAGCCTGTTTTGCCTGAACACCTGGGAAACTGAATCCGCGGAAGAAGGACAGCGATGACCACTGGCGATCACTCTCCTACACCTTTGCTCCATGTGGGATGGCTTAAGAAAGAAGATCACAAGGAGGAAAATCCCGACCTGTTCCTGCTGAGGTTCGATGATCTCTGCTACCACGCCGCGGTTCTGGCGGGCTCCGGCGCAGGTAAGAGCACGGTGGTTGGCAGAATCATCGAAGAAATCGTAATCAAGACAAAAGGCCGTGTGGTCATCATCGACACGAACGGAGACTTCCGCCAATCACACCTGGTCCTGGAAAAAGATCACAGGGTATGGACCAGGGGCAACCAAAGAATCGATGACCGCTTTTGGAATCGAGATGAATTCGAAGAGAGTTGGAACAAGATCAAACGAATTCAATTTGCAGGACCTATAAAGCCGCCACCGGATGGCGCAGGTCCGTTAATAGACTGGGGAAAGCTTCCGATTGATTGGCAAATGGACATTCTGGGCGTCGACATCGGACGCCATCACGAAGAGATTGCCGCTCTGTATGACATGATGGAGCGGCTTAAGGATGAATCGGATCCTATGTCGCCCGAACGCTTAAAAAGCGAGCTGGGGTCCGCGAAGTTTCATAACCCGGAGGAGCTCGCACAAACACTGTCCGCACTACGGGCGCGTCTGATCCGGGCAAATAAATTGGCCATCTGGAAACATAAGAAGGAGGATGAGCGTGATCTACGCTCCTCATTCACCTCTGAAATCGAAGAGAGACCACAATTATCTATTTTCGATGTTCCGTCGATCCTAGACATCACCACCAGGAACGTTCTCTTGTCGTATTTATTGAATACCCTCTGGGAAGTCGCTCTATTGGATTGGGAAAAGGCATCGGAAAAAGCAGTGGAGCACGACAAGCGTACTCCCATTTTCATAGTAATTGACGAGGCACATAACTTTGTTCCGGCCGAGGATCCAATCGATCCACATGCGCTTCGAATCAGCCAAAGCATTCAGCGCATCGCCGCGGAGGGTCGCAAGTACGGTCTATTTCTGATTCTGGCAACTCAACGTCCGTCGAAAGTGCGACCGGGACTCTTGTCCGAATGTGAAAACGTGTGTTTGCTTCGGTTGAGATCTCCGATCGAGCGTGGGATCGCCGTGGACACCTGGGCTTTGCGTGACGACAATAGACACCCGCGTCTAAGTCCGTTAGCGAAATACGAGCGCGGTGAAGGTTTATTGTTCGGTCATTGGACCAGGTGGAATGAAATATCGTTCGAAGCGGGCCAGCGACGAACCAAGCCAACCGGCGGTGATTTGCCGAAAACCTGGATATCCTCGATCGATGCTTCTTGACAGGCCCGGATTAGTCGGGTTCGCCTTTGTCGACAATGCCGGTCACTTTGGCGGCCTGGTCGGCGGACTGTTCCTGGGTTGGTTATTCCTAAGAAAAAACGAGTGGATTAAAGAGAAGGAAAAACTGCTCGAACTCGGCGGTGCAGCGGCTCTTCTGGCGTTGGGAGTAATCAGCGCGATCGCGGTGTACCAGATGATGGTTTAAGTGCACCGAAATTCTGTATAAATTTCTTGACATCTCGCCAAAACCAGAATAGAGTTCGGGCCGCTCCCGACTACAAGTATTGCCCAGCTAAATTCGATTTACTTTTTGAGCAGAGCACCTTTCTCCTCTGCCCTCTCTCTCACACCGAGGGCTGGCCCTTGGCTTCTTCTTCGTGAGAGGAACTGACAACTCTGGTCATTCCCCCTTTTAGACCCAGAGCTGCCTCTTTAACTTCAGTCAAGCAGGGTTTCACACTTAACGGCAAAACTATGCAGTTTGCCGCGGGCAAAACTGTCAGTTCTGCTTGCCACCCCGTTTGTAGGTCCTAGGAGGTCGAAAAATGAGGAAAGTTCTGCCTATCTTAACGCTGATCTTGTTTGCGGTTGCGCTCATCTTACCCTTGAGTTCGCCTCAAACTGTCGAAAGTCAGACTGCAACCGAAGCGCTGACCACTGACATGGACGCCAAAACCGATGACCTGTTCAACGGTTTCGGCGTTAAGGGCACACCCATAGATGAATGCGTAAACGAACCTGTAGCACCAACGGCTCGCGGCAACGGGAGATTTGAAGACAACAAGTTCATTTTCTCTGAGCGCGAAACAATCGAGGACGGTCTTGGACCAACCTATAACGACGTCGGATGTGTCGAATGTCACCAGTCAATTGACGTTGGAGCATTCGGCCAGCAGATGGAATTCAGAGCCGGCCATATCACAAATGGCGCTTTCGTCGATGCACCAGGCGGACAATTAATTCATGCTCGCGCCACTGATTCCGACATCGTCGAACACATTTCAACTGCGGAAACCGTCAAGGCATTCCGCGTAGTAACCAGCACTCTGGGCGATGGCTTCGTCGAGTGTCTTGCGAATGCGACACTTGAAAACAACGTCGCTGCTCAGCCACTTGCTCAACGTGGAACTCTCACGAGCGTTCCGGTCACCGAAGCGAACAATGCCCTTCGCCACGGCCGGTTCGGCTGGAAGGCGCAACAGGCGAGCCTTGTCTCGTTCGCTGGCGATGCTTATCTCAATGAGATGGGTATCACTAATCCGTTTGACGGTTTTGGCGGCCGCAGTTCAAGCGCTGCCGATGCGGGAACACACGAAAACCCGGCCAGCACGGCTGAGGGCGTGATCAACGTCACGTTCCCATCTCCTTTCGATCCGGTACCGGATCCTGAGGATGACGGAGACGACGTGCTTGCGTTTGCTGACTTCATGGCAGCAACACGCGCACCGGGTCGTCAAAATCCAATACCGGCTGCGGCAGTTCGGGGCGACCCATTGTTCACGCAAGTTGGTTGCGCAGTTTGCCATACCCGCACGCTCGTGACGGCTGCTCCAGGTACCCTGATCAACGGCGGGGCGTTTGCCGTCCCGGCCGCTCTCGGCAACAAGATAATTCATCCTTTCAGCGATTTTGCGCTCCACAATATCGGCACCGGGGATGGAATTGTTCAAAACGCCGGGCAGGGTTCAGCCAATCAAATGCGAACCGCCCCGCTCTGGGGCATTCGCGCACGCAACAGGCTCATGCATGAGGGCCTAAACGTTACTATATTCGATTCGATTCAACTGCACGCCGGTCAGGCAACAACAGCGAGGAATAACTTCAATGCACTGACGGCGGCGCAGCGGAACGATCTCATTGCATTCGTGCTGTCATTGTGATCAGCGGTTGGCAGCCGAATTGACGAGGCACTATCCCGAAGCTCGCCGGAGAACACCATCCGGCGAGCTTTGGTTTCCTTCAAGCCACAAAGCACAAAAGAGGTCACAAAATCATGAGGTGGATCGCGCTATGTTTACTTGGTCTATCAGTGGTTACCGGTTGCAGCACGTCAACAAAGCAGAGGGTGGCGGAAGCACCGCCGGCGTATCAGCCAACGCCTCAATCAGCGCCCGTGCGAATGGGTGTCGGACAGGCGCCGAAATTGCCGGAGGTGCAGGACGCTGTCAAACGAGTGTTCAAGGACGCTGCAGAGGTCGATCGAAGTTCCGAACCACACTTTCTCGCGGGCGATTTCAACGGCGACACTTCGCAGGACATAGCAGTGATCATAAAACCAGTGAAGCTTGACGAGATGAACCAGGAGCTTCCGCCGTGGTTGCTGAGAGATCCGCTCAGCAATAAACCTCCCACGCTTCGGCTCGGGATCCAAAAGGATGAAATGTTGCTTGCCGTCATTCATGGTTATGGAACAAACGACTGGCGCGATCCGCAAGCCACTCAGACTTTTGTGCTGAAGAACGTCGTCGGAAAAGACTTGCGCGTCGAGAATGCGAAAGACTTCGTGAAGGCACACAGTGGAAAGAAATTGCCGCGCCCCCAGGGCGACTTGATCGCAGAGACGCTCAAAGGTAATGACGGTTACCTCTATTACGCAGCATCAAACTACGCCTGGTACGATCCCCAGTCGCCTACAGTCGAAGCCCCGAGAGGCATGGTCCACCAACCAAAACCCTTGCGGAATAACGCGCACGCCCAAAAAGCGCCTGAGGTTTCTTTCATCACTGCTGAAGAGCTAAAGACAAAGATGGCTGGCAACGCTCCAGTCACGGTTCTCGATTTCCGTGGTTCCGAAGGTTATGCGGCCAGCACTACGACGATCCAGGGCGCACTGCATTTCAATGTTAGAAAACTAAAACAGCGCCTGTCGTTCGCGCCGTTGAAAGACCTGCCGCGCGATCGAGAGATCGTCACCTATTGCGCTTGCCCAAAGGATCAATCGAGTATCTCTGCCGCGCAGATTCTCCAGGCCGGCGGCTTCACGCGCGTTCGAGTGCTACAGGGCGGCTGGACCGAATGGCTGAAGGTGAACGGACCCGTACAGCCAAAGGCTAAGGGATAAGTGTCCCTTGGTAGTGTCTTAGTTTGAGGTTCTTCTCTGTGCAACCTCTGTGTTCTCTGTGCCTCTGTGGTGATCTATCCCTGCAAATCCATTAACCACAGAGGCACAGAGAACACAGAGGTTTCACAGAGAAATCCAAATTAAGACACCACCTGTCCCTTTTGTGCCTTCTCGTGGCTCGGCATACAATGGCGCCGGAGGACAATCGACAATACTAGAGCTCAGCAAGCTCGGATGCGTGCGTGGAGATCGCAGGCTTTTTAGCGGACTCGACTTTGCAGTGTCTCCCGGCACGCTCGTCCAGGTCACCGGCCCGAACGGCAGCGGCAAAACCAGCTTGCTTCGAATTTTGTGCGGATTACTTGCTCCGGCTGAAGGTCAGGTTAAGTGGCAAGGTGCGAACATTCGCTCGCTGGGTGAGGATTATTTCACTTCGGTCACATACCTCGGCCATCGTCATGGAGTGAAGGACGAGCTCAGCGCGGTTGAAAATCTCAGAATTTCGAATGCCTTAAATGGCATTGAAGTCAGCAAAGAACGGGCTCGCACAGTCCTCGAACAGATGGGACTTGCCGGTCGTGAGTTACTTCCGGCACGACTCTTGTCAGAAGGTCAGCGAAGAAGAGTTGCGCTCGCGCGCCTGCTCGTCTGCAATACGAAGCTCTGGCTGCTGGATGAGGTGATGACCTCATTGGACAAAGCCGCCGTGGCCCTTGTTAGATCTTTGATTGAAAACCACCTGGCCAGTGGCGGCATCGCCTTTGTCGCGACACATCAGGAGCTGGGGTTGCCGGCCACGTTGACTAAGCGACTCGAACTCACCACGTGAACGCACCCTCGAGCCTATCGATGTTGCGCTGGATCGTTTGGCGCGATCTCATGCTGGCGTGGCGTCGCCGCGCCGACATGCTGTCGACAGTTTTCTTCTGTGTGATCGTGGTCAGTCTTTTTCCGTTCGGTATTGGACCAGAGACGGAGTTGCTGCGAAAGATCGCGCCGGGCGTTGTTTGGGTCGCTGCGTTGCTGGCCTCAATGCTTTCGCTGAGCAGGATGTTTGCCAACGACTATCAGGACGGCACGTTGGAACAGTTGTTACTGACGCCACAGCCGCTGTACCTGGTCGTGGTCGGAAAGACTTTGGCGCACTGGATTGTTTCGGAAGTGCCGCTGGTTTTGATCGCGCCTCTGGTGGGAGCGCAATTCGATCTCAGCAACGACACGCTCGCGCTTCTTTTTGCGAGTCTGTTGGTAGGCACGCCGGTGTTGAGTTTGATTGGGTCAGTCGGAGCGGCTTTGACGCTTGGATTACGTGGAGGCGGCGTTTTGATCTCGATACTGGTGCTGCCGCTCTACATTCCGGCGCTGATCTTCGGGGCGGGCGCTGTCGAAGCCAGCATCATGGGAATGAGCCCTGCGCCGCATCTTTATTTGCTCGGAGCGTTTGCGATCGTGTCGGCAATCTTTTCTCCCTGGGCCGCCGCCGCCGGACTACGAATTTCGTTGGAGTAATTAGAGCTTAGATCTTTGTGCTTTGCATAAAGACCAAAGATCCAGACCGAACAAAGAACAAGAACAAAGTACAAAGCACAAAGATCATGAATTTGTACAAATATGCGTCGCCCGCAACCTTCTACCCACTCGCCGGGAAGATGATCCCGTTCTTCGCGATCGCCTCGGCGATCTTGTTTGCCGCCGGTCTTTACTGGGGGTTCTTCATCGCGCCAACTGACTTCCAACAGAAAGATGCGTACCGGATCATCTTTATCCACGTGCCCGCAGCGTGGATGGGAATGCTTCTTTACGTGCTGCTGGCGGTTTACGCAGGAATTGGTTGGGCTTTTAATGCGCGGCTTTCTTCGATGATGGCGTCGGCGATTGCACCTACGGGAACATTGTTCACACTGATCTCACTCGTCACCGGCGCATTGTGGGGTAAACCAACCTGGGGCACTTATTGGGTGTGGGATGCGCGCATGACGTCTACGTTGATCCTCCTCTTCCTTTTTATAGGTTTCATTTCTCTACAAGCGGCGATTGACGACGTGCGCCGTGCAGACCGCGCGGGCGCCGTGCTGGCGCTGGTCGGCGTGATCAATGTTCCGATCATCTATTTCTCAGTGCAGTGGTGGAATACGCTTCACCAGGGTGCGACAATTCGAATGCTGGGCAAACCGACAATCGCGGCGCCGATGTTGACGGCTATGCTGATCATGCTCGCAGCATGCTGGCTCTACTCGGTGGCGGTTGTGCTTATTCGGTTGCGATGCATTATTTTAGAAAGAGAGCAGAATGCTTCTCGATTCGCGGAGGTTGGCGTCTAACATGAACTGGCCAGATCTATCGATGAGCGGCTACGGCTTTTACGTCTGGGGCTCATATATCTTTTCACTCGTCGTAATTGTTTGGGAAGTTGTGAGTTTAAAACAGCGCAAGAAAGCGCTCACTCAACAGCAATCATCTAATACTGTTCCCGCGTCTGTTTTGAGAGGAAGTGCTAATGAAACGACGTCATAAACGTGTGGCATTCATTGTCGCCGGACTGGCAGGATTAGCGGTCGCCGCTTATTTGGTTGCGAGCGCATTTCGCAATAATCTGGTCTTCTTTTTCAGTCCGACTCAGGTGGCGGCCAGGGAAGCGCCGGTCAATCGAACATTTCGCATCGGTGGTTTGGTGCAGGAAGGCACACTGCAACGCGACAACGACGGTTTGACGGTTCGATTTACCGTCACCGATACGGCAGCGAATATTCCGGTTGTGTACAAGGGAATACTTCCGGATCTGTTTAAAGAAGGACGCGGCTGCGTCGCGCAGGGAAAGCTCGGGTCTGACGGCGTATTTCACGCAGATCAGGTGCTTGCGAAACACGATGAGAACTATATGCCTCCCCAGGCTGGCGACGCGATCGACAAGGCGAAGCACGCAAAAGAAGCCGCGAAGACGGTTGTAGATAACTAATGATTGCTCTGCGCCCCTCTGCGTATCTCTGCGTCCTCTGCGTTAAAATTGATCTAAACGCAGAGATCGCAGAGATACGCAGAGGGCCGCCGAGATAAACAATATGATCCCGGAAATTGGGCAATTCGCACTAACGATCGCGCTGCTGTTGGCTCTGACTCAGGCGATTCTGCCGCTCATCGGCGCAGCGCGTGGCAATCGCGTTTGGATGGCGCTCGCCGTTCCGACGGGCCAGGCTCAGTTCATCTTTGTAACGATCGCGTTTGGCTGTCTCGCCTATTCATTCATCACGAATGACTTTTCAGTTCTCAACGTCGCGATCAATTCCAATTCACAACTGCCACTGCATTACCGGCTCGCCGCAACGTGGGGGTCGCACGAAGGCTCGCTGCTTTTGTGGACGTTGATGCTCGCACTTTGGACGGCCGCCGTGTCGCTCTTCAGCCGTCACTTGCCGGAAGAGATGGTCGCACGCGTGCTAAGCGTGATGGGCATCGTGAGCGTGGGCTTCCTGTCGTTCATGCTGCTCACGTCCAATCCTTTCACGCGGCAGTTCCCTGTTCCCGTCGACGGTCGCGACCTGAATCCGCTGCTTCAAGATCCCGGAATGGTGGCCCATCCACCAATGCTCTACATGGGCTACGTCGGTTTTTCAGTGGCGTTTGCTTTTGCGATCGCAGCACTCCTCGGCGGCAGGCTTGACGCAACGTGGGCGCGATGGTCCAGACCCTGGACCACTGTTGCGTGGATGTTTTTGACTTGCGGTATCGCACTCGGAAGCTTCTGGGCATATTACGAACTCGGATGGGGCGGCTGGTGGTTCTGGGACCCGGTCGAAAACGCGTCCTTCATGCCGTGGCTCGTCGGCACAGCCTTAATACATTCGCTCGCAGTCACCGAAAAGCGTGGCGGCTTCAAGAGCTGGACTGTGTTGCTCGCCATTGCAGCTTTTTCTTTGAGCCTGGTCGGAACATTTCTCGTTCGATCGGGTGTGCTGACGTCCGTTCACGCGTTCGCGTCAGATCCGAAGCGAGGCATTTTTATTCTTGCGTTTCTGGTAGTGGTTATCGGCGGCTCGTTGCTGCTCTACGCCTGGCGCGCCAAACAAGTCGGGCTCGGCGGCAAGTTTGATGTCGTGTCGCGCGAATCGCTGCTGCTCTCGAATAACGTTCTGTTGACTGTCGCGGCCGGCTCCGTGCTCCTCGGAACACTCTACCCATTGATCGTCGATGCGTTGGGGATGGGCAAACTTTCCGTCGGTCCACCTTACTTCAATCTCGTCTTTGTCCCGCTGATGGCGCCGGCAATGTTCCTGATGGGCATTGGACCACTCGCGCGCTGGAAGAAAGCGAATCTTCCAGATCTGGTGACGAGACTGCGCTGGGCGTTTGTGATCAGCGTTCTGAGTGCGCTGGTGCTTCCGTTCGTCTTTGGTCAATGGAAAGCGCTCGTGAGTTTGGGTTTGATGCTGGCGATCTGGATCGTCACGACAGTCCTCGTCAACGTTTGGGAACGAGTTCGCGTCACTTCAGGACAACTCTCGACATTTCAAAAACTGCGAATGCAGAGTCGCAGCTACTACGGTATGCAGGTAGCACATCTCGGCGTCGCAGTGTTCATACTCGGTGTGACTATTGTGACCGGGTACCAGTTGGAGCAGGATGTGCGCATGAAACCCGGCGACACGGTGAACGCCGGTGGCTACGAGTTTAAGTTCAACGGTACGACAGAAATCACTGGTCCAAACTACGTGGCGGCGCGCGCCGAGGTCGTCGTCAGTCGCAACGGAAATGAGATCGAGCGGATGTATCCCGAGAAGCGTAACTATAACGCCAGCGGCAACGTCATGACGGAGACTGCAATCGACAGCGGAATCTTTCGCCACCTGTACATCTCGCTGGGTGAGCGTGTAAGCGGAGGCGCGTGGAGCGTGCGCGTGTATTACAAGCCGCTGGTCGGCTGGATCTGGGGTGGCGCACTGCTGATGGCGCTGGGTGGCGGGCTCGCGGTCTCCGATCGCCGATACGCTCTGGCCGCGCGAAAAGAACGTGAGTCACGCGAGACTGTTAAAACTTCAGAAGTACCGACAACGGTCGTCGCTTCGGTACAAACTGAATCTTAAAGATCTTCTCTGCGTATCTCTGCGTCCTCTGCGCCTCTGCGGTTAAAGACAGCGTTCACCGCAGAGGCGCAGAGGACGCAGAGATACGCAGAGAAAGGCAATTTATGTTGAAGTACTTAATCCCACTCGCGCTATTCCTCGTACTCGTTGTCTTTCTGGCAATCGGGCTGACGCGTAACCCCCAGGAGCTTCCGTCTGCTCTGATCGACAAGCCTGCGCCGACATTCCGTCTACCGCAACTGAAGCAACCCGATAAGACATTCTCCGCCGAAGACATGCGCGGGAAGGTTTGGATGTTGAACGTCTGGGCGTCATGGTGCGTGGCATGCCGCGACGAACATCCCTTTCTGTTCGAGTATCAGAAATCAGGCGCCGTTCCGATTTATGGATTGAACTATAAAGACCGGCCCGAGGACGCACTCGGATGGCTCGGTGAGTTAGGAGATCCGTATCTGTTGAGCGCCGTCGATCTCGACGGGCGTGTCGCGATCGACTACGGCGTCTACGGAGCGCCTGAGAGTTACATCATCGACAAGACCGGCACGATTCGTCTCAAACATGTCGGCCCGGTGATGCCCGACGTTTGGGAGAAAAAGATTCTACCGCTGGTCCAGGAATTAAACCGTCAGTGAACAACCAGATGACTCGCTCGCGTTTGCTCGCACTATTGTTGCTCCTGTTGCTTCCCTCCTTCGCTGCGATGGCGCAAGTGCAGACCGAAGACCAGCCGAGTGACGACCCCCTTATCGAGCAGCGCCTCGCAAAACTCTCCCACGAACTTCGCTGTCTCCAGTGTCAGAATCAAACTCTCGCCGATTCACCCTCCGATCTGGCCGCAGACTTGCGCCGCGAAATACGTGCGCAGATGAAAGCCGGCAAGAGCGATCAGGAGATCATCGCGTTTCTGACTCAGCGGTACGGCCAGTTCATTCTCTATCGTCCACGCGTGAGTCCGCTGACGTATCTCTTATGGTTTGGGCCTTTCGTTTTATTACTCGGCGGCCTGGTTATTCTCTTCCGTTACATCAAACAACGACGCGATCAGATTACGGAACAGCCGTTGACCGCCGAGGACCGGCGTCGCGCTGAAGAGATGCTCACTTCTTCGCGAAAGGAGTCGGCGTGATTCTCTTTTGGCTCATCTGTGCTGCATTCATCCTGATCGCGCTCGCGTTCATCTTGCCGCCGGCGCTTCAACGTTCCGAAGAGTCGAACCGCAAAGGCGATGACGAGAGAAAACTCGCAAACATCGCCGTCTATCGCGATCAACTTGCCGAACTCAAAAATGATCTGCAAAACGGAATCGTCAGTGAGGAGCAGTACGCACAGGACCGCGACGAGATCGAGCGCCGCTTACTCGAAGACACAAAGAGCGCAAAGTCGGAAAGGAAGCACACAACGGCCGCGGTCAGCGCACGAAACACAGCTTACGCACTCGGGATCGGAATTCCCTTAGTCGCCATCGTCTTCTATCTGAACGTCGGTACTCCGAAAAGCATTACTGGCGCAGTCGTCACAAACGCTCCAACAAGCTCTGCTGCGGCGCCGAGCTCGCAGGAACAGATTGAAGCCAATGTCGCCGCACTCGCGAAGCGGTTAGAGTCGAACCCGTCCGACGCACAGGGTTGGACCATGCTGGCGCGCTCCTACAGTTCGATGGAGAGATTCTCTGAATCGGCAGGTGCCTATGCGAAGGCCACCGAGCTGACTCCGAACAACGCCGACTTGTGGGCCGAGTATGCGTTCGCCACCGCAATGGCGAGCGGCCGGAGTCTCGAAGGCAGACCGATGGAGCTGATTCAGCGTGCGTTGAAGGTGGATCCGAACAACGCGAAAGCGCTTCAACTGGCCGGAAGCGCTGCGTTCCAGGCGAAAGACTACAAAAAAGCGGTCGGCTACTGGGAGCGCGTGTTGAAGCAGGTTCCACCCGGTTCTGAAGTTGCCCAGACCATCCAGGCGCGAATTGACGAAGCGAAGACGTTGCAAATTAAATGATTACTCTGCGCAACTCTGCGTCCTCTGCGTCTCTGCGGTAAGAAGGACTTTTTCACCACAGAGGCGCAGAGGACGCAGAATTCCTCAGAGTTGAAAACATCATGACCAGAGAAAATATTCTTTTCGCAATCATCGGCATTCTATTGGGCTTCATCGTGGGCTTCATGTTTGCGAGTTCCATGAGCCAGAGGATTCCCGAGCCGCAGGCCGCCGGCAGATCCCAGGCGATGCCGGCAGATCATCCGCCCGTCGGCGGCGCGCAAAGTGGTCCCGATCCGCAAGCGGTGCGCGAGCAGGTTGCTGCTTCTCTCGAGAAAGCTCGTAACGAACCGAAGAATTTCGATGCGCAGGTTAAAGCGGCAGAACTCTACTACCAGATAGGGCGCTATGATCAGGCGATTGAGTTCCTGCTGAAAGCAAATCAGATACAACCCACCGATTACCGTACCGTCACACTGCTGGGATTGACCAACCTCGACGCCGGACATTATGAGACTGCTGAGAAGTGGTATCGAGCCGCGTTGAAGATGAGACAGGACGACGTGATGGTGCTTGCCGGACTTGCGGCAGCGACGCTGGAAAAAGGAGATGCGAAAGCTGCGGAAGATGCGATTGCGCAGTTGGAGAAGGTCGATCCGAATAGCGAGGATCTGCCTCAATTCAAGACTAAGCTGGCGAGCTTGAAAGCAGGCAAATAAGCCACCTAAAAGTATTAGCCGCAAAAAGCACAAAAGTCACAAAAGGCGTTTTTGATTGGGTTTAAAATTTTGTGATTTTTGTGCCTTTTTGCGGCCTAAGGCGAGATCGACATCCTCACCACGTCCGCGAGCAAGACTCTTTGAATTTTTCCGTCCCGACCTACTACCACCACCTGACCATTCTCAACCGTCACACGTTTCACACTACTCATTGAACGATTGATCAGCGTTCCGTCGCTGGTTTCGATCACGAGACGTGGTCCGATTTCCGGTTCAGGCTCAGCCGGAGGAGGCTTTGGCTTTTCTTCTTCGGCGGTCGCGACTGTGTCTCGTGTAGTTGGCGTTGGCGTTGGTGCGGGTCGTCGTCCAGCCGGTCTGCGAGTACGTGTGTTCCGCGGTGGTGTGGGCCGCTTGTACTCTTCGACTTTTTCAGTCGCCGGCTTTGGCGTCGCAACAGGCTTCGCTTCAGGAGTTGGTTCCTTCGTTGGCTCGGGTGTTGGTTCGGGAGTTGGCGCTGCGGCCACTTCCGTCACGGGTGGCGCGGGCTCTTCGATTCTTGCGCCG
>Ga0157372_10001018_pt1 | contig 30665 bp, 18 predicted proteins | sample C55metaG_FD_115307 | JGI IMG/M metagenome (GOLD analysis project Ga0157372, IMG submission 115307) | Corn rhizosphere microbial communities from Kellogg Biological Station, Michigan, USA - C5-5 metaG | ecosystem: Host-associated > Plants > Roots > Rhizosphere > Soil | place: USA: Michigan...
ATACAATATGCAGGTTGGTTACCGCTGTTCCGGAGCCATGGAACTGACTTTGCCAGGGAACCCTGGGAGTTTGGTGCAAAAGGAAGTATATTTTATGATGCCATCATCAAACAGATTAGCCTTAGGTACAGGATGTTGCCTTACATCTACTCTGTAGCGGCAATGGTTACTAACCAGGACTATACCATGACAAGACCATTAGCTTTCGATTTCAGATACGACCCAAAAGTTTACGACATTAAAGATCAGTTTTTGTTCGGCGACGCTTTTATGATCTGCCCCGTTACTGATCCTATGTATTACAAACCCGGCAGTGTTGCGCTGACAGATGTTGCCAAAACCAGAGAAGTGTATTTACCGGCCGGAACCACCTGGTACAATTTCTGGACCGGATCTCAAACGCAGGGCGGAAAATCAATTGTTGCTGATGCTCCTATCGATCATATCCCTGTGTTCATAAGCGCTGGCTCAATCGTTCCTATGGGGCCAATTAAACAATATGCGGAAGATAAACCCGGAGCTGAACTTGAAATAAGAATTTATGCCGGCAAAAACGGGAAATTTACAATTTACGATGATGAAGGCGATACCTACAACTACCAAAAGGGCAAACATACCACGTTCGAAATTATATGGAATGACAAACAGCGCATGGTAACTATAAGCGACCGCAAAGAATATTTTGATGGCATGCAGAAAAACCAGCGGCTGAACCTGGTTTTGGTAAAAGACGGTTATGGGGTAGGATTGAATGAAGCAAAAGGAAAAATGGTTAGCTATGATGGGAAAAAGGTAAGTATAAGGCTTTAAGGGGTGTTTTTAATAAGTACAGTGGAAGCATTTTCAAACAAAATACTTTCTTTCTAAAACGCGACAATTATTTTTAGCTTACTGATTAGTTGCTTAGTAGCCTACTGGGACGACGTGCTGATAGGCACCACGCTAAACCGCATCGTATTTACCCGGAGGCTTACTTTTCTGGTGATCCGCCCGATGAAAAAAGTACTGGACATTAAATTCTACTCACAAACAGCGCATCCCTTAACGGACTACGACCTTCCAGTTGGTACGATAATCGTTAAAAACACATATCGTATCATTTTCATTTTGGCTTTTTACATTTCGAAGTATCCATCGGGATAGATACACCATCATTTATCGGCGCTTGCGCAACAGAGTAATGAACCCAACGCTTGTATAGTGGTTCTTCAAGTCGGGGATTGCTTCGTACCTCGCAATGACGCGGTGGAGAAAACTTCGAAATTGAGCTTTTTAACTTTAACATTTCAACATTCAAACCACTCACAACTCACCGCTCACCACTCGCTATTTAGAATATATCCAAATAAGATTTGCCCGTGATAATCTGTGCAATTAACCTTATATTTTCGTAGATTCGCCCCAATTGTTAGAAACGGCCCTAAAACCGTTTGTTTTTCTATCTTTCACAATAAAAATCAATAAAATGGCTTTTGATTTAGAGATGATCAAACAGGTTTACAGTCGCTTAGGCAGCCGCGTTGAAGCAGCCCGCAAAGCTACTGGCAAACCCCTCACCCTTACCGAGAAAATTTTATACACCCACCTTACAGAGGGCGCTGCTCAACATGCTTATACCCGGGGTGTTGACTATGTTGACTTTGCACCCGACCGTGTGGCGATGCAGGATGCTACCGCGCAAATGGCGCTGTTGCAGTTTATGCAGGCCGGCCGCCCTAAAGTGGCCGTACCATCAACGGTGCATTGCGATCACCTGATCCAGGCTAAAATTGGTGCGGATACTGACTTAGATACAGCTAAAAGCCAAAATAAAGAAGTTTACGATTTCCTGGCCTCGGTATCGGATAAATACGGTATCGGTTTCTGGAAACCGGGGGCAGGTATCATCCATCAGGTAGTATTAGAGAACTACGCTTTCCCGGGCGGTATGATGATCGGTACCGACTCGCACACGCCTAACGCGGGTGGTTTGGGTATGGTTGCCATTGGTGTTGGCGGCGCTGATGCCTGCGACGTGATGGCCGGCCTGCCATGGGAGCTTAAGTTCCCGAAACTGATCGGTGTGAAACTGACCGGCAAAATGAGCGGTTGGACATCGGCTAAAGACGTTATTTTGAAAGTTGCCGGTATCCTGACCGTAAAAGGTGGTACGGGCGCTATTGTTGAATATTTTGGCGAAGGCGCTGAGTCGCTTTCGGCTACAGGCAAAGGTACCATCTGTAACATGGGTGCCGAAATTGGCGCAACTACTTCGGTGTTTGGTTACGATGCTAAATCGGAAGCTTACCTGCGTGGTACCGAGCGCGCCGAAGTTGCCGATCTGGCAAACGCGGTGAAAGAACACTTAACCGGCGACGCTGAGGTTTACGCTAACCCAGAGCAATACTTTGACCAGGTGATCGAGATCAACCTGAGCGAGCTGGAACCGCATGTAAACGGCCCGTTCACTCCGGATCTGGCATGGCCTATTTCAAAATTCGCGCAAGCGGTTAAAGAAAACGGCTGGCCTACCAAGCTTGAAGTTGGTTTGATCGGTTCGTGCACCAACTCATCATACGAGGATATTACCCGTGCGGCTTCGATCGCGCATCAAGCCGTTACTAAAAGCCTGAAAACTGCTGCCGAGTTTACCATCACTCCAGGATCGGAACTGGTGCGTTACACGGTGGAGCGCGATGGCTACTTAGGTACTTTTGAAGGTATGGGCGGTGTGGTGCTGGCTAACGCCTGCGGACCATGTATAGGCCAGTGGGCCCGTCATACCGACGACCCTACCCGTAAAAACTCGATCATCACTTCGTTTAACCGTAACTTTGCTAAACGCCAGGATGGTAACCCGAATACACACGCGTTCGTGGCTTCGCCCGAGATCGTTACCGCATTCGTTATCGCCGGTGATTTGACTTTTAACCCGCTTACTGATAGCCTGACCAACGAAAAAGGTGAGCAAGTAAAATTTGACGAGCCAAAAGGTATTGAGTTACCAGTAAAAGGTTTCGCGGTTGAAGATGCCGGTTACCAGGCCCCTGCTATTGATGGCAGCAAGGTTGAAGTGAAGGTTGATCCAAAATCATCACGTCTGCAATTGCTTGATCCGTTCGCGGCCTGGGAAGGTACCGACCTGAAAGGTTTGAAACTGCTGATCAAAGCTAAAGGTAAATGCACTACCGACCATATTTCGATGGCGGGCCCATGGTTGAAATTCCGCGGCCACCTGGATAACATCTCGAACAATATGCTGATCGGCGCTATCAACTACTTTAACGATAAAGCCGACACTGTTAAAAATGAACTTACCGGCGAATACGGCCCTGTACCGGCTACCCAACGTGCTTACAAAGCCGCGGGTATCGGTTCGATCGTGGTAGGCGACGAAAACTACGGTGAAGGTTCGTCGCGCGAGCATGCTGCAATGGAGCCACGCCACTTGGGTGTACGTGCCATTTTGGTAAAATCGTTCGCCCGTATCCACGAAACCAACCTGAAAAAACAAGGTATGCTGGCTTTAACATTTGCCAACCCTGCCGATTATGACAAGATATTGGAAGATGATACTTTTGATATTGTTGGCTTAACCGGGTTTGCTCCGGGCAAACCTTTACAAGTAGTAATCAACCATAAGGGTGGCTTGCAGGATACCATCGCCGTTAACCACACTTACAACGCTCAGCAAATTGAGTGGTTTAAAGCTGGTGGTGCATTGAATATTATCCGCAGGCAGCAAAAAGCATAACAGCACTATATTTTTAAAATAAAATGAGGTCTTCGATTATGTCGGAGACCTTTTTTTGTTATATTCACAATATATAAACCGATCTCCTGATATCAGTTAGTTAAATATTGCCGCCTAGATTTCCTGAAAGTTATTTCAACCAATAACTTTCGAAAAATTATTTCGTATACTATACATCTTCAACTATGCTTGAAGAAACCAATTATAGATTTGTGATGATAGGATGTGAAGAAAACAGCGCTAAACCAGTTTATCTTTTAGCAAGCAAAATACTGCTTGCCGTTTGCATTTGTTTGCAAAACTCAATTGTCGCATTCTCACAGAAACCCAATGTCAAATTCACCCATGTAAATATCGAGCAGGGTTTGTCAAACAGTTGGATCGAAGCTATATTTCAGGATAGCCGCGGCTTTATGTGGATTGGAACGCGTAATGGCCTCGACCGGTACGACGGGCAACAGTTCAAGATATATCAAAGCAACAAAAAAGACACAACCAGTATCAGTGATAACTCTATCAGATATATTTATGAAGACAGCGACCACAACCTTTGGGTTGGCACAGCCAATGGCTTAAACAGGTTTGACGCTAATAAAGATCGTTTTATCCGGTATAAACACAACCCTGCCAATATAAAATCCATCAGCAATAATATCATATCCTGTATCTATGAAGACAGGCATAAAAACCTGTGGGTAAGTACTTTTGGCGGCGGCCTTAACCTGTTCGACAAAACCCGGACAAGCCTCGAACATTTTACCCACATAAAAGGTACAAAAGGCAGCATTAGCAATGACAGCATCAATGCCGTTTGCGAAGACCTGGATGGGAACCTTTGGGTGGGGACAGACTCAGGACTTAACCTTTTTAACCCAAAAAACAGGTCTTTCACCGTATACAATAATTCTCTCGATCATGATCATAGCGATGCATCGAATGACATAAAATACATGCAACCCGACCGCAAGGGTAATTTGTGGTTAGGCACCGTAAATTCCGGCGTGGTTGTTTTTAATACCAGGCAAAAAACTTTTAAGCAATATAAGCACCAGGCCAACAGCGATGCAAGCCTGTCGGGCAATGAGATATATTGTGTTTATGCCGATCGTCAGGGGCGTATATGGGTAGGCTGCGTTAATGCGGGACTTAACTTATATGATACGGTTACCGACGGCTTCTTTCATTACCAGTATCAGTTTGATAATCCGCTTAGCTTATCGCAAAAAACAGCCTCGGCTATATTTGAAGATGACCAGGGAAATTTGTGGGTGGGCACTCATCGCGGTGGCATAAACCTCTATGCCCCCAATGCCGACCGGTTTAATCTTTACAAACAAGGGGCCAACCCAACTACATTAAGCTTCAGCGATGTAAAATCGTTTTGCCAGGATAATAAAGGGCGTATATGGGTAGGGACAGATGGAGGAGGGCTAAACTTATTCGATCGCAAAACAAATACTTTTAAGCGGTACCTTTATGATGCCAACAATCCTAAAAGTGTTGGCTCTGATGCCGTTTTAGATATTATTCAGGATGCTGCCGGCAATATATGGGTAAGTACATGGGGCGGCGGCCTTAACCTGTTCGACCCCGAACATGGAACCTTTACACGCTTTAAAAACAATCCCGAAGATAAATCCACTATAAGTTCTGATTTTGTGCAAAGAACTTATCAGGATAAAAATGGCAATATCTGGGTGGGTACATACTTTGGTGGCCTTAACCTGTTTAATCCTAAAACCCACCAATTTAAGCGAGTACTAAAAGATCCAGACGGTGTAACTGCCTTTTCAGGTAACAGGGTGGTTTCCATTAATGGCGATAAGGCCGGAAATGTGTGGTTTGGCACAGATGATGGCGGGCTGAACCGTTATAATTTAAATACAAAAAGATTCTCGCATTATTTTAATAACGAAGAGGAGAACCCCGATATACGCGAGATTTTTACAGATAGCAAAGGCAGGCTTTGGATAGGACAAATAGGTTTATATCTTTTTAACCCTGCAAAAAACACATTCTCGATGTATACCCAAAAAGCCGGTTTAGCCGAAGAACCGATTAAAGGCATCACCGAAGACAAACAGGGTAACCTGTGGATATCTACCTCAAACGGGCTTACCCGGTTTAACCCGGAAACATTTGCATTTAAGAAATTTAACATGGCCGATGGTTTACAGGGAATGGAATTTGAGCCAAACGCGGCCCTGACAACCAATACCGGGGAGATGTTTTTTGGAGGCACTAAAGGGCTTAATACCTTTTACCCTGATAAAATTACCACAAACAGATTCATCCCACCGGTTTATATCACCAATTTTCAAATCTTTAATAAAAAGATATCTCCGGCAGATGAAAATTCACCTCTGAAAACCGAAATAAGCTTAACTAAGCAAATTATACTTTCATATCGCCAATCATCACTGGAGTTTGAATATGCTGCCCTAAATTATACTACGCCGCGCAACAACCAGTACGCTTATAAGTTAGAGGGCTTTGATACCAGCTGGACCTATGTGCGCAATAACCGGAAGGCTGCATATACCAACCTAAGCCCCGGCACATATATCTTCCATGTTAAAGCTTCTAATAACGATGGGCTATGGAATGAAAACGGAGCATCGCTTACCATTATCATAGATCCACCTTTTTGGTTAACGTGGTGGTTTAAACTATTGGTACTGTTAGCCATTGCAGGAAGCATTTATACTTTTTATCAAAATAAACTGGCCGGCATTAAAAAACAAAAGAAACGGCTTGAAAAACAAGTTGAAGAACGCACCGCGGAAGTTCGGCAAAAAGTTAACGAACTGCAGGCCCTGAATGAAGAACTGCAGGCACAATCAGAAGTGTTGCACGCACAATCTGAAGAGCTGCATGTGCAAGCCGAAAACTTACAGGGATTAAATGAACAGCTAACCGAACAGAAGACCCAGGAACAGGCCGCCCGCCAGGAGGCGGAAAAGGCCAACCAGGCTAAAAGCATATTTTTAGCTACCATGAGCCACGAGATCAGAACGCCGATGAATGGTGTAATTGGTATGGCCTCGCTTCTGGCCGAAACCGAGCTTGACAGTGAGCAGAGGGAGTATACCGAAACAATTATTACCTGCGGCGACAGTTTAATAAGCGTTATTAACGATATACTTGATTTCTCCAAAATCGAATCGGGAAAGATGGAACTGGAGCATGAAGATTTTGACCTGCGCCATACCGTGGAGGACGTAATGGATCTGTTTGCCCAAAAAGCAGCGCAACAGGGGCTTGATCTGCTTTACCAGATAGATTTCGATCTGCCTGCGCAAATTGTTGGCGACAGCCTGCGGTTAAAACAAATCCTGATCAATCTGATCAATAACGCGCTAAAGTTTACACACGCGGGTCAGGTGTATATCAATGTATATCTTTCAAAACAACTCAAAAACGGCGATTTGGAAGTTGGGTTTAAGGTGTCGGATACTGGCATCGGTATACCGGCCGATAAAATCCAAACTCTGTTTAAAGCCTTTACGCAGGTTGATTCATCTACAACACGAAAATACGGCGGTACCGGCCTGGGCCTGGCCATCAGCGAACGCCTTGTAAAACTAATGGGCGGAAAAATATGGGCCGAAAGCGTACACGGAGAAGGCTCATCCTTTACATTTACAATAAAAACAAAAACCGGAACCAAATTACTTAAACCTGCCGATGAGTCTTATAACATGACGGGGCTTGAGGGCAAACAAGTGTTGATTGTTGATGACAATCAAACCAATCTCAATATTCTGAAGGGGCAGCTTGAGCAGTGGAAACTTAAACCACTGTTGGCTTCGTCGGCAATGGAGGCTTTGAACATCCTGTCAACAGATAAAGATATTCAACTCGTTATAACCGATATGGAAATGCCCGAAATGAATGGTGTAGATTTAGCGCGCGCCATCCAAAACAGCCCCCATCCACTCCCTGTAATCATGCTGAGTTCTATAGGCGATGAAACCAGGAAAAAGTTCCCCGGGTTATTCAAATCCATACTAACCAAGCCTGTAAAACAGCATCACTTATGCAAAAGCATTATAACCGAACTTCGCAATCAGGCAGATATACACGCTCCCCGCGAAAAAAACACACAACTGCTTGCTGATGCTTTTTCGCAACAATTTCCGCTTAGTATTTTGGTGGCCGAAGACAACTTGGTCAATCAAAAAATAATCGACCGCATACTTAGCAAATTGGGGTATCAGGCCGACATGGCTCAAACAGGGATCGAAGTTTTATCGATGATAAATAAAAAAGACTACAACATTATATTGATGGACGTACAAATGCCCGAAATGGATGGCATAGAAGCAACGCAAACCATACGTAAACAAAACCAGGTAAAACCGTATATTATAGCTATGACGGCCAACGCCATGCCCGAAGACAAAGAAATATGTATTAATGCAGGCATGAACGATTATCTGGCCAAGCCTATGAAGGTGAACGAACTGACCAACGCGCTTCAAAAAGCATTTCTGATTATCCAGAATCAATAGGTTTGATTTTGTATTTACCATAACTCCTGAATTTAAGGACTCATCATATTGCTTTTTAATAATTATTCGCCAAAGTGCTTGCATATTTATTTTAATTTGCTAATTTTATTAGCAAATTAAAATGCGCAAAATGGAAACCATTTCACCAAACATTTTTGTACGCGATATTATTGCCACCATTGAATTTTATAAGATACTGGGTTTCAACGTTACGATGTCGGTACCACCGGATGGTGGCGATTATGTATGGGTAATGATGAACAACGGCAGCGTTACCATGATGTTCCAATCTTTTGAAAGTTTAGGCGATGATCTGTCCGATATTAGCCGTACCGATGGCGGCTCATTGTTGCTTTACATCAATCTTAAAAACATCAACGATTTTTACGAACACCTGAAAGATAAGGTAACTATAGTAGCGGGGTTGGAAAAGACCTTTTACGGTGCTACAGAATTTTCCATCAGAGATAATAATGGCTACGTACTCACTTTTGCCGAGCACCAATAAAGCCACATCTTCGTTACCGCCCCACTGCCTGTTCAAGCGTCCACGCTTAAACAAAAGGATATGTGGGCCAGGGTTAAAGTATTCGTGAGCGCGGCGCTCACTTTTGAATGCATTAAGCGTGGGCGCTTGAACGAGCGAGGCAGGTGCCTGTATGTACGAGGCGAATCACTTTAAAGCTATTCAGAAAAACCGACTGTTCGGTTGATGATTTATATTTTGTTGATAGTACATGTAAATGTACACTGCAATTATAAGAATGGCTAACACAATAAGTCCAACCCATCCCTTTTTTTTATCCTGACGCATCAGCCATACTAAAAATACAATAAGAGGAATTACGAAAATGGCGATGAATATTAGCGAAGATGCACTCATAATTGTTAACTTAAGCCCGCAAAGATACAATGAATGAGTTAGAAAGCTATATCCATCACTATTTTAGTGTCAGTACGAGCGACTGCCAGACCATTGCAGGTTTGTTCACCCGGGAAAATTTAACCAAAGGCGACTTTTATTTAAAAACCGGCAGGTACTGCAATAAAATGAGCTTTATAAAGCAGGGTTTGCTGCGCATCTATGTCGATTTGCCAACCGGCGAAGTAACGCAATGGATAAGCACTCCGGCCTATTTCATTACCGATCTTTCTGCATTCCTCTTCCGTGCCCCGGCCAGGTGGAACATCCAGGCCTTAACCGATACCGAAATGTTCACCATCGATCACGAAGACTATATCAACATCGGCAAGCTCATACCCAAATGGCACGAACTGGAAAAGCTTTTTATAGGCAAATGCTTTGTGATGCTCGAGAACCGGGTGTTCGATCATCTTTCGCTAACGGCCGAAGAACGCTACGACCGCTTCTTCGAACAAAATCGCGAATTATTCAACCAGGTTCCCCTGCAATACCTGGCATCCATGTTAGGGATGACCCCCGAAACCTTTAGCCGCATCCGCCGCAAAAAGCTTTCTTGATATATGTCAAGAGCAAACGATTGTTTTGCCCCTCATCTTTGGCTTATCAAAAAGCCAAAAAACATTCGTCATGAAAAATCTCATCAAATTTGAAGAACTCGCCCTCACTGCGGCTTCTATTTATTTCCTATCACTGTATAACCTTGGCATTTCTGTTTGGATTTGGATACCTCTATTCCTCAGTCCGGATATTTCAATGCTGGGCTATTTGATTAATACCCAGGTAGGCGCCTTTACCTACAATCTCTTTCATCATCGTACAATAGCCATAATTGTAGCTTTCGTTGGGTATGGGTTGCACATCCCGGTCATGCTTACCATAGGTATATTACTATTCGCGCATTCCTCATTTGATCGTATGCTCGGTTACGGGTTAAAATATGCCGATAACTTTAAGCACACCCATTTAGGTTGGCTGCCCGATAAAACAAAACAGGATCAAACGTAGTTATGCATTGAAGTTCTCCCTTTAGGGGTTAGGGGGCTCAAAAAGGCATCCGCGCCAATGGTGCTATGCCCTGCCCTGCAAAATCGTTCTTTAAATATTTATAATACCCGGCAATAGCAATCATTGCTGCATTATCGGTACAATACTGAAATTGAGGGATAAACGTATTCCAACCCATTTCATGTCCTAAAGCGGTTAATCCCTGGCGCAGACCTGTGTTGGCGGATACCCCACCGGCTAAAGCAATATCAGTAATACCATATTGCAATGCGGCCTTTTTCAGCTTGTTGAGCAAAATGGTCACCACACGCTTTTCAACCGAAGCACAAATGTCGGCCATTCGGCTCTGCATAAAATCCGGATCAGCGGCTACACTATCGCGAATGAAATACATAATGGAAGTTTTCAACCCGCTAAAGCTAAAGTCGAGGCCGGGGATGTTTGGTTCCGGGAAGGCAAAGGCATCGGGATTTCCCTGGCGGGCATATTTATCGATCATTGGTCCACCCGGATAAGGCAGGCCTAATATTTTGCTGGTCTTATCCAATGCTTCACCTGCGGCATCATCCGTAGTTTGGCCTATTACCTCCATATCAAAATAGTCTTTCACCAAAACTATCTGGGTATGGCCGCCCGAAACGGTAAGGCATAAAAATGGAAATTGCGGCTTTGGTTCATCGATAAAATGCGCCAGTATATGGCCCTGCATGTGGTTAACTTCAATAAGCGGGATGTTTTGACCAAGCGCAAAAGCTTTGGCAAACGAAACCCCTACCAATAGTGAACCTAAAAGACCGGGACCGCGTGTAAATGCTACCGCATCAATATCATTTTTGCTTACTTTTGCGTTATGTAATGCCTGCTGTACCGCGGGAATGATATTTTGCTGATGCACGCGCGATGCCAGTTCGGGCACCACGCCGCCATAAGCCGCATGGATGGTTTGATTTGCAATAACATTGCTTAGTATCTTGCCATCAACGCAAACAGAGGCCGAGGTTTCATCACACGAAGATTCAATTCCTAAAATAACAGGCATTTTTACAAATTTTTACTCTACAAAGTTATTAAAAAAGCGCTCAACATAGTATTATGGATACTGCTGGTTCTGATCAGCCTGGTTGGCGCTATATTATTTGCCCTGCAATTTAAACCTGTACAAACCTGGCTGGCAAAAAAAGCAACTACTTACTTTTCAAAAGAACTAAAAACTACCGTTTCAATCGGAAGTATAGACGTAAGGCCATTCAGTTCTGTTGTTATCGAAGATTTTTATGTGCTCGATCAGCAAAAGGACACTTTGGTAAGGACGCCAAAACTCACTGTCGACCTGCTTAATTTCTCCATCATCAGCAATATCCGCAACCATATTATCGATTTTAGCCTGGTGCAATTGGATAATGGTTCAGTTTATCTCAAAAAGCAAAAAGATAGCACGGCTAACTTTAAATTTATAGTCGACCATTTTAGTTCGAAGGATACCACCAAATCAACCGGCAAGCCCTGGAAAATTGATTTTGAAAAGGTAGTGCTCAACAACCTGCATTTTCGCTATAAAAATCAGCTTAGCACCGAAGTAACGCCAAACCAGGTTAACTTTAACGATATCGATGTGCAGCACATGAGCACCGTGCTCATTAACCCTGATTTCAGAAACCACCTTTTCAAAGCCGCAGTTAACAACCTTACTTTAAAAGACAAAAGCGGCTTTTATCTTAAAAACCTAACGGCCGCAGCTACGGTTGATACCAACCAGATATTGTTACAACATTTGCTGTTAGTAACCAACCGCTCCAATTTCAGCGATTATTTCAGGATGCAGTTCCGGTCGTTTGATGATTTCAACGATTTCGAGGATAAGGTGATCATGGATGCCGATTTCAAATCATCGCACATATCATCACTGGATATTGGCTTTTTTACCATCAGCCTGCAGCATGTGTTTTTTGATGTGGGAATCAATGGCAGGATCAAGGGGCCGGTAAGCAGTTTAAAAGCTAAGCAGCTAACTATTACCAGTGGGCAGGCCACGTATGTTAAAGGCGATTTTAATTTAAAAGGCTTACCCGACTGGGATAAAACCTTCCTCGAACTGAAGTTTGATCAGATAGCCACTAATAAAAAGGATCTCGACCTGTTATATAGCCGTTTTACCGGTACGCCTAACCGCCGCCTGCCCGATATTGTGGGCAAGTTTGGCAATGTTAATTTTTCGGGTCAGTTTATAGGTTTCCAGAACGACTTTATCGCCTATGGTGATTTCAAAACCAGGTTAGGCAGGTTTAATTCAGATATCAACCTCAAGCTTGATAAAAACAATGTACCAAGCTATAGCGGTAAAATATCGACATCCGATTTTGATCTCGGCAATCTGCTTAATGTTAATGTACTGGGGCGTGCTACCATAAAAGCCGACATTAAGGGCCGCGGAGCAGAATTGAAGAATCTTGCCGAGCAGCTTAACGCTAAGATCAGCTATATCGACTTTAATGGCTATCGATATAATAATGCCACACTAAACGGAACCTTGCAAAAAAAGAAGTTCGATGGTGCAGTATTGATAAACGACCGTAACCTGAATCTCGATTTTAAAGGCGCTGTTGATTTAAATCCCAAACTTCCGGCATTTAACTTTACCGCTGCCATTAAAGGCGCACATTTAAATACGTTAAAGCTGACTAAAGATACAATTGGCCTTGATGCTTTAATTACCAGCAATTTTACCGGGAGCAACGTCGAAAATATTGAAGGCAGCATCAGGATGCATGATGTAAAGATGAGCGTGCCCAGGCACGATTATTTGATCGACTCCATCTACTTCGCCGCCAGCGGTAAAGAGGGTGATGTTCGCCAGTTGACCTTGAGATCTGGCTTAGCTGACGCGACACTTAAAGGCAAATATGATCTGACAAGCTTGCCCGACTATTTTAAGGCGATCGCTAAAAAATACATTCCATCCTTACAAACTATCGTAGCTCCAAGCAAACCGCAAAACTTCGATTTTAATATCCAGCTAAAAAACCTCGACCCGGTTACCGCCCTGTTTGCACCGCAATTAAAATTACCTGATCAGGGCACATTCAATGGCAAATTTAATTCGATAAATAAAACAGCAACACTAAACGGACTGGTTAAAACGGTAAAATATAATAACATTGTGCTGCACGACCTGCTGGTAGACGAAAGCACCAGCGACGATATGCTCAATCTCAACTTATCATTGAGCAAGGTTAATTTCTCCGATAGCGTTTTTGTGAAGGATATCAACATTACCAACTTTTTAAAGCGCGATAGCCTGAACTTTAACGTTAAGCTATCCGATAAAAACGCGGTCAACCAGCTCGACTTGTATGGGCTTGTTCAATTTGCGCGCGATACCGTTGCCCGCCTTAAACTACTCCCTTCGGATATCATTATCGAAAACCAGGTTTGGAAACTGGCTAACCAGGTTAGGGTACGCTTTTTAGAGGGCAATAAAACACAGCTAACTGGTTTTGAATTGGCTAATGGCCAGCAAAACGTAAAAATAAACGGCATCATCTCTTCCGACCCTAACGACCACTTAAAGGTCACTTTCAACAAATTTAACATGAACACCTTAAACCAGTTGAGCAAATCGTTCGGGGTGATGCTGGATGGACGTTTGAACGGAGATGTCGATATCGCTTCGGTAACCGGCAAAGCCAATATGGAATCAAAACTGGATATCGATTCGTTGAGCTTTAATAAGAGTCTGATCGGCGACATCAAATTTAACACACAATTGGATAATGACCAGCAAGTAGCCAACGTAAAATTAAATGTGTTTAATGGTGGCCTTGAAACATTAACTGCCGGTGGCGTTTACAAACTGGCCTCTGAAGGTGAAAATCTTGATTTTGATTTGCAGATGAACCAATCCTCAGCCGCTATTATCGAGCCTTTTGTAAAAAACCTGATCTCTAATTTAAAAGGCACCTTATCCTCCGGTCTGAAAGTGACAGGCACCCTATCCAAACCACTCATCAACGGTACAATCACCTTTAACAATACAGGTGTAACTGTAAACTATCTCAAAACACCATACACTATTAATGATAAAGTTACGGTAACCAACAGTGTGGTTAATGTAGATAACTTAACCTTACGTGATAACCATGGCGGAACCGGCGTTACAACCGGAACGGTCGACCTGAGTAAAGAGTTATCTAACCCAACCTTGAATGTGAACATTAAAGCTACCAACCTGTTAGCGCTAAACACAACCTTTAAGGATAACCGCCTGTATTATGGCACGGCTTACGGTACCGGCGATTTTAGCTTTGTTGGCCCGCTTGATAATATGAATATTACCATCAGCGCAAAAACCCAGGAAGGGACGGTGTTTAATATCCCGCTTAACACATCAAGCACCGCATCCGACTATGAGTTTATCCATTATGTATCGTTAAAAGATACCACTAAAACGATTAAAAACACCAACCGCTTTAAAGGTGTTACCCTCAACTTCGATCTTTCGGCCGATGAAAAAACCGTTGTAAAAATATCTACCGATTATGGCTTGCTTACCGGTAGCGGTACGGCTAATAACTTATCGTTGCGGATAAACAGCCTGGGCGATTTTGAAATGTTCGGCGCTTTCCTTATCACTTCAGGTAAGTTTGAGTTTACAGCAAAAAGTGTGATCAGCAAAGTATTCCAGGTTAACCAGGGCGGCACCATCCGCTGGACGGGTTCGCCAAGCAATGCAGATATCAACCTGGTAACTACCTATGATGTGCGGGCCAACATCGGCGACCTGTACCAGGCGGCAGGTATAACATCTCCAAAAGGCAATCAGTACGAACTGGTGCAGGCACAGCTTGATCTCACCGGCCCGCTTATCCGGCCTAACATCGATTTCGACTTTAGTTTCCCTACTGATGCATCTATCAAGGATGAGTTGGGGGCCTATCTAAACGATCCAACAAACCGCAGCCAGCAAGCGCTCAGTTTGATAGTGCGCCGCAGCTTTAACAAGGGCGCCGCAGGCAATAATTTAACTAACGAAGTATCCCAAACCGCCCAGGACGCATTTACAGAGTTACTTTTCAATAAATTTAACAGTGTACTTTCGCAGAATATCAATGCTGATATAGTCCTGTCATCTCAACAGGCAAGCCTTTCCCGCAAATTTTTCAATGACAGGTTACTGCTAAGCGGAAGTTTTTATAACACACAGGGCACTAACCAGTTTTTTGGCAACAACCAAACCTTATACAACTCTAATTTTAGCGATCTGACCAAAGATTTCCAGGCGCAATATTTTATCCGCAAAGACGGACGCTTAACTGCAACATATTCTTATCGCGCACTCAACAATACCACAGCCCTGAATAGTATCAATACCCAGTTAGGCGTTCAATATGTAAACGGTATCGGTTTAGTCTATCACCGCGATTTTGATACATTCGGTGAGTTTTTCAGGGCTATGTTTAGCGTTGGTCGCAAAAAACAACAAATACCCAATAAAACTGATAGTACTTTGGTTACGCCAACTCCCGTGCCCCCAAAAAAAGTTGAGGAAAACGATAACGATTAGTGTTTGCCCATAATGGTATGGCCCATTTTGTCGCGCTTGGTTTTCAGATAAGTTTCATTGTGGGGGTTTGATGTGATCTCCATCGGTACATTCTCAACTACTTTAATACCATAACCTACCAAACCGGCGCGTTTTTTAGGATTGTTGGTCATTAAACGCATTTGGGTGATACCCAGGCTACGCAATATCTGCGCGCCTATACCATAATCGCGCTGATCCATCTTAAAGCCCAGTTGCAGATTGGCATCCACAGTATCAAAACCGTTTTCCTGCAAACTATAAGCCTTCAGCTTATTGATCAGACCTATGCCACGGCCTTCCTGATTCATATACAATACTACACCTTTACCTTCCTTCTCTATCATCTCCATAGCTTTATGCAGCTGTGGGCCGCAATCACAGCGGCATGACCCAAAGATATCGCCGGTAACACACGAGCTATGCACACGCACCAGCACAGGCTCGTCTTTTTCCCAGGTACCTTTAACCAGGGCAAGGTGGTTCTCGCCGGTATCAATCTGGGTATAGGCAACCATATCAAATACGCCCCATTGCGTTGGCATTTTAACCGAAACTTCTTTATGGATCAATGTTTCATTCGCCAGGCGGTAAGCGATGAGGTCTTTAACCGATACGATCTTCATATCGTGTTCTTTTGCAAACTCCAGCAGATCGGGCACACGGGCCATTTCGCCATCATCCTTCATGATCTCGCAAATCAAACCCGCAGGCTCAAAACCCGCCATCACAGCAAGGTCAATAGCCGCTTCGGTATGCCCTGTGCGGCGTAAAACCCCACCATCCTTCGCAATCAGCGGGAATATGTGGCCGGGCCTGCCCAGGTCTTCCGGCTTGGTAGCCGGGTCAATCAATGCCAAAGTAGTTTTTGATCTGTCTGTAGCCGAAATACCTGTCGTACACCCCTGACCTATCAGATCAACAGAAACTGTAAAATTTGTTTCGTGCGACGAAGTGTTATGACCAACCATTGGCTCCAGTTCAAGCTCAGCGGCACGTTTACGGGTAATGGGTGCGCATATCAGGCCCCGGCCATGTTTAGCCATAAAGTTGATAGCCTCGGGAGTGGCGTTACGCGCGGCGGTTAAAAAATCACCTTCATTCTCACGGTCCTCGTCATCAACAACTATGACAATCTTACCGGCTTTTATATCTTCAATCGCCTCGGTTATAGTATTCAGCATGGGATGTAATATTTATCGTAATGAGTAAAACCCATTCATTTTGCATGCAAAGTTAAACAAGTAAACAGTTAAAGCGGGTCGGCTAAGTGTAAAATGAATTGGTGTTACTACCTATACTTTGATTTCGGGCTTTTGGGTTGCTTTAAACCGCTTAAACAAGTCGGTAAAGAAGCGTTTGTATAATTCGATATCAAACAAAACAGAATCGTTCGCCGCTTTGTAGGATAAGAACAGCCCGATAGGCATTAACACAAAGATCGCTATCCAGGTACCCATAACTGGTGACAAGCCGCCGTCTTTGGCCGATTTTTCGCCAATGGTAGATATAATATAGTAGATAAGGAAGAACACTACCGAGATCACCACCGGCAAACCAAGGCCGCCTTTGCGGATAATAGCCCCTAAAGGCGCACCTATTAAAAATAAAACCAGGCATGCGGCCGATAACGTAAACTTCTTTTGATATTCAACCAAATAACGTCTTAATACGTTCTTTTGCTCACGATAAGCATCGGCACGGTTTTTCACAATATCTTTAATCGAATTTACTTCTGCGTTAGCATTGGTAAGCGCTACTATCTGATCATCGATCTTAAACGCTGATAATATACGTGGCGACGTCAGTTTCTTAGGTTTAGTAGCAGTTGCCTTATGCGGCATAGTGAAATACCTGCTATAAGGCGTTATCATTGCAAAATTTTGGGTAACACTCCGGTCTGTCGTTTTTTTAACAACTGCAAACGTATCCAGCAATTGTTTCGAGCTCATCATTTGGAAAGCGCCCTTAAACTCGGCTTGCGGGGTATGGTTTAACGTAAATCCTGCAAGAGATAACTTCTGGGAAGTTTCCTTAAACCTGAAGCGTGTAAACGTTTGTCTTACATTGTATCCCCCCTGGTTGCTTGCTGCTTCTTCATATCTTATCCCATCGCGCAACTTTAAAACGAGGTATTTGTTATCCGGACTTTTAAACATTTCGCCCTGTTTAGCAAATATTACATTATTGGTATTATAGGTGGCACTTTTTTCATAGATCATGATATTGTATAATATCCTGTCTTCGGCATCCTTACCCCCTACACGTATCGAATATCCCGGAAAACTGTTGTTAAACACGTTAACCTTGATCAGCGACGCCGATTTTTGTTTCCGCACGTCGTACAGCAGCGAATAGAATTTCAGGTTGGCTACCGGCAACATATAGTCCGAGAAAACAAAAGCGCCTATGCTCAACATTGCCACCACGATCACCATCGGGTAAAGAGCTCTGCTTAACGAAACTCCGGCGGCTTTAATGGCTACCAGTTCATAATTTTCGCCGAGGGTGCCATAAGTCATGATAGAGGATAGTAAAACGGAGAGCGGCAGGGCCATCGCTACGTTAGTTGCCGAGGCATATAGCATCAGCTGTAAAATGGTATACCATTCAAAACCTTTGCCAATCAGGTCGTCGATGTATTTCCATAGAAATAACATCAGTAACACGAACATTACAATTAAGAAGGTTACAATAAACGGCCTGATAAAAGCCTTAAGTATTAAGAGGTGTATCTTCTTCACGGCACAAAATTAGGGATTTTATTATCCCTTTTAAGCACCTAAAACGCTGATAAGGTACTCAATCTGATTATCCCAGATTAATTTTCTTTCGGGGATGTTCTCTTCAAGCGCGAAATCGGTAACTCCAAGTGCCACATCATTGGTCAGTTCGTCCTGCAATACTTCCATTTCAAAGTAGCATTGCGGCTCATCGTCAACCCATTTAAAGCGCACCAATTTATTCTCCTTAACTGCCAGAAGCTTAGCCTTTTGCTGTTCATCATCCCAGGTGAAGGTATACACCTGGTCGCGCACGTTAACATCATCGGCAAACCATTGCGATAGCCCGTTAGGCTCACTTATAAAACTAAATAATATCCTTGGCGATGATTTGATCTCGTACTCGATATTGAACTTCTTCTTCTCAGACATATTAGGGTAAAAACTGGTGGCAAATATTACTGGGTGTAAATGTTAACATTTTTTCTAAAGAAAACTAATTTATGCTATATTTGCAAACCTTTTTTCAAAGGCACCCACGGCGGGGTAGCTCAGATGGTTAGAGCGTAGGATTCATAACCCTAAGGTCGGCAGTTCGATCCTGCTCCCCGCTACCAAACACGCGATAGAGGCATATTCCAATGACAAATTGGGTATGCCTCTTTCCATTTTATGCGGTTGCTGTTTAAAACGGGTGATAATATAAAACAGTCAAAAAATACCCTGTCTATTCAGTAGGGTGGTTATCGGCCTTAAGATTAAAGCTCCACTTTCAATGCTTCAGTATTAGGATCAGGGACGTTTGCGTAATAATGCAATAATCTTTCTTCGATATGTTCATACTCCCAAACAGCCAATCGTTCCAAGCCTATGTAATCTGATGGCGTCGCTTTTTTCCTGATACCGTCTATGTCAATCCAGCAGATTTCAGGTTTGCTAATTTCTTGAATAAAAAATGGAACAGGCTCCTTTAACTCGGCTGGCAATTCCATGGTGCCAATAACTTCCCATTTACCCCGTCTTATGGCACTATTATGCACAGGTACTTTAAAAATCACTGGTGCTTTTTCAATCATTTCTAAGTCTGTAATTTCCAAAGCGGTTTTACAATCATAAAATGCATACACAACCTCGCTTATAATCCTGCCATAAGTGTGGTAGGTTTCGTCTATCGGAATTCTCAAAAAAGCTCCGATGGTTTTTTTTGTTTCATGCTATTTAATAACAACGGGTTTGTATTGATTTAAAGTTTTACTTTCGACCGCTCAGCATTGAAGTCTGGAACGTTCTGATAGTAATGTAATAATCTTTCCTCGATATGTTGATACTCCCAGACACTGAATCGCTCGAGACCAATACATTCGGATGGAGTGGCCTTCGTCTGCACTCCGTTAATATCAATCCAACAAATATCAGGTCTACCGATTTCCTGAATAAAAAATGGAACTGGTTCCTTTAATTCTGGGGGTAATTCTTTGGTTCCGATAATCTGCCATCCACCACGCCTAATAGCACTATTGTGAACAAATACTTTAAAAAGCACCAGTGATTTTTCAATCGTTTCTAAGTCTGTAATTTCCAAATCGGTTTTACAGTCATAAAATGCATAAACACCTTCGCTTATAATTCTGCCATAAGTATGGTATTTTTCATCTATCGGGACTCTTAAAAAAGCCCCTATGTTTTTTTTTTTTTTCATATAAACTCTCTTAAAATTTCCCTGTAAATTTATGCAACTGTCCGAATGTTGTGCTTGCTGCGGCATGATAAACACGCCCTAAAGGATTATATTTACTGACACCACGAATGGCATTTCCGGATTTACCATTGTCTGATTTTGCGCCACCATAAAAATCAATCAGTTGTTGTTCTCGGCCTCTTATTGCAAACCTATTGGTCGAACTCTTATCTAATTCTGCCGGACCATAGCCTTTCATATGATGAGTTAGATCCCGACGTCTTAAAATCGCATCGTTTGACTCATTTATATTTCCGGATGTCCTACCGCTATACACGGTTTCAGAACCATCAGCATTAAACTTAACTTTTATATATGTAAGATATTTTCTTTTTGAATCGTCCTGATCCGGTTCAATATTTGTTTTATTTACTAATTTTATATCGATCGCATCGTCAACGCGATTTTGACTTTCTTCAGGAGAAATTACATCATCGGTACCCAGTTGCTGTGGTAGAGCCACTAATGCAACAGTACTGGCCAGTTTAGACAAAAAGCTTAAAAAACCAACTCCATTTTCAATAAGTTCTCCATTGGGGCCTACGCTGTATTTTTTTGATAGCTCTATTGCCCTCAAAAGAATTTTCTTTTCTTCCCGCAATGCTGAAACTTGGGATGGGCTAAGACTTGTTGTTTCCATTCCGTCGGGATCAATATACCTCAACGGGTTGTTGTCGACATAAGTATAGGGGCTATACCTTCTGGATGTTTCAGCACTAGGGTCTGCACTCGTCCACCTTGCAATCACCGGGTCGTAAAAGCGCGCGCCATAATCGTATTGATTAGAGAGATCAGTTTGTATCTCTTTTCCATTATATAGATAGCGGTTATTATTTGATAGATCATAACCACCTGTCAGTTTACGTAAACCAAAACTATAGTACTCATCCTCCTGTATTACCCTTGCTGAACCGCTATATTGATCGATACTTACGCGGTTATTGCCTAAGTGATCTTTAAGGTTATACTCGTAGTCATAAACATCACTGTTAAGCGCTGCGCGTCCTTCGTCGGTGTTAATAAATGCTATAGCATTATTGTGATAAACGACCCCATCAATATAATCCCAGGTGCCATCACTGCCGGTATTCCGTAATTTACCGCCACTGGCGTCATAGGTATATGTAGCTACTGTGCTTGTACCATTGGTAACGGTTTGAGGCAGGTTCAACATATTATAAGTAATACCTTTGCCCATACCATCACTTGTGGCGTTGCCGTTAGCATCATATGCGTAGCTTCTTGCGCTATAACCGGTTACTGTATTTAATTGGTTGCCGGTATAGCTGGTATAGTTCAATGTGCCTGCACCTGTTCCGTTACGTATCAGTTGCGTGATGTTACCCATCGCATCGTAGCTGATCGTTTCGTCCAATGCGTCACCGGATAGGCCGCCAGTAAAGGCTGCATTGGTGAGGCGATTAAGCGCATCATAGGTATAATTGAAAGTCCGGATGCCGGAGTTGGTGACATGCGTGGTCAAGTAACTCATTTGTCCAATATTGCCATTGTATTGTGCATTGGTGGCACTATTATACTTTAGCTCCATATTGAAGATGCTGCCGTTTGTGCTTGACGTCCGCAGCCAGCCCCGTTCGTTATAAGCATAGTTAACATCCTGCAAGAAAGTCGAACCGTTATCAGTGCTATGCAAGTGTTTGGTTGTTAGTTGCCCTACTTCGTTATAGTCTTCCTGACTGATGACCGTATTGGTACCGCCATTAATCTGCTCCCAGGTTTGGCGCTTGCGGCCCATATGGTCGTATACATAGGTATTGCCTATGATTGCCGCAGGTGTACTAGTATTGGATGAAGTATAATGTTTGCGGGTAGTACTGGTTATCGCGCTGGTGAAGTCGTAACTGTTCGTGATCACATCGTAGTTGCCTGTGTTAGCCGTCCCACCAAGGTAATGCTGCTTGTAGGTCTGTACGATGCGCCCCCGGTCGTCATAGTAATTTACCGTCCACAACATATCGGTTGTACCTAATACATTAGTCAGCGTTGCTGTAGGCAGACCTTTAATACTCACTATAAAGTTATTATGCTGATCGTAGGCAGCAGGCAGGTTAGGGATGTTATAATCGTCATAATAATCTACCGTCAATATTTGGTTCAGACTGTTAGGGTATGTGTTGTTTGTGGTATACCCATAAGTTTGAGTAGTGTTTCGATTTTCCCATTGTACAGTCTGCGCATATACCTGAGTTCTTAAGTCTGGCGGGCTGATGGCAGTATTGTTATTGTTCCAGATACCAATAATAACTGGTCTGCCTAGCGCATCATATTTGGTAATGATCCATTGATTATTAGCCCGTTGGTTAGCATCCTGTGTGGCAACAGGTTTATCTAATACGTTATATACCGTATATTCCCATCCCTTGCCTGGTATCTTTTTCTGGACTAGCCTTTGTCGTTCATCGTACCGATATTGGTAGCACCAGGTATCCAACGCAGTCTGATCGATACTGGTATTAAAATCAGGATTAACCCCCGGGGGTAGCACAAACGCCAGTTGATCCAGATCGTCGTACACATAATAGGTACTCAATACCTCGGTCGTGCTGGTCACTGAATTGTAGTTATAAGTCCTTTTCAATACGGTATGTCCTTGTTTATCGGTATAGGTTTCCGTCGTCCCAACGCGTCCGCTTGTCCAGTTCTCATCTTTGATTATGGTTACCGCCAACTGCCCGGCATCATAAGTCGCGGTATTGCTGCTGGCACGTCCCAATGTTCTTGATCCATCAGTGTTGATAGCAGCGGTATACAAGGCTACCTGCATGCTGGTTGTCGGATCAGTAGACCAGGTGACATTATTATTGGTCAGGTAATCGGTTATGACCGTTCTTCCGGCAGTACTTGTACGGCTGCTTGATGGCTGCCACACATCGCCAGGCGCGCCTTGTTCCAATGGCCTATTCAAAGGAGACGGTTCAAATACGATAGCAGAGAACGGCGAAGTATTGACCACGACGCCATTACTCTGCTGGCTGCCGCTGGTACCGGTTCCTGTCGGGTTATAAAAACTGTAAACACCTGTACCAGTGGTTAAGGCATCTGAACGATAGTTGCCAGCAGTTCCTGAACCAGTGGTATAGGGCAGGTATTTAGTGCTTTCCCGTCCAAACGTGTCATAGACGAATGGCTGTATCACATCCTTGATCGCGTCCGGATTACCTTTTACCTGTACCGTCTGCAGCGGCCTGCCCAGCCCGTCGATGTATTGGATGGTCTGCATCACCTCGCAGGTGCTTTTGCTGGTTAGCGTACTGACGTCAGTAAAAGGCTGACGAGGGATTAAAGTTTGGATATAGTTCTGGCTGGCACTTGGCGTACCCAAACTGTTGCAGTTGACCAGCAAGGGGGTGATATAGAGGTGCAGTCCGGTAGTGCCCAATGCCGAGAAACCGTTATTTAAGGCTATCTTTTGTGTTGCGGTAACAGTGCCAATAGCGTTTGCGCTATTGAGCGTGACATTGGCCTGCTGGGCAAAGCCTTTTTCAATTACCATGAATATGCAACAGAACCCGAGTATCAGGCTTAGCTTTTTGATTTTTTTATATTGCTGAACCATAGTGGTCTAAGATTTGATCTGTGATTAAATTAAAAGGAACCCACATTGATACCGGCATTGTTCGTATAGTTATAACTGTTACTCTGCGTAACATTGCCGTCCTTATCCCGCACCACTACAAGCCTGTTTAGGTTGTCATACTCGAATGTCTTCTTGTAGCCTTTGGCGTCTGTTGTCGAGATTACACCCACCAGCGGTTGATAGATATAGCCGGTAATCATTGCGCTTGGTAATGCCGCCCTTAAATTGTTCAGGTCAGTTTCTAGTTGACTGTTGCTCAGGCTTTGCAGGGCGCTATCCGAAATGCCTAAAGCCGTTTGTACCGCGGAATAAGACGCGCCGGTAATTTTCGCTACCGGGTAGGTATGGTCATAACCCCACAATATGCTTTGTACTACACCGTCCCGTCCAACATATTCCAGTATGTTGCCGTCGTTATCTCTTTGGGTGACCCTGCCTTCGATATCAAAAGCGGCCGCACCGAATGCCCGTTTGATCGTATCGATATCAAAGTTGTTATTGGCCCATTGGTGATAGTTGGAATAGGTTTCCTCCGCCTGAAAGGTGTTCTTATAAATTTTAGAATCGACTACATAGCCGGTCATGTTGTTGCTGATCATCTGGTCATACGGTGCAATGGTCGCATAATCATGCGGATATTTGTTCTCTGTCTTGACTAAATTACCCCGGCTGTCATGCGTTTCCGTCCGGGTCAACTGCTCATGCAGTTCATTGTCGTAGAAATAGATAGTCAGCCTCGACAGTGGATTGAGGCCGTTGCTGTCATAGGTTACCTCCGTAACGGAATCTTTGTATATCCACGGACAATAAATTTGGTAGTGTTTCAAGCTGAAGAAAACGCTATAGTTGGGTAAATAGGTGGTGGGAGAACCTGATGCGCTCAGATCGACCGGCGCGGGCGGAGCCTGAACGCTCGTAAACGGCGCATGGTCAAAATAGCCATCCATGATCGCCGACCTGCGCGTGTCGTAGTTATAATGGTTGATCGTACTTTTTAATTTAGTCAGGGTGCTACCTGAGTATTTGTAAACGTTCTCTTCTTTGATACGGCCATTACCGGTCGCGGAAAAGTTGGTCTTTGTACCGTTAAAGTATTCTTCTTCGCCCCATTTTGTCTCCGCGTCAATGTCCGATATCGCATCGAATTTGGTTTCGGTTACCCCACCCTCCAACGTTGTGCTTGAGGTCTCCAGTATAGACGAATAGGTAACAGGGGCATTCATATAAGAGAACAAATTACTCAACGAGTTGGAATGCAAAGCGACGTGCGATTTGTTGCAGTAATAGAACGTAATAGGATTGCCCATTCCGTCCACGATGCCGGATGGAGCAAGGTACAAAGCACCGGTATTAAAAGTTCTTAAATAATCGGGATCAGGAACGGGTGCGATGGAGCTTTGGCTTAAATTAGTTATCGGCGAATAGATAAAATGTTTAATTAGCTTATTACCCTGACCTGGGGCGCTGACAATATATTTTACCCGCAGGCCCGCACCATCCGTGTTCTGCAAATGTGCAGGATGCGTGTCGTCGTAGAATTGCAGTATGCTGGTCGTGGTGATCATCGATCCGCTGGCGAATACGTTGAGCGTGTATTCACCTGCTGAAAGGTGTACCCGCTCCTGCGCGGAAGAATTGGGCACATAGGTTTGATTGAACACCAGGCTACTGCTGGCGTCCGTAATCTGTACTTTTCCGTTAATTGTTGCAGGTTCATCGCAGTCCGTTTCACTGCAATTGATCGTATTGTTCAATACAATATCCTGATCGGTTGTGAGGGTAAAGGATTGGGTCACACCTACCTGGGTATGAAGGCCAGTACCGGTTACTTCTTTGGTGACTGAATTCCTGGTTGCCGGTGTGGTCATCGTATAGGTAAGGTTGGGCTCGTAAATGATGCTGTCGCAGCCACCGGTCGGATAGATAATTTTGTTGAGCATACCTTTTACTGCATAGGCAAAATTGCTTTCCCGGTTTGCTAAAGCATACGGAAAAAGGCTTGTCATGCCGTCGAGATACGGACAAAAACTAGAATTCGACTGACCGTTGAAATAGCCCCAATGATCCTGCGCATAAGAGAGCCTGTCGGGTCGTGCGGCGGGGTCGATATACGAAAACCGGTGTATGAGCACGACACTTGAATCGGCGGAGCATTCTTTAAAGGAAGTCAGGTAGGGGATCGCATCGCTCCGACTGTAAAAATTGGAAAAGCCGAAGGTACCATAATCGGTATAGTTGAATTTATACTGCCGGATGGTATCACCGGTAACCTGGTTATAGTATTGTATGCTTTGTAGTAATTTGTCGTTGCCGTCAGAACGTGAGGAATATTTGAACTTTAGCGCACCGTATGTTGCGGTGGTTATACCGGTCAATAATTGTCCCTTGGTTGTGGAGGTATTTCTGAACCTGTTAATGTTTGTAGTAGGTGAGAAAGTCACGCATGAAGGATCGTTACCTTCCAGAAACGCGACATGATCCATTGTTTCGACGGTGCTGTCATAGGTATTATACTCAATTGGCGTATATGAAAAATTGATTGTCTCGCCATTGGAGTGTTCAATTTTGATCAGATACCATGCCGTCGGAAGGTATGCATATAAGGTGCTTCCGCCAAATATCGATGTCCCCGCATTATCTAACCGCTTACTTATTTCCGTCGCGTTGCTTCCGCCGAAATAGTAACGCACACCGTCTGGAGTGGTAATTTTAAAGTTCCAGTCTGTGGAGAAAAAGTTCTTCTCGATCTTGAGCGGACTGCTGGGTATTTGCACGGCATTCATACTACTGTCCAATACGAACGCGCCCGAATAACTGCCAAAGCTGAAGTTGAACAGGTCTGGCTCGGGGTCATTGTCCGCCCCAATCCCGTTTATATTAGAAATTCCAGCCATAAAATTGTAGGAGGCCCAATTATCTGTAATTGGTGCATGTAAGGTCACACGTGTGCCATATTCATCGGGCGCGCCGCGAATGATGCGGGTGATTACACCGCCGGCATTTAGCGACCAGCCCATGCCCACTCTAGAGGCGAGCTCGTCTACCTTTATCCCACTGCTTGCATAGTTAAGGGAAACTGCAACATTCAGTTTTTTACCGTTCAACTGCACGACAGGTATGTTCACATTGACAGCGCCAGTGTTTTTGGTGGTTCCCAAGACTGCGGCTTTGGTAATGGCGGCTGCATTGGGTGCAGGCGGAAAAAAGTCGGTTTTCTTTGCAAAGTCGTCGGTGGTATTTGTAATGGTTTGAGCAAAGGAATAGCCCGCAGAAAGCAATAAGATTATTGCAAGTAACTTATATTTCATTTGACGTGGAATTTAGCCGGTGATTAGTGTTTATTGGAAAGCTTGTCGATTTGCTCTTGCAGCTTTTTGATGCTGGCTTCAAGGGATTGATTCTTTTGCTTTTGATCCTGTTCAGTGCGATCTTTTTCAGCTTTCAAATCGATAATGTAAAGAGTCATTTCTTCCACTTTTCTAAGCAACGCCTTATTCATTTCACCCAGATTGATACCGTCTTTCTCAACTTTTTCAGCCGAGGGCATATCGGGCAAGTGCTGGTTCTGATCGATATAGGTTTTCACTTCCGAGAGTGGTCGTAAGGCATAGTTCTTCTTAAACACGAAGTCCGGCCAACCACTGATTTGGACATACGCTTGCTTCATATACACGGCCCCATCATTGTGATCAATGCGCATGGCAATCTTGTTCTTCACTTGTGCATCGGTAAGGGTTTGCCCTGAACCTCCTGTGGTGGGTACCGCTGCAAAATACATATCGCCGAATATCGAACTGTACACCACGCCGCCGCCGTTGTTGCCGCCATCGCTATTTGTCAGCCAGTTTGTACCGCTTCGCGAGGCATTAAATCCCATATAGCTGGTACCGTAATTAAGGCCGCTTCCGCTGGCGTCACCGATAGAAGCTTTGGTACAGCCGTCATCGACCTGAAAGAGAGAAACAGGGGTGTCGCTGCCAACGCCTACATTTCCGGATGCCGCGATCTGCATGGTTTGCGAACTTCCCGTATAAAATTGGGTTACAATACCTGAAGCTGTTATAAAATTGAGTTGGGTGTTACTAGCTATTGCGCCAACTTCTGTACCATTTGTCATAAAAGACAGGTAGGCTCCCTGGCTGCTGCTTCTGCCATTTAATGCAAATACTCCGTAATTTCCGATTGCCGGTAGAGTTGTGGTACCAATGCCGACATTGCCGTTACCACTAACAAAAAAACGTTGAGAACCGTTTGTCCAAATAGAATACGGGTTATCGTCTCTGATATAGGTTGCAAAGTCATCTTTTGAGCCAGTACCAAAGAGTGAATAGGTGTTACCTAATAATACTTTGTTGTTTGAAACACCACTGTAACTAAAGATCAACCTACTACCATTTGTGCCATCAATATATAAGTCACCAGTTAGGGGGTTACTACTGCCGGCGGTTAGTGGCAAAGACTGCGCATAAGTACAAAAACTCGCTACGGTTACCATAGCGGCAAGGATGGATCTTTTCATTTGGAGAATAATCAAGTTAATAAATTAAACAATAGGGAAAACAAATAAACGGGCTGATCCCGTTTATTTTTAACAATTTGTACCGGTTAAAAATTGAGAATATTTGGCAGATATGCAAAGAATATCTTTGGTGTTTTCACGGTGACTTTTCAACATTTTGGAATATTTTTCGATATTGTTGTTTTGATTTATTCTTATTTAATCGACGAAAACAAGAAAAGCCCCTGATAGAGGCTTTTCTGATTAAGGGGCAACACTAGTATACATGACGTCAATGCACGAACGTATCCCGCTCGGCATAATAGATAGTGCCGTTTATGGTCTGCGTGACGGCACCGCCGATCGATCGAGTGTCTATAGACCTGCGTTCAGCGTCGCCAGATTGTCCGTTACGTTAAGCAAATAATTACTCGAAAGTATTGTTTATTTGCTGATGCAATTAAGATATCCCTGAAACTCTTCAGCAATCGCATTATTTACAGTCACATCGATCCCCGCGATTTGAAACACTTTGATCTTTTTGGCTTTGAGTTGGCGGACAATGGCGGGGTCGCACGTTAACACGGTTTCGTAATTATAGCCGTCCCTGGCGTTCAGCCACGTTTTAGTGATCCTCTGCCCGAAATAGCGTAACGTGTGCCCGTCGTCTAACTTGATGTATAGCCCTGCTTCGTCACTTGAGGTTATTTCCTTGACGTTGAAGTTAACCGTGATGGCGGTGTCCCGGCCGTTGATCACGGCTTTGAGCGCCATGCTCATATCGGGAGCGGTACAAGTGATCGCTTTCGTTACCTTGTCGGTATCGCGTAGAATGTCGGCGCAGTCGGTCTGGCCGTACACCGGGCCAAACAAGCCGAGCAGCAAAATGGTGAATAGGGATAGTCGCATCATTAGGGTAACGCATTGATTCCCTAAATATGCGAAATTTATTGCAAACAGTTATACGAGTGGCGCGTTTACTCCGTATCTTTATGAAAAAAAGAAGATGGCTGAGGGGAGCGTTAAATCGGTAGCGGAGATTCTGGGAAGCGTGGTAAAGCCCATGTACGAGGATGCCGTGCAGCCTGCCGCAAAGCAGATTGGCCGGACACTCGAAACGGTCACTAAAACGGTCAATATTGCACTCATACCCATCAAGGCGTTGGTGTGGGGCTATGAGCAGATCGAATCGTGGCTGACACTGCGGCTTGCAGACAAGTTGCGGAATGTATCGGATGAGCACATTGTCACCCCCGCACCGGTGATTGCCGGGCCCGCGATAGAGGCGCTGCGGTATGCAGGTACGACGAGCACCTGCGGGAACTCTATGCAAACCTTTTGGCTTCCGCGATGGACGTGAATACGGCAGCACAGGCTCATCCTGGCTATGTGGAAGTGCTAAAAAACCTTTGCCCGGACGAAGCGTTGCTGCTAACGGCATATAGCGACGTGAGCGCCCACCCCGCAATTACGATCAAAGGTGGGCTAAGCAATGGCGGCTATGTCATTTACGAACGGTTCTTTAATCACTTGGCGCATCAGGTACAGCTCAATACTCCGTCACTTATTCCGTCGTATCTCGATAATCTTATTCGCCTGGGCATACTGGAAGTTCCTCTTGGCACCGAGTTGTCCGAACAGTCGCTGTACGAACCGCTGGAGATTGACCCTGCAATTGAACCGCACCTTGCGCAGATCGTTGACAGTGGAAAGGAAGTGCAGTTTGAGCGACTGGCAATCCGGCTCACGAACTTTGGCGCACAGTTCTTGCAGCAGGTGGTCAAGGAAAAAACATAACAGTCATGGCGCATTGTCCGCTTTTATAGGTTCAGACCTAAATTCACAACTAATCCATGACTGTTATCTTCTAACGGCAGGGCGCATTAGACCAGTTGAAGAGCGAAGGCTTTACAAATTCACGTAATCCCTGCCGTTATCTAAAATGCTATTGGATATGGAAGCAAGGAAACGGAACTACAATTACTTTGTCGGGACGGATATTTCGAAGCGCAAGCTCGACCATGCGGTAGTGCATGAAGGGAAAGTGTTGTTTCATAAGGTAACTGCCAACACACCAAACGGCGTTATGGAATTGATAGAGGACTTGTTAGATATTCCCGGCTTCCGTATGAATAGGGCGATGTTTTGCATGGAACAGACCGGCATTTACTGCAATTACTTGCTCAGCACCTTATCCAGTCATCAGGCTGCCGTCATCTTGGAATCTGCCGCCAAAATCCGCAATTCCCTCGGTATTGTGCGTAATAAGAACGACAAGATTGACGCGATACGGATTGCCCATTACGCATCCCAAAACCGCGACAAGCTCGGGCTTTGGATGCCGAAGCGGCAG
>Ga0157372_10001020_pt1 | contig 30623 bp, 25 predicted proteins | sample C55metaG_FD_115307 | JGI IMG/M metagenome (GOLD analysis project Ga0157372, IMG submission 115307) | Corn rhizosphere microbial communities from Kellogg Biological Station, Michigan, USA - C5-5 metaG | ecosystem: Host-associated > Plants > Roots > Rhizosphere > Soil | place: USA: Michigan...
AGCAACTGCCTGATGGCGCTACGCTTATCAGGCCTACGGGTTACCGGGCTGAGCTTTCCGCGTAGGCCGGATAAGGCGCGAGCCGCCATCCGGCAATCAGCACGGTTCCGGCAACTGCCTGATGGCGCTACGCTTATCAGGCCTACGGGTTACCGTGCTGGGCTTTTGGCGTAGGCCGGATAAGGCGTTAGCCGCCATCCGGCAATGTGCACGGTTTCAACAACTGCCTGATGGCGCTACGCTTATCAGGCCTACGGGTTACCGGGTTGAGCCTTCAGAGTAGGCCGGATAAGGCGAAAGCCGCCATCCGGCAATGTGCACGGTTCCGGCAATAAAAAAACGGGTCAGTTTCCTGACCCGTTTTTTGTCTCTCTGAAGCTTAGGTTAAATCAGCTTCAGCGCAATCCAGTACAGACCGCCGGAGAGGATAATCGACGCCGGCAGCGTGAAGATCCAGGCCATCAGAATATTGGTCACGGTTTTACGCTGCAGACCGCCGCCGTCGACAATCATCGTACCGGCTACGGACGAAGAGAGCACGTGGGTGGTTGAGACCGGCATCCCGGTATAGCTCGCCAGACCAATCGACACCGCTGCGGTCATCTGCGCGGACATCCCCTGAGCGTAGGTCATGCCTTTCTTACCGATCTTCTCGCCGATGGTGGTGGCAACACGACGCCAGCCAATCATCGTCCCCAGACCCAGTGCCAGCGCGACCGCCATGATGATCCAGATTGGCGCGTACTCGATGGTGCTGAGCATATCGCCTTTCAGTTTCTTCAGCAGACGCTGATCGTCGGCACCGATCTCCGGCTGCTTCGCCACTTTATCCGTGATATCGGAGAGGCAGAGCATAATCCGGCGCAGCTGTCCGCGCTGTTCCAGCGGGATCTGGTCGTAGTTTTCAATCCCGGTGAGCATCGCTTTCGCACGGTCCAGCGCAGTGATAGCGCGGCCCGCGTGGCAGTGAAACTCGCCAGGTTTAGTGGCTACTTCTTCCGGCGTTGGGATCAGCGGATCGACACCGGTCGCTTTTTGCAGCAGCGCCGGATGTTGCTGGAAGTAGGTTTCCACGTTGTTGACGGCATCCCGCGTACGAGTGATGTCGTAACCGGAGGCGTTCATATTGACCACGAAGCCCGCCGGCGCGACGCCGATCAGCACCAGCATAATCAGGCCGATACCTTTCTGACCGTCGTTTGCCCCATGAGAGAAGCTGACGCCGATAGCAGAGAGGATCAGTGCGATACGCGTCCAGAAAGGCGGCTTTTTCTTGCCGTCGATCTTCTCACGTTCCGCAGGCGTCATATGGATGCGCGCACGTTTCTTGGTGCTGCTCCAGTAGCGACGCAGCAGGAACACCAATCCACCGGCAAATACCAGGCCGACGATCGGTGAAACGATCAGCGAACCAAAGATATTCAGCACTTTCGGGATGTTCAGCGCGTCGACCACCGAGGTGCCGGTCATCAGTGCATTGGTTAAACCAATACCGATAATTGCGCCAATCAGGGTGTGAGAACTGGAAGCAGGCAGGCCCAGATACCAGGTGCCGAGGTTCCAGATAATGGCAGCCAGCAGCATGGAAAAGACCATCGCCAGGCCGTGTGCGGAGCTAACATTCAGCAACAGATCGGTTGGCAACATATGCACAATGGCATACGCAACGCTTAACCCACCCAGCAAAACGCCGAAGAAGTTAAACACTGCCGCCATCACAACCGCCAGCTGAGAACGCATAGCGCGTGTATAAATCACGGTTGCAACGGCATTCGCTGTGTCGTGGAAGCCGTTAATGGCCTCGTAAAACAGAACAAAAACCAGTGCAAGCACGAGGAGTAGCCCGGTGTGGAGATCCAGGCCGGCAAACAAATGTACCATAGGTCGTTAAGCCATTTTGGGGACACGAACGCCGCGCATTATCAGGGACATTGGCGGTATGGGCAAAGTGAAATATCGACTTTTTTTGACATCATCGCTTACATTCCGCTGAATTTTTAAAATTATCTTATAAATTTCAATGGCATGTTTCTTTTCTCACCACACCGCGCTGGTGTGACCAGCCTGAACTCTTTACAATTCGCGACCAGGTAAGAGAGAGGGTGAAGATGTGGAAAGCTTTGATGCCATTATAGTCGGTGCTGGCGCGGCGGGGATGTTTTGTGCGGCGCTGGCGGGGCAAGCGGGACAGCGCGTGCTGCTGCTGGATAACGGCAAAAAGCCGGGGCGTAAGATCCTGATGTCCGGCGGCGGGCGATGCAACTTCACCAATCTTTATGTCGAACCGGCGGCTTACTTAAGCCAGAACCCCCATTTTTGTAAATCTGCCCTCGCGCGCTACACCCAGTGGGATTTTATCGATCTGGTGGGTAAACACGGCATCGCCTGGCATGAGAAGACGCTCGGTCAGCTCTTTTGCGACGACTCCGCGCAGCAGATTGTCGATCTGCTGGTGGCTGAGTGCGAGAAGGGCGATGTCACTCAGCGCCTGCGCACGGAAATCCTCTCCGTCGAGCGCGATGATAACGGCTACACCTTACAGCTGAACGGCGGCACGGTGCAGGCGGCGAAACTGGTGATCGCCTCCGGCGGGCTGTCGATGCCGGGGCTGGGCGCTTCGCCTTTCGGCTACAAAATCGCCGAGCAGTTTGGACTGAAGGTGCTGCCGACCCGCGCCGGTCTGGTGCCCTTTACCCTGCACAAACCTTTGCTTGAGCAGGTGCAGACCCTCTCCGGCGTCTCTGTGCCGTCTGTTATCACCGCTGAAAACGGCACGGTATTTCGCGAAAACCTGCTCTTTACCCATCGCGGCCTGTCGGGGCCTGCGGTGCTGCAAATCTCCAGCTACTGGCTGCCGGGCGAGTTTGTCACCATTAACTTAGTGCCGGAGTGCGATCTGGCAGAATTCCTGAATCAGCAGCGCGATGCGCATCCCAATCAGAGCCTGAAAAACACCCTCGGCATGCAGTTGCCAAAACGGCTGGTGGAGCGTTTGCAGCAGCTCGGGCAGATCCCTGATGTGACGCTGAAGCAGCTCAATAGCCGTGACCAGGAGAAGCTGATCGAGACCCTGACCGCGTGGCGAGTCCAGCCCAACGGCACCGAAGGCTACCGCACCGCAGAGGTAACGCTTGGCGGCGTGGATACCCATGAACTCTCGTCGCGCACAATGGAAGCGCGAAACGTGCCGGGGCTCTATTTTATTGGCGAAGTGATGGATGTGACCGGCTGGCTGGGTGGCTACAACTTCCAGTGGGCATGGTCCAGCGCCTGGGCCTGCGCACAGGCACTGGCGGAGCAAGAGGCATAAGCGTTTTTCGATCGCGCACGGTTTACCGCCAGCAACGTTCATCTTTCAGGCAATAAATTGCGAGAGCCCTCGCGAAACCGCAATGTGAGCATTTGACTCTGCGGCTGCGCACTCACACAATCCTTTTCACTTAAAGCAAATTACGCTGAAGGCCATTGATTTAAGCGTCTTTATTTTTGCGGGGTGTTTATTAACTCGCTAAAAACAGACGCTTTTTTTGGTAGGTTTGCTATGGATTAGGATAATTCCTGGAACTTATTTCGCCGAAAAATCAGACAATAGAGGCCTTTTCGCTTTCAGAAAGGGTGCGGTAGCTTTCTATCAAGCCCGCCACGTTAAACCGATGAACGCGCCTGGAGTGGTGCGTTTTATGTCAGGATCCGCTTTATGAGCAATCGCATCACTGTTCAGTTACCTGCCGAGGGGCTGCTCTTCTGGAAAATTTCTGGTCGTGAAGCCCTGTCCGAAGCATTCTCTTTTACCCTGCAATTGCTCGGGACTGACGCGCGCATGGATCGCAGCCAGTTGCTCGGGAAACCGGTCACCGTCACCCTGCCAACCCAGGGCTTGTCCGGCAGCCGCTACCTTAACGGTAAAATCACCCGCGTCGCCGTAAGCGCCGTCGAGCTGAGCGGTACGCGTTATGCCGTTTACCAACTTACCGTTGAGTCGGATCTCTGGCCGATGAAGCGCGACCGCAACCTGCGTATTTTCCAGGGACAGACGGTGCCGCAAATCGTGAAAACCCTGCTGGGCGAATACCAGGTCAATATTGAAGATAAGCTGACAGGCAGCTACCGCACGTGGGAGTACTGCGTGCAGTACCAGGAGAGCAGCTTCGATTTCATCAGCCGTCTGATGGAGCTGGAAGGCATCGCATACCATTTCAAACATGAAGCGGACAAACACACGCTGGTGCTGACCGACGCGGCTACCCAACATCAACCTTTCAGCGGCTATGAATTTATTCCCTATCACCAGACCCCATCGGGCGGTAGCACCGATGAAGAGGGCATTAGCCAGTGGGCGCTGGAAGATAGCGTGACGCCAGGGATTTACAGCCTGGATGATTACGATTTCCGCAAACCGAACGCCTGGCTTTTCCAGGCGCGGCAAAACCCGAACTCTCCGTCGCCTGGCGCTATTGATGTTTATGACTGGCCGGGCCGCTTCGTTGAGCATGGGCACGGTGAATTCTACGCCCGCATTCGCCAGGAGCGCTGGCAGGTTGAGCATCAGCAAATCGAAGGCACCGCCACGGCAATCGGAATTGCGCCGGGCTGCACTTTCCAGCTGACCAACGCCGCGTTCTTTAATGACAATGGCGAATACCTTGTCACCGCCGCGCACTACAACTTTGAAGAGAACCGCTACGCCAGCGGTGCCGACAGCCAGACGGTGCACCGCATCGACTTCAGCGTTATTCCCTCCTCGGTGGTGTTTCGCCCGCCGCAGCACACTCCCTGGCCGCGCACTTACGGCCCGCAGACCGCGCGCGTCGTTGGTCCGCAGGGGGAGAGCATCTGGACGGATAAATATGGCCGCATAAAAGTGAAGTTCCACTGGGATCGGCTGGCGAAAGGCGATGACACCAGTTCCTGCTGGGTGCGCGTCTCCAGCGCCTGGGCCGGTCAGGGCTATGGTGGCGTACAGATCCCGCGCGTCGGCGACGAAGTCGTCATCGACTTTATCAACGGCGACCCGGACCGCCCGATTGTTACCGGTCGCGTTTACAACGAAGCGAGTATGCCGCCCTGGGCGCTGCCTGCCGCCGCAACGCAGATGGGATTCCTCAGCCGCTCAAAAGATGGCTCGGTGGATAACGCCAACGCCCTGCGCTTTGAAGATAAAGCGGGTGAAGAGCAGGTGTGGATCCAGGCCGAGCGTAACCTTGATACCCATGTGAAAAATGATGAGACGCGCAGCGTTGGCGGCTCACAGACCGTCAACATCACGCGCGATCACAGCGGCAAAGTGGCCGGAACCCACTTCCAGGCGACGCAGCTTTCCCACGACGAGGTGATCGGTGGCGATTTTACGCAGAAAGTGCAGGGTAATCTGACACTTGCCTCTGGCTCCAGCATCAAACTCGTTACCGGACAATCAGCCCTGATACTGGGTGCCAACGGCACGGTCACACTGCAGTGCAATGATTTTAAAATCGATGCGCTGGGCAGTGGGCAGATTAATACCAAAGGATTGCTGGATTTGAACTTATCAACACCGCAAAAACATGACGATGTTGCCCCCACCATCGACCAAATCCAGGCCGCGGTTACAAAAGCATTTGATCAAGGGAAGGATAAATAATGGCGACCGCACAGTTTGTTGTTTCGGAAGGCATCCTCAACCTGCCGGAAGCATGCCAGGATCGCAGCATTAACGTGCTGCGCTTTAATGAGAGCAACGCGACGCTGGTGATCACCCGTGCGTGGGACATCAAGGCAGGCGAGGAAGAGGCGTTTATCAGCCAGCAACTGGCGAAAGTGAAGCGCAGCATGAAGAAGGTAGTAATGGGCGAAGTGGGAGATAGCCAGGTGGCGAACCAGCCTGCCCGTGAAGTTTCACTGCGCTTTGAAAACCAGGGCGTGCTGGTGCATGAGAAGCTGGCCATCACCCGCGTGGACGATCATCTTCTGGTGCTGACGTTCAGCCGCACCGCGCCCTTTGACGCACCTGCTGATGCATTCTGGGCGTCGATCAAATCGGGCTTACAGTTAGGGGCGTAAGGATGACGGATTACATCGCGGCCCGTATTGATGACCCACTGATTCACAGCTCGGCGCTGGCAGATTTTGTTGGCGCTGTCGTGGAAGGGGCGATTATCGCCGGGATCATTTTTTCCGGTGTCGGTGCAATAGTGGGCGGTGTGGTGATTGCCGCACTGGTCCTGAGCGGCGATCTGGAAAAAATCGGCGATGCCGCCGGGAAGCTGGTCGACAGCCTGATAGACCCCGGGCCCCCCGACGCGCATATCGTCACCGGCTCTGAAAACGTGCATATCAAGGGCAAAAAAGCCGCGCGTGCCGCCGGAAGCGTGGATCGCGATTATCTGCTCGCGCCTCCTGCTCCTGAAGAGAGCATCGACTGGGCGGCTGTTGGCGTGCTGGCGCTGGCCACTGCGGCTGAAGCGGCAAAGCTCATCGTGACGCCCGGCGGCATGACGATAGCGCTTGCCGAACGCGCCAAAAATCTCACCCTCGATGATATGAAAAAGTGGGGCTCAAACCTGTGGGAATCCCTTTCGCAACCGCTGGTTGAGAGCGCCGATCCCCATGCGACCCCGATGCCACTCGATACCGTTGACTGCAAAAAAGGCCATGCGGTCACCAGCAGTAACTTTATCGCGCAGGGTTCCAAAAGCGTCCTAATCAATAATCAGCCCGCGGCGCGCAATGGTGAGAAAAGCACCTGCGAAGCGGAAATCAAAGTCAGTGAAAATCCCCGGGTTCGCATCGGTGGCGACACGATCACCGTTCGTGATATTCGCAGCGGCAAGAACCAGCTGGCCTATATGCTGGGCGCGATTGTCGGCTCGCTGGGGGTTGGCGAGCTGGCGAATCTGGCAAGAATGCTCTGCCGACGCATGCTAACCCGCAGCGTGCTGAAAAATATCGTCTGCGCTTTTGGCAGCGCGGTGGTTTCAGATACGATTTCCTCCGTTCTTGTCTCCGCGGCGAGCACCGCTTTCCCGGTCAATATCGCCAGCGGCGCCAAGATCCTCGCCAAAGAGGAGGATCTCGACTTTGTGCTGCCGGATCGTATGCCGCTCTACTGGCAGCGTATCTACAACAGCCGCAACCGCGCCTCCGGCATGTTTGGACCCGGCTGGATGATGCCGTTTGAGACGCGTCTTTACCGTCTGGCGGATAATCAGCTGATTTTCAAAGATATGAGCGGGCGCGAGCTGGGGCTCGGCGAAGTGCTCAGCGGCGATATGATCTCCTATCCGGACGAGGGGCTCAGGCTCTTTTCCAGCCCGAACGGCGCGATCGCGATCCAGACCGGCGAAGGCGATCATCAGGTCTATGAGCCGGATCCCACCCGCCCCGGCGAGTGGCGCATGCACCGCATCTACGACCGCCATGAAAACGCCCACTACTTCAGCTGGAACGACCAGGGCCAGCTGGCGCGTATCTCCAGTGACAACGAAGCGCTGGATGTCGAACTTGAGTACGACGCCCATAGCGGGCGGTTACGCGCGGTTTATCAGATCGTTGATGGCGGACGCCAGCTGCTGGTGAGCTATCGCTACAACGACCAGGCGCAGCTGATTGCGGTCATCGATGCCGATGATGTGGTAACCCGCCAGTTTGGCTGGGATCGCGCCAGCGATATGCTGGCCTGGCACAGCTTCTCGACCGGTCTGAAAGTGCATTACCAGTGGCAGCCGAGCGCAGACGCTGAACATTGGCGCGTGAAGGCGTACCAGGTTCACGACGAGCAGGGCACGGTGCTGGAAAACTGGCGTATAGACGCCGATGAGAGCAAACGCTACGCCCGCGTCAGCAACGATGAAGGCGTGGTCAGCGAACACTACTGGGATGAGATCTACCGCATCACCGCGTACACCGACGTGCACGGCGGTAAGTGGCAGTTCAACTGGGCAGGTCAGTCCGAACAGTTGCTCTCAGCCGTACAGCCGGACGGCGGACGCTGGGAGTATGCCTGGGACGATCGCGGCAATATGACGCTGGAGCGCGACCCGCTCGAACGCGCAACGCTGAAAACCTGGCATCCGCTGTATGACTTCCCGTTAAAAGAGGTGCTGCCGGACGGCGGCGTCTGGCAGTACGAATACAGCCTGGCGGGCGATGTGGTGGCGCTGACCGATCCGGAAGGCGGCGTGACGCGCTTTGAGTGGAACGATCAGGGCGACTTAATCCGCCGCATCGATGCGCTGGAGAACAGCCACCGCTTCTGGTGGGATGCGCTGGGCCAGCTGATCCGCGAAGAGGACTGCTCCGGCAACCAGAGCCAGAATCAGTATGATGGTGCCGGGCGTCTTATCCGCAGCACCGACCCGCTCGGCAATACGGACCGCTACGTCTGGAGCCCCGCAGGTCGCCTTCAGACCTATATTCGTGCCGACGGACGCGAGACGCAGTTCAGCTACACAAAATCCGGCCTGCTCTGCGGACAGAGCGTCGATGGCGTCAGCACGCGCAGGGTAAAACTCAACGCGCGCGGCCAGGTGACGGAAGCCACCGACCCGGCAGGGCATGTGACCCGTTTTCGCTTCAACCGGGCGGGCCGCCTGGTGACGCTGACCAACGCCAACAACCAGGAGTGGCGTTTCGACTACACCCCGACCGGGCTGCTGACCTGTCAGCAGGATTACGCCGGGCGGCAGACGCAGTATCACTATAACGCCGCGCAGCAGGTGGCTTCTCTTGTTCGCCACCCGGAGCGCGGCAGCGACCTGCCGGCGCAGGTGCTGAATTACGAATATGACGCCCTCGGGCGCATGACGGCGCGCGAAACCCCGGAGCACCGCACCGAATACCGTTACAGCGCGCTGGCCACCGAGATCCGGCGTTATGCCTACACCGAGTGGCGTCAGGCCGCGGTGGAGATGCGCGAGCCTGCGCACAGCGAAGCCATTATCCTCGCGCGTAACAAGCTTGGCGACCTGGTCCGCGAGGAGAACCATTCCGGCGTTTATCAGCATGAATACGATGCCTTAAGCAACCTCTGCGCCACCACCTTCCCGGACGGGCGGGAACTGAAGTTCCTGCGTTACGGCACCGGGCACCTGCTGGAGATGCAGCTCTCCCTGAGCGGCAAAACGCTGCCGGTCACCGGCTACCAGCGTGACCGCCTGCACCGGGAGACGCACCGCACGATGGGCGCGCTGGAGCTGGAGACGCACTACGACATGGCCGGGCGCATCACGCACCGGCGCTGCACCGACAACCTGCGCGACCGTCTGGTCTCGGAGCGCCGCTACCAGTGGGACCGCGCGGACCAGATAATCCGCCGCATGTACACCGACGGCGCGCCGTCCACCCCGGCGGAGAAGTACCGTCAGTCCCTGTGGGGCTACGATGCGGCAGGGCGCATGACGCAGAGCCTGCAGCCGGAAGGCGAGGAGCGTTTCTGGTATGACGCCGCGGACAACCGCACCACGCCGGAGATGCAGCCGGTATGGAACAACCTGCTGAAACGCCTGGACGGCGTGAGCCGCGAGTATGACGGTTTCGGGCGCATGACCGTGCGCCACGACACGCACCGGAGAGTGACGCAGCGCTTCAGCTACGACGACGAGCACCGTATCAGCCGGGTGGAAATCGACGGCGATGCGGAATACACCCGGGCCGAGTACCGCTACGACGCGCTGGGCCGCCGCACGGAGAAACAGGTGTGGCGACGCCATGCCCGTAAACCGGAACGCACGCAGTACGCCTGGTCCGGCCTGCAGATGGTGGGTGAAACCAGTGACAGTCACCCGTACGCTGCGGTGCAGTATATCTACACCGAAAACAGCTATGAACCGCTGGCGCGCGTCGACAGCCACGGTGAACACGCGGACATCTTCTGGTACCACACGGAACTGAATGGCCTGCCGGACAGCGTGACCGACAGCAACGGCGACACCGTCTGGCGCGGAGCTTCCACGGCCTGGGGCCGCAGCCTGCGCGAGAGCACACCGGTAACCTGGGACACCCCACAGAACCTGCGCTTTCAGGGCCAGTACCTGGACCGTGAAACGGGCCTGCACTACAACACCTTCCGCTACTACGACCCCGCGGGCGGGTGTTACACGCAGATGGACCCGATAGGGCTGCTGGGCGGGCTTAACACCTATACCTATGTGGTTGATCCGCTGGGGTGGGTGGATCCGCTGGGATTGGCGGGATGTGGTCCAGGGAAGGTTACTGGTGATTTTAAAACTATTCGCGAGAAATTTAGACTTGCCAGAAATGGTGACGTCTCAGCACAAGCAGAGATAGCATATGCTAAATATATGCGCAGTCAGGGTAATCATGTGCATTTTAACACACCGCCGAACCGTTCTATTTCGATGGCTGATTTTACGGTTAACGGTACGCAGGTCGATACGAAGCTCTTGAGCGGTATAGGTGGAAATGCTGCAAAGAATGCCAATAAAGGCGTACGTCAGGTCGGCGACAATGGTATTGTTCAAGTAATAAGGAGTTCTAATTCTAAAAATACACTCGAACAATTTGATGAGTTCTTTGGCGGCTTTAAACCCAATAACCCTAGCGTCCGTGTAGATTTAATAGATCAATCAGTATTGGATCCTTTTTGGAGATTTTAAACATGATTACTAAAGCAAGCATTCTTATTAGTTATGAAAATAAAGAGATATTGACAGAAAAAATATCTAATTTATTAGGGGCGGCTGATATTGACTTCACTATTATGGAATATGATTATTTTGATGCTAATGAATATAAGGAATATGTTGAAGGGAGAGGCATAATCCCTGATGACGATTCAAAATATATTGAAATATTAAGTAAGGTGGATTTTATATATGAGGTTGACTTTGGTACATCGGTAGCTTCTATTGAAAGTAATTATTTACCTGCATATATTGATTTTATTTCTCAAGTGCTTTCTCTACAGTTAAGGTGTGATGTTCTAACTAGTTTTAAGCCGCTGAGTGGCGACGAGTATTGTCCTGTAAGTTATTTTTTAGATGGCAAAGAGATTGTCAGCTTTATATCTAATTCATCTAATTGCTGGGATGGGGTTTTATGGATAAAAAAGTCAACTGCCTAATTATTAAGTCATTCTAAGTTGTGATTTTCTCTATTCTATTCTGTACCATGGTTTCGAAAATGAGGATTAATTTATTTCCATATGTGGGTTGATTCACTAGGACAAAGAACTATGAAAAGTGCTTGAGATTGGAATATGAATAGAGAACTAACGTTGTAATTTTTATCAGATGATCAACCGATGCCGCCTGATCAGCTTTTGACAGAGGATCTTATTAATAAATATGATGATGTTAGACGATTTTTCATTAATCACTCCGGTAAAGAGGCCATATCTCTATTTATTAAATCTTATGGATGTGGGGATGGTTGGGGAGTATATCACTTATTTGAAAATATTTTTATAAGTATGATAGTGACGATGTCATAATGTCTATTTCAAATATTATTGAAAATCCTCTTATAACGAAAGGTGTCAGATATTAAGTAACTCAGTTTGCAGTTTCATTTCCTGACAAAAGACTAATTGATGGCTTAATATATCATTGTCATCAAATGATGGTGATAATTATGAGGTGGCAATAATTGCTCTTGATTTAATTAAATAAATAAAACCCAGGAAACAATTTAGCATTGCGGTTAGTGTGGGAGGTGCCGACAAGACGGCGTGTGTTTTGGAAATGGTGACTTATGGCGTAATACTTTTTCAGCCATTAATCACCTCTGAAAGTGGGTTGTGCCATGCAGTAAGCGGATATATTGACGGAAACCAGCGAAAATCATCCGACGCCGCGGTGCAGTATATCTACACCGAAAACAGCTATGAACCGCTGGCGCGCGTCGACAGCCACGGTAAGCATACGGAAACTTTCTGGTATCACACGGCCAGGAATCGCGGAATAAATATGAAAAAAATCAACAATAGCTATATTTCGATGCTTTGGCAGGTACTTTCTGAAGATCCAAATATGGATGCTTCCCTTGTTGGTTTAAGCTTATCGAATGAAAAAAGCTTATCATTAGCCTTCCGGGAGTTAATAAAGCCGTCTTATGATAACTTCCCTAATTTTATAAAAGACAGATGCAAAAATAGTCTTGCATATGCGATTAATTTCTATGATGAAAAACCACTTTCACGTCTTTATGAGTCTGCCATTCCGCTTTTTGATCCGCCTAACAATATGAGTATGAAACAGTTTTATGTGGCCGCTTGGGAATGTCTCTTTCCAGGAGAAAGTTGTTTGATAAATAATCCAGAGGAATACGTAGAAATTTCTTTTAATGATTTATATACGAAATAGCATAATTTAGGTGTGGTTTAAACATAGCTCTGTCTTTCTCATCTCCCCAGTTATGGCCTGAAATAATCAAGCGTATTGCTCTTGATGTTTAGTTTTTCCTGTATTTATCAATAATATCCGTGAGGCAGTAAATTGAAATTGTTAAAAGGAAATGAAGAGATCTCTTTATCAGGAGAGGAGGCTGTTAAAATATTGACTGATGTTGAGTATATTCTTATTTCATTGCGAGATATCGCCAGGCATTATTACGATAACGTCGATGGTGAGATTACATCTGAGGGTAGGTCTGCATATTGTGAAGAAACCACAAGATTTATAGATGTAAATGAGATTACTAAAAAACTAGCAAATATAAGAAGAGTAATTAGCGAGAAATTTAACCTTGAGCCAGGTGATGATGAGATGGATGATATTGAAAGAGAATTAGAAAATATTCGTTATTGGAGGCCACGTTCGTAGTAGGGTACTGATAAATCGGAATTTTGTAGGGGTTTTTATCGGCGCTGCTTTTTATCAATAGTAATACTATGTTGGATTTTTATCGTGGCAATTAAAAAGAGCACTCTTAAAGATGGTTTGGTTTTTATAAATGACGATAACCCAGGCGAGTCCGTTATAGTTAATTTCTACACTTTTGTTAGCCTTGTCAAAGGCATAATGGTAGCTTATGGTAAAAAATCAGAAGGCGAGGCAGAGTCTATAATTAATAACTCACCTATGCTAACCGTACCACCCCAAAATTATCTGGAAGCTTGCTTGCTGGGACATGAGGAGGAATATTATTGGGCTATGGTTATTTCGCACGGTGATCGCTATTTTGAAAAGGGATTTAGTTATGCTGCGCCTGATAGCTACGATGAGTGGGAAAGTAAATATATAAATGATAACAACCTCAAAACTAATGTGCTGATATTTAAAGATGAGGAGTGATGGAATTGCTGGCAAATAAAAAAGATCTGATTCTAAAGTTAATGACGAAGCAAATTAATCTCTCTGAGTTTCTATGCCAGTTTGGTGATGGCTCTGGAGAGTTAGATCTCTGTAAGGAGTTAACCATTGCGCAGGAAGCCAAAGACGCTGAACTGGTTGATCTGCTTTTATATTTAAGCGCGGTAGTGAAATTTGATTACTACGATGTCGACATATTAAACCAGCTTGTGACAGATCCCTGGCATCAGAAACATGAAGAGATCGTAAGATTGTTAGATCATTATCGGCAGCCTTCCAGCGTCAATCCTCTTTATAAAGCCGCGCTGCTCAATCTTGATTACAGGGATTACGATGAGGATTTCATACTGGTAAATAAATGCATACGGGTGCTGGAGAAAATACAGGACCAGAATGCTATTGAGAAAATGGAATTATTAGCCAGCGCTGATAATGAATTAATCCGTCAATTTGCACAAAAACATTTAAATAGAGTCCGGCGCTAAAGCAGAACAAGCTTATTGGATTGGCTGATCTTTAAGGCGTGAAGGCGCGCTATCCGCAACACGTCGCGCTTCTTAAGACCTTACTTATCTCTTCTGGCAGACCAAATTGACAACCACACCTCGCCACGCTAGTTTTCCCGAAAGCCCTCGACCTGTTAAACCATGATTGATTTTAACGCCGATATCATTAGTTTCACCTCGCTTGCCAATATCCATCTTGGTCATTCTGTGGATATTTACCTTGAGGAGATGCTTACCCGCTTTACCGTCGAGACGAAAGAGTACCCCTCTTCATCGCCCTTGGGCGGCGATATGCACGGCTATTTTCTTGATGACAACACGGTATCGATCTTTACCGATGCGAACGACATCATCGTCTCCGTCATCTGTAACCAGAACTACCACGGGAGATACCAGAACAGGCTCTATGCTGGTATCACCATGGAGCGGCTAACGCTTCTCAGCAAAAGCGTCCTGCTGATTAACGGCGCTTTGATTGTTGATGGTGATTACGGGCTCGCTTTTTCTCTCCCTTCGCCCTATGACGAGATTGCCGATAGTCTTCAGCACATCCCTGGCGATCTGCAACTTTTTGAGATTGTCGTCAGCGACTACTCTTCCTGGGCACCGCAAGCTTCACGCAGAGGACGTAAAAAAAGATGAATACCAGCCTATTGCAAACCACCCTGGATGCGTTCAAAACTACCCACCATTTAACTTTCCCCGAACGTTACACGCGCTTTCTCATCGCGCAGTGCGACGCAACCGAAATCACCACGCCGGAAGGTGATGCTATCTATTTATATGCCCACGGCGATCTGCTGGAGCGAAACGACACCTACGCCATCCAGCAGGTGGAGCCTGAGTATCTGCTGATTGGTCAGGATGGTGACGTTGGCTACTTTATCCACGGCAAATCGGGCAGTGAGACGATTTACCGGCAGGATCTCGGTGCGCTTGGCGCGCTGCCGATGGAGCCTGCCGCTGAGAGTATCGACCAGCTGCTCGCCTGAGCGTTTTGCCTTTGATTTTCCTCACAAAGCCCTTTCCAGCGCTGCCCGTTCGCTTGCCAGACAAAAATTTAATTTAAAGCTGGTATAACTTTTGCGCACATTCTTCCGATATATCCGTCATGCGCCCCGCGCCACGCCATATCGGAGAAGTTATGTCAGTCAAAAGAAACACCGGGAAAAAGCTCAAAGCCAGGACGCTGATGTTGATATCCATCTTTGTCACGATAACCGCCGGTTTTCTTGTGACCATTGGCTTGCTGATATGGCAAGCGATGGCGCAGCAGGAGATGGTGGCAAAGAAACATCTGCAACAGATTGCCCAGACCGAAACCCTGCAGGTCAGCCAGCAGCTCGATTCCGCGCTGGTTGCGGCGCGCGATGTCGGCAACAGCGCCTGGTCACTGCGTGAAGCAGGCCTTGCGGATCGCAAAGGGCTGGATCAGCTCCTGCACGACTACCTGCATGCGCACAGCGATTTCCTCTCGATGTCGCTGGCGTTTGAACCGAACGCTTTCGACGGCAAAGATGCCGAATTTGCCGGCAAACCGGAGCAGGATCCTGCCGGTCGCTATGCCCGTTATGTTGATCGCGACTCGGCAGGCAACCCGTCTCTGCACAACCTGCTCGATTACGAAACGCCGGGCAGCGGCAACTACTATGTGCTGCCGCGCCAGCGCCAAAAAGAGGTGATTATCGAGCCCTATATCTACCCCTACAACGGGGTCGATGTGATGCTTACCTCCATCGCCGCGCCGATTATGCGCAACGGTAAATTCCAGGGGTCGGTCACGTCGGACTTCTCACTGGCGACGCTGCAAAAACGGATTGGGGCCATCAAACCGTGGGATGGCGTCGGCTATGCCGTGCTGCTGTCGGCGGAGAATAACGTCGTCTCCAGCCCGGACAAAGCGGCCATCGGCAAGCTCTACAAGGGCACCATTACGGGCAGCGAGGTGGTGCGTTTTGACGATCCGCAGCTCGGCGAACCGGCATTTATTACCTGGCGCACCATTGCGGTCGGCAACAGCGGCACGCCGTGGAAACTGGCGATTATCACCCCGGTCAGCGTGGTGATGGCGGAAGCCTGGCACTTCCTGATGAACGCAATTGTGATGATGGTGCTGAGTATTATTATCGTCAGCCTGGTGGTGGCGCTGGTCTTTACCCGCAAAGTCGCGCGCCCGGTGGGCGGCGAGCCATCCGAAGCGGCGGAGATCGCGCTCTCGGTTGCGCAGGGCGATCTCAGCAGCACCATCCCCGTGCAGAGGGGTGACAGCAGCAGCATCTTCTATGCGCTACACGCCATGCAGGGGCAACTGCACCGCATTGTCAGCACCATCACCGATGCCAGCAACTCGGTGCGTGCGGGCAGTAGCGAAATTGCCGCCGGAAACCTCGATCTCGCTTCACGCACCGAAGAGCAGGCGGCGGCGATAGTGCAAACCGCGGCGAGCATGGAGCAAATTGCCGTCACGGTGAAAAATAACGCCGATAACGCCCACAAAGCGACGCGTCTTACCGAGCAGGCGACGGAGATTGCCGGGCAGGGCGAAGCGCTGGTTGACGAAGTGGTTGATGTCATCAATAAAATCGACGAAAGCGCGCAGAAGATCGGCGATATCAACAGCATCATCGACGGTATCGCTTTCCAGACCAATATCCTTGCGCTGAATGCCGCCGTGGAAGCGGCGCGAGCTGGTGAGCAGGGGCGTGGTTTTGCGGTGGTTGCGGGTGAAGTGCGCAGCCTGGCGCAGCGCAGCGCCAATGCGGCGAAAGAGATCTCAACGCTGATTGATGAGTCGACCGGCCGCGTCAGCAAAGGCGTGGCGCTGGTGAATGAAACTGGCGCGATGATGAAGCAGATCATCGAGGCGGTCACCAATGTCCACCTGGTGATCAACGAAATCGTACAGGCGCTGGATGAGCAGACCAAGGGCATCAACCAGGTCAGCGTGGCGGTAAATCAGATGGATAGCGCCACACAGCAGAACGCCTCGCTGGTGCAGCAGATCTCCGCCGCGGCCATGTCGCTGGAGGAGCAGGCGAAATCACTGGAAGAGACGCTGGCCTTCTTCGCCGCGCGTCAGGTGTAATGCAAAGGCCCGCCTGGCGCGGGCCTTTCTCTTTAATGCGTCACTTTGCCAGATCGTCGAGCAGCGCCCGGTGAAACGTCGCCGGGTCCTGCATCTGCGGCGCGTGGCCTAAGCCATCAAACTCCACCAGCCGGGCATTGGGGATCAGCTCCGCCGCCTCTTTGCCCAATACTTTGTAGTTGCCGACTGCCTTTTTCACCTCCGGCGGCGCATCATCGCTGCCGGGCGCGGTTGTATCGCCGGTGCCGATAAACAGCGTAGTGGGCACGCGTAAATCCTTGAACTCATAGAACACCGGCTGGGTGTAGATCATGTCGTAGATCAGCGCCGAGTTCCACGCCACCCGCGTCTTGCCCGGCCCGTTGTTTAACCCCGCCAGCATCTCAACCCATTTATTGTATTCCGGCTTCCATTCACCCATGTAATAGGTCTTCTGCTCGTAGGCTTTAATGCTCTGCGCGGTGCTTTTCAGCTCGCGCTGATACCACGCGTCCACGCTGCGATAGGGCACGCCCTTCGCCTTCCAGTCCTCAAGCCCAATCGGGTTAACCATCACCAGCTTCTGCGTCTCTTGCGGGTACATCAGCGCATAGCGCGTCGCCAGCATGCCGCCAGTGGAGTGGCCGATAATCACCGCTTTTTTTACCCCCAGCTTCGCCAGCAGTTGATGGGTATTCTCCGCCAGTTGCTGAAAGCTGTACTGGTAATTGGCCGGTTTAGTGGAGGTGCAGAAGCCAATCTGATCGGGGGCAATCACCCGGTAACCGGCCTCATGCAGCGCGGTAATGGTGCTCTCCCAGGTGGCGGCGCAAAAGTTTTTGCCGTGCAGCAATACCACGGTTTCGCCGTTCGGTTTATCGGCGGAGATATCCATATACCCCATGCTTAAGGGCTGGCGCTGGGACTGAAATTCAAAGTGCATCAGCGGCCACGGGTAGGTGAACCCTTCAAGCTGGCCACCATACTCCGCGGACTGCGCCGCACCGGTGAAGAACAACGCGAGCAGTAGCGCGCGGCGGGGAAAACGTCGCATACAACCTCCTGGCTCGTTTAAACGATATCGTCTACCACGCCGCCATCGACGCGCAGCGCTGCGCCGGAGGTCGCCGACGCCTGCGTTGAGCAGACATAGACCACCATATTCGCCACCTCTTCAACGGTGGCGGCGCGCTGGATAACCGATGAGGGGCGATTCGCCATCACAAACTCTTTCGCCAGCGTCTCCAGCGACTTACCGGTTCTCTCCATCTCTTCCTGCATCATGCCGGCGAAACCGTCGGACATCGTTGGCCCCGGTAATACGCTGTTGACCGTGACGCCGCTGCCGGCAACAAACTTCGCCAGCCCGCGCGCCAGCGACAACTGCGCCGTTTTGGTCACGCCGTAGTGGATCATATCCGCCGGAATATTCAGGGCGGACTCGGAGGAGATAAACACCACGCGGCCCCAGCCCTTATCAACCATCTCGGGCAGCAGCGCGCGTGCCAGCCGCACGCCGGACATGACGTTGGTCTGCCAGTAATTCTCCCAGGTTTCGTCATCGGTGGCGTAGAAATCTTGCGGGCCATAAATACCGGCGTTATTAACCAGGATATCAACGTCAGAGGCGGCTTTAAGCAGGGAAGCCACACCTTCCGCCGAGCCAAGATCGGCAACAGCGGTACGCACACGAGCGCCGCTCACGTGCTGGGTTAACGCCGCTTTGGCCTTGTTGACCGACTCGTCGCTGCGCCCGTTGAGGATCACCTCTGCACCGCTCTGCGCCAGCCCGGTCGCAATTGCGAAACCAATCCCGCCCGTCGAGGCGGTAACCAGCGCCACTTTTCCGCTCAGATCAATCTTCATTATTCGCTCCTTATCACGTGGATTTGGCAAATAAATAAGCCTGGCACATGTGGCGCCGTGCGGGCGAAAAAGCATCAGCTGTGGCTATGAGGTTCCTGCGCCAGACACTGTAAATGGCCGTGGCGCACGCCGCGCTGGGCGATCACCTCATCGGCGAAATGCTCAATCTCGCCGCGTTTGCCTTTTAGTACGGCAATCTCAAGGCAGTCGTCATGGCTGATGTGCACGTGCAGGGTGGCCACTGAGAGATCGTGATGGTGGTGCTGAGTGGCGACAAGGCGGCTTGCCAGCTCGCGCTTCTCATGTTCATACACGTAGGTCAGCACAGCAAAGCCTTGCTTCTGCTGATCCGCCGGAGCCTCCTGCGCCAGCGCGCCGCGCAACAGATCGCGTGCGGCTTCTGAGCGGTTGTGGTAGCCGCGCCGCTGGCTTAGCGCGTCCAGGGCAGCGAGCAGATCGTCGTCAAGCGTTAGGGTAACGCGTTGCATAGCGGGTTCCTCGGGCGAAGTGAAGGGAGGGCGGGTAACACCGCCTGTTGTAGCGCCTGGCCCGCAGCGGAGCTAAAGCGCAGCGGCGCGCTGACGGTAACGTTTTCGACGATCTCCCCGGCCTCCATCACCAGCACCCGCTGGCAGAAGCGCTCCACCAGGCGCAAATCGTGGGTGATAAACAGGCACGCCGCGCCGGAGCGCTGTTGCAGGCGTTGCAGCAGGGCGATGATGCCGCTTTGCACCACGCGATCGAGGCTGGAGACCGCTTCATCCAGAATCAGTAACCCCGGCGCGACCGCCAGCGCCCGGGCGAGGCAGACACGTTGCAGTTGACCGCCGCTCAGCTGCATAGGGTGTTTCTCCAATAAATCAGGCTCCAGCTCGACATCTGCGAGCAATTGCATGATGCGCTGGAGCTGCTGCGCTTTGCTGAGCTTTGCCAGGTGGCGCAGCGGTTCACGCACGATGTCGCGCACCGTCATGCGCGGGTTGACCGCGCTAATCGGATCCTGAAACACCATCTGTACATCGCGGCGAAAATCACGCCGTGCGGCGGCGGTAAGCTTCGGAAGTGGCGTTCCACGCCAGCAGACGTACCCTTGCTCTGGCATTTCCAGCCCGACCAGCAGGCGCGCCAGCGTGCTTTTGCCGCAGCCGCTGCGCCCGAGCAGGGCGACGGTTTCACCCTGCTTTAGCGTCAGGGAGATATCGCTCAGCACCTGTTGGTGGCGGTAAGCGTGGGAGAGTTGGTTAACGGTAAGAATCGTCATTGCGCAAGCTCCATTCCGTAGAGCGCCAGGTGCGCGCTGACTAACTGGCGGGTGAGCGGATGCTGCGGCGCGTGAAAAATAGCCCCGACCGCGCCGCGCTCGATGATGCACCCGTTATCCATCACCGCCACCTCATCGGCGAGACGCGCCACTACGCCCATATCGTGCGTTACCAGCAGCATGCCCGGCTGGCGTTGCTGCATCAGGGAGTCGAGCAGGTCGAGGATACTGGCCTGGGCGATGGCGTCGAGATCGGTGGTCGGTTCATCGGCGATAAGAAAGGGCGCCTCGGCCAGCAGCGCCAGCGCAATCATCACCCGTTGCAGCATGCCGCCGCTCATCTCAAAAGCGTGAAGGGCGAGAACGCGGCGCGCATCGCGCAGGCCGACCTGCTCCAGCGCGGCGATAGCGTGCGTTTCACTGAACGGTTTGCCCAGCGCCAGGCAGCTCTCCCGCGCGTGGTCAGCCATGGTTCGCAGCGGGTTGAACGCGCTGCGTGGGTTTTGCATCACCGTTGCCACCGTCACGCCGCGCAGCGCCTGGGGGGAAACCGGCTGGCCGTCGATCAGCACCGCGCCCGCCGTTTGTCGAACGCCTGCGGGCAATACGCCAAGCGCTGCCGCGCAGGTGAGGGATTTGCCGCTGCCGCTGGCACCGACCAGCGCCAGCACCTGGCCGCGGCGTAGGGTAAGAGAGAGATCGGCAACCAGCGGTCGCGCTGCGGAAAGCGTGAGATGTTGCAGGCTCAATTGCGTAGCCATCAGTGGGCGTGCTCCGTGACCAGATGTGGGTCGAGATGGTCGCGCAGCGCGTCGCCCACCAGGTTGAAGGCCATGACGCTGAGAAACAGCGCCAGCCCCGGCCACAGCATTTGCAGCGGCTGCGTCCAGATAAACTGCCGCGCGTCATTGATCATCACCCCCCACTCCGGCGTCGGCGCGCTGACCCCGAGGCCGAGAAAGGACATCCCGGCGACATGCAGCATCATATGGCCGATATCCAGCGTCGCCAGCACCAGCAGCGACGGCACAATTGCGCCCGCCAGGTGATCGCGAAAAAGATGCAGATAACCCGCTCCGCTCAGCCGCGCTGCCAGCACATATTCACGGCTGCGCAGCGACAGCACCAGGCTGCGCACCATCCGCGCATACCAGGCCCAGTGAGAGAGCGCGATGGCGATAATCACATTGGTCAGGCCGGTGCCAAGCACACCCACCATAAAAAACGACAGGATCGAGGTGGGGAAGGTCATAAAGAGATCGGCAACACGCATAATCAGCTGATCCACGCGTCCGCCAAGCAGCCCGGCGCAGCCGCCGGCGCCAAGCCCGAGGATCAGCACCAGCAGCAGGCAGCAGAGCACCGATCCTAGCGACACGCGGGTGGCGGCCAGCAGCCGGGAGAAGATATCGCGCCCGAGATGATCCGTGCCGAGCCAGTGCTGGCTATCGGGCGGCAGCAGCCGCGCAGGCAGGTCGATAGCCTGCGGATCGAAGGGCAGCCACCACTGGCAACTCAGAGCGATGATAAACAGCAACGCCAGTATCAGCAGGGCGAGGCGCACCGGCCAGCGCGCGGTGTGGAGAAAGTGCATCAGTGCGCCCCTTCATGATGACGCACACGCGGATCGAGCGCGGCGCTCAGCAGATCCACTGCCAGGTTGCAGAGGGCGAAAACCATCACCATCACCAGCGTAAAGCACTGGATCACCGGGTAGTCGCGGTTGAAGATCGCCGACACGGCGTAGCGGCCAATGCCGGGCCAGGCGAAGATGCTCTCAATAATCATCGTGCCGCCAATCAGCTCGCCAATATGCATCCCCAGCGCAGTGATTACCGGCAGCGAAGCATTGCGCAAAATATGCCGCCGCTCGGTCTGCTTCTCGCTCAACCCGCGCAGCCGCGCCCAGGTGACGTGGCGCTGCCCGGCGGCCTCCAGCAGGCTGGCGCGCAGCAGACGCGCATTGATGGCCAGCGACATTAGCGCGATGGAGACGGCGGGCAGAATCAGGTGCTGCCAGCCGCCGTAACCGAGCGCGGGCAGCCAGTGCAGATGCACGGAAAAGAGCATCACCAGCAGAAAGGCGAGCCAGAAGTTGGGCATTGAGACGCCAAGAAACGCCACCGCGCGGACAACAAAATCGGGCCACTTATCGCGGTGCCTCGCCGCCCAGATGCCGAGCGGTAGCGAGGTCAGCAGGATCAGCACCAGCGCCGCGCCCGCCAGTTGCAAGGTGGCGGGCAGAAAGCGCAGCACATCCTCCAGCACCGGGCGCTGGGTGGCATAGGAGAGGCCAAAATCGAGATGCAGCGCGCGCCATAACCAGTGGGCGTACTGATCGACTAACGGCTGATCCAGGCCGAGCGCCACGCGCGTGGCGGCAATCATCTCCGGCGTCGGCGGCAGGTTCGACAAGCGCAGGTAATCGAGCGCCGGGTCGCCCGTGCCGAGGCGCAGCAGCAGGAAAATCACCACCGAGGCGGCAAGGATCATCGGGATCAGTAGCAGCAAACGCTTTATCACGTAGCGGCTCATTGCGCGCTGCCCGGTTTGATCTGATCAAACGGGATCTCGGCGGCAACGGGCGCAAACGGGATCTCTCCCAGCTCCGGCTTCGCCACCACCATTGTCGACACATAGCTGATCGGCAGATAGACGGCATCGTTATGCAAGCGGGTGAGAATATCGCGATAGAGTGCCTGCCGGGTGGCCTCATCCCGGGCGATGAGCACTTCGCCAATCTCTTTGTCGATCAGTGGCTTGTCAGGTAAACCCTGCTGCGCCTGGTAATCGGCGTGCGAGGGCACACGCATCGAACTGACAAACGCGTGCGGATCGTAGGGCGCGCCCCAGCTGCGGTTGAAGATCATGCCGAAACGGCCGTCGCGCTGGCGGGCGTAGATGCTGCTCTCCTCTTCACCGACCAGCTCGATATCCACGCCCACCTGGCGCAGATTGGCCTGAATAATCTCCGCCATCGATTTGCTCAGCGCGTCGGTGCCGGTAAAGGCCAGTTCGATATGCAGCGGCTGGCCCGCTTTTTCGCGAATGGTTTTCCCGGCGGGCAATAACCAGCCCGCGTTTTCCAGCAGCGCATTCGCCCGGGCGGGATCGTACTGACGCGCTTTAAGACCAATATTGGCGTAGGGCACGCCCGGAGCGAAAAGCGTATCGGCGACCTGTTGCGTACCGTACAGCGCGCCATTAATAAGGGTTTTTTTATCCACCGCATAGTTCAGCGCTTCGCGCACTGCCAGCTCGTTGGTCGGCGCGCGGGCGGAGTTGAGCGCCAGCATCACCGTTTCCACTGGCGCAGAGAGTTGGGTGCGCCACTGCGGGTTCTGCCGATAGCGAGCGAAGGTATCGAGCGTCAGCAGCCCTTCGTTGCCGTAGAGCAGGTCAATCTCGCCGGTTTCAAACGCCACGGCGCGGCTGGTGGCATCGGGGATCACCTTAATCACCACTTTCGCCAGCGCCGGTTTCGCACCCCAGTAGCGCTCGTTGCGCACCATCACGTCATATTGATTCAGGCGTGACTCCTGCAAGATCCATGGCCCGGTGCCGATAGGCGCGACAATGCCGTTCAGGGTTTCATGGTTTTTAAATTGCGACGGGGCGATAAAGCGAAACGGGCGGGGCAGTGCAAGCTCTTGCAAGAAGGGGTAATAGGCACTTTTGAGCGTGATTTGTAACTGATTGGGGCTTAACGCTTTCACTTCGCTGATCTGGTTCACCAACTCAAGCCAGGCGTGGCGCGAGCGATTATCCAGCACCGCACGGAAGTTCTCCGCTGCCGCTTCGGCGTTAAAGGGCTCGCCGTTGGAGAAGGTCACGCCGTCGCGCAGGGTGAAGACCCAGGTTTTGCCATCCGGCGAATGGCGCCAGCCTGTTGCCAGCCACGGGCGCACCGTGCCGTCGGCCTCATATTTCACCAGTGGTTCATAAATCATGCTTTGCGCGAACATCTGGTTCGGAGTGTAGAGGTGAGGGTTGAGCGGGCCGACATTCACCGGCCAGGCGGTGGTGAGAGTATCCGTTGCCGCGAAAAGGGCAAACGATGCGCAGAGCAGCAGCAGAGCGCCAGCATAACGGTAGAAAAACACGTAAGCGTCCTGACGAAACGTCATTGGCGGGAAAGTATGACGATTTTAATTATTCATCATACGAATGAGATGTTTTAGATCAAACGGCGGGCGGTTGCGCGGGATTAATTTTCGGCGGGCGGATGAGGATTGCCGGATGGATACGCACGCGGAATACGTAGGCCCGGTAAGCGCAGCGCCACCGGGCATCTTTCCTTACTGGGCTTTAAACAGCTGCAACAACATCTCTACCTGTTCATCAATCGGGGCGAGATCCTTTTTGACGATCAGATGCAGCGGCGTGGCGCGCCGCGCGCCGTGGTTGAGCGGCAGCGCTTTTAGCTGCCCGCTCGCCAGCAGCGGCGCAATACGCTCCTGCGGCAGCCAGCCGTAACCGACCTGATACTGCACCGCCTCAATGGCGGCATCAATGGTGGAAAAGGTCCACGCCTCCTGCGCAACCGGCGTTTGCCGGGCGTCACTTTCGGCGATGCGGATCTGCGGCCAGGCGGCGAGCATCGCTTCGCTCACCTGCTGCGCCGCGCTGAGAGGGTGATCGCGGTGCGCCACGCAAACAAAATCGATATTCATCAGCCACTCGCCGCGCCCGGTCATATCCTGGCGGCGCGTTAAAACCATCACATCAGCCTGCGCGTAGCTTGGCGCATCGTCCGGAGCGGTCTCCAGCACTTCAGTCAGGCGTACCTGGGTTTGCGGGTAACAGTGCTGGAACTGGCGCAGGATGGCGAACAGTCGCGCGCGCGGAAAGATGCTGTCGACCACCAGATCCAGCCGGGTACGCATACCGTTACGCAGCGTAGCGGCGCGGGTCTCCACCCACTCAAACGCTTTCAGCAGCGGCTTCACCTGGCTGAGCAGCAGTTCGCCCGCAGGCGTCAGCACTGCCCGTCGCCCCTCAGGTACCAGCAGCGCGACGCCGAGCCGTTCCTGCAGGAGCGCCAGGTTATAGCTGACCGAAGACTGGCTGCGGTGTGTCTCTTCCGCCGCTTTAGCAAAGCTGCCCAGTTCGACCACTTTTTGCAGCAGCGACCATTGTTCCAGCGTGCTCTTGTGCATGACTCATCTAATTTTTGAATGAATTTGATGCAAATATAGCGTTATTCATTGGTTTTTTGCAGAGGTACGATCTCCTCAACAACAAGAGGAGATGAGATATGAGCAGCTTTGATAAACATGATTTGAGTGGCTTTGTCGGTAAACATCTGGTCTACACCTACGATAATGGCTGGAACTACGAGCTGTATGTAAAAAATGCCAACACCATTGATTACCGCATTCACAGCGGGATTGTGGCCAACCGTTGGGTGAAAGATCAGCGGGTCTATATCGTTCGCGTTGGCGAAAGCATCTATAAAATTTCCTGGACTGAGCCGACCGGCACCGACGTCAGTCTGATTGCCAACCTCGGCGATCGCCTGTTCCACGGCACCATCTTTTTCCCGCGCTGGGTGATCAACAATCCGGAGAAAACCGTCTGCTTCCAGAACGAGCATATTGCGCTGATGGAATCCCTGCGCGAGGCAGGCCCCGCTTACCCGACAGAAGTGATTGATGAGTTTGCCACCATCACCTTTGTGCGCGACTGCGGTGAGAATAATGAGCAGGTCATTGCCTGCCCGGCCAGTGAATTACCGGCTAATTTCCCGCGAAACTTATCAGAATAGTTTCACATTTATGACGCTATTAACGTTGTGGCTAATGAAATAATTGTTTGCAGAAAAATAAGACTATTTTTGCTTTGTTGTCATTCCGTTTAAATAATTAAGATAACGCCCGTTCATTGACTGAATGGGCGTTTTTTATTGCACTTTTTTGACAGGAATCACAGTATAAAAAACTCGCTGTATTATATATCTAGATGTTTTTAAAGGTTTTTATATTTTTATCTGAAGGTTAAATTCTTAATCTTGTCCTAATCTTTTATTGCTACCCTCACCATTATCACCTTTTCGGTAAAAAACACTGAAATCGTAGGTTCATTCTATTTTCATTTAAGTTTTGTGCGCCATTTTATTCCCATTACATGTTTCACTGTGGCAGTTTTTTAATATGCCGTTGATGCCAGGAAAAAATGATGAGTGAATTTTTACCCTTTTCACGCCCATCGATGGGAGAGGATGAACTCGCCGCCATTCAGCAGGTGCTGGCGTCGGGCTGGATCACCACCGGGCCGAAGAATCAGGCACTTGAAGCCGCGTTTTGCACACTGACCGGCAACCAGCACGCCATTGCCGTCAGCTCCGCCACGGCGGGGATGCATGTCACGTTAATGGCGCTGGGTATTGGTGCGGGCGATGAAGTGATTACTCCCTCAATGACCTGGGTCTCCACCCTCAACATGATCGTGCTGCTCGGCGCGACGCCGGTGATGATCGATGTCGATCGCGACACGCTGATGGTGACACCCGAGGCGATCGAAGCGGCAATCACGCCGCGTACCAAAGCAATTGTGCCAGTGCACTACGCCGGCGCGCCGGTGGATATCGATGCCATCCACACCCTCGGTGAAAAGTACGGCATTCCGGTGATTGAAGATGCCGCCCACGCGGCGGGTACGTACTACAACGGCCACCACGTTGGCGCGCGCGGCTGCGCAATCTTCTCCTTCCACGCCATCAAAAATATGACCTGCGCCGAAGGCGGGCTGGTGGTAACCGATGACGAAGCGCTGGCAAACCGCATTCGCAGCCTGAAGTTTCATGGCCTCGGCGTCGATGCCTATGACCGCCAGACCCACGGCCGCGCGCCGCAGGCCGAGGTGATTTCGCCGGGCTTTAAATACAACCTCGCGGATATCAATGCTGCTATTGCACTGGTGCAGCTCGATAAACTGCCGGCCGCCAATGCCCGCCGTCAGGAAATTGCCCACCGCTATCTGACTGAACTGGCAACGACGCCATTTCAGCCGCTGGCGCTGCCGTCGTGGCCGCATCAGCACGCCTGGCATCTGTTTATTATTCGCGTCGACGAGCAGCGCTGCGGCCTCTCTCGCGATGCATTGATGGAGCGGCTAAAAGCGCAGGGTATCGGCACCGGACTCCATTTTCGTGCGGCGCATACCCAGAAGTACTACCGCGAAAACTTCCCGACCGAACTTCCCAACGCGGAGTGGAACAGCGCGCGTATCTGTTCCCTGCCGCTCTTTCCGGATATGACCCATGACGACACAACCCGCGTCATTGACGCGCTTAAACAGATTGCAGGCTGCTGATATGTTCACCCTCCCGCTTATTGAAAAAGTCTCGGTGGTGATCCCGGTTTATAACGAACAGGAGAGCCTGCCGGAGCTGATCCGCCGCACCACCACCAGCTGCGCGCAAATCGGTATCGATTACGAAATCCTGCTGGTGGATGACGGCAGCAGCGATGACTCCGCGCGTATGCTGACCGACGCGGCAGAGCAACCCGACAGCCATATCGTCGCGGTGCTGCTCAACCGCAACTACGGCCAGCACTCGGCGATCATGGCCGGTTTTAGCCATGTCACCGGCGATCTGGTGATTACCCTGGATGCGGATCTGCAAAATCCGCCGGAAGAGATCCCGCGTCTGGTGGCAAAAGCCAACGAAGGGTATGACGTGGTGGGCACCGTGCGGCAAAACCGCCAGGACAGCCTGTTTCGTAAGCTGGCGTCGCGCGGCGTTAACCACTTGATCCAGCGCGCTACCGGGAAAGCGATGGGCGACTACGGCTGCATGCTGCGCGCCTATCGCCGCCATATCGTTGACGCGATGCTGCGCTGCCACGAGCGCAGCACCTTTATCCCGATCCTCGCTAACACCTTTGCCCGCCGGGCGGTTGAGATCCCGGTGCAGCACGCCGAGCGCGAATTTGGCGACTCGAAATACAGCTTTATGCGCCTGATTAACCTGATGTACGACCTGGTGACCTGTCTGACCACCACGCCGCTGCGCCTGCTCAGCGTGTTTGGCAGCGTCATCGCGCTGTTTGGCTTTTCGCTGTCACTGCTGCTGGTGATTCTGCGGCTGGCGTTTGGCGCGCAGTGGGCGGGGGAAGGGGTATTCACGCTCTTCGCCATTCTCTTCACCTTTATCGGCGCACAGTTTATCGGCATGGGCCTGCTTGGGGAGTATATCGGGCGCATCTACAACGATGTGCGCGCCCGTCCCCGCTACTTTATTCAACGTGTTGTCCGCCAGGATCATGACGTTTCGCAAGAGGAAAAGAACCAATGAAAGCCGTTGTTTTTGCTTATCACGATATGGGATGCGTCGGCGTACAGGCCTTACTGGACGCCGGGTTTGATATTGCGGCCATTTTTACCCATGCCGACAACGCACAGGAAAACGCCTTTTTCGGCTCGGTGGCGCGCCTTGCCGCCGAGCGCGGTATTCCGGTTTATGCCCCGGATGATGTTAACCATCCGCTGTGGGTTGACCGCATTGCCGAGATGAAGCCGGAGGTTATTTTCTCGTTCTACTACCGTAACCTGCTCGGCGAAGCGATTTTGAATAACGCGCGCATCGGCGCGTTTAACCTGCACGGTTCGCTGCTGCCCGCCTATCGTGGACGCGCGCCGCTGAACTGGGTGCTGGTAAATGGCGAAACGCAAACCGGCGTCACGCTGCACCGGATGATCTCCCGCGCGGATGCCGGAGCGATCATCGCCCAGCAAGCGGTCGAGATTGCCGACGCCGATGACGCGCTGTCGCTGCACCGTAAACTGACCGAGAGCGCCAAACATCTGCTGGAAGGCGCTTTACCGACGCTGAAAAGCGGCACCTTCAGCGAAACCGCACAGGATGAGAGTAAAGCGAGCTATGTTGGCCGCCGCACGCCGGAAGATGGTCGCCTGGAGTGGGAAAAACCGGCACAAACCCTGCACAACCTGGTGCGTGCGGTGAGCGATCCGTGGCCGGGCGCGTTCAGCTTTGTTGGCACGCACAAATTTATCGTCTGGAAATCCCGCGTGCGCAGCGACGTGGCACCAGCACGAGCGGGAACCGTTATCTCCGTCTCGCCGCTGATTATCGCCTGCGGCGAGGGGGCGCTGGAGGTGATGACCGGCCAGACTGAGAAAGGTGTTTATATGCAGGGCGCACAGCTGGCGCAGTCGCTGGGGCTGGTGGCCGGAGCGCTGCTGAGCAGCAAACCGGTGGTGGCGGTAAAACGCCGCACTCGCGTGCTGATCCTTGGGGTAAACGGTTTTATCGGCAACCACCTGACCGAGCGCCTGCTGCGCGACGATAACTATGAAATTTACGGCCTCGACATCGGTTCCGACGCCATCGGACGTTTTCTCGACTGCCCGCGTTTTCACTTTGTTGAAGGCGACATCAGCATTCATTCAGAGTGGATCGAGTACCACATTAAAAAATGCGACGTGGTGCTGCCGCTGGTGGCGATCGCCACGCCGATTGAGTACACCCGCAACCCGCTGCGCGTCTTTGAACTCGATTTTGAAGAGAACCTGAAGATCATCCGCGACTGCGTGAAGTACAACAAACGCATCATCTTCCCGTCGACCTCGGAAGTGTACGGCATGTGCACCGACAAAGTGTTTGATGAGGATAACTCGAACCTGGTGGTCGGGCCGGTAAGCAAACAGCGCTGGATCTACTCGGTGTCGAAACAGCTTCTTGACCGTGTGATTTGGGCATACGGCGAGAAAGAGGGGCTGCGTTTTACGCTCTTCCGTCCGTTTAACTGGATGGGCCCGCGTCTGGATAACCTCAATGCCGCGCGCATCGGCAGCTCTCGCGCCATCACTCAGCTGATCCTCAACCTGGTGGAAGGCTCGCCGATCAAGCTGGTTGAAGGCGGAAAACAGAAGCGCTGCTTTACTGATATCAGTGACGGTATCGAAGCGCTGTTCCGCATTATTGAAAACCGCGACGGTCGCTGCGACGGGGAGATTATCAATATCGGCAACCCGGAGAACGAAGCCAGTATCAAGGAGCTTGCCGAGATGCTGCTGGAGAGCTTTGAGCAGCATCCGCTGCGCCACCGCTTCCCGCCTTTTGCCGGTTTCCGCGACGTCGAGAGCAGCAGCTATTACGGTAAAGGATACCAGGATGTTGAGCACCGCAAACCGAGCATTCGCAACGCCAAACGCTGCCTGCAGTGGGAGCCGACGGTGGCGATGCGCCAGACGGTTGACGAGACGCTCGACTTCTTCCTGCGTACGGTCGAACTGACGGATGAGCAATAAGCATGAAAAAAATCGGCTTACGTATTGATGTCGATACTTTTCGCGGCACGCAGCAGGGCATGCCGCGCCTGCTGCAGCTGCTGGAGAAGCACCAGATTCAGGCGAGCGTCTTTTTTAGCGTCGGCCCGGACAATATGGGGCGGCATATCTGGCGTCTGCTGAAGCCGAAATTTTTCTGGAAGATGCTGCGCTCGCGCGCGGCGTCGTTATATGGCTGGGATATTCTGCTGGCCGGAACTGCCTGGCCGGGGCGCATTATTGGCGATGCTAATGCAGAGATCATTCGCCAGACGGCGCGGATGCATGAAGTGGGGCTGCACGCCTGGGATCACCACGCCTGGCAAAGCTGGAGCGGCGTCTGGGATCAGGCGCGGCTGGAAACGGAGATCGCTCGCGGCCTCTCG
>Ga0157372_10001021_pt1 | contig 30612 bp, 56 predicted proteins | sample C55metaG_FD_115307 | JGI IMG/M metagenome (GOLD analysis project Ga0157372, IMG submission 115307) | Corn rhizosphere microbial communities from Kellogg Biological Station, Michigan, USA - C5-5 metaG | ecosystem: Host-associated > Plants > Roots > Rhizosphere > Soil | place: USA: Michigan...
CCGACACTAATCAGTTTCTAAGACTGACGCCTCTACCAGTTGGGCTAGAGAAGCGGGGTGACTACAGGGAATTGAACCCTGATGAGCAGAGTCACATTCTGCCGTTTTACCGTTAAACTATAGTCACAGTGGATTAGGTGGGACTCGAACCCACATACGCACAGATTAAGAGTCTGCCGGTCAACCAATTGGCCTACTAATCCCAAGCACCCTCTGTAGGATTCGAACCCACATAAGCAGTTTTGGAGGCTGCCGTCCTACCATTGAACGAAGAGGATATGTGTCCGTCGCGGCATGTCCCCCATTCACTTTATAGCCATTAACAACCCGACAGGGATTTACGTTACGTGGCGGAATGGGTAGCACGTTGACTAGACGCGCTTTCTAATTGCCCACGGACTCTAGGTAGTCAGCCCAGGAATCGAAGACCTTATCTTCGATAGTGGCGGGGACCAGATTTGAACTGGCGTCTTTTGCTTATGAGGCAAACGAGGAAACCGAACTCCTCCACCCCGCTACGATTCAATTGTCAAGGAACCTTCTACCCTATAGTATGCGTCACATTCGCAAATGTAACACATTCGGTGCAGGCAGTTTTAGATCATGCCCAGGATTCCTAACTCAGTCCTCCGGAAACTCCATGCGGCCCAGAATGTCGTCAGGGTCAACGCCAATCGAGCGCAGAAGAGAATCGAATTCCTCGCGGGCAGCGATTTCCTGCTCCTCCGAAACTGCCGGATATCCCTCAGGTGCCTTCATGACGTGCCATGCGGGAGGCTGAGGCTTACCACGCTTCAAGATCGCCGGGCGGTAGCAGTAGAACTCTCCGTCATAGAAGAATTCCATAGGGTGCCCGCTGAATGCCTGAGCCATGACCATATGGAATGTCGCCAGCCCAGCATCAGTGTAGATCATTCGCAGCGTGTCGTCAGTCTCGGAGCCAGTACGACCACCGAAAGGCTCCGGCGTTTCGAATCCCGCAAGGTCCCAGCCCTTCGGATAGGTGCGCCCCTCCTGAGGATTCGGGTTCTCGATGCCGTTTCCCATCATGGCAGTGAGCTTGCAGTTCTCGCACATTTTCTCTTCCCTCTCTGTCGTCCTACGTCTAGTTTACTACGTCGGGGGCACCGCGTCAAGCCCTAGTTTCATGATCTTTTCGGGGCCTCTCCTTCGCTGGTTTAAACGTGGCAGGTGAGTCTAGGGTGAAGTAAGGTGAGTTTTTGTATCGTTGTCACTATAACCTCTCTATATTTTGGTTGCTATAGAGGGTTAATACCACACTACTTCAAAAACTCACCAATCTTCACCCAAACTCACCTACTAGCGGGCAAGATCGAGAATTGCGATGACATAATCCGACGGAGAGTTACCCTCGATCACCCTACAGTTACCTTCGTGCCCATCCCCCAAATTGCAGTAGTCGAATGCGTCCATCATCACCCCGTAATAGCAAGGGTCATACTGGCACATACATTCTTCCCAGCACGCGGGCGGCTCATTCCCTCTCACGTACTCACAGACCGCAATTCCAGTCCGCGAATCATACGCTACCTCAGGAATGTAAATCCAGCACGGAAGATCAGTAGAGCGCCGATACTTTGTCGCGTGCCTCCATTCATTCCAGTTCGCATTTCCGTCGTCGTCAATCTTATATACCATTCCATCAGGACCAAGCCAAACCGTCCTCTCCACTCCTGCCCCCAAAAATACAAACCCATCCTGATCCGGCAGAATGTTATCGTATGCATCCCAGCCGTGTGTTACGGGCAGTTTCTTCGCCACGTCCAGAAGATCGCGGTTCAGCTTGATCGACATGACTCACTCCTCTAGTTCGTCCTCTGGGAAAGACATTACCATCCCTTGTCCGTCCCTGTCAAGCGCGACGACGACCAGATTTCCTGTGTCCGTTTTGTCCGTTCCTAAGACCAGCCCTTCTTCGCCAGTCTTGGTGATCTTTACTGTCTGACCCTCTCTCACGTATCCGCTCCTCTAGTTTAAACGGCTTCGGTATGGGACCTAGGTTATCGCTAGCGTATATCACCTGTCCGTTCTGGTGCCGCCAATAAAGGTACTCGCCACCATCCGCCACGTACACGTCATCATGATCGAAGTCTTCCTTGATGATCGGCCAGCCTAGCGTATCCGCCAGCATCACCAGCCGCTCCGACTCAGTGACCCTAACCCTCACGGCAAAACCCCTTCCCAGACGCCACAGGATCGATCCTAACAAGATCCTTTAGGACTTACGCCTCCTAGGAAGGGGCTGCCTAAAGGATCTTGTCTCAGAGCCTCACAGGTTCGGAAGCATCGAGTTACCACACAGCGGGCACGGACCAGCCGACGTTTCGTGCTTCTCCACGGCTGCCATGATCCACTTGGTGCTGGTGTAATACTGGAATCCGCATTCATCAGACTCACAGTAAACCTTGACCTGGCGGGTAGTCTGAACCCTCGGACCACCCTGAATGCGCTTCTTGGTCCGTCCCGTCGGCGTCTGGTATTCCTCCAAGACAACGCCACTGTGCGGGTACTCGCCAAGCTCATCCGCCATTGTCGCAAGCTCGATACCGTAAAGCTCGGTAACGCCAGTGGAAAGCGCGGTTCCGTCGTGTCCCATTGCCTTGAAAATCTTCTGGAACTTTGACTTGTGCCCATCCTCGAAAACGACCGTGTGAATCAGTTCGTGGGAAAGGCAACGGAGAACGTCGGTCGCGTTGTCAAGAATCGGGTTAATGTAAACCTGGTGGTTCTTGTCCTTGGCGACGTGCTGTGCAAGACACTGGCCGATGACCTTGTTAACGCTCGCCCCTGCCGGGAAGCCGACGGAGACACGGACCACAGAAGGAATGGAAGCGTTTGCCCGCGTGAGGAACATCGGACGGAACATTTCGACTGCCGCTGTGAGCCACTGTTCCCGCGTCTCGAACTTGATCGCCATGTCTGCCTCTCCCGTCAGGACCACCCTGACTTCATGTTTAAACTCTACGCGCCACGAGCCAACGTGTCAAGCGCCCGCAGTGTGTCCTGCGTCACACGCACAGCCTTGCCGATCTTCCAGCCCACGATCACAGCCACGGCGAAAACGATCACCTCACGCATGGCTCAGATTCCAATTCCAGACAATCTTGAAAGCGCCATAGATTCCGGCAAAAGCAAAGCCGCCGAAAACGCCTCCAATGATGCCGGGAGTGAAAGTCCAGCTAAGCAATCCAAAGCCAACGAATGCCACAATGCAAAGGTAGAAAGCCCATTCAAATCTATCCGGATGAGGCTGATTTGCCATTGCCAGATAGTTCCTTTTAAGTTGCGAGTACATCATTTTCACCAGCATTTCGGCCACCTTTTCCCAGGTCAGGCTATGTTTTATGACTTGAAATGTCAATCCCGCCGCCACAGGATTCGAACCTATGACGGCGGGAGACTTGAAACCCCTCAGACCAGCGTGCTCGTTCCGAAAACCAGCGCAATTGCGTCCTGCTGGAATTCGTCGGCAATGCTACGGAGGCATTCCTTCACATGATCCACAAGCTCTTGGCTACGGACCAGCGGGTTCACGATCATGAAAACTCGCGTCTCCTCGGGCACGCCAAGCCACTCGCCACCCTGCCCATCGACCTCGATAATCATGGTGCGCGAGCCCTTGAAAAGCTCGGCAATCCCACGAACCGAATTGCGGAACAGCGACCAGTCGAAGGAATCCATCGGCTTGTCACCCACATTCCGCCCAATCGAAATCTGAGCGAAATTGGCGTCCATCCACGGCTGGCTCAGGCTTGGCGTCTCGGTACGTCCGGTCAGCGTTCCCATCATGTCCTCCTCGGTGTCTGTGGCTAAAGCCTATCGCATCTGTCTCGCTGTGTCAAGTGTGACCTAGAGCACAGTGCCCAGCAGGATGAAGAGAGCACCGATGAAGATCACCCACGGCCAGGAGAAGATCAGACCGACGACGACCAAGATCAATCCCCAGCCCTGCCCATTGTTTACCTTAGACATTCAGTGCGTCCCTCAGAGCCTCTGCCCTTTCTGAACCCTCGCCCAGAAGGACACTGTTCGACGGATTCTGCAAATCCTGCACCAGAACCGCGCCATTGGAATAGACCTCGACGATGAATTCCCGCTTCATGATTCCTCCTAGTGATCCAGTACCGGATTAGGAGTTTCCCCCTAACCCGATACTGAAACTCTAGACCTCCTCAGTGTCAAGCTCAGCCTCAGCGGCCACGATGATCTCTCGGAACTCTGCGAAAGATCGAGTCTTCGGCGCGTCCAGACCGTCGGCGCGAGCAAGATCGAAAACCTTGAACGCGATAGCCGTGTCCAGAAGATCACCCTGGAGGACCATGATCGCCGAAACCAGGACCATGCCCGTCTTGTCCTCATGATCCATCTCAGACCAGTCGGACTCGATCTTCGCGCCCATTGCGTCAAGCTCAGAAACAGCGGACATTTTCTCTTTCCTCTCTTTGTCGGTAGTATCATCCTAGGGCACCTGATCCTCGGCGTCAAGTGCCCCTGCCAAGATTTTTTAGACGTTCACCTCGACGTATTCCTTGATCTTCTCGATGTTCTGAGGCTTGAAATACTGAACGATGGTCCGGCCCTGAATCCTCGGTCCCGCCCACCAGTTGAAGAGGAAGGCGTCACCATACTCGATCATGTACTGGCGCGGAAGCTTGACCAGAACGCCGACCGTGACCGATCCATCCTTCAAGATCCAGTTCTGACGACCGTACTTGTCGCGGCTCTTGATCCAGTACATTGTGTCCTCCTCGGTGGAGCTTCGCTGACCTTGTGTTTAAACACTAGACCAGCGAAGCTCCACCTGTCAAGCCTCAGACCGTTGCGTCCTCTGTGTCCTGCGTCTCAGCGGGCAGTTCGTAACCGCGCGACTCTGCCAGGTGACGCCAGTACGCACGCGCCGGGGCAGTGTTCGCGTAGAGCGCCATGAAGATCACGTTCTCGCGCTCGCGGACCTGCTTGGCAGTCTCCCGAACGACAGAGCCGTCCGAAAGCTCCTCCTCCTCCTGGTCGAAGCCACCAGCGAAGCTCTGAGCCTCTGGAAACTCCTCGGTGACCTGCTGCACCAGTTCGGTCGCCTCAGTGTCCCCAGAGCCGTCCAGAACCTCCGTAGCGGCCAGATTCTCCGCGTAGGTGTCCTCAGCCTCAGCCTGGTCGGCCGCCTTGATCGCCTGACGGGCAGCATCACGGGAAGTGAACGGGCCACTACCCTCCGCGTACCAGCCGTCCTCGCGCTTCTCGATACCAGCCATGATCCTTTTCCTCTCTCTTACCCGGTCTAGCTGCCGGGGCTTGTGGAACTACTCTACCTCAGACCAGCAGACCTGTCAAGGCTGCTGCGAAAAGAAGTACGATCAGGAACACGAACGTCAGGACCAGCGCAAGGAGCATCGCACGATCACTGTTGCTCGGGTGGATCAGTTCGGCCAGGTAGAAACCCAGCGCGGCGGCCAGCATTCCAACTAGGAAAGCCACGTTACACCGTCCTCGCCAGCATGTCAAGTGCCAGCCAGAACCTGTAGGGCACCTTCGCCATGATCTTGAACATCACGCTACGCCTCCCCAGACCTTCGGGAACTTGATCTTCACTCTGCATCCTCCTCAGTGTCGCAGTTCCAGCACGTCACGTCAAGAGGAGACACAGCAGGAGTCTCGCACTTGGCGTCCTCAGCAAGATCACGCTTGGTGATGACGGTGGCGCAGGAACCAGCCGCGTAAAGCTCCACAGCGTTCCTCAGCGGCGACTCACCAGCAACAGTGGTAGCCAGCGCGGGGTAAGCAACTGTGAGGCGGTCCCAGAGGCTCTGCGTCTTCGTCATGGCTAAAATCTACTCCGCTCGCCGTGCCGTGTCAAGGGGGCAGGGTGTGACGTAGCCCACAGAGTCGAAGTGGACAGAGTTGATCTTCTGAACCTGCTCAGCGATCTTGTCCACGTCCTCGCCACGAAGGATCATGGCGTTAGTCTCCGCGTAGCACTTGCACATTTCTGCCTCCTGTGGTAGATCGGAAGGGCTCATGATCCTCTAGATTGCCGCCCGGGGTCCAAGATCACTTCACCAGTATCGCTAGTGTGATCTTGCCGGAATCTCACGTTCATCAGATCAGTGCTTTCCCTTCCGACACCACTAAATCTAGTCCTCTCGTTCCGACGTGTCAAGCTCCCAGCATGTGACGTGGGCCACAGATCATCTTCGGTAAGTGGGCAGGGTTGGTACAACTCCGTCAGGTTCGTTCCTCAGTCTAGTGCGTTTAAACTCCCGTGTCAAGCTCATACGGCAGTGACTTTCTGCCAGCGATCACATACCCAAAGTAACGGTGCCGTCCTTCCATCACGCGGAAAATCTGCCTTCCTCCTGTCACCAATCCGGTAGGTCGAATCAAGATAGGTTCGCTCACGTCGGCGTCAGGATTAGAACGGAGAAAGGTGGCGATAGAATGCACCACGTCGATATTCATTGGAAACTTCCCAGCTTCCTTCAAAATTAAACGATCCGTGTCAACTCGCATTATACACCCGCAGGAGGATTCCCGATTGAGACAACCTTTTCAGAATCGCCACCAAGCCAAATAGTTAGGCGACCACAAGTGCGGCACTTCCAGCAAGGCTGTCCGTCATCCGTCTTTCCCACGTTGTGCGGAGTGTATTCCTTGCACCCAGAACACCTTTCCGCCATTTCGTCAGTATCAAACAGAATCTTCAAGGTGACTCCTCAGCTTAGGTCGAATCCGCTTTGCCCATCGCTTCTCAATAGCTGCCTCTGTCGTCCCCAACTTTAGCGCAATTTCCTTATTCGTCGCGTGGTCCCAGAATCGCATATACACTAGCTTAGCGTCCTCTTCGCCCAGGGAATCCACAATAGTCCTAATCTCGCTATCGTCGTATCCCTTTTCTTCCGTGGCGAAATCGTGGTGGTCCCAAACTGTCTGACCCTCATTCATTTCCATATCGCCATGAATGATGGTGCGCTCCCCACGTTGCTTTCCTACTAGGGAAGGTGAGCCAGTCCAGGGATTCTGACCCTGAATTGCGCGCATTGAAACTCTACGTGCTGTGCGGCGCGCAACCATCATATCCAGCCCAGAAAGGTCTTCACCCGGCCTTTCCTTCTCTAGCTGCCACAGCCGGATTCGCACTTCCTGTAAAACGTCATCACGCAAATAGGGTGCGACAATTCCATTCACGGCCCTCTTTAGCTGCGTCTCAGTCGGCATTAACCTTGCTCCTCATCTTATTAATCGCTTCGTTGTGAACGCGCCACGCTGTCTGCCTATGCACATTCAGCACCGATGCTACCTGTGGAATGCTTAGATCATCATTATACCCGTATCCGGCGACCAAACGCAACTCCGATGCCTCATCATGATCCAACCCATAATGAAGATCGATCACCATGCGTTCCCTGTCGTTTAAACCGTCCCGTAGCCAGTTCACAAATTCCACTGTCTCATAATCACTGGCAGTAGCACCCTGATTCCACAGAGTAGTTTCCACGTCGGCAATCGGCCCCACATTCAAAGCCTGCGCAATTGCCACCATTGTTTCCCGACTCATCTTAGGGTGCTTTTCCGCCAAATCTAGCGCCACGGACCAAACGCCATTAGCATCCTTATACAGAATCTGGTAAAACAAAGCCTTCTGCCGTGTCGAGATTGTCAGTGCATCCTTACCGCGCGAAACCTGTGCAATCGCATTAGTGAACCTGAACCGAATTTCGTGAGCCAGCCTATTCCCACTCTGGAAATCGTAATCATCGATTGCGCGAAGGAATGCCTCTAGAAGTGCTGCCTCTACCTCTTCCCATTCCAGCCCCTCCACCTTCGCCATTCGGTTAATCATGGAAGCGTAAGCACCGATCAGCGTTTCCTTAGCCTTTTGCGCGGCGGCAGAAGGTACAGAAGAGTTCTGGAAATGTACGGTTTCCCTTGCTTCCCGAATAAGTTCGCGCTCCCTTTCGGCGGAAAGCTCTACCCGTTCAATAACGTCAGTAATCACCCTTCCACCTTTCGTGCTTCCTTTCCAGTCCGTTGACCATTCCGGCGACAAGGATATAAGCCTGATGCAATCTAGGCTCTAGGCTCTGTACCTCCGCCCGCAATGAAAGCCTACGGTCATCCGTGGCGATATCCTCGGTACCAATAAGCGGCGGCTGTGTCCACTGATCCACTAGAATTCCACTCGCCGGATTGTCGCGGACCAAATGTCGGGAATCCTCAGCCTCACCCAATAGCCTAACAAGCTTTTCCGCCTCTTGGAGAATGAGCTTAGCCCATTCCTCAATCTTCCTGTCTTCCAACTGAGTCCCCTTCATTTCGCCCCTTCTGGCATATGGAATTCCTTACCATGTCCCCACGACAAACCCAATACCTCAGGGTCGGCGTCAATGGGAACACCTTCGAATTCGGTTGTCATAATCTTTGCGACGTTGCGGGCAATCTCTTCAATGTCGTCCGCTGGTCCCTGGCCTAGAAACTCATCGTGAATCTCTAGCAGAATGTATTCATCGTATCCGGCCTCATGCAACCTGATTCGTGCATCTAGCATAATGTCGCGGGCAGAAGACTGGATCATGTAATTGACGCCGGAATAGATACGGTTACTATCCAGCGGCAAAACCCTATCGAAAGGTGTGATGACCTGCGGCTTCCCCCACTTAGCCATACGACGCAACTTCATATCGTACCGCTTAACCTCAGGGAAAACGCGCTCCCATTCCTTTCCGACGATTGTAGCCTGCTCTAGTGAAACGCCGCTAGTCTGCGCAATCTTAGCATATCCGCCGCCGAAAAGCTTACAGAATCCAGTGTTCTTAACCGTCTTATACTGCCACGAATTCTTATCCCACTGGCCCACACCATAGATCAAGTCGCCGGTGTATTCGTGAATAGACTTTCCCGCCGCAATAGCATCCTTCATGCCCTTTACGTCAGCCTCAGCCGCCATAACGCGCATTTCAATCTGTGCATAATCATCCGAGAACATTAGCCAGCCGTCCTGCGGAATGATAGCCCGACGGATTCGCCAATCACCCGCTGGCAATTGCTGCAATGGCGGGTCACTAATGCTCATTCGACCAGTGCGCGCACCCAATGTCTTGATATTCGGGTGAATGTATCCCGCGTCATCCGCCAGGTTGAGCATACCATAGGCATAGGCTTCAAGCCACTTTCCCGCGCGCTTTCCCCTAATCACAGCGTCAGCGAGAGGATTAGGTTCGCGCCAATTCACACGCTGCCAACCCTTATCCAAATCGGCCATACGGCGCAAAACCTCACCGTTGACCTGTGGCGCACCTGTGGTTGTGGTTTCCTTCCATTCCTCGCCCATTCCCTGCAACGCCGAGATAATCTGATTGTTACTGTTCACATTCTCGACGCCGTAGCGCAAAGCAATTCGGGAGTTAACTTCCCTCTGCTCCTCTAGATACGGGATAAGATCATTGCGGATATAGTCAGTGTCGATACGTAGCCCGCGAATGTGCTCGCCCATAATGATACGCGCCACGTAATGTTCCTTCTGTGCCAGCTTAGCCATTCCCCTTTCATGGATAATGGGGGTAAGCTTATTGCACAGACGCTTAGCGAGAATAGGGTCAAGGCCAGCGTAAAGAAGATACGTCGGATGAGTAAGAGGAATCAGCCGCCAACCTTCCCCCGACTTTAGCGTAACACCCAATTCCTTGAATGCCAGCTTCAATTCGTCGCTACCGTCGGATGAATTCTCGTCCACGTAATGATTCGCCAACTGCTTTAGTCCCAGACCAATTCCGCCCATCTCCACAGGTCGGGGGTCAATCAGGTGAGCAAGTAGCTGTGTGTCGATCACGTACTTAGAGAATGTCCAGGCATCGCAGAAGTTTAAACGGGCTAGGGCTGGCACATCGAAACCCATACCGTTATGGAAAACGAATCGGTGCTGAGAATCCAGCGCGCGCCGTACAACATCAGGGAATCGTTCCGCGTCGAGTACCCAGCCGGTATATTCGTCGCCAAGTTGCACAAGTCTGATTGCGAAATCGCTAGAGTAAGGATTGCGCCCGGTAGTCTCAATGTCTGCCCCAATCATGGTGGGCTGACGGTCGAACCACTTCCAGAATAGTCCCAAATCCTTTACATTCTCTGGGAAATGGATAGTTACTTCTTCACCTTCTAGACGGGACTTAAACGTCAGCATTGCGTTTCTATGCCCTTTCTACTGAGAAACTCCCCTAGCTCTATGATAGCAGCTAGGGGAGTCCCTGTCAATTAAGCTTTGCCTCTAGCTCTGCGATACGTTCCAGAGCGGCGCGGTACTTCTGCCTCAGAGAAAGCTTAGGCGCATCCTCGAAAGGTCCGAGCTTTGTCTTCACAACCTTTCCCCACGTCTGATCCATAGGGTAATCCGGATTAGGAACGTAGGTGCGGGTGCGGGAATCATAAATGGTGCGTGGAGTGTACGGCTTAACCTGCGTCAGAACACCAGCCGCAATTCCCCTGTTTGCATACGGACCATAAAGATACCCGCTAGGAGTCTGTGCCCAATACACGTAACCTTCGTCATCACTAACGATTCTGCGTGGCACCTGAAAGCCTCTCATACTCAGTCTTGCTAAGCGGATTGCAATTCGGACAATCAATTCGGTGGAAGTGTGTATAGTGGCAAGTACCACACACCTTTTCCTCAGGAAGAAGCTCAGCCTCATCCGGACGGAATGTCACATCTTCCTCTGTCACTTCAAGCAACGTGGGTCATCCTTCACTTCGGTTCGAATGGCTCTGATGTGTCAAGTCTACCAGTCCGCTCCTCCTGTGTCAAGCGACGAAAGCCACGGAATCCAACCGTGCGAGCATGAACTACCTTGGTTGCGCCACGTTCCTCTAGAGCGCTCCAAACAGTTGCACGACGCCAACGATCCTTCATCGGCATTCCCTCTTCCTCAGTCCATTCCTGGTAAGCCTCCCATACTTCCTTTCCGGTAAGCTTTCCGTCGGGATCAGGAATCAGAACATCCCCAACAAAGCCATTGAGAGCATCACTGCCGACACGGTAATCGCTAGTAGCAACGCGAACAATATCAGGGTCACGCAAACCATTCTGAAAATAATCGCGCGCCCCTCTAATAGCCCACGCCAGAATTCCAGCAGGTCCATCACCGAAATCCTCATCATTTCGCCAAGCAAAACGCGGCACTTCCTTTCCGGTAAACTTGGCACCTAGGTAACCGTCACGTTCCTCATCGGTAAAGAATCGCTTAAACGGAATGAGCTTAATACGTCGCCACAGTCCGTCGTCCTGTCCCATGAAATTAGGCTTATAGTTTGTCGCCAAGAAGATCAAGAATGTCGGCGTGAATTCGAAAAACTCCTGCCGCATGAATCGGGCCTGAACGATACCGTCACCCGTGAGCTTCTTAATGGTCGCTTCATCCATTGGGACATTTCGGTTTCCCTCGGATGCCATTACCAATCGAGCACCCTTTAAAGCAGCAACATCATTCGGGATGCCTCCTCCGCGCTTTGCTTCGAAAGTCGCAAATGAAGTTGTCGCAGAGATAGGACCGAAAATCGTAGCGAGAACTTCCGTGAGGACAGACTTACCGTTCGCACCATTTCCCCAAAGAACGGCAAAACACTGTTCGCTAGTATACCCGGTAATTCCATACCCCACCAAACGCTGAATGTAAGGCGGTAGTTCAGGATTATTAGGGAAAATCTCATGGAGAAACGATTCCCACCGAGGGTTTCGCGCATTAGGATCATAGTCAATCTCGATCTTCCTAGTGAGATACATTTCCTTGGTACGCTCACTGAACGGTTCAAGTTCGCCCGTTTCCAAATCCACAACACCATTGCCGACGGCCAGGTGACGATTGTGCAAATCGAAATCGGTCAGACTTCCCCTAACTCCGGAAAGCGCCTCTAGTTCCCTCAACATAGCGTCAATGCCCTTACGCGACATTGTGTATTGCACCAGCTTGCGATTCCTAACCGCGTCCTCAGCCGAGGAAATCTTATCCTCTAGATCATCGCGCGACTTTCCCGGCGACATTTCCTGTAGAATACGCAGCTTCAATTCAGCCAGTCGCTTCTTAGCCCTATCCTGAACGGCAGGGAAAACGCGCTGTGCCATATTGCGAACCCATTCGGCGGAATCGACCTGCCAAACGCCCACGTCAGGACGATACACAAGCCAACCCAACTCGGGAGTAAAGCGGATATCACTACCATCAGCGCGGATCATTGCCAACAGAGCGCGGGCATTCTCCACGTCATTGAAAAGGGAATTAATCTCCTCATCGATGTACTGGTCGAATACGTCATTCTGTTCAACCACGGTAGCGTTTGCCACTGCCTGACGTAGCGCACTAGGGAATTCCTCTGTGTGTTCCTGCCAATCCGAAAGGTCCTTCGCCGGAAAGACAAGACGGTACACGTTTAAACCACGTCGGGTAAGTTCGTCGGCCAGCACGTTAGCGAACTTCTGTCCAGCTTCATCAGCATCACCCGCGAGAATGATGCGACGGCCCTTTAGACCTTCCGTGATTTCATCGAGCAACGCCCTATTAGACGCCAAGCCCGCGCCACGGATAGCGAGTGCATCGTAACCCACTGCAACCGCTGTAAGTGCATCGCCGGGACCTTCACAAACGATTACCTCATCCCAGCCTGTTCCGCCACTAAAGAATCCGTACTTTCCCCACGCGGCACCGACAGGATTAACCGGCCCAGACCACTTAGCTTCCGACGGGCGCAAAGATCGAGCCTGTAGGTAATGCGGATTCCCATTGAAATCATTAAAGGGCACAACTAGCCGAGGAACATCATGGTAACGATCAGCAGAAAGCCTAAGCTTACCACCAGATACGCTGCCAGAATCAAAACCAAGGTCAAGTTCTTCGAATTGCTTTTCTGAGATTCCGAATCGCCTCTGCGCATATGCAAACGCTTCCTCAGGAACTACCCTGCTAGTACGATCAAGATAAAGACCAAGTGCAGCACGGTCACCAGGAGAAAGGGGCGCGTCAATGTTTACCACTGTCGGCCCCTTCCCCTTCACGTCATAAAGATCAGCGAATGTTAGATTAACCTTACGCAGAACATCCTCAGTATCGCAACCAGCACGGCACCTAATCAGAATAGTTCCATTTGCCTTCCGCGAAATCACTAGCGAAGGCTTTGTGTCGTTATGCGCGGGGCAATGTGCTAGATATCCGTCGCGCGTCTCCTCACCTAGATCGAACTTATCCAGAAGGTGCTCTAGGTCCACTTCATCCCCTTACGACAATAGCAAACGTAATCGTCCTAGTGCGCGAAACATTCGTCGCGGTTACGTTAAGAGTCGAGCCTTCCTGATTCACGTCGGTAAGCTCAAAGAATTCCTCGGCGCTTCCGTCAATAAAGAAATCCTCATTGTACTTAACCAGCGCATCCCTAACGAATGTAGCCAATTCGTCAGATGTGATTAGCTCCACGGATGCGGCCCCTTTCCATCCCAGATTTTCGCCATTCCCATAGAGACAAGATAGTCTCCAAGGTTTCCGATTTGTGGCTCACCCAATACTACCACGTCGCATACGTACCGCACAAGCGACATATCGTAGGTTCCGGAAAGCCTTTTGTACGTGGTCACCAGAAGATCGCGGCCCGTCAAAACAAATGCCGTCAGACTCTTTGCATCTTCGTAAAGCGCGTGTCCCTTTTCCGGCGTGTCGAATCCCTTTAACCGAACCTCATGAGCTTGCCACGAATCGAATCCGTAGTCAAACCACAGTTCGAAAGTATCGCCGTCAATGATGCGTTTAAACTTCGCCGGATACACTCTCTGTGTCAGCAACGATCATCACCCTTCCAGGCTCGACTACCTTACCAGTGTACCACGTACCAGCCACAGGGTCAATAGCGTCCACAATCTCACCCACGGAACATTCAGAGGACGTGGCAACCGTCGCGTTATAATCCGCGAGAGTCATATTCACGTAAACCTTATTCACGGAACCTCCGGAACGATATAGGGCACTCCCTGAACCACCATTAGATTGTTACTCACATAAGGTCGGCCAGTTCCGCCACGCTCATATTCGACCACGATATGATTAGGATGCACTTCCTTGACCACGCCGACTTCCATTGACTGCCATGATCCACTGCGGCTCATGTGAACCACTGTCTGCAATGGCTTGACTTCTACTCCGCGACAATCCTTCATAGCTTAGGAAACCTCTTATTCTCGAAAACCCATTCGGCCCGTTCGGTAGCATCCATGAAATACCAGACACCATCATCGGTTTGCTTCATACGTGGCACAGAGGCAATCCAGAAGACTCCCCACAATGCCAGCATGAACGCGATAAACGCAATGGTGAAATCGCCCATGAGCATAAAGGGGAGATAGATAATTCCGATAACCAGAGCGGCCCAGCGCCAATCAAAAGATAGCACCAGACTAAGAGCGCGGAACGATAGCCGATCCCGGTACGCTTTTGCCACGGCTTCCTCCTCTCGACGGAATAGAATAGTCGCCACCCTTTGACACAATCGCAATGAATGCATAGCAGCAAAAGAGTAGCAGCATCTTGAAAATCCACGGCAACAGAATCAGCGCCGCCACGATCACCAGCAGAACAGAGGCGAGAATTGCGGCCACCTTCTGTCCCTCGTTTAAACGCCTCTTCTTCTTGAACTTATCCTTGACCACAACTGATTCGCCGCGAATGAAGGGAACGATATTGGCGTCATCTTCGCGTGGCGCATAATCAGAAATAGTCTCAGTCTTCTCCTGAATCAACTACTTCCTTCCCTGGGACAATAGGGTAAATCTCATTCTGACTCCATGCCCATTTGACAAATGCAGTTAGCGCCACCAGACCAAGCCCTGATGCGAAATATGCCCACGCAGGAATGGAACTAAGAATTGCTCCCAGGATTACCCACAGCGCACCAGTCCAGATTAGCAACGCGAGAATTGCCGCGCCCGCTAAACCTGCCAGAATCTTACGCACTTCCGCCCCTCAGGACAAACATTCCGATTGCGAATCCCCACGTTGACTTATCCATTTCAGAAGGGGTTTCATAAACCCTAAGCTTACCCCCGGTATAATGAGCAAGATCAGGTGGGCCGGGAACGAATCGCTCTACATTGTCAATCGTCACTGTCACGATCATGCTGCTCCACCGTATCCAATTCCGTCAGAGTTTCCCATGCTGAGTTTGTGAGAGGATTAACCAATACCTCACTACTGCGCACTTCCACATTCAGCAGTCGAAATACGTAATCCTCCACGTAATAGTTAGGTCCCTCTACCTGCAATTCCCCATTGATATAGAAAGCGGAGTAATCGTCGCCGTCGTCCACCAAAACCATACCGGACCTAAACATTAGCGCTTCTTCCTCTTACCCTTTCCGTGGCCGATTGTGCCCTTTCGAACCATAGCCATTACCATTCCCTCACGGTTGCGGCGCATGATTTCGAATTCGGTAGCGGCCCTTTCCTTGCCTTCCGCGATTTCCTCCCGTACCTCATCGGATACGTCAGGGTTACGCCAACGGGGAAAGTCATTCATTTAAAGGCTCCAACTCGCAACGGGCTGAACGGGAACGACAGTTGCATTCTGGTCCTGCCCTTCCTGGTATTCGGTCGCGGGAACTTCATGGCTGATTCCGAAAACGTGGCCTTCCTCATCGGCCCAAACGTCGAGCATATGAATCGTCCAGCGCGCATGATAAAGCTGCACAGAATCCAGCTTCTCGAAACCACTTTCCGCCAAATCGAATTCGTTGTATCCCTCGGCGTCTAGAAGTTCCTGAACGTGTGCGACTCCCATTAGTAAACCTCTTCCTCATTGTCAGTCCAGTCAATCTGGACAATCACTAGATGCCCGGTAGTCTTTTCGTGCTCAGAAGCGGCGGCAGGTGAATTGGTGCAGAACTTGCAAGACTGGCACTCGCCCCACATTGTTTCCTCCTATAAAGCCGACTGGCCCCGACCTGATGATAGTAGTCTACCACCAAGCCGGGGCCATGTCAACTCAGACCTTAAACGGAACGTCCTCTTCAAGCCCGGGCGCGGAATAGGTTACCTCATGGAGCTTCTTGTCGTAACCCTTCTTTCCACCCTTGCGCTTCTCGGTTCCGGTCAGCTTTACCGTAAGAGTGCCACCTTCCGCGACATTCTTAACGCCTTCCTCCTTCACTGCGGCGAGGAACTTGGAGTTAAGATCGGACGGAATTGGGCACCACAGCGAATAAGTCTCCCCATCGATTTCAAGGTTGACAACGTGAGCAAGCTTAGGCTGAGGCTGCTGCCCTTCCTTTGCGGGCCAGAAAGCGGGCTCATCCGTGTCGAAATCCTTTGTCTGCAACTTCACAGCAGGTCCGAGAACCTTACCCGTGAATTCGTCGCCAACGGCCTTTAGGAGAGTCTTGGCGGAAGGTCCACCCTGCTTCTCGAAAAGGTCAAGTGCCTCTGTCATTTTGTTTCCTTTCGCTCATTTTGTGCCACAGGGGAAACCCTATGGTCCGTATCCCATGAGAGAATTGAACTCTCACCACTAGATTGAGAATCTAGCATTCTGCCATTAAACTAATGGGACGTAGCCCTAGAGAGGATCGAACTCTCTTCGCCAGATTGAAAGTCTAGCATCCTAACCAATGGACGATAGGGCCAAAGTGCCACCATAGGGAATCGAACCCTACCACAGAGTTTAGGGGACTCCTAGTCTTCCGTAGTGGCGGCGTGGAGCTTAGGGGAATTGAACCCCTGTCCGCACAAGTGCCTTTGCAGGATTTAATGTGCGTCTATACCGTCAAGCCCCTTAGAGAATTGTGGTCATACCATGTTCTTTGCAATTGGCGCAGTGAATTACTTCCTTGATTACGTCATCCCACTTGGGGAACTCGCACCAGCTAGCGTCGCAGCACTTGTGTTCGTTCATGCTTCTAGTCTAGCACGTCGGTTCGCCCGTGTCAAGCGCCGCCAGAACTTCTCACAGCGCCCGCAATGCCACATTCCCTTTGGATACTTGCACTTCTTTTTCTTACAACATTTATGTGCCATGAGAGCCCCTAGTAGGAATCGAACCCACGTCATCTGTTTACAAGACAGAGGTAATATGCCATTATACGACAGGGGCAGAGCGCTCCTAACGGGAATTGAACCCGTGCTACTTCCTTGACAGGGAAGTGTGATTACCACTTCACTATAGGAGCATTTCGCTCAATATTCCGAACGAGGAGAGGGATAAGGGGGAATCGAACCCCCATCTTCTGTTTGGAAGACAGACATAATAGCCATTATACTACTATCCCACGGGCGGGTTAGGCACCGTAGCGACAAGCGAAGGAATTCACCTCTTCTCTATGAGTAATGAAAATGAATTCCCGGTGCCTAACCCATCGGCAGGTTGTCCAGACCCACCTAGCCACTCGGCAGGGTCACCACTCCTACCTACTTCTAGTCTACCATACTCACGGGACCAGCGCAACCTGTCCACCCTGAATGATTACGTCGAGCAACAGTTGCCTAGCTACATCTTCATAGGTGTCGTGCTCGGCGGATTCCCTACCCTCATAAGTAGGATCATATTCCTTGCTGATATCGTAATCCACGTCGGTAATCAATTGCGCCACGGCCTGAATTAGCTGTGCCTCTGTTACCTTGATTTCGTATACCATCAGAAGTCCAATACAGGTGGAGGCGGAAGAGGTTCAACCTTCTTATTCTTGTCCAGCTTAGCATCATCCCACACGATTTGCAACATCGAATTCATGAGCGCAATCGTATCCTGCAAATACTTATGGTAAGCCGTGTGCATTTCCACGTTAACAATCAGGCATCCGCAAAGAGCGCAAACCTCAGCTTCCTTCGCCAAGTTCATCACTCCTCTTCTGCGCTAGGTCAGAAAGGTCTTCATTCCAATCCGCCTTATTCTCATGGTAAAGCCTGACTAGCACACGCTTATTCGGTGCCGTCGCAATCTTATCGGCCAACGTCGGACCAGGAATCACCATTGCAGAATAGAGCTTTGGCGCGCGCTGTTCCTTCACGGTGATCGCGGCCTTCACCACTTCGAAACACTGAGCGAGATTAACCCACAGCAATTCAACCTGATTCGATCCCAAAGGCAAATGAATGATTAGGCCCCACTTGTTATTGACCACGAATTCATTGCGCTCGCCGTTATCGTAATAGACACTATTCGCGTATACGGCCATTTGCATTCCAAAGTCAAGTTCCTTACCCTTGACCTTACCAGTCTTCAAATCCGCAATAACATTTCCCGCAGGTTCGCCGTCGGGAGTAGGAAGATCGGTGGAAATAAGCTTATCGAATGTTCCGGCAATTCCCAATTCGTCGCATACCACGAACTGCTCACTGGCGACAATCGTTAGTCCGGCCTTTTCCAACGCATGAACATAAACCGCTAGATCATCGGCGTAATCTTCGTCAACATCGAATAGCGCACCCTGGTCAGACTTATCCGTGATAGAATGGAATCGGGTGCCCTTAGCCGCCGCATTTCGATCATAAGACTTGCCCGCTGTGTATGCCCTAATGGTACGCTCACGCAGATTCTTACGGTCCCAGAATGCCTGTCCCTTTTCCTCTACGTCTACAGCTTCCCACTCAGCACGGATAGCGGGATTCGTGGCGACTACCTTGCCAATACGATCCTGCTGCCAAATGCTCAATCCATACTTGTCTTCAACCAGCTTATGCACTTCACTTGCACGCAGATACGGCTCAGGCTTCTTCTTACCTGGTCTAGTAATCATCGGTCGATCCGACCCATTTTCTCGCGTTACCATGTCAACCTCCTATCTATAAGTATGCGCGTGAGGAGGTTATGTAACAGAATCCGCGAACAAATCTAGCTGCCCGGTACACTGCCACGTCGGATTACGCAGGTAGGCTAGGAATGGCTCGATTCCGGCTAGGCTGTCTCCCACTCGCCCAATAGCCTTATTGCATTCCTGACATAGAATGCCACGTAGGAAATCGTGGTCATGGTCATGATCTACAACGGGATTCGTGGCGGAACGGTGATCCTCGACGGACATAACAAAGTCGCGCAAACAGATAGGACACTTCCCATTCTGCCGCCTCATCTGTGTCTCGAATTCCTCTACCGTAATGCCGTATCGCGTCGCCAAGTTTTCGCGGCGGTAGTCCCTGGTACGTGCCACGTTTAAACGCTCCTCTCACGTCAGGGTGAGTTAGGGTGAAGTAAGGTGAGTTTTTGTAGTCATGTTGTATTAACCCTCTATAGCAAGGCAAGTATAGAGAGGTTATAGTAACGTAGTGTCAAATACTCACCCTACTTCACCCAAACTCACCGAAGGTCCTTGATCGCGTCACTCACTGTGCGCCCAAGGTCACTCAGCGTACTATCATTGGTAATAATTCGCGTAGGAATGATATCCCGCCACGCCTTTTCACTTTCATGGGAATCATTATCTTCAATTCTTGGATTGTCGATAAGCCACAAACTTCCTTCATATCCGGTAATCAAACGTGCCTCATTCGGAAATCTAACCGACGTATGCACAATGTTTCCATCGGTAGAAGCAATTGCCTGATTCTGCAAATTTACCCAGAAGTAAGGATCGCGCTCACGTATGCGGGTGCCCAATTCCTGTAGCAGCCTTCGTCCCTCGGGATACCTCTTAAATCCTTCACATCCCTCGGTGCTCCATATTTCCTCGACGGTTGCGTATCCTCCACCCGCGAATAGTGTAGGGTTAATGTCAAGAAGCAACTCCATAACCTGCAATCCAGGCTCTAGAATTGCGAACCCATGCTCATCTGCAAGGATTCGTGCAACGGTAGACTTCCCAGCTTGCTTCACGCCCATTAGGCCAATGATGAGTTTCTCCATACCTAATAATATGCGCCGCGCAAGATCATGTAACACACGAAATCCCCCCGGCGTTAACCAGGGGGCTCGTGTTTAAACGTCACATGGGGGAATTGGAATCCCATTCGAAATCAGGGTACGCTCTAGCTGTGCTACCCTTCGGCTTAGCTTCTGCCTCTCCCGACGTTCTGCCTTCAATTCTTCGCTCACGGAACGCAATTCATCGCGGGTGATCTTCTTTACCTCTTCTAGCAAATCAACATCATCCGCCGCTTCCTTTCGCTTGTCCTCACGAAACGCAAGAATGAATCCGCGCCCCTGGTATCCGATGAGAATGATGAGCACTAGGCCAATTAGCTTACCTAGTCCGTCGCCGGGAATCCAATTCCACAACTCAGGAGGCGCAGTAGCCATGATGTAATCGATCATTACGCCTCCCTGAATGTGCTAAGCTCCTTCTCCTTATGGTTCAGATAGGCGCGTGTTCCTGACGCCCACCCAAATAGTAGAAGAGAGAGGGTAATCAAAGCTAGACCAGCCTGATTACTCTGTGGGGTAACAAATGTCATTAGCGCCCATAGGTCCATGATTAGCGCAATTGTTTCGACCGCGACAATCTCAGTCCTAGGTGCCTTTGCCCTTCGCGCGATTACCCCCACAACTCCCGCAAAAATGAACGCACAATTCCAGATTACCGAAATGATACTGAATCCGATAATTGCTGCAACTGAGGCGGGCGGAGCTTCAAAGAATCCGTATACGCCGGTCACAATCGACAAGAGATACGCAATTCCCAGAATCAGACCGGGTAGTCCGCGAAATCCATACTTAATCACTAGTGCGTGACCGGTTGCTGGCATATTAGCTCCCTGATAGCTTTGTCACCAAATCGACAAGAGCCTTGATTGTGCTCTGCAACTCTCCTAGATCATTCACGGTTCCTAGAGAATCCTGTAGAGACTTCACTAGCGTACTTACTTCCACAACCTTTGCATTCAATCCTGCAACGTCGGCGCGCAATGCCGCAACATCAGCCTTGCTAGTCGCCGCAGAAGATTCCAACGTGTCAACCAAACCCTTTACTTCGGCCAGGTCACGGTTAGTATCCCACGCGGACTGCTGCAATCGAGAAAGAATTGTCGATGGTGTCACCGTTGGGTTCGTAGTAGACTGAACATTATCAGCACTCATATTCGGAATGATATCAGCATTCCATACTGTCTTTGCATCTGTGGTTGTTAGTGGCAATTCATCCTCCAAGAATGTAACAAGCCGCGCCCACGGAAATAGTCCAGGGTCGCCATGATCGTTTTCGGGAACGTGCTGATGACCGAGAATTCCCTTATAGTTAGTCCATTCACTTCCCGATAGTCGCTGTGATGCATTGAATCCATATGACGCAGGATAGCTTACCCACGTCGCGGAACAAGTCATCGGAATAGACCATTCGGCATTAAGCCACTTAATGAAGTCGGCCAATCCCTGCAATGCCCAATCAGGTGCCTCAGCCCAAAACATTCCGGGGCCACCCTTTTCACAGGTCCCGATCAATTCAATCTGCACAACATTATCATTGTTAGTCTGGACGCCACCAGACGCATTCTTTAGTGCTCGCGCCGACATTGTTAGCGGGAAGTGCTGGCGGAATTCCAACTTCTTTGTGCTAGCGTTAGGGTACGCTGTGAAGTGTGGAGCGCTCGCACCACCCGAATAACTAGGCCAACCGCTAGTTTCCGTTGTGTGCAAAACCAATAGGCGCAAACTGCTGAACGCCACGCCAGGATATGCCTTTGAGAAATCCTGTGCAGTGCGATTGGCCGCAGGATAATATGCAGCCTTCATTTCCCTCCTAGAATAGCGTAGTTCCTGCCTGCTCTGTTACTGCCGGTCCAATGTCCTCAACTGTTAGAACATTCGAACCCAGCAAACGCACAGCATTACCAAGAGCACCCGTAGTGACAATACATACGGCAATAGAATATGCTCCTGTCGCTGCTACCGTGAATGCTCCCACGGCAGTATTTCCCATAGAACGGGAAGAGTCATCACCGAACACAGCCACGCGGACTGTTGCAACCTGTGTAGAAGTAACACCAGCCGTAGCACCCAAAGCTAGGCGCAACCTGATATCGCCGGAAGACTGTGCATTATAAGTAGCACCCGCGCCACCGTCGGTATCCAATGTCAGAACCTGGAAGATTACTCGATAGTGTCGGCCCGTTTCCAGATTGATTCCGGTAAATCGCAAAGCCGCTAGCTCTGTGGTTCCCGCGTATGTGGCATTCTGGCCGCCCTTTCCGACGTAAATAACTCCGCGTGCCTGCTGATTGTTATTAGTTACCAGCACCCATTGTGTACCGTCATACTGCCATAGTCCGGCGTCATTCGTATATGCCATTTGTCCCTGAACGGGTGCAGAAATGGTAGAGTTACGCACGGTAGTTGTGGCGAATCGCGGAATGGCGAACTTCTCTAGATTGTTTAGAGCGGACTGCATATCGGCTGGTACATCTGGAATAGCTGTGTACGCCGGAATAGGTGTAGCGGTTAGTGGTGTAGCCATTTAAACTCCTTACGCCGCTGTAGTTCCTGTGATGGTCAATGTATTCCTTTCCGGCTTCTTTGCGGTTGACGCAGTAGCTACGCGCTTAACCCATACCGAAATTGCAAACCCGGGATTGAGTGTGGAAACTAGCAAACCCGTTCCTTGTGTCGTCGGTGTTGTGAATGTGGTTGGCGATGTTCCCAGCGTCCACACATTACCTGTCTTCACCACTGCCCCCGCTGTGTCGAGAGCAATTGAAAGAGTCGCGCCGCCCGTGTCGATTTGGCGGAAATAGATTCGCGCATTTGTTAGTGGCAACGTCGGATGCTGATTCACGATAGCCAAAACATAAGACGTGTTATTCAGGTCACGATTCTGGACGCCGGTAAGGTTAGGCATGAAATTCGCCAGCGCACCCGACTGCATCTTATAGTCAAGTAGGCCGCTATTCTTTACGCGCCACCACTCAATATCGGTAGACTTAATGGGCATTAGTCTTCCCTCCACCCAATGTCAAGGCGACCACTGTTTGCATACTGCGCAATAGAGCTAATCACCACGTAATGAGCCGTGCCATTGTAGAGAAGTCCAAGTCCCTTATAGTTTCCCGATGCGAGATTCTGACCCACCGAGATAGGAAGAGGATTAGCACCCTGGGACGGCCACGGGGTAGCAATCGTTCCCTGACGTGTTCCGGTGAAATAGATATCTCCGCTAGGCTTTGTCGCATTCTTATGCCCATAAATGTAAATGTCCTGGTCAGCATAATTCCCGGCCTGCTGACGTTCAAGGTAAATCTTTACGCTTGTGATCGTGCGGCCCTTTAGCTGGCTGAATGCATTCGAACCGTAGAACCATCCGCCGTGGTAATATCCTAGAGAGGTAGAAGTATAGTAAACTCCCTGCCTAACGTCGGAACGGGACCACCCATCAGCACGACGATATGAACCGGCGCTTTGAGGAAATACCGTTAATGTGCCGCTTGATCCCGCTGTGCCGCCACCTGTGATTGTCGTCGGTACCGCATCGATATTGTAGGAAACTACAAAATCGCTGGTAACACTTCCGCTAATCACATTGGCTGTGCGGACGGAACCGATTACAATTAGTGATCCTGGGCCGCGCCGCATTACCTGAACCACATCACCACTCGACGGTGTGTAAGTAGAAACGACGGGAACATTTAGCGCGGTAAATCCCATGTAATTCAGGTCCACCGTTCCGTCCAGATTCAATTCCTGAATCGTGGCAGTTCGCGCCAGCGTATCATCGCCAGTCATCCCCGCTAGAATGTCTACAATATTAGGCAAGACTTCCCTCCATATCAATAACATTCTCATCTAGTTCGCGGGTAACAATCTGTGCAGTCTCAGCCGCGCGAAGTGGAATAGGAATACTACGGATTGCATGAGTATACACGCTTCCGTCGGGCAAGACGATTTCGATAACGTCGCCAGCATCGAGCGCCGGATTCACAATAGAGGTAGGCTGAATGGCACGGTTGAATCCTGTGGACCTTACCAAGATAGCCTTTGCCGCCTTTTGTGCCTGTTCACTTGTGGTCAGCAACGAACTAGAAAAGAATCGCGTCTTCTTACCGAATGGGCCACCCCACATCAGAGGACCAGACATAACGAAAGCATATCCGGCGACAGGAGGAGTACCATCCTGAGGTTCACCCACAGCGGCCACGGCGTTATAAACCTCAGCGCGTGAAACTCCCGTGGTTACGTCCAGCATTACGCCATTAGGGCCAGCATCCACACTCCAAACCACTTGATCGGCAGTAGTGCGAACGGGGCGCAATACAGCACGGCCTAGACCATCGAAAACGAATTCGGCACCGATAGCCTTTGCCAAAGTTTCGATAGCTTCCATTCGGTCACGTTCCCAAACGGCAGGCTGTGTTAGTGTGTCATCATTTGTCTCATCATAGAATTCAATGTTTGGATAAACGTCGCGCACCATGTTTTCAATTTCGACACGGATTTCGATTCCACCCGGTGTATTCCAACCCGCCACGAATCGCGCGTCCACCAATCCGCCCGAACGATCAGAGCCGCTAATGCTAACGCCACTTGTCCAGCCCTGACGTGAAGCTTCATCGATTCGGAATACTCCAAGTGGGATAGACTCTTCATCACCCTCGGGATACTTGATTCCGCGACGGACCATGAATTCAGTACCGAATGGAGCGAGTAGGTCGATAATGGAGGAAGGATCAAGGTTAGGGTCAGCTACGTTTAAACTCGCTGTGCGCCTAACCTGTGATCCCTCATCGATTGTTACGGTGCCTTCCTCCACGGGCAAATTCTGATACAATAGAACGCCGCCGTAGAAAACATCAATGCGAGTAACCACTTCATGAGAATAGCGTAGAGCATTTAGAAATCGGTCACTCACATCGAACATTAGAAACTCCCTGGATTTGGTGGAGTCACGGGCACGCCCGAACCTCGCATTACGTCTAGATAGCTAGTCTTCACTGTCTTTAGGTTAGTATAGTTTGGGATTGTCCCATCCTTTAGGGAGGTATAGGTGGAAGTCGGAGAACCTTCCAAATCTCCCGCTGGCGATTCTACCTCGACAATATCGATTGTCCACCATACCGAATCCTCACTTTGCAGCTTGGTTAGCGGACCTTCATCCACGTCTCCTAAAGCCAAATAAAGCTCACTAAAGCGTGAGTTAGGAATCTGCAAATATGCCACGCCGGAAAGATCAAGGAACGCCGCCATTGAATCGGTAGCGTCCTCATTCCCCGTGAGCAATACCATACTCCCAGACTTACTAGAGAGTGTCCCATATGTCACGATTGGCGCGCGCCTACCCAAAACCTGATGAATTCCCTGTGGACGAGAACGCTTTAGACTCGGCATTGATCCAAGCTTGATAACCTGATTAACGCTAGGAAAGTTAGGATTCTTTAGCCAAGCCTGTGTTACGGTTAGCGTTGTCGTCGCCGTTGCAATTGTGCCGCCGTCGCTCACCTGCCACGTCACAGGAGTATTTAGGGGAGCTTCATAATCGTACAATTCGGTAGTCCCAGAGACAGGAACGGCAGGGTTACCGTTTCGCACAGGAATCAATACGTTACCCGTTGTGACGCGGGAAATAGTGACTTCTGTGGAAACGGCACCCGTAACCGTCAGCCTAACTCGCGCATAAGTAGGATCGGCCAAAGCCGCTAGTGCAACTGCCATTACCTGCGCCTCCTACTTAGCTGAGTAGCAATCGAATTGTTATTGCGTTCAATTCGTGTCTCGATCATTCCGTGGAATTCCTTGCCGTCAATGTAAACATTCACGATTGGAGCGAGCGGTGTACCATTTGGATAAACCTGTTCGCCGCCACGGAACTTCACAAGCTCAGGACCATTCTCGCCAGCCCACGCCCAACCATTCTTAGCATTGAGCGTTCCGTTAGCATATCCGCCAGGACGCATAAGCGCATTCAGTGATCCATAACGGTGAACGGCATAGTTCAATCCTGCATAAATATTCGCCAGCGGATCACGAATACCACGCCCACGGAGAGCACCGGCATACGCAGCAAATGTAGGTGGAATTACCTGCATCAAACCCTGAGAAGGCACACCGTTCTTGGCGTTAATGTCCCAAAGGTTAATGGCATTTGGATTTCCGCCAGATTCACGCATCATACGCGATAGCACAATGTTCAGGAATCCGGCAGGCTGACCCAACATACGCAAAGCCTGTAGGACAAGTGGTGCCCAACGTCGCACTCCACCGCCAACTAGAGGCTGTGAATTAGGACCAGAGCCAGCGCCGCTCATTGTGCCCTCAGCCCAATCGACAACCTTACTCATAAGCTTATCGAGTACGCCACCGAATAGCTTGCCGAGGAATCCGCCGCCACCACCCACAGTATTCTTGAAGCCATTTACGAGAGGCTGTAGAATGTCCTTCGCCAATGTGCCAACGGCCTTCTTTCCTAGACCAGCGACAACATCGACAACCTTTCCGCCGACGTTCTTTAGGCCATTCCATACCGACCCAAAGATTCCACCTAGCGAATAGTGATTGCCACCCTGAGCAATGAAATCCTTTACGCCGTTAACGCCACCCATACGCGCGGCCTGGTTAGCGGCATCGATGTATTCCTTGCCCATTGCCCTAGTCCATTCGGGCCTCATGATCGCTTCGCCGCCACCCACAGCAATTAGGGAATCGTCGCGGCCAGGATTGTAACCCGGCATGATTCCACCTGTGGCAAAAGCACGCTGATAACGATTACCAGGACCACGAACCGCGCCGCCGCTAGAGAATCCTGGGATATGAGGAATGGTTAGGCCGAATAGCTTTGTCAAACCATTGAGCTTGTCAATGATGTTATTGTTAATCCACGAACTGACGGCAGAGATTCCAGCCTTTGCCGAATTCACAATCATCGAGCCAAGAGACTTGAACGCATCGGCAATACGACCAGGGACCTTACCAAGCCAGCCGACCAGCGTATTGAATCCGCTCTTGATTTCCTTAGTGAACCATGATAGCGCACTCTTAGCCACGTTAACAATCAAGCGGCCCAAAGCACCTAGCGCATCGGCAAACATCTTAGGTCCAAGAGAGAACGTATTGCGGATGATGTTTAAACCACCCACGACGGCACCCTTGAATAGACCGAATGCGAAAGCCGCGCCCTTCATCATCAGACGTGGCAATCCGACGAATAGCCAAATCTGAATAGCACCTAGGAGAGCCTGGATTGCGCCGCCGAAAATCTTCTTAACGCCTTCCCATACCTTACGCCAATTGCCCGTGAAGATACCAGTGAATACGTCGAGAATACCAGAGATTACGCGGAACACACCTTCAATGACATTCACAGCACCCTTTAGGACGCCGACCAGCACAGAACCAATCTGAGTGATAAGGAACTTCACAATTGGAGTTACAGCCGGAATGAATGCCTGTAGGGAAGGCAATACCTGTTCACGGATGATCTTGCCGATGGACTGAATTGCTGGCCCGACCACACCCATAACATTGTGAGCCAGTTCAAGCAATGTGGGTAGAATTGCCTTAATGAAAGTAGAAATAGCAGAGCCAACGCCCTTGAATGCGTTACCCCACGCGCTAATCTGACCCTGCCCAGAGCGAAAGGTATTGACCAAGCCGCCAATGAATCCGCCAGCCTTACTAATTGCATTCGTCAGGACAGGTCCCACGAAGTTAGCAAGCTTTTCGAATCCTGGCAAGAATGTGGTAGTAACGAACTGCATTACCTTAGTCATTACCGGCAGCAAAGCCTGACCAAGCTTAGCCTTTGTGTCTTCAAACTGAGCCGCTGCAATTCGCTGCTGATTGGCTAGACCACCAGAAGTACGGGCAAAGTCACCAGCCGCCCTAGCTCCGTCCTTTGTTACAATTGCGTTAACGGCCATAGCCTTATCCGCCGCAGTCAATTCCTTAGCAGACTTCTTGTGGCTTAGACCAAGCGCAACCTGTTCTACTCGCGCCGCGTTAATGTTCGGAATGAGCAACTGTAGCGAATCGAATTCACCACGGTAAGCGGCCTGGATTCGCTGCAATACGTCGGAAGGATCAACGTTAGAGAAAGAGCCCAGGTCAGAAGCAAGCTGAATTGTACTCTTGGAAGTCTTTACAGCCTGGTCGCGCGTGAATCCAAGCTGTAGGAACATATCACCAAAAGAAGCCGCCGCATCTAGAGCCTGCTGCTTTGATAGGCCGAAAGATGTAGCGGCAGTAGAAGCCCACGTATTAATTTCCTTCGCGGACTTTCCAAAGATTACGTTAGCCTTGCTCTGTGTTTCATTCAAATCGGACGCGGCACGAACCGAATCCTTTAGGAAATCGACAACGCCAGCGGCAGCAAAGGCAGCACCAGCGACAAGGGCAGCCTTCTTCATTGCGCCGCCGATACCGCTAGTAATCGACTTTTCTACACCTGTCATATCGGGGCGAATGCGGATACGTGCGTCACCCAATAGGGTTGTCATTAATCGCCTCCAAATGCCGCCATTGCCTGCATGATTTCATCCTGACGTGAAACGCCACGGATTAGGGCTGTGTCATAAATGTCATTCATATGGCGGTCATTGTCCTCACTAGTTTCGCGGACAAGAAACTCCACGTAGGACAATACCTGATTAGCGGGAAAGTCCAAGAGCGAATGGCCCAGACTAACTACACCATCCTTGATTGCCCTACCTTCTAGGATAATGTAATTAGTCTGAGTCCATCCGATTAACTCTTGAACTACTCGGTAGGGCGGCCCATCGTCTTTTCGACAATCACCCCAATCAATCCCAAAACGTCTTCGTCAGCAAATTCGCCGCCAAAGACAATCTTGCGGAATCGTGGGTACTGCTCGCCCAATGATGCTTCAAAGAAATCAGCCAGAACTCCCAATGTGGCAGGATCATCGCTAGTTTCTGTGCGGGCAAATTCAGCCAGCATCAGCATAGAAGGCTTCTTAACGATAGTCCATTCTTCACCTGCGAATTCAAATGTAGGCTTAACGCCCTTTGCTTCCTTTACCGCAACTTCAACTGCTTCTGTCACAATGTCTCCTCGTTATGGCTGAACTAGCTGTCCGCCAGCCTTACTGTCAGTAGCAAACCAAACCTTGAATGGTCGAGTGCTTCCTGTGGCTGGAATTTCTAGAGAGAATGTCACGGGCACAGTAGCCTTATCCGCGCCACGACGACGACCGACAGTAACGCTACCAGTCTGGAATACCTGGCGGAAAATCCAGCGCTCTAGGTTATCGTCGGACTGCCACAAAAGAGCCACGCGAACTTCTGTACCGGGCACAGGTGGTTCATATGTCCACATTGCAGTTGCGCCCGTTCCGCTGTTCGTAACCGTTCCACCATTCAGCGCGAGTACGAGATTCTTCGCTGTGATTTCGGCCATTTCAAATGAAATAGTACCGGAACGGCCTGTAGTCTTGTGGCTAATTGGGTCGAATGCTTCGGCCACGTTAACATCTTCGGAAGTCAATTCGTAAGAGAATTCGCTTCCATTCTCGGTGTAACCAATCTGCTTCCATGCAACAGGCAATGTGTCGGAAATGATAGAGCCTGTTACTGCTGTTGTGGGATCGACTGTTCCCGCCGCTGCCCAATACAGAAGACCGGGACCTAGCGAGATTGTCTTGCTATCCATTGGCATAATTAAATTACCTTCCTCGCCGCAGCGGGCCTAAGGTGTGGACTAGGCGGAAATTCAGACGTTCCTACCTCATGCCACCACAATACGAATCCTGGGTTAGTCTTGTCATATCCCACGTCAACGAAAGGGCCTTCCCTATCGTGGTCGATATCCGTGGAAACAATGGCGTCAGTATCGCGCGAAATAGACCTTGCGTTTGCGCGCGCATTATCCCTGACGATTTGCCCAGCTTCTTCTAGTAAATCGTCGGACATATCCTCGACAAGATCACGCCAGTTGCGCTTTAAACGCAGGTCATACTCACGCGCCACTTGCTTCCTTTGCAGCCTTTGCAGACGGCGACGCTACCAATTCTGTCCAACCATTGTGCTCAACATTCTCCTTCGGCACCGGCTGGCCCTTTAGGTGAGCTAGAGCCAGGGAGCCAGGAAGGTACAAATCCTGTAGAGCGACTACGTATTCTTCCTTTTCAGCCATTAGAATCCTCCTGCGTGAATTTCTAGTGCGGCCTGCACCATTGTACGATATAGTTGTGTATCCGGATCACGGAGCGGCAATGGCCCATCAGTGTGAAGCCAAGCACCTGCGATATTCGCCGCACCAATATTCCCGCGAAATTCGGGCCAAACATTTGCTACAGCAGTTCCGAGAGAATCCGCCGCTGCCATTGTGCTTCCCCATGCGTCAATCTGGAAAACAGGCTTCCTTTCCCAACGATTAGCGGGGAGATAGAATCCTACCGTGACGCGAAGACATGGGAGAGTCTGTGACATTTCGTCGGATACGCGGCCACCATGAAGCGGGGCCAAATCAGTTTGATTCTTTAGCCATGTGATTGCGGCGGGCAGAACCTTAGGGATTACAAATTCAGGTCGCATCGATTGTCCCCACGTATCGCAAATCAGTTTCCACCCTATCTAGGAATGGAAAGCCTTGGATGGACAGATTATCAGGAGCATTGATTACCGAGAACCGCTTTCCCTGATATTCGATTTCATCCCCAGCGTCGATTTGCGAATTCGCGGGAAGTGCAATGCGCCATACGTCGGTAGTGAATGC
>Ga0157372_10001022_pt1 | contig 30584 bp, 20 predicted proteins | sample C55metaG_FD_115307 | JGI IMG/M metagenome (GOLD analysis project Ga0157372, IMG submission 115307) | Corn rhizosphere microbial communities from Kellogg Biological Station, Michigan, USA - C5-5 metaG | ecosystem: Host-associated > Plants > Roots > Rhizosphere > Soil | place: USA: Michigan...
AAAGAGCTGGATAACTATGTTGCCAAAGGATCGGAAGTGCTGGTGGTTGCCGAGAACATGGAGACCTCCGGCAAGCTGAACGAGCTTAAGCCTTCGCTTGTGAACATCGAGGTGAATTTCAAAAAGGCGAACACTACTGAAAAAGCCGTGTTGAACTCGCTGCACATTGAAAGCTATAATCACATCATCATCCTTTGCTATGCCGACATGGACATACAGGAAGCCGATGCAAAAACCCTGATCACCCTTCTCCACCTGCGCAATATTTCTGAAACATCCAAGAAGGACATCAGCATTGTAAGCGAGATGCTGGATGTGCGGAACCGTGAACTGGCGGAAGTTACCAAGGCCGACGATTTTATTGTGAGCGACAAGCTGATCAGCCTGATGCTTTCACAGCTCTCCGAGAACAGGCATCTCGAAAAAGTGTTCTCTACGTTGTTTGCAGCGGAAGGATCTGAAATATACCTGCGCCCGGCATCGGATTATATCCGCACAGGCAGCAACACCAATTTTTATACGGTGATGGAATCGGCTGCAGCCAAAGGGGAAACAGCGATCGGCTACAGGGTGAATGCACATGCAAAAGATCCTTCAAAGGCATACGGCGTGGTGGTGAATCCGGTTAAATCGGAAAAGATCAACTGGACAGAATTCGATAAGGTGATCGTGCTGGCGGAGGATTAAACCGTCGATGCCGGCTGCTCTCAGTAATCGTTGTAAAGGTTGCTGAGGTCTGTACGGAGGCCAAGGAAGATATACGGCGTCTGTTTTGTTGAATAGTCTGTTTGCAGCATCCTGTCGGCCACACCCAATTCTATTTTAAGGTTCATCCTCGTATCCAGCATGTAGGCTGCTCTCAGCGAGGCCGTGATCAGCTTCGTCTGGAAACCCTGCCCTGTATAATTTCCATAATCGGAAGGACGCTTTGAATATGAAATGAAGATATTCTTCCCGAAATCCGTTCCGCCGCTATCGGCACCGTAAAAGGCATACACAAATTTTGCTTCAAAGAAAAAACGCTTGTAGCGGTAATTGAGGAAGCTTGCCGATTCCATAAAATTGGCTCCCAGCGGGTGTGCCAGCGGCTCATTCATTTGTCCGTAATTCTGCTGCACGCTTCCATGCGCATACGTATACGGGCGCACATAATTGAACTCCGTCTGGAAATTCAGTCGCTTCACGGTAAACAGGTCGAAGCTCTTGAAGCCAAGCTGGAAAGCCTGTTTGTTTCCCCACCAGCCGGTATCCGCCAGCACCTCCTTCAGCAGGAACTCATCCAGCAGGAGCTGCCCGTAGAGCTGCTGATTCTTCAGGACCTTCACCTTGAATGAAAAGCCGATGAATGCATTGTCGCTGGAACCGAGCGAGTATTCTGTGGGACGGAAGAACATCACCGGGTTAAGATAATTCACATCGTAGCCACGGTGCCGCGTGCTGTCGGAGCCCTGCCATACGATGGATTCGAACAGCCCGAGGTTAATGCGCTTCGTAGCATTCCATCCGAGGTAATGGAAGGTTGCGTATTTGGTGTGCCGGTCCTTTTTCATTCCCGACGGATTTGTAACATCGTTCATGATCGTGTACAGGTTCACATAGGTAAGATGCCATACGTTGGTGGTGATCTTCAGGAAAGGATAAGGCGCGGAAACATCCGACAGGAACAATGAGCGGTAGCCGTCGCCCCAGAAATGCTTGTCCTGCCCCGCCTGGATATTAAAGATCTTGTTCGGCGAATACGACAGGTAACCCGAATAATACTGGTACGAATAGCGCGTAAGAAACGTATCGGTGTTATCCCGGTAAGCCATACCGATGCCGGGAACCACATGTGTCGCCTTAACGATAGAGTCCTGCCAGTAATTGAACACCTGCTTGCCCGCAAGCATTTTAAAGCTGAACGCGAATTTTTTTCCGAAGTAGCCGAGCAGATGTCCCCCGATAGCCAGGTCGTTGGTGAATCGTGCCGGCGAAGAAAGGTCGTAGCCTGCCTGCGCGGATAAGAGCGGGTACACCTCCACCTGTGATTTCGCCTTTTTATCGCGCTCTTCCGCTTTTGTGCCCGCCAGCAAACGCGGGAATGAAGCAGTTGAATCGCTGATCTGCTTTACATCCTCGAAACGGTAAGGCTTCACAAAAGGCTGGAAATTCACATCCTTGCCATTGTAATACTTGTCGAAGCCCCAGAGGAAATCGCGGTTAAGCGTATAATTAAGCTGCTGCGCAAAAGATGCTGCACTGCCAAGCAGCAGCACTATCAGCAGCGGCAAACTATATTTCCTGTATGTGTGCTGTTTACTCATTTTCAGCCGGTGCGCGGTTTTTCTTTTTCTTGATGAAGAATGGGATCTGTGCAATGAACAAGGCCGTAGCGGCAACGATCAGCAACGCATAGTTCGCATTCATCAGGGTTGCTGTAAGGCCGAGCGTTAAAGCGATCATTGAAATGTTGAACGTATAGATGACCAATACGGCTTGCTTGTGGCTGCAGCCGATATCGATCAGGCGGTGATGCAGGTGGTTCCGGTCGGCAGAGAAAGGCGACACGCCTTGGACAGCCCTGTAAATAAAGATCCGCAGGGTATCGATGAGGGGGTATACCAATACGGCCATTGCGAAGATCGGCTTGGAAACGTTCAACACAAAGCCGTTATGGATCGCGCTTACATCATAGCTGATGAGCTTAATGGCAAGTATGGAGATGATGAGCCCGATGGTTAATGAGCCCGAGTCGCCCATAAATATTTTAGCCGGTGAAAAGTTAAAGAACAGGAAGCCGAGCAAGGATCCGGAAAGCGCAATGGCAAGCGCAGCCATGGCATAATCGCCGGCAAACGCAAACCAGCCGCCGAATGCAGTGGCTGCAATAAATCCAACGCCTCCGGCAAGGCCGTCGATCCCGTCGATCAGGTTAAAGGCATTCACCACCACGATGTAGGTGAACAGGGAAAGAAATACGCTGGCCCAGTACGGCAGCACATCTATCCCGAAGATCCCGTGCATGCTCACGATGCGGATGTCGGCCATCAGCACCAGCACCATTCCCACCAGCACATGCGCCACCAGCTTTTTAACGGGTGCGGTTCCGATGATATCATCCTTTACGCCTACAAAGAACATCACCAGCAGGGTGGATAAGATAAAGCGGTAATCGTTCACTGCGTTGTACAACGGCACGCCTTCGTGGATCTTATGGCTCGGGAACCAGAGCGAATAGGAGAATACGGTGCCTGCAAAGATCATGATACCGCCGATGGTCGGGATCATGCGCGTATGCAGCTTGCGGGTATCCCCCGGCGCATCGAACAGGCGTTTTAAAATCGCCACTTTGATGAGCGAGGGAGTTGACAGCAGCACCACAAAAAACGATGTAATAAATACAAGTATTAAAAATTCCATGGTTTTATTTTATCAAAAATCATAGTAAAAGTTTGCAAGCGATGTCCGGATGCCGAAATAAACGAACTGCGTGTTATTGGCCTTGCCAAGGGCTTGCTCCCTGCGGTTCGACACGCCGATCACAATATTAAAATTCGTAGCGGGATTTACAAGATAGCCAATATGAACATCCTGGTACATCACCGTAGTTTTGATGCCCTGCGTTGTTTTAATGCCCTCCAGCGGCTGATCCACAGGAAATACGGAAGACGAGCGGAACACGTTGCCGCCGTAATTATAGCCTGCCGAATCAGTTCCTTTTACCGCGTAATTCCCTTTCAGCTCAATAAAAAAATCCTTTACCCGGTAATTGATAAAGCCTACGATCTCGTTAAAATTAGCGCCCAGCGGATGCGCCAGCGCCTGGTTGTAATGCGTGTAGCTCTGGAAGGTGTTGTCGGCGGCGTATGCATACGGGCGTACGCTGTTGTATTCCAGCTGCAGGTGAAGGTTCTTGACGGTAAACAGATCGAAGTATTTCAGCCCGAGCTGGTAGCCGTATTTATTGCCCACTTCGCCGCTCTTCGCGGAAGATACATCGTCGAGCATGTATTGCCCGTAAAGCGAAATGGAGTTGGTGACTTTCAGCTTCAGCGTTGCGCCCAGCAGAATATTATTTTTATTGTGCAAGCCGTACACTGCAGTGTTCACACCTATCACAGGGTCGAAGGTGTTAAAATTAACATGCTCCTTATTGGTCGAATCCGCAGCTTCAAAGATCATCCCCTGGAAAAGCCCTATTTGCAAACGCTTCCACAGGTTAACACTCAGCAATTGGAAGCTTCCCGTTTTTTTCTGGAACAGGCGCTCCACATGCGGAGGAGTTTTTACGCCGCCATCGGTAAGGTTCATAAAAGAAGTGTACAGGTTGGTGTACTGAATGTTCTTCCAGGTGGTGGTGATCCTCGCATAGGGGTAATTGAAAGCGTTATCAGACAGCAGCAACGACCTGTAGCCGTCGCCTACGAAGTGCTTGCCATGCCCCAGCTGGATATTAAACATCTTATTGGGTGAATAGGAAATATAGCCGGAAGCCATCGCATAATCGTAACCGTTCTTTTTAAAAGCCTTGGAGCGGCCTTGTCCCGGAACTACGTCATAATTGTAATTTACGCTTTGCGGAAATAACTTATCCGTGCCGGCGATGTAATTGTCGATGTATGTTGCGTAGGTAGCCTGGTTCTCGTAGAAGGAAGATTCGAAGGAGAATTTTTTGCCGATATCGCCTCTTACAATAAAGCCGCGGGTATTCTTGTACAGCTTTTCATGCGTGGTATCGGCCATGTCCATACCGAACTCGAAGTTGAAAAGCGGATCGATGGTAAGATAGAACTTGTCGGCGGTGTCGTTAACGATGATCAGATTTTCCTTTTTGATCTTGCGCACAAACCAGTTGCGGGATTTATCTTTTTCAATATGCGCGGAAGGAACGATGTACGGCTTAAAAGAGGAAAGGAAGGGCTGAAATTCCAGTCCGCTGACAGTCGCCGGAGGCTCGGTTGAGCCGGTATCAAAAACAACCAGCTCTGATGTCCCGGCTGCTTTCTCCATATACAGTCCCCACTCCCTGTTCAATGGAAAATTACGCTGCGCAAGGAGCAGTGCGGGCAGAAAAAGGAATATGCAAATTAGTTTTTTCAACGCAAGGGCGCAGAGGCGCTAAGAATTAGTTATTTAATTAAATGCGGGAACGCATCTGATTCGCATCCCTGCGGTTATAATCGTTCTTTTACTTCCTCGTATACGTTCCTGATCCCCTCTTCCAATTCTATTGTATGCTTCCATCCGAATGAATGCAGCTTGCCTACATCCATTAATTTCCGGGGTGTTCCGTCGGGCTTACCCGTATCGAATTTTAATTCCCCTTCAAAGCCTACTATCTTTTTTACGAGCAGCGCAAGGTCCTTGATGCTGATGTCGTGCCCCACACCGATATTCACCAGTCCGGGCTCATTGTAATTCTGCATCAGGTAATAACATGCATCGGCAAGGTCATCGGCATGAAGGAATTCACGGAGCGGTGAGCCTGTACCCCAGATCTCCACGCTTGCTGCATTTTCCTTTTTTGCAGTATGAAATTTCCGGATCAGCGCCGGCAGCACATGGGAATTGTGGAGATCGTAATTATCGTTCGGACCGTACAGGTTGGTAGGCATTACGGAAATAAAATTACATCCGTACTGGCTGCGGTAAGCATCGCACATTTTTATTCCCGCGATCTTGGCAATGGCATACGGCTCATTGGTTGGTTCCAGCAGTCCGGTAAGCAGGTAATCCTCCTTCAGCGGCTGCGGCGCCATTTTCGGGTAGATGCAGGAAGAGCCGAGGAACAATAATTTTTTTACGCCGTTGAGGTATGAATGATGGATCACGTTGCTCTGGATCATCATGTTCTCGTAGATAAAATCGGCGCGGTATGTATTGTTGGCAACAATGCCGCCCACTTTAGCGGCGGCAAGGAAAACATAAGCGGGCTTTTCCTTTGCAAAAAAATCAGCAACTGCCTGCTGATTCCTGAGATCGAGTTCCGAAGAAGTGCGGAATATAAAATTACTGAAGCCTTCCGCCTGCAGCTTTCTGTGAATGGCGGAACCCACCATTCCACGATGCCCGGCAATGTATATTTTATCTTCCCTGTTCATATTATTCGTGAAAGTTCATTACGTCGTGTCCGCCATCCAGCAGGTATTTATCTTTCTGGAACAGCCTGAGATCATGGTCCATCATTTCCTTCACCAGCTGCTCAAGCGTGTGCTTTGGCTCCCAGCCCATGTTCTTCTTTGCCTTCGATGCATCGCCGATCAGGAGATCTACCTCGGTTGGCCTGAAATAAGCGGGATCCACTTCAACGAGCACTTTTCCACTTGCGCTGTCGATCCCTTTTTCATCAACGCCGCTGCCTTCCCATTTCAGTGTAATTCCCACTTCTGCGAAAGCAAGGTCCACAAACCTGCGGACGGTGATCTTTTTACCGGTAGCCAGCACATAATCATCTGCTTCTTTTTGCTGGAGCATCATCCACATGCCTTCCACATAATCTTTTGCATGCCCCCAGTCGCGCTCGGCATCAAGGTTTCCAAGGAAGAGCTTGTCCTGCAGCTTTAAATGGATCTTCGCTGCAGCACGGGTGATCTTGCGGGTTACAAACGTTTCACCCCGCAAAGGGCTTTCGTGGTTGAACAGGATGCCGTTGCAGGCATACATGTTATATGCTTCGCGGTAGTTCTTCGTGATCCAGAAGCCGTACACCTTTGCAACGCCGTAAGGCGAACGCGGGTAGAACGGCGTGGTTTCCTTCTGCGGCACTTCCTGCACAAACCCGTACATTTCGGAGGTGGAGGCCTGGTAAAAGCGTGTTTTGCTTTCCAGCTTGAGGATGCGGATCGCCTCGAGGATGCGGAGTGTTCCGATCCCGTCGGCATTGGCGGTATATTCGGGGGTTTCAAAAGAAACCTTTACATGCGATTGTGCAGCAAGGTTATAGATCTCATCAGGCTGTGTTTCCTGGATGATGCGGATAAGATTGGTGGAATCTGTAAGGTCGCCGTAATGCAGGAAAAACTTCACCTGCTTTTCGTGCTGGTCCTTGTACAAATGATCGATGCGGTCGGTGTTGAACAGGGAGCTTCTGCGCTTTACACCGTGAACGATGTAACCCTTGCCCAGCAGGAGCTCGGCGAGGTATGCCCCATCCTGCCCGGTGATCCCGGTAATTAATGCTACTTTACTCATTTCTGACAGATTTTATAGTATGCAATTATACGAAATAAAAGCGTGTAAACAGCAAAAAACCCCGCTCCTTAAATGGAAGCGGGGTTTTTTCAGTAAGCTTAAAATTATTACTTCGTGATGGTAATTTGCTTTGTCACCTGTCCGCTGCCGGTCGCTACTTTTACAAAGTAAACGCCTGCCTCGAATCCGCTCATATCAAGTGATGCAACTTGTGCATTGAATTCTTTTGCAAGAACTTCAGCGCCGATCACATTATAAACAGTGATCGTTGATTTTGTATTTCTTCCGAGATCAACATTCACCATACCGTTTGAAGGGTTAGGATAAACATTTACCAAAGCAGCCGCATCATGTCCTGCAACTCCCATACAAACACTTACAGTAAGGGTTTGTGTGTCTGTTGAAGGGCAAGTACCTGCAGTCGTGTAAGTGATCGTGAATGTACCTGAACCTGATACAGCCGGATCAAAAGTACCGGCTGAAGGGTTGGTGATACCTGTGCCCGACCATGTTCCGCCGCTCATTGCAGCAGTAAGGTTGAACGCTACATCATTATCGCAGATCATTCCCGGGTCGGTGATGGTAGCATTATCCATTGGGTTTACAGTTACTGTAACCGGCTCAATGTCCGTACAGCTGCCGTTTGCAGACTGGATGTAATAAGTTCCGCTGGATGTTACAGCAGCAGGTGAAGGCAAAGGAGTTGTTGCCGCAGCATCTGCCCAGTATGAAAGTGTTCCGCCACCTGTGCTTCCTGCAGTTACCGAAGCAGCTGTAAGATCAACAGTTGAAGGAGAACAAACAGCCGCAGGGCTTGTAATGCTCAGTACCGGAACAGCATTCACTGTCAGATAAGTTGATTTGGTATCGATACATGTATTGAACAATCCGCCGATAGTGATAAGCGTAACAGTATCAACTCCGGCTGAAGGGTAAGTATACGATGCATTGGTCGACCACTGTAATGGCGAGCCATCGCCCATATCCCATGCATAGATGGAATCCGGAACAGAGTTGAAATAGGCATTGTAAGCCCCGTAATTATACATCCTGTTTGTAAGGATAGATGACGGAGTCGTGGTGTTTGTAAATGTCAGCGGTGTTCCTTCGCACATTGTTGTGCTTGAAGGGCTCATTGTGTAATCCGTAGCAATGGTATAGCTTACTACCGGTGCAATGATCGCCTCGTATGCTCCCGGAGGAGTGAAAGCCGCTGAAGTTGCGAACCATCCTCCGAACGCAGGTGCATTCAGGTAAGAAAAACCTTCATCGTAAGTACCTACTTCCGCATTGTTCACGACAATAGAAACAGTATCGGTAGTGCTGGTGTTCTTGATCGCAACTGCGTAGTTACCGGTCAGCGTTTGCGGCGTGGTGAACATTGCCGTGTTAAAGCCAAGAGCTGTGTTTAACGTTATTGCTTTACTGGTGATCATGGTTGTAGGCTGGTTCAGAGCATTTACGTTGTAAAGAACAACGGTTGCTGTAACAGTCTGGGCAGGGTTCACCGCATCGGTAACGCCACCCCAGAAAGAGATGCCTTTAACTGTAAGCGATCCCGAGTTCAGGAATGTTTGGGAATACTCGGTGATCAGGCCGTTGTAAAGGTCAACTGTAGCGTAGCTGCCGGTACCTTCTGTTTCTTCCTTTAAGTACGTGTAGAAAGTCGTGTCATTCCCGCATGCTACGGTCCTTCCTGCGTTTGAATGTGCAGTACGAATGTTTGGTTTAGCTGTCGGCTTATGGTTAGAAGCCGGTACAAAGCTTTGTGCGGATGCCCATGCGCCCATTAGTGCAAGCGCACCTGTGAGTAATTGTTTTTTCATGTTACTTTTAATTATTTGGGTTTAACTTATTTTTTTTAAGCATCCCGAAGATACTAAAAATAAAGGAGCAAAGCGAATAATTATTTAACGATGAACCAGTTGTTTAAAAGATTTTCCTTGTTATACAGCAGGCTTTTGTTGGTGGTATAATCAATTACCGTTTTCCCGGCAATTTCGCAGATCGCCTGCCCGGCGGCAGTGTCCCATTCCATAGTGGGTGCAAAGCGGGGATATACATCAGCCGCTCCTTCGGCCACGAGGCAGAGCTTGATAGAGCTTCCGGAAGAAATAAAATCGATCTCCTTATGCACTGTTTTCAGGCCATCGATAAACATTTCCGTTTCTTCGGAGAGATGTGAGCGGCTGGCCACAACTGTGTACTGTTTCTGAGGGCGGGCGATCGGAAGCCGCGCCGACTGTGCAATGATCCCTTCAAGGCTTTCCTCTATGATCCCTGTAATCTCAAGCTTAAAGCTCCCGATTCCTTCCGCAGCAAAGTATAACACTTTTGTTACCGGCACGTAGATCACACCGAGCACTGCTTTTTGCTGATGGATCAGGGCGATGTTCACCGTGAACTCACCATTGCGCTTAATAAATTCCTTGGTGCCATCCAGCGGATCCACCATCCAGAAGTAGTCCCATTTGCCTCTCACCGAATGGTCGATGCTCTTCCCTTCCTCGCTCAGCACAGGCAGATCAGCCTCTTTCAACAGCTCACAGATCGTGTTGTGCGCATTTTTATCGGCCATGGTCAAAGGCGAGCGGTCGTCTTTGTGCTCCACTGCAAAATCCGACTCGTACACTTTTAAAATTTCCTCGCCGGCTTTCAACGAAGCTTTGATCGCAAGCAGCAACAACGCCTTTATGTTTTGGTTCACATCTTCCATTTTACATCGCGGATTTTAACATTAATATCCTGCTTTTGCAGCGCCTATATTTTCCACCGGGTGCCAGGTGGTTTTGATCTCCTGCACATCCATTATAAAATAAGGGCTTTGCGCCTTTTCCGAATTAACATCGGTTTTATTGTAGATGAAAACGCGCTTCACATTCAGCGCGGCATTCTCCTGTATCGCCCTGATCTCCGCCTTATCATTCCTGTAATACAACACGGCGTTCACATCCATGTGGTTCGAAAAATGTGCATGCAGCTCCGCCGAACTTCCTGTGAGGATATTCACCACTCCTCCCGGAAGGTCCGATGTATTCAGCACTTCCGCGAATGTAACCGCGCAGAGCGGCTTGCTTTCAGACGCGAGCACCACGCAGGTGTTCCCGCCCGCTATCACGGGTGCAATGGCAGTAACAAGCCCCAGCAGCGAGGTATTTTCGTCTGCAATGATCGCGACAACGCCCGTTGGCTCGGGCACCGAAAAATTAAAATGCGATGAAGCCACCGGGTTTACAGCGCTGTACACCTGCTGGAATTTATCACACCAGCCGGAATAATACACCATCCGGTCGATCGAGCGCTCCACTTCCTGCCGTGCCGCCGCCGGCGACGAGCCCTGCGCTGTCAGCTCCGCAACAAACTGCTCTTTTCTTCCCTCCAGCATTTCCGCAATGCGGTAAAGGATCTGCCCGCGGTTGAATGCAGCTCGTGCAGCCCATCCGCCCTGCGCACCACGCGCAGCAACTTCGGCATTCCTGAAATCCTTGCGGGAGCACAAACAAACGTTCGCGATCACATTTCCTTTCTTATCCTTCAGGGGATAATACCTTCCGGATTCTGTCCTCGGGAATTGTCCGCCGATGAAGATCTTGTAGGTTTTTTGTATTTCTATTCTTGAAGTTATTTTAGCCACAGATTCACAGATAATTTATTCGATTATTCTTTTTAATTAATTACCAATATAAGTTGCCACAGATTCACAGATTATTTATTCAACTATTCCTTTAATTAATTACCAATATACGTTGCCACAGATTCACAGATTATTTATTGGATTATTCTCAATTTGCAGCGTTAAACTACAAAACGTTTAAACTTTAATGAAGCTTCACCAAAATTAATAAGCAGCCCTACATTACTTTCAGACAATGTGATGTAATTAATGATTTGTCCGTACTGCTCTGCAGAAATTCCATTCTGGGCCTTGATCTCAACTACAATGCCGTCGATCACAAAATCGGCAACAAAAAAGTGTGGGAGAATAACTCCCTTGTATCTTATTTCATATTTCTTCTCCCGCTCGAATTTTATTTTTCTCAGATTCAGCTCATGTTCAAGCGCATCCTTGTATACAATTTCAAGCAAGCCCTTCCCAAGAATCCTGTGCACCTCCATGCAAATCCCTATAATTTCAAAGGTTTTCTCTTTTAATGGAAAGTTATCACTTGTTCCATATACAACTTCAGGTTCTTCCCAGCCGATCATTTAATAGCTCTTTATAATCTGGTAAATTATTTTTTCAAAAATATTAATCTGTGAATCTGTGGCTAAAGATCCAGGTATGCCGCCAGTCCGTGCAATCCGCCTTCCCTTCCGAAACCGCTTTCCTTATAGCCGCCAAAAGGCGAGGTGGGGTCGAACTTGTTATAGGTATTTGCCCAGATCACCCCGGCTTTCAGCTTGGATGTCAGGTTGAAGATCTTTGATCCTTTATCGGTCCACACACCCGCCGATAAGCCATACGGAATGTTATTCGCCTTCTCGATCACTTCTTCTATTGTGCGGAATGTTTGAACCGCCAGCACAGGACCGAAGATCTCTTCCTGCACAATGCGGTGCGATTGCGATGCATTCAGAAAAATGGTCGGCTTACAGAAATATCCTTTTTTCGGAACGGTGCAGGAGCTCTGGTATAATTCGGCGCCTTCATTTTTACCGATCTTAATGTACTCGTTGATCTTTGTCAGCTGCTCTTTGGAATTGATCGCGCCCACATCGGTATTCTTGTCCATCGGATCACCCACACGCAATGTTTCCATCCTGTCTTTCAGCTTGCGGATCACGAGATCCGCAACATTCTCCTGCACAAACAGGCGTGAGCCTGCGCAGCACACATGCCCCTGGTTAAAAAAGATGCCGTTGATGATGCCTTCCACCGCCTGGTCGAGCGGCGCATCTTCAAAAATAATATTGGCAGCTTTCCCGCCAAGCTCCAGCGTCAGCTTCTTTCCTGTTCCCGCTATCGAGCGCTGGATAAGCTTCCCCACATCGGTAGAGCCGGTGAATGCAATTTTATTAATATCGGGATGGTTCACAATTGCGGAGCCTGTTTTACCTGCGCCGGTAACAATGTTCACCACTCCTGCCGGCAGCCCGCTGTCGCGGATCAGCTCCGCCAGTTTCAACGCGGTGAGCGATGTGGTTTCAGCAGGCTTTAAAACAACAGTGTTCCCTGCAGCCAGCGCCGGCGCTATTTTCCAGGCGGCCATCAGCAGCGGAAAGTTCCAGGGGATGATCTGTCCGGCTACACCGAGCGGCTTCGGATTACGGTTCGGAAATGCATATTCCAGCTTATCCGCCCAGCCTGCATAATAGAAAAAATGATTGGCAGCGAGTGGCACATCAATATCCCTGCTTTCGCGGATCGGCTTACCGCCATCCATCGTTTCGATCACAGCGAACTCGCGTGCGCGCTCCTGCATAAGCCGTGCAATGCGATAAATATATTTTCCTCTTTCGGCGCCGCTGAGCCTGCTCCATTTGCCGAATGCAGCCCTTGCCGCTTTAACCGCCTTATCCACGTCTTTCTCATCCGCTTCCGCTATATCCGCGATCTTTTCTTCCGTTGCGGGATTATACGTTGCAAAATATTTCCTGCTGTTAGGCTTTACAAACTCTCCATTGATAAAGAGCTCGTATTGTTTCTTAATGGAAATATGCTTTGTATCCTCGGGGGCAGGCGCAAGCTCCCATGCAGCATTGAAGTTGAGTTTTGGTTCTTTTGTGTTCATAGTTTCCTGTTTTGCCACAGATTCACAGATTAATTTTTTTCATCTATTTTATTTCACTGATCCATCTGCATACTTCTCAGCATTTCACATCAATAATTTTCTAAAATAAAATCCGTGAATCTGTGGCTGCTATTAAACTCTAATCCTTTGAAAAATAATCGGGGCTTTGGTACACCCCATGCGTTTCCTTCGCGATCTGCATCAGCACATCATTGGCGAGGCTGCTCGCACCGAAGCGGAACCACTCATTGCTGAGCCAGGCCGCACCAAGCGTTTCATGCACCATGATGAGATATTGCAGCGCAAGCTTGGAAGTTGAGATCCCGCCGGCAGGCTTCATGCCTACCATTCTGCCGGTGGCGTAATAATAATCGCGGATGGCTTCCAGCATCACCAGCGTAACCGGCATGGTGGCAGCCGGAGAGATCTTCCCGGTAGAGGTTTTGATGAAATCGGCGCCGGCATACATGGCAATATCGCTTGCCTTGCGCACATTGTCGAGCGTGGAGAGCTCGCCCGTTTCGAAGATCACCTTCAGGCGTGCCTTTCCGCAAGCCTCCTTTATAGCGGCAATTTCCTCAAAAACAAAATTGTAATTTCCTTTTAGGAATTCCCCGCGTGAGATCACCATATCTATTTCATCGGCACCATGCTCCACCGCAAATTTCGTATCCAGGATCTTGATCTCGGGAGTTGATTGTCCGCTCGGAAACGCTGTAGACACGGAAGCGACCTTAATATCCGTTCCTTTCAATGCATCCTTTGCGGTTTTCACCATCGAGGGATATACGCATACTGCGGCCACGGATGGCAGTCCCGGGATCACATCATGCAAATGCGCGGCTTTATAGCACATCTGCTTCACTTTCCCTTCGGTATCCTTTCCTTCCAGCGTAGTGAGATCGATCATGCTCAGCACCATTTTCAGGCCCTGCATTTTTGATGATTTCTTGATGCTTCTTGTCGTGAATCTTGCAACACGTTCTTCTATGCCAACCTGGTCGACAGGACTGGTTTTTCTGAAATCGGGAATGATCGTTTTTAGGGCCATCGGGTTTAAATAAACGGATAGCAAAGGTATTCAAAAATTTTCTTTTAACATTTTAAAAAAAGGTGATACCTTTGCGTTCCGGATCATGAAAACAAACGCTTTCCATACAGTTCAGGGCATTTGCACAATGTGTCGCTGTTAAACGCGGAAAGGCTTTTATAAGAAAATTTCGACAGGTCTTTCCTACTGGAAGGGCCTTTTTTATTGGCTTTCGGAACTGTGCTTTAAATCGGCGGGGCCGGAACACAAATAAAACAAATGGTTTTCGTATATTTAGATGATCAAAATATAGCTGTCGCAGATTAGAATGAACAATATTTTTCCCACAGACAAGATCCTGCAAAGGGCCGATAAAGAAAGGCTGCTCGGACAGAAAAGCGTGGCCATCTGGTTTACCGGCCTCAGCGGTTCCGGCAAAACTACGATTGCGCTGGCGCTGGAAAAAGAATTGCACAGCATGGGACTGCTCACGCAGATCCTCGACGGCGACAACGTGCGTACGGGGATCAACAGCAACCTCGGCTTCAGCGATGCCGACCGTATGGAGAACATCCGCCGGATCGCCGAAGTGACAAAGCTGTTCGTGCAGGCCGGCATCATCACGATCTGCTGCTTTGTAAGCCCTACCGCGGAGATCCGCGAGGCTGCAAAAAAGATCATTGGCGCCGGTGATTTTATAGAAGTGTTTGTGAACACGCCTTTAGAGATCTGCGAAAAGCGCGATGTAAAAGGATTGTATGCGAAGGCGAGAAAAGGTGAGATCAAAGATTTTACGGGCATCAACGCGCCTTTTGAAGCGCCTGTTGCTCCCGATATTGAAGTGAACAGTGAAATGACCGTAAAGGAATGCGTCATGAAAATATTGGCACGCATAAAACAGGAATAAAAAATCATCCCCTCATCTTTAAATTATGATCGCATGAAAAAAATCTTACTCCTTACAATTCTTGGTGTGCTAAAGGCCGCAGGCGCGCTGTGGGCACAAAACATTTTCTCCAAAGTGTATTACGACGGAACACAAACCAGCGGCTATTCCGTAACTGAAGCGTACGATAACGGCTTTATAATAGCGGGCAGCAATTCGTATGCGGGGTTAATAATGAAGATCGATTCAACGGGGAACCAACTGTGGAACCGTCAGTTCGGAAATGCCTCAGACAATGCATTTAACAGCATTATTACCACCAATGATTCCTCTTATGTAGCTGCCGGAAGGTTGTATAACTCAACAGCCGCAGCCTTAAATATGGGATTGGTAAAAATAAATGCCGCGGGCGATACGCTATGGTCAAGGATACTGCCAAATACCGCAGAAGCTTATTCCGTGAGCCAGACCTTTGATAACGGCTTTATTACCGGCGGATATAAACACAACACCGGGACGCCTTCCTCCAGCATGGTGGTCGCGAAAATAAATTCGTCCGGAAATCTTCAATGGCAGAAAACCTTTACGCTGGGCGACAATACCAATGCCTGCTATTCGGTGAAACAAACTGCCGATAGCGGCTATATTGTAATGGGGTCGATCGTAAGCTATCCTCCCTACGATCCCTACGCCGCCCTGATAAAGCTTACTTCCACCGGTAACGTTAGCTGGACAAAAATATACAACCGTCCGGGAGGCGGCACGTATGGAGGAGCCGATGTGATCGTGACGAATGACGGGTATCTCTGTTACCTGTTTGCAAATGGAAGTCCGGCGCTCATGAAGACAGACCTTTCAGGGAACGTATCCTGGTGCAAAACGTACGGCGGATATACCAATGCATGCAATTGTGCTCTTCCGAAGCTGCATCCTTCCTCCAACGGAGGTTATGTTTTCACGGATGGCAGCGCCGCGGGCTTCGGCGCCGGCCAGGAGGTCATTAAAGTGGATTCTGCCGGCAATCTCGAATGGAACGACGTTCTTTCCATGTACGTGGTGGATGTGGTCGGATCCCGCGACAACGGATATTTTATCCTTGGCAACGGCCCTATTTACGGCGTTCACCCATGGACAACCAATAACCCGCAAATAGGCGTAGTGAAGACAGATTCGGCCGGAAACGGTGCTGCCTGCTTCTATCCAAACTTTATGTCAGTGCAAGCCGATACGATGATCGCACATCCTGTAAGCACCTCTCCCGGCTCCACAGGCACGGCTGTAGCCATACATCCCCTGATCACAAACCCGGTGATCGTGGATTATACGGGATGTGTTTCTTTCCTTGGAGGAGCAGATGAACTAACGGAAAGTGACATCTCCGTATTCCCGAATCCTTTCAGCGATCAGCTCACCGTTACATTTTCAGCCGTGCAAACCAACAGCACTGTCCGCATTATCGATCTTCCCGGAAAGGAAGTGTACAATTCGGGGGTGTTAACCGGCGCAGAAACACTAATAATCCCAAGATCGGGACTCAAAGCCGGCCTGTATCTTCTGCAGCTGCAAACGGAAAAAGGAATACAGACCAAAAAGATAATCATACAATAAAGCAAAGCATTGCGCCTGAATTAATATGAAAGACTATCACCTTACCCATTTAAAGGAACTCGAAAGCGAAAGCATTTATATACTCCGCGAAGTGGCAGCCCAGTTCGAAAAGCCGGCGCTGCTCTTTTCGGGCGGCAAGGACAGCATCGTATGCTTTCACCTTGCACGCAAAGCTTTTGCGCCGGCAAAGATCCCTTTCCCGCTGGTGCATATTGATACGGGGCATAATTTTGAGGAGACCATCACCTTCCGCGATGATCTTGCTTCAAAGTTCGGCGCCCATCTTATCGTAGGCTCTGTTCAGGACAGCATCGATACGGGAAGAGTAACCGAAGAAAAAGGCTTTAATGCAAGCCGCAATGTTTTACAAACGGTTACACTGCTCGATACCATTGAGGAATATAAGTTCGATGCCTGCATTGGCGGGGCACGGAGAGATGAGGAGAAGGCACGCGCGAAAGAACGTTTCTTCTCTCACCGCGATGAATTCGGACAATGGGACCCGAAGAACCAGCGGCCGGAGCTCTGGAATTTATTCAACGGCCGAAAGAACATTGGCGAGCATTTCCGCGTGTTCCCGATCAGCAACTGGACGGAGATGGATGTGTGGCAATATATCCTGCAGGAAAAGATCGAGATCCCTTCTATTTATTTTACACATGAACGCGAATGCTTCGTGCGCGACGGCGTGATCTATGCGCACTCTAGCGTGATCCCGCTGAAGCCGAATGAAAAGGTGGAGAAGATGCAGGTACGATTCCGTACCATTGGCGACATCAGCTGCACCGGCGCTGTGCTCTCCAAAGCGAACTCGCTGGAAGAGATCGTGGAGGAAGTAGCCGCCACACGTGTTACCGAAAGAGGCAGCCGGATCGACGACAAGCGCTCGGAAGCGGCGATGGAGGACAGGAAAAAAGCAGGATATTTTTAAACGATCTACAACATTATGTCAGAATTTTCTACAAACAGTTATTTAGGGATGGACCTGCTCCGCTTTACCACAGCGGGTTCCGTGGATGACGGAAAAAGCACGCTGATCGGCCGGCTGCTCTACGATTCAAAATCAATTTTTGAAGATCAGTACGAGGCGATCAGGGCCACAAGCGAAAAGCGCGGTGAAGAATATGTGAACCTTGCTTTGCTTACCGACGGCCTCCGCGCTGAACGCGAACAGGGGATCACCATTGATGTGGCATACCGCTATTTCGCAACTCCGAAACGCAAGTTCATCATCGCGGACACTCCCGGTCATATTCAATACACACGCAACATGGTTACGGGCGCGTCCACAGCAAACGTAGCGCTGATCCTGATCGACGCCCGCAAAGGCGTGATCGAACAAACCATGCGTCATACCTACATCGCATCCCTGTTAAAGATCCCGCACATCATTGTCTGCGTGAATAAGATGGATCTTGTGGATTATAAAAAAGAGGTGTTCGAAAAGATCAAAAAAGATTATTCGGATTTTGTTTCGAAGCTCAGCAAGATCGATGTACAGTTCATTCCCATCAGCGCGCTGAAAGGCGATAACGTGGTGGAAGCCGGCACCGAGATGAAATGGTATACGGGAAAAACGCTGTTAAGCCTGCTCGAAAGCATCGACATTACGCACGACCAGAACCTAAACGATGTGCGCTTTCCCGTGCAGTATGTGATCCGCCCGATGAGCCATGAGTACCATGATTACCGCGGATACGCAGGCCGGATCTCCGGGGGCGTGATCCGTAAAGGCGATGCTGTTACGGTGCTTCCCGGCGGACAAAGCTCCAGGATCAAATCGATCGACACTGCCGGCGGCATGCTTGAAGAAGCCTTTGCACCGATGAGCGTGACCATTACCCTGGAAGACGATATCGATATTTCGCGCGGCGATATGATCGTGAAATCAGATAACCCCGCGGAAACAAAACAGGACCTGGAAGTAATGATCTGCTGGCTCACCGACAAGAAGCTGCAGCTGAACGGAAAATATTACCTGAAGCATACAACAAAAGATGTTCGCTGCGTGATCCGGGAAGTGCAGCACAAGATCAACATCAGCACGCTCGAAAAGGTGGAGGATGATAAAACGGTCGGACTGAACGACATCGCGAAATTATCGCTCCGCACTACGGCTTCCCTCGTGACCGACAACTATGAAAAGAACAGGAACACCGGCAGCATCATCCTGATCGACGAAGCGACCAACGCCACCGTTGGCGCCGGAATGATCATCTGATCCGCTTATAATTTTACTCATAAAAAAGTCCCGCAATTGCGGGACTTTCTTTTTTATCGTATCAGCTCTATTCGCTTTACCAGCACCCGGTCTTCCAGGATCAGCTTCAGCAGGTAAGCTCCATCCGGCTGGCCGCTCAGATCAACAGATTCAGAGCCGGTCATTTCTTTCCGTGCTACCAGCTCGCCGATCATGTTGTAGATCTCGATCATTCCATTTGATCCTTTCCCCGCGTTCACATAAATGATTCCCGCCGAAGGATTCGGGTAAACGCTGATCTCCGCATGTTTTCCGGAAGCAATGCCCGTAAGCAATACAGTGTAGCAGGCGGAAGTATCGCCACAGGAGCTGCCGTTTGTCACTATCACCGCATAATCACCCGGCACCGCAGGCACGAAGCTCTGCCCCGTTGCACCGCTTATTGGTGTGCCCGCATTACAATCGATCCACTGATACGCCGAAGCCGAAGCAAAATTTGCAGTCAAGCTATCCAGCGTTTGCGTTACCGATGTATCCACAGGCGGCGGAGCGGAGATATTGATTATTTGGGTTACAATGCATCCGACCGAATCAACAACCGTAAGCGTGTAGCTGCCGGCACATAAGCCTGTAACGTTCGGCGTGGTGTTCCCGGTGTTCCACATATAAGTGTATCCCGGACTGCCTCCTGAAACACCTGTCGTAATAAAACCGTCGCAAGCACCGTTACAGGAAGCGTTTGCCGACAAGGCAGTGACAATGATCTCCGGGTTCACCGTCAGCGTGATGCTCGCCGTATCCTGGCAGCCGATGGAATCGGTGATCGTAACGGTATAGGTGGTTGTTGAAACGGGGCTGGCAACAGGGCCCGCTATCGCTGCATTGCTAAGCGTTGCGGCAGATGACCAGCTGTAGGTATATCCCGCACCGGCCGGGGTAGCATTCAGCGTAGCGGTTTCGCCGTAGCAAACAAGAGTGTTAGCGCCGGCGTTGGCCGCTACAACATTTACTGTTATAGTAGCCGTGGCGGTGTTCATGCAGCCGTACACATCCGTTGCGTTCACCGTATATGTAGCTGTAGCCGAAGGAACAAAAGGAACCCCGTTCACCACTCCGCCGCTCCAGGAATAGCTGGTGGCGCCGCTGGCAATGAGCGTTTCCTGTTGTGCGGCACAAATGGTTGCGCTGCCCGGCGTAACAGTGATCGCCGGCAGGCTGTGCACATACAGCGTATACGCATACATCACTACGCCTCCGAAGCCGTCGTTCGCGGTAAGTGTAATGGTTGTGCTTCCCGTTTGTCCCGCAACCGGCGTATAGCTCATCTGGTAATTGTTTCCGCCAAGGTTGGTAACGGATATATTCGCAAGTGGCAATAATGTAGTGTTCGAGCTGGCTGTTGTAAATGTGATTGCATCGTTATCAGCATCTGTGAGTGTGAACGGATTTGTACCGGAGCTGCTGATGCACAGATGTCCCGAAGCCGCATTGCTGCTGTATACCGGGATCTGGTTCACGGCAGCTTCCACCAGCTGGTTCATTCTCGGGAATGACCCATACACGGGGCCTGCATTTCCTGCAAAGTCAACTTTTTTTGCAAATACATTCCCGGTAGGGTTCCATTCGAATAAGGTTCCGCTGTTGTACATTCCTCCGAACGTGGTGGTTCCGTAAAACTTGCCGGAAGCGCTGAGCGTGAGTGTACCATAAGGATTGGAGCCATCAACATTATCAAAATCAACTTTTTTCGTGATCACATTTGTTGTTGGGTTCCACTGGAATATAGTTCCGAGATCGTTATCTCCTCCCCTGAATGCCAGGCCGTAAAAATTAGCACCGCTCAATACTAACGAGCCATAAGGGTTTCCGCCCTTCAATGTATCGAGGTCGATCTTTTTCGTGTACACATTTGTTGCCGGGTTCCATTCGAAGATCACACCAAGGCTGTCGGCACCGCCGTAATTGGTCATTCCATACAGCTTGCTTCCGCTTAACGCAAGCGAGCCATAAGGGTTGCAGCCATTGCTGAATGTGAGGTCCACCTTTTTGGTGTAGGTGTTTGTTGCAGGATCCCATTCAAAAATAACACCCAGTCCACCTGCGCCGCCTGCATTCGTCATCCCATAAAACTTACCGCTGTAAAGCAGCAGGGAGCCGTAAGGCGTGCTGCCGTTTGCAGCGCTCAGGTCGATCTTCTTTACATACGCATTGGAAGCAGGATCCCATTCGAAGATCACACCTTTTCCGTTTGCGCCGCCATTGCTTGTCATTCCGTACAGCTTGGTGCCGTTCAGCACCAGCGCACCCTGCGGGTTTCCGCCATTGATACTGTCGAAATCCATTTTCTTTGAATAGGTATTCGTTACGGGGTCCCATTCAAAGATCACCCCGTAGTTATACGCGCCGCCGCTGTTCGTCATGCCGTAAAATTTGCCGGAATAAAACACGAGCGAGCCGTCCGGTTCGCTGCCGATGTTGTTATTGCTGTTGAAATCAAGCTGCTTCACAAAGGTGTTCGCAGTAGGGTTCCAACGGAACAGCACACCCTGGTCAAAGGTGCCGCCCTGGTTCGTCATCCCGTAAAAATAGCCGCCGATCAATGTTACGGAGCCGAAAGGCATTTTACCATTCGTTGCGCTCATGTCGATCTTTTTAACATACACATTGGTTGCCGGGTTCCATTCGAAGATCACTCCGAAATCATTGAGTCCGCCGTTATGCGTAAGCCCGTATAATTTGCCGGCGCTGGCCGATAAAGATCCACGCGGGTAAGAGCCGCCTGTGATGCTCAGATCGGTTTTCTTAATGTATGCATTTGTAACAGGGTCCCATTCGAAAATAACTCCGCAGCTGTTCGCACCGCCCAGGTTGGTAAGCCCGTAAAATTTCGTCCCGAAGTAGGTAAGGTCGCCATACGGATTTTTACCCGTTGAAACGGCAAGGTCAATTTTTTTCGTGTACACATTTGTAGACGGATCCCATTCGAAAATAACGCCGCTGTTGTTGGAGCCGCCGCTATAGGTCATTCCGTAGAACTTCCCCGAATGCAATACCAGCGAGCCGTTCGGGGTAACGCCGGAAGCTGCGGCAAAGTCGAACTTCTTGGTGTACACATTGGTGTTCGGATCCCACTCGAAGATCACGCCTTTGTTGTTCGCGCCTCCCGTGCTTGTCATGCCATACAGTTTTACACCGTACAGTGAAAGTGAGCCGAGGGGATTTCCGCCAAGCGCCGTGCTCAGGTCAACCTGCTTCGTGTACACATTTGTAACAGGGTTCCATTCGAAGATCGTGCCTTTGTTGTTGGCGCCGCCGAGACTGGTCATTCCGTAATATTTCCCGCCGTAGAGCAGCAAAGAGCCTTTCGGGAAATAACCGTTGGCGGAATTGAAATCCACTTTTTTTGTATAGGTATTTGTCGTAGAATCCCATTCGAATAAAGTTCCGCCGAGCCCGCTGCCCCCGCCGGTCGTCATGCCGTAATACTTACCGCCGCCGCCGTTCACCATGTCGTTCTTTTCGGGATTGGCGCCAGTCGACATGCTTACCAGCGAATGATCGAGGTAATGTGTGTTGTTTGCCGGATCATAATGGAACACCGTGCCGAGATCGTCGTAGCCGCCCTGTGCGGTTAGCCCCCAAAGCATGGGCGTATGCTGTGCGCGGCTTGTGTTCATGATCATAAGGAACAAAGCCGCGGAGAGGAGTAGTCGTTTAAGCATGGTGTATGTTTTAGTTTATAAACAAAAATAAGCTAATCCGGAGAAGTAATTGATATGTTAAGCCTGTTTAATTCGTGCTACCTCGCCAGCACGATCCGCTTCATCAGCACGCCGCCGTCCACTGTCACCCTGAGCATGTATGCGCCGTCGGGCTGCCCGCTAAGATCCAAAGCAGATGACCTTTCGTTTATCTCTGCTGAAAACACAAGCTGTCCCGTCAAATTGTAAAGCGCAGCCAAAGCGCGCTTGCTGCCAGCATCAATGTGAAGGATGCCGGTGGACGGATTCGGATACACACTTATTTCTCCCTCAACCACGCCGGAAACACCCGTGATCAGTACATTGTAGCAAAGCGAAGTATCGCTGCAGGATGTTCCTTCCGTAACGATCACCGCAAAATTCCCTGAAGTGGAAGGCACAAAGCTTTGCCCTGTGGCCCCTGCAACAGGAGCGCCCGCGTTGTCACAGTCGATCCACTGGTATGTTGCGGAAGCCGCTGTGGCTGTAAGTGTATCCATATTCTGGCTTACCGACACGTCAATTGCCGGAGGCTCTGAAATGCTGACAGTATGCGCAGCCTGGCATCCGAAGGCATCGGTGATCATTACCGTGTAGCTGCCCGCACATAAGCCCGAAACAGCCGCAGCCGTATCGCCGGTACTCCAGGAGAACCGGTAGGCCGGGGTTCCGCCCGAAGGGCTCACCATGGCTGAAGCATCGCAGGCCATATTACAGGAAACAGCGGCCGGCAAGCTGTTCAGCACGAGCGCCGGATCAACCCATAAGGTCAGGCTGTCGCTGCCTGTGCAGCCATTCACATCCGTGACGGTAACCGTATAGGTTGTTGTGGCTGCAGGGCTTGCAGAAGGATTCGCCACCGAAGCATCGTCGAGCGTTGCCGCCGCAGACCAGCTATACGTATAGCCTGTACCTGCAGGAAAGGCTTGCAGCAATGCAGTTCCGCCAAAGCAGATGGAATCGTTCGCACCTGCATCTGCTAAAACCGTCGGGTTAACAATTACCGTCACCGAAGCGGAAGCGCTGCAGCCGGATGAAGTTCCGGTAACGGTATAGGTTGCCGTTGCGGAAGGCGTGAACGCAATGCCATCGCTGATGCCGCCCGTCCATGAATACGTACTTGCGCCGCTGCCTGTAAGCGTTGTTGCTCCTCCTTCGCAAACCACCGCTGCGCTTGCATTGGCTGATACCACCGGAACGGGATTCACTGTAATTGTTTGCGTAGCAGTTGCCGAGCATCCAGCGCTTGTGCCGGTAACAGTGTAGGTTTCTGTTGCTGACGGCGTAAACGAAACACCATCACTGATCCCGCCGGTCCACGAATACGTTGTTGCGCCGCTGCCGGTAAGCGTTGTTGATTGCTCCGCGCAAAGGGTTGTCGCGCTTGCATTCACTGATACGACAGGAACCGGGTTCACAGTAATTGTTTGCGTAGCAGTTGCCGAGCAACCCGAGCTTGTGCCGGTAACGGTGTAGGTTGCTGTTGATGAAGGTGTGAACGCAACACCATCGCTGATCCCGCCGGTCCATGAATATGTTGCTGCGCCGCCACCTGTAAGCGTTGTTGATTGACCTGCACACAGTGTTGTTGCTGTTGCCGATGCAGTAACGTTCGGCGCGGGGCTAACTGTTACCGTTGCAACCGCAGTGCCGGAGCAGCTTCCAACGCTTCCTGTAACCGTGTATGTTGTAGTGCCGGAAGGAGAAACGCTCACCGTGCTTGTGCCGGCGCCCGTGCTCCAGGAATAGGTCGATCCGCCCGAAGCTGTTAAGCTTGCAGATGCTCCTTCGCAGATAGCAGCCGAGTTCACCGTAATGGTCGGCGCGCCTACCGGAACGGTGATCGAAGATGTGTTCACACAGCCGTACACATCGGTTGCCGTTACCGTATATGTTGCAGTTCCGGAAGGTGTGAAAGGAGTGCCGTTCACCACTCCGCCCGACCATGCATACGATGTGGCGCCGCTTGCAATAAGGGTTGTTTGCTGCCCCGGGCAAAGCGATGCCGGGCTTGCGCTGAGGCTCAGCGAAGATGCGGCATGCACATTCACTGTAAATGAATAATTGCTGATGCCGCCGAAACCGTCGTTCGCAGTGATCGTGATCACCGATGATCCTGTTTGACCGGCAGCAGGCGCACATACCACCTGGTAATTGTTTCCGCCGGTATTGCTGACCGTAACGCCTGAAGAGGGTATCAATGCGGTGTTGCTGCTTGATGATGAAAAAACAAGCGCATCGTTCTCGCCGTCGGTTACCGTGAACGTGAGCGTTGACGGGCTGTTGAGGCATACATGATCCGTTGAAGCCGTATTGCTGTACACCGGGATCTGGTTCACGGAGGCTTCCACCAGCTGGCTGTAATAAGGAGCTGCGCCTGCTACAGGCCCGGTAGTACCATTGAAATCAAGCTTTTTAGTATACACATTGGTGCCGGGATTCCATTCAAAGAGCACACCCTTGCTGTCGATTCCGCCGCCGCTCGCAGTGCCGTAAAAAACGCCGGTGGGTGAATACAGCGTCAGCGCTCCGTTCGGAAAGGCGCCACCGGTATAATCGAGGTCTATCTTTTTTGTGTACACATTCGTGGTTGGGTTCCATTGAAACAGCACACCGCTGTCGTAAATACCGCCTTTCGAAGCCAGACCATAAAAATTAGATCCGTTGAATACCAGTGTACCGTAAGGACTATCGCCATTCAGCGAATCGAGGTTACGTTTTTTCGTATACACATTGGTGGAAGGCAGCCATTCGAAGATCACTCCCACATTGTTAGTGCCGCCGGTGTTGGTCAATCCGTACATTTTCGTTCCGTTCAAAGCAAGCGTTCCATAAGGGTTTCCGCCGTTCGCGGAGCTGAGGTCGACTTTCTTCGTATAAATATTTGTTGCAGGGTCCCATTCAAACACCACACCGAGATCATTAGTGCCGCCGGTGCTCGTCATCCCATAAAATTTTGAGCTGTATAACAACAGGGAGCCATACGGGCGACTGCCGTTCGCAGCGCTCAGGTCGATCTTTTTGAGGTAGGTATTTGTTGCAGGATCCCATTCGAAGATCACACCCATTCCGTTCGCGCCGCCATTGCTGCACATTCCGTACAGCTTTGTTCCGCTTACCACCAGCGCACCCTGCGGGTTCCCGCCATTGATGCTGTCGAGATCGACCTTGCGGGTGTACTGATTTGTTGCCGGGTCCCACTCGAAGATCACCCCGTAATTGAATTGTCCGCCGTGGTTCGTAAGCCCGTAAAACTTACCGGAATAATACACCAGCGAACCTTTCGGCTCCTGCCCTACATTGCTGTTGAACTCCGTTTTTTTCGAATACACATTTGTCGCCGGATTCCACTCGAACACAAGCCCGAAGCCAAATGTACCGCCTTGGTTCAGCATCCCGTAAAACGTGCTGCCGTTCATCAGCAGTGAGCCGTAAGCCATCTTGCCCGTTGTCGCGGTAAAGTCTGTCTTTTTCACATACACGTTCGAGGCAGGATCCCATTCGAAGATCACACCGAAATCATTTACGCCGCCGTTGCGCGTCACTCCATAAAACTTTCCTCCGTACATGGACAACGCGCCCTGCGGGTAGCTTCCCAATGCGGCGGTAAAATCTTTTTTCTTCACATACACATTTGTTACCGGGTCCCATTCAAAGATCACTCCCCTGCTGGCCGTGCCGCCTGTATTTGTAAGTCCGTAAAATTTTGTCCCGTAATACACCAGCTTCCCGTAAGGATTTTTACCGTTGGCTGCAGTGAGGTCCACTTTTTTGGTGTACACATTCGCTGCCGGATCCCACTCAAAGATCACCCCGCCGTTGGAGGTGCCGCCCGAATAGGTCATGCCGTAGAACATCCCGCCGCTGAGCGTCATGGTTCCATAAGGTGTGACGCCGTTCGCTGTAATAAAATCAAATTTTTTGGTGTAGACATTTGTGGAAGGGTCCCATTCAAAGATCACCCCTTTGTTGTTCGCGCCGCCTGTGCTTGTGAGGCCGTAAAGCTTTACGCCGCTCAGCGCGAGAGAGCCGGCTGGATTGCCTCCCAGGGCTGTGCTCAGGTCGATCTTTTTGGTGTACACATTCGTAACCGGGTTCCATTCAAAAATAACGCCTTTGTTGTTGGCACCGCCAAGACTGGTCATGCCGTAAAACTTTCCTCCGAAGAGCACAAGCGAGCCTTTCGGGAAGTTCCCGTTAGCAGCGGTAAAATCGTATTTCTTTGTGTAAGTCGCCGAAGCGGAGTCCCATTCGAAAAGCACACCGCCGAGCCCTGCTCCGCCATAAGTGGTCATTCCATAATATTTACCGTTACCGCCCGATACAAGGTCGTTCATTTCCGGGTTTGCACCGGGACTGAGGTTGGGCAGCGAATAATCGAGCGTATGCGTGTTGCTTCCGGGGGAATAGTGAAACAGGGATCCGAAATCATCGGCGGCACCCTGCGATGTAAGGCCCCAAAGTGTGGGCGCATGCTGGGCTTCAGCAACAGTGATTCCAATAAATGAAAACAGGCAGGAAAGGAAAATTTTTCGAAACATTACGGAGTAGCTTATTTTTTCCGCAAAAATAGGCTTTTTCGAAGGATTTAGCGCATTCGTCTACAGATAAGCGAGAGTTATCCCAGCTGCGCCAGCATTTCAATATGAGGAATATTGTCTTCGAGGTATTCGTCGGAAGTAACGGCAAAGCCGAAGCCTTCATAGAATTTTTTCAGGTACAGCTGCGCGCCGATCTTTACGGGCACATCGCCAAACAGCAGGCGGATCTCATCGATGGCCCTTTGCATCAGCTCTTTTCCTGCGCCGGTACCACGTACGCCTGGCGACGTCACCACCCTCCCGATCGAAACTTCGGGATAGGAAATATTTTCCGGAAGAATGCGGCAATAGGCGATGAGCTGCTTTTTCTTATTGTAGCCCATTACATGAAACGATTTCTGGTCCTTGCCATCGGCATCCTGGTACGGACAATTCTGCTCCACCACAAACACCTCCGCACGCAGCTGCATAATGCTGTAAAGCTTTGCTGGCGACAGGTCTTCGAACCGTATTACTTCCCAGTCGATCTTCATGATCCTTCTGTTTAATTCTATTTAATTAATTTCACAAGCACGATCTTTTCCACGCGCTCATAAAGTAAAATGCCGAGGAAACAGCCGAAGCTGTTTGCAATAAAATCGAACACATCGGCGCTGCGTTCCTCAAACAGCGTTGCCTGCATGATCTCGAGCAAGCCGCCGTAAGAGATGCAAATAACCGCTGCGATCAATTTTGGTTTTTCCCTGAGTGCAGGATATGTTCCCTGCATTACAAAGCCGCGCACCGTAAGCAGCAGCAGCACAAAAAAGATCCCCGCATGTACGAACTTATCAAAGCTGAGCAATTCCAGAAATGAAATATGCGGAATGTCCCTTCCGGGGATTCCGCATAAGATCAGGATGACCAATGCCCAAAGCATCGACCATTTGGTGTATCTGAAAAACATTTTCTGTTATTGTCCGATCAGCTCTTTGTAAGCGGCGGCATCCATAAGATCATTGAGCTCGGCGGCGTTTGACATCGACACTTTCACCAGCCAGCCGTCACCGTAAGGATCTTTATTTACAACAGCAGGATTAGCATCGATAGCCTGGTTCACCTCGAGCACTTCGCCTGAAACAGGCATAAACAGGTCAGACACCGTTTTAACGGCTTCAACCGTACCGAAGATCTCTTCGTGGTTAAGCGCTTCACCGATCGTGTTTATATCAACGTATACAATATCACCCAGCTCACCTTGTGCAAAATCGGTGATCCCGATCGTTGCTATATTGCCTTCCACACGAACCCATTCGTGATCTTTAGTGTATTTTAAATTGTCAGGAAAATTCATTTGTTTCGGATTTAATTTTATTGCAGCACAAATTTATAGTTAATTCCACAACCACAAAATTTTCGGGGGAATTAATTTGACAGCGTGAGGCGGAGGCTCACCCCGGCGTTGGTATTGGTGGTTGGGAACGAGGTGGAGATCACCGGCTTGTTGATGATCCTGTCGTAGAACAGCCTGATGTTGATCTTCTCACTGATCACATAATCGGCGGATACTTTTAATGAAATGATGTTCGTTCCTCCTGTCGACTGGCTCACCTCTTCCACGATCCTTCTCATTACGGTTTCATTCCTGCGGAAGGAAATATCGGCTTTCAGGTTCAGATCGCTTTTGATCTGCTTGCCTTTGATCTTCGCATTTCCGAGCGGAAGCTCCCTGATCCTGTAGCCCAGCCCGCCAATGATCTCGCGGCCGGTAAGCTCGGTGATGGTTTTGCTCGTCAACCCGAGTGAAAGGTTCCTGTCCTTCTTGTACTCGAAATTCACAAGGATGCTGTTGTTCATCGTCATCTCCAGCTTAATGAACGGGCTCCACTGCTCGGAGATCGTCACCGTATTGATCTGGTTCTTGGCAAGGAAGTTCGGGTTGTTGGAAATGCTGGAAACATTCTCCTTGATCGCTGTATAGCCATCGCCGTCCGGATCGTCGAACAGGAGGTTGGATGTGTATCCGCCAACGCTGTACGAAGAGCGGTATGCATGGCTCAGCGTGAAGGATTTGAAATACTTCTTGATCTTCTCGAGCTTCGACAATCCATCGTACGTTACTCTCCAGTTCGGCTTCGGCACTTTCGGCATCGGGTTAAGGCCAACGCTGTTCGGGTTCTTGCCGGAGTATGCCGCCAGGAACGAAGGGATCAGCACATCCTGCGAAGTTTCGTTATACCCTTCCGCATAACCGTTCACGGAAGTGGTCGAGTTCGGATTTTCGCCTCCGAGGCGTGCAGAAACATTCGGCCTTGCATCGAGGAATGCCTGGAACGTTTCATCGCCATTCTTGCGGAAGGAGGTCCGGTAAGTAAGGTACGAGATGCTGAAATTACCTGTTTCGGTAGGCGCATCATGCACATACATATCGCGGGAGTCGCTCCAGCGGAAAAATTCATTTTTACTCTTCGACTGCGTCCGCGTTGCCGTAAGCTCCACTTTAAGATCGGGGAAGGGCTCCGCATTTGCCCGTATGTTCAGGTTTTGCGAGCTGGTGGTGGTATAAGGCGTATTCAGCGATGATGTTTTCACCAGCCAGTTGTTCTGGATCGCCTTGTCGCGGATATCCTCCTGGCTTCCGAAAATAAAGCCGGTGGTCGGACCTTCGAAATGTTCATCCATACCCATCATCTGGGTATTTTGCTTATAGCCCGGCAGCAGCGTTCCTGCATTGTCGGCATAGGTAATATTCACCGTTTTCAGCGTCATCACCAAACGCGCCACGTACTCGAGCACTTCAAAATTATCGTTTTTCTTGGTGCTGTCGGCCGCCGTTTTAGCACCCGGCTTAATGGCAGGAGCTTTCGAATTCTTATTCTTGGTGTTCTTCTGGTTGATCTTTTTAAAATACGGGATCTTATTATAAAGCGTCACCATGTTGAGCTGCCCGTTCCATGAAATATTGCGCGAGTTCTGTATGGTGTTCCCGAGTGAATCGTTGCCGATCGCATTTCCTCCCGCATCGCGGTGCGTATCATACAGCGGAGAGTGCTGCCAGCTGTATGTTCCCGCATATCTCACGCTTGCCGTGGTAAAATCGAGCAGCGGAAGCTTGTTGATCGGGATGTTGTAGTTGACGCTCACCTGATGATTGTACTGCGTTTTTGTAAGGCGCTGGAAAAATTCTTTCCTCAGCGTATCGCGCGTTTCATCCGTAATGGCGCCGTCAGGCTCGAGGATCCGCTCCTGGTTGCTCGCTGTAAAATCGAGCTTCAGGTTTTTCGTGATATCGTACTTCAGGTCGTAATTACGGTTCATGTTGAACGTTTTGTTGAACGTCGGCAGAATGATGATATCATCCGTTGTGGTGTTCCGTCCTTTTGAAGTGCTGTAATCGCGGGTTACATCGGTAGAGAAGCCGATCTTGTTCGGGTACGGATAAAAATTAATGTCTTTGATGATCAGCAGGTACTTCGACTGGAAGATCTTTGTTTTCGCAAAAGGCTTGATGTTCTTCGGCTGCGGCGCATAGTTATAGTTCAGTCCGCCGCGGTAGGTCTTCTGCGTATTGTACTCGATGTTCACGTTGCGCCTGTAGATCTCGTTATAAGAATAGGACGCCGCCCAGTTCTCCACATCGTAGATATGGCTCTTCTTCGAATTCTTGCCCTTGTCCTTCTTCACATTCGTAAAGTTGA
>Ga0157372_10001023_pt1 | contig 30562 bp, 17 predicted proteins | sample C55metaG_FD_115307 | JGI IMG/M metagenome (GOLD analysis project Ga0157372, IMG submission 115307) | Corn rhizosphere microbial communities from Kellogg Biological Station, Michigan, USA - C5-5 metaG | ecosystem: Host-associated > Plants > Roots > Rhizosphere > Soil | place: USA: Michigan...
ACTCGCTGGCCGCCGTGGTCGGTGACTGGGGCCGTATCTTCGTCAGCGTGGCGCTGTCGCTGTTCGTCTTCACCTGCATCCTCTACAACTACTACCTGGGCGAAAACAGCCTGCAGTTCCTCAGCCGCAACCGCGCCTTGCTGATGGTTTTCCGCGGTCTGGTCCTGGCGCTGGTGGTATGGGGTTCGATGCAGGATCTGTCGACCGTGTTCGCCTTCGCCGACATCACCATGACCTGCCTGGCCTTCGTCAACCTGATGGCCCTGGCCATGCTGTTCAAGGTCGGCATGCGCGTGATGCGCGACTACGACGAACAGCGCCGTGCGGGCATCAAGCAGCCGGTGTTCGACTCCAGCAAATTTGCCGATCTGGATCTGGACCTGAAGGCCTGGCCGACCGAGGCGCCAGCTGCCGACAAGACCGCAGCCGAGCCGCAAGGCGTGCCTGCAGCGCAACGCTGACAGGTGAATGACGGGCGCATCCCCTGCGCCCGTCAGTTATTGTGATGCAATAACTTGTAGGAGCGAGCCTGCTCGCGATAGCTGTCTTTCAGCCAACATCAATGTTGAATGATGAACCGCTATCGCGAGCAGGCTCACTCCTACAATGTCATCTCTTGTGGAGACCCTCAGATGATTGCCAATTCCTTTCCCGCCGCCCAAAACGTCATGGTGCTCTACACCGGTGGCACCATCGGCATGCAGGCCAGTGCCAACGGTCTGGCCCCGGCGTCCGGTTTCGAAGCGCGGATGCGCGACTACCTGCACAGCCAGCCTGAACTCGTTGTGCCGCAGTGGCGCTTCCGGGAAATGTCGCCGCTGATCGACAGCGCCAACATGACCCCGGCCTACTGGCAGCAACTGCGCGAAGCGGTGGTCGATGCGGTGGACGTGCAAGGCTGCGACAGCGTGCTGATCCTGCATGGCACCGACACCCTGGCCTACAGCGCTGCGGCGATGAGTTTCCAGTTGCTCGGCCTGCATGCCCGGGTGTGTTTCACCGGCTCGATGCTGCCGGCCGGCGTCACCGACAGCGATGCCTGGGAAAACCTCGGTGGCGCGCTCGTTGCTCTGGGTCAGGGTCTGGCGCCGGGCGTGCACCTGTATTTCCATGGCGAGCTGCTGGCGCCGACCCGTTGCGCGAAAGTGCGCAGCTTCGGCCGGCATCCGTTCAAGCGCCTGGAGCGTCAGGGCGGCGGGGTGAAAGCGCCGTCGATTCCGGCCGCACTGAACTACAACCAGCCGAAACAACTGGCCAAGGTTGCTGTGCTGCCACTGTTCCCCGGCATCGGCGCCGAGGTGGTTGATGGCCTGCTGGCCAGCGGTATCAAAGGTCTGGTGCTGGAGTGCTACGGCAGCGGCACCGGACCGAGCGACAATCCCGAGTTCCTTGCCAGCCTCGGCCGCGCACGGGACAACGGTGTGGTGGTGGTTGCGGTCACGCAGTGCCATGAAGGCGGGGTCGAGCTGGATGTGTATGAAGCCGGCAGCCGTTTGCGCGGCGTTGGCGTGTTGTCCGGTGGCGGCATGACCCGAGAAGCGGCGTTCGGCAAGCTGCACGGCTTGCTCGGTGCGGGTCTGGACAACGCCGAAGTGCGGCGTCTGATCGAACTCGACCTGTGTGGCGAATTGCGCTGAGCCTGGTCCGGCGCCGGCGATAGTCCGACGCCCTACATATCTACCACCCACGCTGCATCGTGCCTCCCTAGCATGGAGCGATCCCGAGACTTGTCCTCGGGATCGCCTCCATCACCAGAACGCAGGGACGCACGATGAGTTCAGCAACCACAAGCTCCACCCGGCAGACGGCTGCCGGCACCAATCCCACCGAAGCCCTGATCACCCAATTGAGTGTCGGCCCCGACTTGCGCGACGTGGCCGCCGTGCTGTTGCGCGAACATTTGCGCAAGCTGTACCCCACGCTTGATCTGGAGCCGAGCATTACCATGATCGGCACGCCGCAATGGTCCATCGTCGACGAACAGATCGTTGCCGGAAATCCGACCTACCAGGCCTTGACCGAAATCCTCGCCGCCCAGGTCGTGCAGGGCACGCCGACGCTGTATATCGAAGGTGAACACTTTCTGACGCAACAACCGATCAGCGATCCGGCCGTCCACCTGCCGGTACGGATCGACGAAATCGCCAGCCTGCTCAACCTGCTGGCACCGGTCATGCTCACGGCGTTTCAGGAGCAACAGCTGGCGTACTGGAACAACGCCGACGACAGCAACGGCCCGCGTTGGCATACATTGTCGAACACCCTGCGCGAGATCTGGAACGTCAATCAGGTACAAGGCTGGAGCGAGAGTGACTGCGCAATGGCCCGCGCGCTGTATCGCACTGCCGGTCTGGCCGGCAGGAAAATCGATGACCAGAACAGCGCCTGCCTGATCGCCATTGATCTGATCGATGGCACAACCGTAAAGCATCTGAACGAAGTATCGATGGCCGTGCTGATCGGCACACAACAGGGAAAGACGGTCATCCTCGCCCATTCACTGCTCAAGGGTTATCAGAAGTTCGACTCTCTTGATGACCTGGGCAAATCCTTGCCTGCGCACGTGGGCAATCTTCAGCCGTACCAGCAGTTGAACTGGCGATTGCTGGAACCCTCGGGCAGCATCTTCGATTATCAGGCGTGTGCACTGGTCTCGATTCAGATCGATGTGATCGGCGCGCTGGATTTTTCTCCTGCCACACCTGCCCCGCTCGACAAGCCATTGTCCACGGCCACCCCCGAAGTCGACGCCACGGCGAAAAAGCCCGGCCCGCCATTGAGCTGGTTTCAGAATGCCTTGCCTGACTGGCTCATTGCTGCATCACTGCCGGATCTGAACAACTATTCCCGGCACTTGAAGGATCTGGCTGCACTGCATAACCAGAACACCGGCAAGTCCTATCTGGATGGCATCCTGCCAATCAGCGAATACGCGCTGAGCGAAATGAACGCCTTGCATGCCGAGACCCTTCGCGCGCACGCCGATGCGCAGCGTACCGATCTTGAAACAGCTCTGGAGTCGATCCAGTTGCGGGTCAAAAGTCCGGTGATCTGGGGCACCTTTACTGTTCCGGGAAAAATCGAGACTTACAATTTCAGCGTCACCGATCTGGCCTTGCAGAATCTGATTGCAGTGCCGGTAGGCAACAAGACCCTGCACTCCACCCGTGGCAAGCCATTGCCGACATGGCTGACCGTAAGCTATCTGGAAGACCTGGTAACCCGCGCGGATATCGGTACGACCTACCCGGCGCTGATCAAGCGTCAGTTGGTCGACACCACGCCAGCTTCCGCCGGGAGACAGGCACTGTTCACTCAACACTTGCGCATCCAGTTGCCGCTGCTGGCCCTGCAATCGAAAATTCGCGGCAAGGCCGGTATCGACGCACGCGGTTACCGCTATGTCGTCGCGGTGCTGGATCCCGACAGCAACCATCGCATGGTCGAGGACCAGACCATCGTCATGCGGCCTCTGGCTTTCGTACCTCAACGCAGAACAGACGGCAGCCATGACGAAGTCGCCAACATGTTCGTGATCGGTCCTGAGGACCCGAGCGCCGGGCCGTGCCTGCTGTATCGACCGATGCTCGACCAGCCGTTGACCCAATACCCTTCCCCCAGCAACTTGCTGTACGCCATCCAGCAATCCGCCAGTCTGCGTGACTCGGTGCTCGCCTGGCTCCCGGACCGCGTGCGCAGCGACTACGCCAACTATGTGTTTCCAGGCACGTTGCCCTCCCCCTGGACCGTCACCGAGTTTCTGGTGGATGCGGAAAAAATGAGGGTCATGAGTGGGCCGATCAGCCTCGGTAGAAAGACCGTGGAGGGCGATCTGCCAGGCGCTCTGTACAAAGCCAACGCGTCGGCGCTGGTCGAGCTGGCCGACCGCCAGTCGGTGTCAAATGCGGAAAGTCGCTGGGCCAGTTTCAAACAGGCCGGATGGACCCTGTTCAATGCCGTCTTGCCGTTCCTCGGACGCACGGTGGGTGTCGCGACGTGGATCTGGCAGGTGATGGAGCAACTGCAAGCCCTGAAGGAAGCCCGGGAGCAGGATGACTCTTCCGCGCAATGGTCAGCGTTCACCGAGGTGTTGCTCAATCTGGGGATGGCGATCACGTTGCACATCGCAGGTCGCTCCCGACCACGGCTGGCCCATGAGACAGCGGCACGCGAAACACCGAAAAACCCTGACCCCACGACCACTGAAATCACCGTGCAACAACTGGAAAAAAGTGCTCCCCATGAAACCGCTGACCTGCAGCAAACCCTGAATATCAGCGGCGCCGCGAATCGCACGCCCGCAAGTCTGGGCACCGTGCTGTCCCACTTCAAAATCCTTCGCCCGCAACGTCTGGGTAGCGCCAACACCACGCCAGGGCTCTATCGCAATCTCTACAGCTACAACAGCAAATGGTACGCCCCGGTGGGCCATGACTGGTTCGAGGTCGCGGTGGACGAAAACGGTACCGTCATGATCATCGATCCGCAGGATCCAACCCGTACCGGCCCAGCCTTGATCGGCAATCTGCGTGGCGATTGGTTCGTCGATACCCGACTGCGTCTGCGCGGTGGCGGCTCGGCCGGCCTGACACAGCTGGCTGAAGCACAACGCCGCATCGAAGCGGAAAAACTGCGCACCCGCCTGACCGCCTTCGAAAGCCGTAAGGCGGCAGCGCAAGGCGAGCTGGAACAGGTCCGCCAGGCAATGAACGCTGCCACCGCTCAGACCGCTGCGGCCCACCGCCAGCTCTTTCTACAGTCTCTGGACAGGCAACGCGTCGCTTATGCCCAGGCGTTGAGCGATCTCAAGGCGTTGCATGTATTCTCGCCAACGGCTGACTACCAACAGAGATCCCTGAGCTACCTGAAGGCGCAGCTCGAACTCATCCATGCAGGGATTCGCGAAGCGCTGACCCTGTTCACGCCGACATTGCGCAGCGTACTCAATCATCTCGAAGAACAGGCTGAACAGCCCCAGAACCGGCATATTGCCGAAACGCGGCAGATGCTTGAGCTCAATCTGGACATGATCACGCGTCTGGAGCAGATCCAGGCACAATTGGTGCAACTCAAAGAGTTCGAGAGAGACGGCTTGCGCTTGATTCAACTGACCCGCAAGGCACTCCCGGCGTACTCGATCGAGGATCTCAAGGCACTGCAGGTGACACTGGCGCGCAATGTCTGCCTGCCCGAACACTCGGTAGCGACCGCCGCGGATGCCTGGCTCAGTCTCGACCAGATTGTCGATACCGCCGATATCGCCGTTCAAGCGCTGCGCGACACCCTTGAGGAGCGCAGCGTTTCCCGGCTCGACGAACGCATCGACTGCCTCAACGATCTGATCGAACAATTCAACGTACTCGACGAGCGCCTGGCAGACTTCAAGTCCGCGTTCGCTGACAGTGTGCAAGAGGCACCGCTGACAAACCTTCGCCAACAGCTCGAGCAATTCAACCGCAGCGCCCGCCACAACCTGGTGCTGTTGCTCGAAGAGCGCGACACCCTGCGCAGCCGCCCGGCGCTCCCCGTGCAACCGCCAAGGCCGAAAAAGAAGTTCATCCGCACCCGCTACAACGGCGTGCTGATCGGCGAGCCGCGCCTGACGGCACAGGGCCTGGAAACCGACCTGGTCGACATCAAGTCACCGCTCACGGACAAGGTCATCTCGACCTTTCATCAAAAAACTCCCGGGGTGTGGGTCGAACGTGTCAGCACCGCCCTGCCGACGCCGACGCCAGCGCTCGAAACCAGCCTGAACAAGGGGCAGGACCTGCTCGACGGCCTGCCGGCGTTCACCCTGCGCATGAACGAACTCATGAAGCAGGCCGGACGCTCGGCGGTCGGTATCGAGTACCTGTTTCACCAGCACGCCCTGCAACTGGAACACGTCAGCGCGGCCATTGAACAGGCCCTGACCGACAGCAACGCCACGGACAGCAGCCAGCGCTCGGCTGCGGTGCTGAACAAGGCGCTGAGCGATGCCGTCGACAGCCTATATCAGCAGGCCAAAACCGCCATGTCGATGATGACCAGGGCACAATCACCCACACCATCAGGTGTCGCCTGGCTTCAGACCAATGACAGCATCCGTATTGCAAAAAATGTCAGTCGACGCCGCCTCAAGGGCGGCAAGGCGCTCTACCTGGACGAATACAGCATCACTGACCAGACCACGCGCAAGGTGCTGTGGTACGCGCATTTTCTGTACTCCACCTCATGGGTGCCGGACAAGGCCTTCCTCTCTGCACGTTTGAAAACCCCCGCGGAGCGGCAACTGGGATCCGATGCCGACAGCACTCGCGGGTTGAGCCGGGCCGAACGGCTGGCGTACTACCGCAGCATGATCGGCGTGGAGCAGGCCCGACAGCTGTTTTTCAGCGCGAGCTAAGGCATACGCTGATGACCGTGCACGACGTCGCCCCTGCCTGTGGGCGTCGTGCACGGCACGCTACTTGCTGCCTCTTTTGCCAAAAACCAGCGGATGCCGCCTCATGCTCCACTCCCACCTCACGACGCTCAATGCCGTCTCACTGGTACTCAACACCTTCAAGACCGAAGGCCTGTCGAGCGAAGCGCTGCTGGCCGGCAGCGGCATCAGTGCGGCGGATCTGGCCCGTGCCGACACACGCATCACCACCAATCAGGAAATGCAGGTCTGCGCCAACGCGGTCGCGCTCAAGCATGACATCGGCCTGGAACTGGGCCGGCGGATGCACGTGTCCTGCTACGGCATCCTCGGTTACGCCCTGCTCACCAGTGCCACCTTAGGTGACGCTTTGCGCCTGGCGATTCGCTATCCGGCGCTGCTGGGAACACTTTTCGAACTGAGCCTGGAAGACGACGGCGAGCGGGTCTGGTTTGTCGCTGCCGATTACCGCGAGAGCCCGGAGATGGCGGTGTTCAACGCGGAATTCTGCCTGGTGTCATTGAAGGTCATCTGCGACGACCTGCTCGGGCATCCGCTGCCATTGCTGGCGACACGCTTTGAACATGCCGCGCCGGATTACCGCGACAGCTACGCCGAACACTTCGCCAGCCCGCTGCACTTCGCCGCCAAGGACAACGCTTTCGCCTTTGACCGGCGCTGGCTCGATCAGCCGCTGCCATTGGCCGACAGCATCACCCACCAGGCCATGGCCGACCGCTGCCGCAAACAGAACATCGAGTTCACCGGACGTCAGGCGTGGCTGGGGCGGATTCGCCAGTTGCTCAGTGCCCAGCTCAATGCAGCACCGGGGCTGGAGGGGCTGGCCCAGCAAATGAAGTGCTCGCCGCGCACCTTGCGCCGCCATTTGAAGGACATGGGCAGCAGTTATCAGGAACTGCTCGACGAACTGCGCTTCGAGCGGGCCAAGCAGATGCTGTGTGAGGATCAACTGCCGATCTACCGCATCGCCGAGACCCTGGGCTTCAGCGAGACCGCGAGTTTCCGCCATGCGTTCGTGCGCTGGAGCGGGGTGGCGCCGAGCCAGTTTCGCCCTCATTGATGTTCCAATGTGGGAGCGGGCTTGCTCGCGAATTCGCAGTGTCAGTCGCGATCAATTTATCTGACATACCGTATTCGCGAGCAAGCCCGCTCCCACCGGGACGCATTTCATGCCTGAATCGAAGCAAGGCTGTACTGAAAAGAGGGGCGAATTGCGGTCAGAGTTTTTGGCCATATCGATCCCCTTTTGGCCTTTCCTGCCGTTCTCCGATTCGCCGCGCGCCGCAACACTGGGGGCAACCGAATCAGCCCCCTGCGGAGAACAACAAATGCTGACGATCTACTCGGACGATCACCACCTGCACCACGGCCGCTGCGAACTCATCGACGGCCAGCTCAAGCCGTGTTTCGAAATGCCGTCGCGCGCCGACCACGTGCTGCAACGGGTACAACACCAGAACCTCGGTCCGGTGGAAGCACCGAAGGATTTTGGCCTCGAACCGATCGCGCGCATCCACAGCCGCGATTACCTCGACTTCTTCAAAGGTGCATGGGCACGCTGGACCGAATTCAACACCGACGGCGACCTGCTGCCCTACACCTGGCCCGCCCGCACTCTGCGGCAAATCAAACCGACCAGCCTGCACGGCCAGCTCGGCTACTACAGCTTCGACGGCGGCGCGCCGATCACCGCCGGCACCTGGCAAGCAGCCTACAGTGCAGCGCAAGTGGCGCTGACTGCCCAGGCGGAAATCCAGCGCGGTGCACACAGTGCCTTCGCCCTGTGCCGACCACCGGGACACCACGCCGCCAGCGACTTGATGGGCGGTTATTGCTACCTGAACAACGCCGCCATTGCCGCTCAGGCATTCCTCGATGCCGGCCACAGGAAAGTCGCGATCCTCGACGTCGATTACCACCACGGCAACGGCACCCAGTCGATTTTCTATGAGCGCAGCGACGTGCTGTTCACCTCGATCCACGGCCACCCGGAAGCCGAGTTTCCGTTCTTCCTCGGCTACGAAGATGAACGTGGCGGAGGCGCCGGTGAAGGCTTCAACTTCAACTATCCGCTAGCGGCCGGCTCCGGCTGGGATGTGTGGAGCGCGGCACTGGAACAGGCCTGCAACGAGATCGACAGCTATGGCGCCGACGTCATCGTCGTGTCGCTGGGCGTCGACACCTTCAAGGACGATCCGATCTCGCAGTTCAAGCTCGACAGCCCGGATTACCTGGCCATGGGCAAACGCATCGCCGCCCTCGGCAAACCAACCCTGTTCGTCATGGAAGGGGGTTACGCGGTGGAAGAAATCGGCATCAACGCGGTGAACGTGCTGGAAGGTTTTGAACAATGAACCGACTCAAGCACTGCATTGCGCCAGCCCTGTGCGCCGCGCTGCTCAGCGTCGGCGCCCACGCCGAAGAACGTACCCTGCGCGTCTACAACTGGTTCGACTACATCACGCCCAAGGCGCTGGAAGATTTCAAGGCACAGAACACCCAGACCAGACTGGTCTACGACATCTTCGACACCAATGAAGCGCTGGAAGCCAAACTGCTGACCGGCAACTCCGGCTATGACGTGGTGGTGCCGTCAAACGTGTTCCTCGCCAAGCAGATCGAGGCCGGGGTGTTCCAGCCGCTGGATCGCAGCAAGCTGCCGAACTGGAATCACCTCGATCCGAAACTGATGAAGCTGATCGAGGCCAACGACCCGGGCAACAAATTTGCCGTGCCGTACATGTACGGCACGATCCTGATCGGCTTCAATCCGGCCAAGGTCAAAGCCGCGCTGGGGGATAACGCGCCGGTGGACAGCTGGGACCTGATCTTCAAGGAGGACAACCTCAGCAAGCTCAAGCAGTGCGGCGTTGCCCTGCTCGACTCGCCGTCGGAGATTCTGCCGCTGGCCCTGCAACACCTGGGTCTGGACCCCAACAGCAAAAATCCGGCGGACTATGCCAAGGCCGAAGCGCTGCTGATGAAGATCCGGCCGTACGTGACCTACTTCCATTCGTCCAAGTACATGGCCGACATCGCCAACGGTGACATCTGCGTCGCGGTCGGTTATTCCGGCAGCTTCTCGCAAGCGGCCAACCGCGCCAAAGAGGCGAAGAACGGTGTGGTGGTCGACATGCGCCTGCCCAAGGAAGGCGCACCGATCTGGTTCGACATGCTCGCCATTCCCAAGGGCGCGAAGAACACCGAGGATGCCTACACCTTCATCAACTACCTGCTGCAACCGGCGGTGATCGCGCCGGTCAGCGACTTCGTCGGGTATCCGAACCCGAACAAGGACGCCACCCAACTGGTCGATCCGGCGATCCGCAACAACCCCAACCTGTACCCGACCGATGCGGCGATGGGCACGCTTTACACCCTGCAACCGCTGCCGCGGGATGCCGAGCGGGCACGCACCCGGGCCTGGACCAAGATCAAGTCCGGCACCTGAGCCGACGCTGACGACAAGACCCGCCGCCGTGCGGGTCTTTTTTTGTCTGCGATATTTATCTACCACCTTCGGTGCTCGGCCCGTCACTACCTTGCAACGCATCGCTCGCCGCCTCTTTCGCGGTGTCTGCTGTTCTGACCAAGGATATGACCATGCCAGAAACCCTCAACTCTCCCGCCGACCACAAGCTACCGGACGATCAGGACGCCCTGCTCACCCAGCTGATCGCCGGCCCCTCAATCAGGGAAGTCGCCACCCGCGCCCTGCAACCGGCACTGAAGACGCTATACCCCAAGTTACAGATCGACCCGCGACTGGCAATGGTGGTGACACCTGGCTGGACCTTGCGTGACCAGCGTGTCGTCCCCGGGCCGCGACACTTCGAATCGCTGACCGATGCGCTGGTGCGTCATGGCGTCGCCAACAAGCCAGTGACCTACCTGGATGGCGAGCACTACCTCACCTTGCATCCTGCGCACGAGACACCGGTACAACTGCCCGTCAACATCGAGGCTATCGCCAGGCTGCTCAATGAACTGGCGCCGCTGCTGTTTGTTGCCTTCGAGGAACAACAGGTCGATTACTGGAACCAGTTCACCCGCGCCTCCGCCCCGCGCTGGCAGGGATTGTCCAGGTCCCTGCGCGAACTGTGGAACGTCGGGACGAACCCGGCGTGGGACGACGACCAGCGCGCCATGGCCCGGAGTCTTTTCGACCATCCGCAAAAAACTGCCCGCAGTACCGATGATCGCTATCAGTCCCGCGCCTGCCTGATCGATCTGGACACCACGCGCGATGGCACTTCCACTCACCTGCACGTCCTCGATATGGCCGTACTGATCGGCACGCTCGGCAGCCGCACGCTGATTCTCACCCACACCATCACTCGTGGTTTCCAGGCCTTCGATACCCTGCAGGAACTGGGTGCCTCACTGCAGACCCAGACGGACGGACCGCCGCCTGCAACCCTGCAATGGCGGCTGATCGAACCTGACGGTGACTACTTCGATCATCTGGCGTGCAATCTGATCGCCCTGCAGGCCGACGCGATTGGCGAGTTGGCGAACGAACCGGCGACAACCAACCTGACGCCCCACGTCAGCCGCACGACCAACGAACTCGATCCCACCGACAAGCAGTCGTCTTCACGCTTCAACCTGGTCGAGCAAGCGTTGCCAGAGTGGATGGTCGACGCCTCGCCCAGCGACCTAACCGCCTACAGCCGTCATCTGATGGATCTGGCGCAGGTGCAAAGTCAGAACGCCGAGCAGTCCTTTGACGACGGCATCAAACCGATTCGCGAGTTCGCGCTGGAGCAACTGGAGGCGGCCCTGCTCAAGGAGCATCCCGAGGCCACTGAACTGAATCTGGCCGAGATTCGCATCGTGGTCGACAGCGTGGTGGTGTGGGGCAGTTTCACACCGTTGCTGGAGCCCGAACGCAGCACCTTCAGCCTGGTCGATCTGGCGCTGCAGAATCTGATTGCCTTGCCGCTCGGCAACAAGACCGTGAGCAGTATCGGCAGCACTGCGGTGCCGGCATGGATGACGGCTGATTATCTGGAAAGGTTGATCGTCAGTGTCGACATCGGCCAGACCTATCCTGCGCTGATCAGGCAAAAACTGCGCGATGACCCGCTGGAAAGCCTGCGACGGCAGAATCTGTTCACCAGTCGGCTGCGTGTCGAATTGCCGTTACTGGCCTTGCAGCAGAAGATTCGCGCACAGGGCGGGGTCGACGAGGCGGGCTATCGCTATGTCGCGGCCGTGGTTCAATTGCTGGATGACAATCGCCGGGTGGACGGTCAGGAGATCGTCATTCGGCCGCTGGCCTTCAATCCCGCGTGGCGCCCGGGGACAACCACCGATGAAGTGGCCAACATGTTCGTGATCGGCCCCCGACAGATGGACAAGGGACCCTGCCTGCTGTACCGGCCGCTGTCCGATCATGCCTTGCTCCAGTACCCGTCGCCGGCCAACCTGGTGTACGCCATCAAGCATTCACCGACATTGCGTCAGTCGGTCCTCGCCTGGTTGCCGGACAGTGCGCGCGCCAACTATGCCAATTACGTATTCAGCGATGATCGACCCTCGGTATGGTCGCTCTCACAACTGCTCGCCGATCCCCTGACTTCCTTGCAGATGAGCGGCACGCTGACCTTGGGGACAGCAGTCATCGCTACCAATCACCTGGCTGTTCTGTTCAAGGCCAACGTCAGTGCAATGGTCGAACTGGCGAATCGGCAATCGGTGTCCAATAGCGAAAGTCGCTGGGAGAGCTTCAAGCATGCGAGCTGGATGATCCTCAGCGCCGCACTGCCGTTTTTCGGTCGAACCGTCGGTACCGCCGCCTGGATCTGGCAAGTGCTGGACGATCTGCAACAAACCTTCGACGCCGCTGCCACAGGCGACACCGGGCAGCAGAAAACCGCGATGACCGATCTGTTGCTGACCCTGGCCATGGTGCTCGCCCATCACGCCAGCACCCGTAACGCAACGCCTCGGGACATCACTGAAAAGAAGCCGGTGACCGTCGAGACCGAGCCCAGGGAGCCGGTGCCACCAACGCCGGTAAACATCGTGCAACGCCCTGATGTGATCGGTGAATATCCGGCGCAACATCAGACTTCGCTGATGACCGACACCGCCCTGAGCCTGACCCAAACCCTGGATCGGTTTGCCGTTACGCGCCCCGAAGCGCTCACCCCGCCCGCCAGCGACGCCGGCCTTTATCGTCACCTTTATCGACATGCCAGCGGGTACTACGCAGCCGTGGGTGAGCGCTGGTTCGAAGTGGCGGTCGCCGACACCGGTGAGGTTTCGATCATCAATTCGCAGCGACAGCCCGGACGTCAGGGCCCCGGGTTGATCCGCAATCGACGGGGCGAGTGGTTCGTCGACACTCGCCTGCGTCTGCGCGGCGGTGGTCTGTCGAGTCGGCGCAAGGCCAAACGACGGGAAAACAATGAACGCATCGCCGAACTCAAGAAACAACTGACCGAGTTCGATAACACGCGCGAGCAGGCCCGCGCAGAGCTGACAGCCGCCCACACCGCCATGAACACGGCCAGCGATGACACTCTGGTGGCGCAGCAGACCACGTTTCTTGCAGCACTTGAACGCCGCACCGAGGAATACGCGGCGCCCATCGACCAGCTGAAATCGCTGAACCTGCTTGAGACCGTACCCCATTTCCGCACCGCCATGACCGAGATGCTCGGTACCCAGTTGTTCTTCAACCAGACATGGCTCACTCAACGTGACCCCCTCTTCGCCAGAACCCTCAAGGAAACCCTGGTGCTGCTCGAGGCCGAGGAAATGGCTGCAGGCACCGGTGACCCCGTCACCTACCGCAGAATGTACGATTTGACCGAGGACATGATCAGCAAGATCGAGTTTGCCCAGTCACGTTTTCAGGAGTTGAGCCGACTGGGCAAACGTGCCGCTGAAGTCGCCAATACCTATCGAGCAAAGCTGCCTGTGTTCAGTCTCAATGATCTCAAGGCGCTTCAGGTGTCGCTGGCTCGCGACATCTGCCTGAAAGACCAGGCTTCGCCAGCGCTGACTCAGGCGCAAGGCGATCTGGTACGCCTGCTCGACACAACCAACCTGGTGATTCAGACCTCCCAGGAACTGCTGCTTGACCACACCAGCCTGGGGGCCAACGAGCGGATCGAAGGCCTCAACGGCATGCTCGAACAGTTTGCCGCCATCGATCAGTCGTTTGAGGATTTCGCCCTCAACCACAAGGATGTGCTGCTCGACGAGCCCTTCAGCCACACGCGTAAACGAATCAACGAGTTTCAACGCCAGACCGAAGAGCACCTGGCGCAATTGCTCCTCGAACACCGGCCGGTGGAGCCTCGGCCCGGTCCTTCAAGGCCAGCGCCAGCCTCACGTAAACGGATTATCAAAACCCGCTTCAAGGGCACAGTGGTCGGCGAGTTGCGTTCCTCGGCGCCAGGGCAACCGGTTCTGCTTGACGTGAAAGCGCCCATGACCGGGAACGTCATCGCCACTTTTCACGAGAAAACGCCCGGTGTCTGGGTCGAACGCATTCAGCCCGGACGGCGCCGCCCGCCTGCTCCGGTAGCGGATCTCGCCACCCAGATCAGCCAGGGCCAGGCGCTGCTCGATGGCGTAGAAAGCTTCATCCGGCAAACCGAAGCCCATGCCAAAAAACCTGGTCGGATTCCGGTCGAGATCGAAGAGCAGTTCCAGCGCAAGGCCGAACAGCTCGACGAAAGCGCGAAAAGCCTTGAACAGGCCCGGCTGCGGGCGAACAGCACCGAGGAGCCGCCAGCCCTGATCGCCCAATTGAACCAGGCGGGTGAACGCCTGTACGCCGAGGGCTACCGGATACGGGTCGAGATGACCAAGCAACAACCGCCAACTGCCGCCCGGGTCGAATGGTTATTGCACAAGGATGAGATCGACATTGTGTCTGGCGGTGCCCGGCGTCGCCTCAAAGGCCCGCGCAGGGATTATCTGCAGGAGTACGAAATTCGCGAGCGGCGCACCGGCAAGACGTTGTGGTACGCGCACTTCCATTACAACAGCCCCGATGCACCGGCCGACGCCTTCACCGCCGCCCATTTGAAACTGCAGGAGCAACGGCGGATGGCCGGCGCCTTCGACCTGGACTCAGCCACCAGCAACCCGCAAATCATCGCTATCTATCGCAGCGCGATCAGCCCGCAGCTGGCGCGTTCGCTGTTTTTCTCATAAGCCCCAAACGTCAAAAAGGACAATGACAATGACTGAGCATTCAGCGAACACCGAAACCCATGCATTGCTGCAAAAGAGCCAGATCGTCCATCAGACCAGTCGCGGACCCACAGTCGATGAAGTCGCCAGCGCAGTGCTGCGTCAGGCGCTCGAAGCGCTGTATCCACAACGCAAGATCGATCCCGAGCAGGCCATGATCGGCACGCCACAATGGCAATGGCTGAACGCGGAACGAGTGGCCCTGCCGACCCGATTTGAATCACTGACAGAGGCACTCGTCCGGCAATTTTTCAACGGCTCCAGCGCCAACTATCTGGAGGGTGAACACTTTCTGACCTTGAACCACCAGGCCACGCCAGTGGTGCATATGGATGTCGATATCGAGGCCATTGCCGATCTGCTCAACGATTATGCGCCCCTGTTGTTTGTTGCCTTCGCCGAGCGACAGCTGGATTACTGGAACAGCACCCGACGCCAGTTGCCGCGCTGGCAAGAACTCTCCGATGCCCTGCGCGAAGCCCTGAACGTCCATAACGCCGAGGGCTGGGACGATGAACAGTGCCTGGTCGCCCGGGCGATTTCGCGGCGCCCGGACAAACAGGAGCGCCAGCGTCACGACATAACACTGTCGGACATCCGGGTGTGCCTGATCGACATCGACTCGGTCGATGCTCAAGGCGCTGCCCGGCACCTGATTCTGGGCGGCGCCGTGGTGATTTTCGGACGCTATGGCCTGCGCGATCTGGTCATGATGTACACCGTGGAAGATGGTTACGAGACATTCGACTCTCTGCAGCAACTGGGTGAATCACTGCCGCAGCGTATCGAACTGTTGCCGGCCGGACAGAATCTGCAGTGGCAGTTGTTCGAACCCGAGGGCAATTTTTTCGACCACATGGCGTGGGTCCTGATTGCCAACCAGCTCGATGCCATCCGGGCAATCACCCGACAAAGTCTCGACGAGGAAAGCGAGGACGGCTCCTCCCTTCTGCCCCTGATCGAGCAAGCCAGCGAACCGCAGAAAAACACCCTCATCGACCTCGATGATTCGATACCCGACTGGTTGCTCGACGCTTCGGCTTCCGAGCTCGATCAATACAGCCAATCGATCAATGCGCTGGGCCAGTTGTACCGGCAGGCAGACAAGGCGCTGTTGCCAATCCCGCCGATCGATACCTATGCACGCAATTGCATGCGTGAGGCGATCATTGCCGATCAGCCATCGGCGGCCGGGCTGCCTTTGGACAAATTGCAAATCCGCATCACCAACAGCTTCGAATCGGGCGGCGTGACACTGCCCGATCCGCATGACACCCATATCGAAACCCTGGGCGAGTACGCCTTGCAAAACCGCACGCCGTATCTGGCGACGCTGCAATTCGACCCGCCACAAGCGCTGCCGCAGTGGCTGACTGTCGCCTACCTGACGAAGATGGCAAACAAGATCGACATGGGTGAGGTATACCCCGGCTTGATCAGGGACAGACTGATCAACGATCCGCTGCAGGCCCCCCTGCAGCAGCGCTTTTACATCCGCCAGTTGCACGCAGTGCTGCCGCTGATTGCACTGGAATCCAAGCTGCGACGCCTCGGCGGCGTGGATGAGCAAGGTTATCGCTGCGTTCAGGAGTGGCTCAAACCGACACCGGGTCATCCACACACTGTGGTCATTCGTCCGCTGACGTTTATCCATGCCGGGGAGACTGCTGGCGATGTTGTCACCGACATGTTCATCATTGCCCCGCGCCTGCCTGGAGCCGGGCCATGCCTGCTGTATCGTCCGCTGCTTGAGCAGCCATTGCTGCAATTCCCCTCAACGCAAAACCTGCTGTACGCCATACATCAGCCAGGCGAATTGAGAGATTCGGTGCTGGCGTGGCTGGCGGATTCGCAAACCAGTTTCAAATATGCCCAATACACCTTCCCCATCGGTCTGCCCAGTCCGTGGCTGGGCGCGCAGTTGCTCGCCGAACCCTGGACCAGCGTCAAGTGGGCCGGGCCGGTCGGGCTTGCCTCCACGGCGCTGACTGGCGACGTGTTCCCGGTGCTGTTCAAGACCCATGCACTGGCGATGGCCGAACTCGCCGACCGACAGTCGTTGTCCAATGCGCAACGCCGCTGGGCCTTGCTGCGAGACAGCGGGTGGGCGTTGTTCAACGTTGCCGCGAACTTTCTCTGCGGCCCGGCAGGCGCGGCGATCTGGGTCTGGCAAAGCATCAGCGAAATCGATCAGGTCGTGGATGCCCACAACCGTGGCGATACCCACGCCCAGTGGAGCGCGGTTGCCGATATGTTGCTGAACCTGGGCATGATCCTGGCCCATCATGCGGCCACCCAACGCACAACCGGCCCCCGCACAGCGTTGCGCAGCGAAGGCGCAAGCGATATCGAAAGCGAAGGACTGCCCCGGATCCAGACCGCCCCTGCACAAGCGCCTGTCCCGCCCACGGTTACACACGTCACCACGCTGCTGAAGGACCAACTCCCGGCCAGCCATTACTCCTCGCTTGAAGCCTACGGCTCGGTGCCCCGGCGTTCGCCCGGTGCCTTGGCAACGTTTCTGAACACTCTGGCCGTGCCGGCTCCCGACCTCACGGCAGCCGCCGTGGAAACCCTGCTGCGCGGCAAGGCGACCCTGTATCGCCTCGCTACCAGCACCTATGCGCAGGCGGGCGATCGCTGGTTCCGCGTGATTGAAAACGATGACCAGCAGGTGCAAATCGTTGATCCGCAGACACCGTCAAAAACCGGTCCGCTGCTGATTCACAACCAGCAAGGCCAATGGTTCGTGGATACCCGACTGCGTCTGCGCGGTGGCGCCGGGGGCACCAGCCTGCAAAGTCAGCTCAAGGCCCAGCGCAAGGAAAAGGAAACCCAGAGGAACCAGCTCGGTACGGCTCTGGAAGCATTCAGAAATCAGGAAGCCGTCGGCAACGCTGCTCTGGAACAAGCCCAGTCAGCCATGCTTGGCGCCTCCGGACAAGCCCACGAAGAGGCGACCCGGCGTTACCTTGAACACGTCGAAAAGCTGATCGGGGATTACGACGAGGCCTTGAAAATACTCGGCCAATGGCGCCTCAAAGGGGGGAGCGATGGCTATTTCGTCGAATTGCAGCGCATGACCACTTTGCTGCAAAAAAACCTCAGCCTCTGGTTCGTTCTCAAACGCAACGCTTACGCGGTATTGACCCGTAAATTGGCTCGACACACGGTCATCGATACACCGCAAGCGCTGCAAAGTTACAACGATGAGCTGCGCCAGGCCCTGGCGTTGAGCCAGGACATGATCGCCCGCCTGCAGCTGTCCCGTACCTCCCTGGAAACCCTCGACACCATCGGCAGTGCAGGCATGACCACCGCACAACGCTTGCGCCAACTGCTCCCGGCGTTTAACCAGTGGGACCTGAAGTCCAATGCCATCGGCATGTCTCACGAGTTGTGCATGCAGGAAACTGCCACCGAACCGGCGCGGGAAGCCACCGGTTGGCTGATAATCGAAGCCGCCACCGCCACACATCGCCACGCTGCCCTGATCAGGAAACCCGACAACGGCGACAGCACTGCGCTGCGCATTGATCGTCTGAGCCGACTGATTGATGTCTATGTCGATGCCGATCAGCGTCTGGGGGACTTGCCAGGCGAATACCCGGGCATGGTGGTCGCGGCAGAACTGGCGCGGCTAAGGAGCCTGCTCGGCGAATTCAGACAACTGGCGCAGGAGCAACTGAGCGAACTGCTGCCGGAAACCGGAGCAAGCAGCACGCCGGTCACACCAGGCCCCTCTGTCGCAGGACCGTCCCGGCCGGTTGGCAAGGTCACCAAGAGCCGGCCTCGTGACCCTGCGCCCGCCAAACCTGCAGCCGCCAGCGAATCGCCTCTGGAAGAAATGCTTCCCGTCAGACCCTCCGCCTCCCCGACGACGCACGTGGGCGACATCGAGTTCATTGCCGATGCCCTGACCCAGAATGAGCGAGTGCAGGCGTTCATTGACCGAACCCGTCGTGACGCTCTGAAGCCCAACCGTATACCGGCAGACATGCAGGATCTGTTCGATCAGCAGGCGCGGCGACTGGAACAGATTGCGGTCAGCGTCGAACAGGCGCAGGCACGCATTGTCGCCTCCGGCGGCACGCGGTTGCCGGTGGGCAATTTGAGTGCGGAACTCAACAGTGCGGCGATCCGGTTACGCGCTCAAGGCATCGCCGTGCGCGCCAGTCTGCTCAAGGATCGCCAGCCTCGACAAGCCTATTTGCAATGGTTGCTGGACAATCATCAGGTACGGATCGTCAGGAACACCAAAGGCCGGATCAAGACCAAAAAGCGCCAGGATTACTTTCAGGAGTATCAGATACTCGACAGCACCCAGAATGATCAGCCGTTATGGCTCGCGCATTTTCACTACGACTCGCCCGAAGCCGCGCCGGAACAATTCACCGCGGCGCACCTGAAAATCGCCGATGCGCATTTGAAGACCCTCAGCGCAGAACGTCGACAGGCCCTGACTGCTCTGACACCCATCGACTACGTGCTGCGCCGGATTGGCGATCCGAGCCTGTTCCTGCAACTCGAAGCACAACCGTGATGCCACCGTCGGGCGCATCGATCTGCGCCCGCTTCAGAGGGTGTGCCACACGATTCGCAAACGCTCGAGCGCCGCTTCGATTGCGCGCTCAGGCACCGCGGCAAAGCCCAGCACCAGTCCGGCGCGCTGGTCGACCGGGGTCGTGGAATCAGGCAGCCAATAGCTGCTCAGACCATTGATCTCCACGTCGACGCTACGCGCCAGTTCGATCAGTTGGCTTTCACGCGCCACACCGGTGACCGGCACGGTCAGGTGCAGCCCGGCGGCAACGCCGGGCAACTGGCCGACGCCCGGAATATTCTGCGGCCAGCCACCGAGCAGGACATTGCGTCGGCTCAGCGCCGCGCGGCGCATGCGTCGGATGTGGCGCTGGAAATGCCCGGCGGCCATGAACTCGGCCATCACCGCTTGGGTACTGACTTCGGAATGACGCACATCCACCGCACGCCTTTGCGCAAAGGCCTCCACCAACCCCGGCGGCAATACCAGATACCCCAGGCGCAACGCCGGGAACGCGACCTTGCCGAACGTGCCGACATACAGCACTCGCCCCTGTCGATCGAGAGCGGCCAAAGGCGCCAGCGGCGCGCCGCTGTAACGATACTCGCCATCGTAATCATCCTCGACGATCCAGCCCTGCGTGCGCTCGGCCCAGGCCAGCAATTCGAGGCGGCGGGCCAGACTCATTACCACCCCCGTGGGGTACTGGTGGGATGGCGTGACATAGGTCAGGCGGCAATCGGTCAGTCCTGCCAGTTGCTGGCAGTCGATTCCCTCGCTGTCCACCGCCACCCCGTGCAACCGGGCACCGGCCACAGCGAAGGCATGACCGGCCGCTCGATACCCGGGATTTTCAATCGCTACGCCGTCGCCCGGCGCTACCAGCAACTGTGCACAAAGGCTTATGCCCTGCTGTGCGCCACTGGTGATCACAATTTGCTCAGCCGTGCACTGCATGCCCCGTGAGCTGCGCAAATAGGCCGCGATCATCCCGCGCAACCGCGCATCGCCCGCCGGATCGCCATAACACAACTGCTGCAAATCCGGCTTGCGCCAGAAAGCCGCGTTCAGCTTGGCCCAGACGTCAAACGGGAACAGATCGAAGGCTGGAACGCCGACCCGAAAAGCACGCGGCGGACCACTGGGTGGCAGGGCCAGATGATTGTTTTCAACCCGCTGAATTGCGTCGCTGTGGATAACTTTACTGGATGGAACCACAGGTAAATCCAGCCAATTTGTGGATAAGGCTGTGGGTAAGCTTGTTGAAAACCCTGTGGATACTTTTGTGGATAGTTTTTTCGTGGGCAATGCGCTGTGCGGCAACTGGGCCACATACGTGCCGTCCCCGACCCGGCCTTCGATGAAGCCTTCGGCGTACAGCTGATCGTAGGCGCGCACCACGCTGTTGCGGGAAATCGCCAGCGCCGCCGCCAGATCACGGCTGGCCGGCAGACGGGTGCCACTGGCCAAGCGCCCGTCCAGCACCCGCAGGCGCAGCGCCTGGTAGAGCTGGCGGCTCAAACCCTGACGGCGGTCGAGCTCGATACCGGCCGGATTAAACGGCATGGACAGCGTGGGCGATTCGGGCATGACAATGGACCTATGAAATTGCTCATCAATGGCTCTTACAACAGACCAATAGCCTGCCTAGGATGCAGGCATTCGCCAAGGAAAATCTCTCCATGTACACGCCCCGCGCCTTTGCCATCGACGAACTGTCGCAACTGCACGAACTGATCCTCGCCAGCCGTCTCGCGATTCTGGTGAGCCACGGTGAAAACGGCCTTCAAGCCAGCCACGTGCCAGTGCTGCTGCTCCGCGAACAGGGTCCGAACGGCACGCTGTACGGGCACCTGGCCAAAGCCAATCCGCAATGGAAAGACCTGCGCGACGGCGCTGAAGCGATGCTGATATTTGCCGGCCCCGACGCCTACGTCAGCCCGGGGTTTTACCCAAGCAAGACTGAGCACGGCAAAGTCGTGCCGACCTGGAACTACGTCGCCGTGCACGCCTACGGTCACGCCGAAACCTTCAGCGACGGCGGGCGCCTGCTCGACATCGTCAGCACGCTGACTGATCGCCATGAAGCCGGTCGCGCACAACCATGGAAGGTCGACGATGCGCCGGCCGACTACATCGACGGCATGCTCAAGGCCATCGTCGGTTTCGCTATTCCCATCGACCGCCTCGAAGGCAAGCGCAAGCTCAGCCAGAACCGCAGCGCCGAAGACATTGCCGGCGTGCGCGAAGGCCTGGCTGCCAGCCCCGACATCGCCGACCGAACCCTCGCCCACTTGATGCGTTAAGGAAATCAGCATGAGTCAGATCCAGATCCGCCCGGTGACCGCCGGTGATCACGCCGCCTGGTTGCCGCTGTGGCAGGCCTACCTGCGCTTCTACAATACCGAGTTGCCGGACGCCGTCACGCAGAGCACCTGGCAGCGTTTCCTCGACCCGAGCGAGCCGACCCACGCCGCCCTCGCCTGGGCTGACGGCAAAGCAGTGGGCATGGTGCATTTCATTTATCACCGCTCCAATTGGAGCATCGAAAACTCCTGCTACCTGCAGGACCTGCTGGTGGCACCGGAGACCCGTGGCACCGGCGTCGGTCGCTTGCTGATCGAACACGTCTACGCCACCGCCAAGGCTGACGGTTGCTGCAAGGTGCATTGGCTGACCCACGAAACCAATGCCACCGCGATCCAGCTCTACGAGCGCATCGCCGAGCGCCCGGGTTTCATCCAGTTTCGCAAAGCCATTTAAGGAGCCGCGTACATGACCACTTCACTTGCCGACTGGAAAGGCGTCCCCGCCCCCACCGCGACCTTGCTCGAAGGCCGCTTCATCCGCCTGGAGCGACTCGACCCGGCGCGCCACGCCGACCAGCTGTTCAACGCCCTCGAAGGCCCCGGCGCCGACCCGAAGCTGTGGGATTACTTGCCGTATGGGCCGTTCCCGCAACGCAGCGTTTTCAATGACTGGCTGAACAACCATGCGGCCAGCAGCGATCCGTATTTCTTCAGCGTGATCGACCGCGTCACGGGCCAGGTGCAAGGCATTCTGAGCCTGATGTCGATCGTCCCGGCGCAGGGGCGCATCGAGATCGGCCACGTCACCTTCGGTGCGCCAATGCAACGTTCACCGAAGAGTACCGAAGCGGTTTACCTGTTGGCCAAATACGCCTTCGAACAGGGCTATCGTCGCCTGGAGTGGAAGTGCAACAACAGCAACGCCCGCTCCAAATACGCCGCCGAACGCCTGGGCTTCAGCTTCGAAGGCGTGTTCCGCCAGCACATGGTGGTCAAGGGCCAGAACCGCGATACCGCGTGGTATTCGATTGTGGATTCGGAGTGGCCGGCGATTGCGGCAGGGTTCGAGCAGTGGTTGAGCGATGCCAACCAGACGCCGACCGGGCAGGTGAAAGGTTTGGTCGAGTGCCGTTCCTGAGTCTGTAAATGTAAATGATCGCAGCCTGCGGCAACTCCTACAGGGTGTAGCTGAGCTGCCGAAGGCCGCGATCTTTTGATTATTATTTACACCAGCTTCTGCGCCAGCACCGCGATGTGTTCCGGCCCGATCCCGCAGCAACCGCCCAGGTGACTGGCACCACGCTGCTGCCAATCCTTCGCCCAGTGCAGATACCCCGGCGGATCCAGATCGTCGCGCAGCGGGTCGAGACCGTCATTGGCGGTCGCCTCTTTCGGTTGCGGTGGAAACGCGTTGGCATACGCGCCGATATGAATCTGCACACCCAGGCGTTCGAAGGTATCGCGCGCCGCATCAATCGCCGCACCGATCACTTCCGGCTGGCTGCAGTTGAACAGCAGCGTCTCGACGCCCAATTCCGCCGCCACCGCCGCTGCTTCGGCCACCGGTTCGCCGGAACGCAGACGCGGCACCTCATCGGTGTCTTCATCCTTCAAAGTAAACGACAGCCAGAACGGTTTGCCGTCCTGCGGCAGACCGGCGCGAATGGAACGCGCCTCGATGATCGAGCTCTGGGTTTCCGCCAGCCACAGGTCGACATGTGGCGCCAGGCCGGTCACCAGTGGCGTCAGCAATTCGTTCACCCGCGCCGCTTCGAACAGATCCGGGCGATAGGAGCCGAACAGCGGCGGCAACGAACCGGCCACTCGCACCGCTTTGCCCGAGGCCTGCACCGCACGCTGCGCCAGCTCTCCGGCCAACGCCGCCAGTGCCTGACCTTCAGCAGCAAACCGCGCCTCGCCGATGTGAAACGGCACGACCGCATAGCTGTTGCTGGTGATCACATTGGCGCCGCTGGCGATGTAGGCGGCGTGCACCGCTTCGACCGCTTGCGGTGCTTCGATCAGGGCCAGCGCCGACCACTCGGGCTGCCGAAACGGCGCCCCGGCGCGTTGCAACTCACGGCCCATGCCGCCATCGAGAATTACCGTGCTTGCTGTGCCCATATGCTTTTCGCTCATATGCTTATGAAAATTACTCACTACCAGAGTAGTTCTTATAACTATTTAATACGCACCATTCGGTTAATAACAACCCCTTTTTTTCAGGTGTCGACTGTGAAACTTCAACCGCTACTGGCCCTGGGCCTGACGATTCTGGCCGCGTCCACTCAAGCCTTCGGCGGCGCCACACTCGATCGCGTCGAACAGAAAAAACAACTGGTCGGCGTGCTGATGGAAAGCTACCCACCCTTTTCGTTTCTCAATGAGCAGAATCAGCTCGACGGCTTCGACGTGGACGTCGCCAAAGCCGTTGCGGACAAGCTGGGGGTCAAGCTGCGCCTCGAAACGCCATCCTGGGACGTGATCGCTGCCGGCCGCTGGAGCGGGCGCTATGACATCTGCATCTGCTCCATGACCCCGAGCAAGGCCCGCGCCGAAGTGTTCGATTTCCCGGTCGAGTACTACGCCTCGCCCGCCGTGATCGTGGTCAACGCCAAGGACGATCGCATCCACGGCGCCAAGGACCTGAGCGGCAAAAAGGTCGGCCTGACCAGCGCCTCCAGCTACGAAAGCTATCTGAACAAGAATCTGGTCATCGAAGGCGCCGAAGACACGCGTCTGGAGTACCCGTTCGAGGATGTGCAGATCGCTCCGTACGATACCGACAACGTTGCCTTCCAGGACCTGGGCCTGGGCGCCGGTGTGCGCCTGGACGCCATCCTCACCAACCTGGTGACCGCGCACCCGCGCCTGAATCAGGACCAGCGCTTCAAACTGGCCGGCGCGCCGCTGTACTCGGAGCCGAACTCGGTGGCCATCGAAAAGGGTGATGCCGAGTGGGACGCCAAAGTGCGCGAGGTGTTTGCGCAACTCAAACAGGACGGCACGCTGAGCAAGCTGTCGCAGAAATGGATCGGCGCCGATATCAGCCAATGACTGCCTTCCCGACACCTCCACAACCACCGCAACCGGTGGCTGAATCGCGCCTGCGACGGCTGCTCGGTTTCCGCACGCGCCTGTACCTGACCTGGGCGGCGATGTTCAGCCTGTTCGCCGGGTTTTTCCTCAGCTTCGATCTAAAGCTCTCGATCATCCTCGACAAGCTGCCGAATCTGCTCGGCGTGCACTTGGCGCCCAACGGCTTTCTGCAGGGCGCGGCACTGACCCTGTTTCTCTGCGCCTGCGCGATCGTCGCCTCGTCCTTGCTGGGCTTCGTCACCGCTCTGGCGCGCCTGTCGAAAAGCGCCGTGGCATTCGGGATCGCCAGTTTCTACACCTCGTTCTTTCGCGGCACGCCGCTGCTGATCCAGATCCTGCTGATCTACCTCGGCCTGCCGCAACTGGGTGTGGTGCCCGGCGCGGTGGTGGCGGGGATCATTGCCCTGTCACTTAACTACGGCGCCTACCTCAGCGAAATTTTCCGCGCCGGTATCCTCGGCGTGCCCTACGGCCAACGCGAAGCTTCGCTGGCGCTGGGCATGCGCGAGAGCGTGATCTTCTGGCGCATCACCCTGCCCCAGGCGATGCGCACGATCATCCCGCCGACCACCAACCAGTTCATCTCGATGCTCAAGGACTCGTCACTGATCTCGGTGATGGGCGTCTGGGAAGTGATGTTTCTGGCGCAGTCTTACGGACGCTCGAGCTACCGCTATATCGAGATGCTGACCACGGCGGCGATCATTTACTGGCTGATGTCGATCTGCCTGGAGCTGATCCAGGCGCGCATGGAGCGGTATTACGGTAAGGCTTATGTGCGGCGTAGCTAGGTTAATCAGCACCTTGCGCCAGCGTCGGGTTTTAATTGATCTCTCGTCGGATCCGCACCACGCCCATTTTCAGTCCAAACGGACGAAACACCGCATTCAACGATTTCAATGTCTGATTGCCCTCGCCATGCTCGATATGCACCAGCGTGCGAACCGATATTTTGCACATCCTGGCAAACTGGGTTTGATGCAGACCGGTCACTTCCACGCGTAGACGACGAACCGCTTCACCGATCTCCAGTGTCCCTTGGGCCAGCGCCTCTTGAATGTTTTCGATGAGCACCGTGCGCTCGGCTACCGTCATGCTCATTTCAGATCCCACTCTTTCAAACGTTGCTCCAGATTTTTCAGATGGATTCCCGGGTGGTTCATCGTTCTGTCGGGCAAACCACTCGCCGTCAATATGTCGGGGAGCGCCGACAGACGCTGGGCATCTTCGCGCAAGCGTTCGAAAGGATCTGATGCGTCAGTCAAACCTGCCAAAGGGTCTTTGGGATCGGTGATATCAGCCAATGCGCGGCACACTCCCCGCCAATCGACCTCTCCCGCCCTCTCCAGATCTTTTGGCCATTTGGTTGTACGGGTCACACCCTCGTCATCCATGACCATCGGGGCCAAGTCATAGATCGGCGCCAGACGAAACGAACTTTCCTGGCGAATTATCGCGGTGTTACGACCATGGTTATCCGAGTTACCGAGGATCTTGTTGATCAGGTCCCGACGTAAGTAATCCGTCACCAGTGCGGGAATCTGACTGGCCTGTCCTGCTTTTCGCCAGAGCCCGGCGAGCATGCGGATGACATCCATATGGTTCATTGCACTTCCCGGCGCCGTTACTTGAGCCAGTGAATAAATCGACTCGACAGCAAAACGACTGACTTCACCGTTCGTTACTTCTCGATCAAAGCGCTGCATCCACAAGCTCGGCTTACTCGCCTCTTCTAGTGCCAAACCTTCTACCGCGATCGTTTCAATGCCGAGTTTCTGAAGCGCCTTGTAGTAATGGAACTCGCTGCGCAGGATATCTTGATCGACCCGACTTCCTTTGTTTCTGGCAAATTTTATAAACCAATGCTGCCTGACCTCTTCATCGCCCAATACCGCATCGGGGTACAAAAGGCCGGCCTTGTTTTCAGTCAACAATAGCTTCGGTGCTTCACCGCCTGCCCCTGTAGCACCACCAATTGCCGCACCTTGCTCATAGGCATATTCCAGAAAGCGACTGTCGCGGTGAACAACATCCTCACGCTTGAATCCGATGGGCTCACGCTCATCGACAGCCTCGGTCGACTCTTTTATGCGCATATTGCCAATGGGAGCTGGAGTGCTCTGGCCGAGCAGATACAGATCGGCACCGATATGCGCCGGTTTCTCCTGCCCCAGACGCGCAAGCAGAAATCTTTTTGCCGCTCCTGCGGGGGCAATGTCATAGACAAATGCGGGCGTACTGGAGCGTCGCCCTTCCCAATCCAATGGATACAACGCACTGACGGCCTTGGAAAACGGAGAGCCTGTGGCTTCAATATTTTCGACAAGGTATGGCGTCTCGTAGCCGAAACTGCAGCGACTTTCGAACCCCTTTTCAGGATTGTCGAACCTGAGAATCATCGCGTCGTGCCATTTTCCAGCACTGAATATCTGTAATGTCAGGTCGTACATCTCTCAACACCTGCATTTAATTGCATTCAAACAGAGGATTTATTGTTCGCAGATGCAATATAGTGCATTTCGACGGATGATGGGGCGTTGCAATCTGCAACAAAATGCAGATACGACTGAGCTTAAGATCATCTGAACGCAAAATAATGCAGGTCATACTCCGACTTCATTCTGTAAGAACCCCTCGATTTACGGACCGCCCGCTAGTAACAAAAGGCCCTCCATCCATGCCTTTCTCGCCCTGCAGCGGCGAGATTGGAAGCAACAGTCGCAACCACGGGTTGATCGGCACTGGCAAATGAATTTCTGATCATTACAAGCGGCTAATGGCAATTCAATTTGTAGGAAAAGACAACGCGACGGCACGACGTAATCCGCCAATTTTTGTCGAGCCGCTCTTTTCCGAAGATCAAACAGACGCAGCCCGCAGCACCGAGCGATCCGGCTGACATCGGCGCCTGCCGGCTCCAACTTAGAGTTTGGCCTCCTTCCACGAGAGGCTGAACTCGATGCCCGTTCAATTCCACTTTCGACCAAAACACCTGACATTAGCCATTGCTTTGGCCATGGGATGTGCCGATCTGTCCATGGCTCAGGACGCACCGCCTGAAACTCAAGGCATCTCTCCCGCTTACCCTGAAACATTCAAATCAGCGATCAACGCTTTCACCAATCATCCGGAAACCGTCCAACTGAAGGTCAGCAAAGCCTATCCGGCACAGGAGGGTGTGGCGCTGGCGCTCGATGAGCGCAATGACCTTGTCACAGTGCAATCTCGGGGCAGTTTCGCCGGCCTGGTCGACGGTGGCGGGGGCGATAACCTGCTGCAACTCGACGCGAACAGGAAAGGCGTGCTGGGTGAAACCCGTAACTTCAGTGGGCTGGAGGTCAGGCGCGGGAGCTGGACCCGCAGCGGACCGGGTGATTTCAGCCTCGGTGTACTGGTTCATCCGAAGGCTCTGCTGGTCAATGAAGGGCAAATTCTGGGCTCGGCAGTGACCGAGGGCATCTTGATCAACAAAGGGGCGATCAATGGCGGCGCCACTGTCGCGTCTGGCGGCGACCTGACCAACCAGGGCCTGATTGACGGCATGGTGGAGGTTCAGGAAAACGGCCATATAGCCGGGAATGGTGCGGTTAATCATTTGAACGTGTACGGACGCATGACCGTCGACGATGTCTACGGCGCACCCAAGGTCGCGGGAGATCTGCGCCTGGCCCGTTCTGCCGTGCTGGCCTATGCCGTGGATGCCTCCGGCAACAGTCCCACCGTGATCGTCAAGGGAACCGCTCATTTGGGTGACGCCACCCTGAAACTCGTCACCGCCGGCGACTACCCGCAAAGCAGTCAGCACACCGTTCTGGAAGCGGGAAAGATTGAGGGACAGTTCGGCACCGTTGAAAACGATCTGGCATACATGACCCCGACGCTGCACTACGAAACACAACGAGTGGGCTTGCTCTATGCCCGTAACGATGTGCCGCTCGAAAACCTTGCGATCACGCAGAATAGTCAGGCGCTCGCGCAAAGCATTGACGAGACACCCTCCACCCCTCAGCAACCTCAGCAACCTCAGCAACCTCAGCAACCTCAGCAACCTCAGCAACCTCAAGAACCTGCGGTATCTCGCCAACCAAGCACAGCCATGGGCGCGGCCACACCTCAAAATACTGCCGTCACGGCCCTGCTCGGCGCCAGCAAGCCAACGGCCAGCGTGGCTCTCGAACAACTCGCCGCCGGCAGCAACGCCAACCTCGCCAAAGCCACACTGAGCAGCGTCAATCCGCTCAGCGCCAGCATGCTTTCGGCCATGCATCAACTGGACAGCGCCAATGGAGCGCGGAGCTCAGGGAATGCACCACGTCTGGCTGCTTCCGACGAAGGCAATGGACGGGTCTGGCTGCAAGCTCTGGGACATGGCGGCAAGGTCGACCGGGACGCCGACAGTGTCCTGAAGCAATCCACTCAAGGTCTGATCATGGGGGCCGACTGGCGAATCGACGAGCAATGGCATGTCGGCCTGATGGGCGCAAAAGCGCAAACCCGCTTCGATGCCCAACAGTTCGACGGCGATCTCGACAGTTGGTACCTCGGCGCCTACGCCCAGCGACAGGACGGCCCGTTCGCCCTGCGCCTGGGCGCCTCGTACGGCAGTCATGACGGCAGCGGCAAACGTCGCGTTGCCTTCAATGGTTTCAGTGATCGCCTCAAGAGCAGCTATGACGCCAGCACCCAGCAGGTGTTTGCCGAAGTCGGCTACAACCTGGGACGTGGCAGCGTCAGCATCGAACCGTTCGCCAGTGTCGGTTATCAACGCTACCAGCGTGACGGTTACACCGAGAAAGGTGGCGATGCGGCGCTCAAGGTTCAGGGTCAGACCCAGGCGAATCCGAGCAGCACCTTCGGCCTGCGCCTGGCGAACACCAGTCACCTGTCCAATGGCATGCAGTTGACGCCGCGCCTGAGCGCGAGCATGAAGCACACCTACGGCGAGCTCGATAACGAAACGCGCCAGCAACTGGTCAAGGGTGGCAGAAGCTTTGAAGTCGCCGGGGCCGAGATGGATCGCAACAGCTTCACGCTGGACGCCGGTCTGGATCTGACCCTGTCCGCCCGTAACACTCTGGGCGTTGGGCTCACTGGCGAGGCCGGTAGCGACAGCCGCAGTTACGGCGTGATGGGCCAGTGGCGCATGGCGTTCTGACACAAAGCGACGTGTAGCTGCCGCAGGCTCGGGCCTGCGGCAGCCCCTACAAAGAACAGCATATTGCAGGCGAAAAAAAAGGGGAGCACATGCCCCCCCGAGGTTTAAAACGTTGAATCGCGGCAGTTATCTCAGCCTTCGATCTCGATCAGGATTTCGCCAGGATTCACCCGGTCGCCCTTGGCCACATGGATGGCGGTGACCTTGCCGGCAATCGCTGCCTGAACTTCGGTTTCCATCTTCATCGCTTCGGTGATCAGCACCGCCTGACCGGCCTTGACGGTGTCGCCTTCCTTGACCAGCACATCGACGATGTTGCCCGGCATGGTGGTGCTGACGTGGCCCGGTGCCGATGCTTGTTTGCGTTTGCTGCTGCCACCGCCGACGAATTCGTTGAGCGGTTCGAACACCACTTCTTCCGGCATGCCGTCGATGGACAGGTAGAAGTGACGCTTGCCTTCGGCCTTCACGCCGACACCGGTGATGTCGACGCGGTAGGTTTCGCCGTGGACGTCGATGACAAACTCGGTCGGTACGCCTTCGCCACCGGCCTTCGCCACACCGCCGGCCTCAGGGATCGGCAACAGCACTTCCGGAACGAGGGTGCCGGCGGCACGCTCTTCGAGGAATTTGCGGCCGATGTCCGGGAACATGGCGAAAGTCAGCACGTCTTCTTCAGACTTGGCCAGTGCGCCAATGTCGGCACGCAGCTTGGTCATCTCCGGCTTGAGCAGATCGGCCGGACGTACGTCGATCACCTCTTCGCTGCCGATGGCCTGACGACGCAGTTTTTCGTTAACCACGCCCGGCGC
>Ga0157372_10001025_pt1 | contig 30552 bp, 23 predicted proteins | sample C55metaG_FD_115307 | JGI IMG/M metagenome (GOLD analysis project Ga0157372, IMG submission 115307) | Corn rhizosphere microbial communities from Kellogg Biological Station, Michigan, USA - C5-5 metaG | ecosystem: Host-associated > Plants > Roots > Rhizosphere > Soil | place: USA: Michigan...
GATTATCTAGTCGATTGCAGACCCATTTCTGACCTGTCGCAGAATTCTATGCGACCTTGCTGTGCATCTACCTGTGCAATACTCGAAATTTTCTCGGAGAAACTCAAGAGTAACGTGTGCAGCTCTCAAGACCGTGCGGGCGTCGTTCCAGGTCTTTTACTTGGGGGGAGGCACGATCGGTTATGTGCCAAGAGTTTCACCCGTAGCACCCGGCAGAGATGCTAGTATTTTTCGAAGTTCGGTGCTTCATGAGCTCAAAATCCATCTGCAAGCCACGAATCGGGGTCGTTGATGGAACTACACCCAAGGCCTGAGAGTGCTATTGATTCTGGAGCGGCGCTTTTCACCCAAAGCCCCCCTGAACGTCGGCCCAGTTTCGGTCACGAAGAAAACCCGCTTCTGCACTACTTCCAGGTGTTACGCAAACGAGCGTGGTGGGTTGTCGCTACTCTAGTCGTTGTTTTCACACTCTCCTTAATTTCGACATTGAGGGCTCCAAGGCTCTATCAGGCTACGTCGAAGATTGCAGTTTCCCCGGAAACTCCTGGTGCGCTAGGTTTTAGAGGCCTTGACGATAACTTTGCGGGTTACTACTCCTATGAGGACCTGGAAACTCAAGCTGCGATTCTTCGCAGCGAAGCTTTGGCGATGCGAGTGATCAATGCCATGCACTTGGACCGGGACTCGAGGTTTACAGGGACAGCACCTACCCTGTCAAATCAGGATGATCTGATCAGCAAATCCGAAGTCGAACCTAACAGACCTCAAACAGCGGGCCTAATAGGCAATCTTCGAGGCGGGCTGAGTGTCCGAATAGTCCCCGATTCACAACTGATAGAAGTGAACTACACCCACAGGAATCCGCAGCTAGCTGCTGAAGTCACGAACACGCTGATCAGGGAATTCATTGAAGAGAATTTCAAGACAAAGTACGAATCGGTCACGCAGACATCGGACTGGCTAACAAAGCAACTCGCTGACCTGCAACTCAGAATGCAGGCGTCAGAAGAAAAGCTCGTTCGCTACCAAAAGGACCATGGCATTTTGGGAGGCGATGAGAAGCAGAATATCGTCACCGCCAAACTGGATGAACTCAACAGGGAATTAACGGCTGCCGAGACGGATCGCATTCAAAAAGAATCAGATTATAGGCTTGCTACAGACGGCGACCCAAGCACATTTTTTAAGTCAACCAGTGGGCGTAGCGACACGCTTCTAGACAAATTGCAGGAGAAGCAGTCCGACATCAATACTCAGCTCGCGCAACTTACGACCCAATTCGGTCCGGCATACCCCAAGGTTATAGCCCTGAACAATCAATTAAAGCAGGTTCAGGTTGAGGTGGAAGCTGAGAAAAGAAGAATGCAGCTGAAGTTGCGAGACGAATATCTCGCGGCGCTCGAACGCGAAAAGATGCTGGATTCTGCCTTCGACGAGCAAAAAAAACAGGCCAATCAACTCAACGAAAGTTCAATCGAGTACACGTTGCTGAAGCGAGATGCCGATTCTAACCGGCAGCTCTATGAGAGCCTGCAACAGAAATTAAAGGAAGCAGGAGTGGCGGCTGGTCTGAAGTCCAGCAACATTCGTGTTGTGGATGCGGCACGGGTTCCGACTTCCCCAATAGCCCCTAACATTTCTAGAAACCTAAGCATGGGTTTCCTCATGGGCCTTGTGGGTGGGATCGCTCTTGTTTTCGTGCTCGAGAACATGGACAGAACGGTCCAGAACCTAGAAGAGCTAAGCTCTATCTGCCCCTTGCCTGCCTTGGGTGTTATCCCGCATTTTTCCACTGGACACGACCGCAAGCGGTTAGTCGCAATCCCAAGCGGTGACATGAAACCAGAATCCCCCGCGCTGGTTGCCGTAGTGCGGCCCAACTCTCAGGCGGCAGAGGCCTATCGCTCTCTGCGCACGGCGATTCTGCTTTCCGGGCTTGGTGCCCCTCCGCGGACGCTTCTCGTAACCAGTCCCCTCCCTCAAGAGGGGAAAACTACGATCAGTGCGAACACAGCTCTAGTCCTCGCGCAGCGAGGGAGTCGGGTGCTGCTCGTAGATGCCGACCTGCGCCGCCCGGGCTTGGAGAAGATGCTGGGATTGAAGTCGAAAGGCGGCCTGAGCACATTGCTTAGTGGCGTCGACAAACCTGAGGATGTGGTAGTCCGCTTTTCTAAGGCTCCCAATCTCTGGATTTTGCCAGCTGGGCCAGTTCCTCCTCAACCTGCAGAATTGCTGGGCTCAAAGGAAATGGCCGAATACATCGCCCGGTGGCGGGAGGAATTCGACCATGTGGTCATCGACTCGCCACCTTGCCTTTCCGTGACAGATGCCACGCTTTTGTCGCCGGGGGTGGACCGAGTTCTCATCGTCGCTCGTTCCGGGAAAACTCAGAAGGCTGCCATCAAGCGAGCCTGTAATCTGCTTTTCCAAGTTCGCGCGAAAGGCATGGGCCTGGTGTTAAATGCGTTTGATATGAGCGTCGGCAGTTACTATTACGGACAATATTATAGGAAGTACTACAGCGAAGAGATTTCATCGCAAATTGCCAACCCGAGCAATGGCGATTCTTCCTACAACAACGAAACCGTTGATCGCGTTTCGTAATGATCGACTGCCAAAAATGGCTGCGGTGTAGATGCGCATTAAGTCCCGCAATCAACGAATTGTTTTCGCAGTAGCTGGTCTTCTTGGCACTATCGTCTATTTGCTTCTCGCGTCCAAATTGTTTTTGGCCTCACACCTGGCTGCAATTCCCAACCAAAGTGCCCTTCAGAGGGCAATTCAGTTAGAGCCCTCGAATGCGGAGTATCACGACCGCATGGGTCAATACCTGACTCGCAATGCCGTCAATCCGGAGATGGCCATTACACAATATGAAGCGGCGACAAACCTGAATCCGTATGCAGCTCGATACTGGCTGGACCTTGCCGGCGCCTATTTACTCGCCGGTCGGACAAAAGAACAAGGGGAGAGCCTCGAGCATGCGCTCCATGCCGACCCAACCACGCCGCGGGTGGCGTGGGCGGCTGGAATCTTTTTCTTGTCGGCGGGAGACCGGGACCGGGCGCTCAACAATTTTCGCGTCGTCCTCTCGAGCGATTCCGGAATGGCCCCCCAAGCCCTCGAGCTCTGTTGGCGGGCCACGAGCGATACCAATGTTGTACTCGACGAGGCATTGCCAAAGAGATCAGATTCATATCTCGCTTTTCTGAAACTGCTGATCGACAAGAAGGAGACCTCTGGCGCTAGAACCGTCTGGAACCGGCTGATTGCCCTGAAGCAGCCCGTTGCTCTCCGCTCGGCTTTACCTTATTTCCGATTCTTACTTGAGCAAAGAGAAGTCGCAGCCGCCGTCCTGGGCTGGCAGCAGCTGGCGGCGCTTAATCCCAACCTCTCTTCCTACCTTCCTTCTCCTGCGAACCGCGTGGTAAACGGCGGATTTGAGGAAAGAGTGCTGGATGGTGGCTTTGATTGGACCTACTCGCCAAAAGCTCATGTCGATATAGCGATTGACACGAGCGAATTTCATAGCGGAACTCGATCGCTCTCGATCACCTTCGACGGGCAAAACCCGGGAGATGCCGGAATTTACCAACTCATTCCTGCAAAACCAAACACTCAATATCAGTTCTCGGCAGCCTATCGCACGGAGGATTTGGTAACTGCGAGCGGCCCACGGCTCTCGATTTCCGACGCTTACAGTGGCCAGTCCTATGTCCTCGGCGACGATGTGATGGGCAGCACTCCTTGGCGGGTCGAACAAGCCCAATTTCGCACGGGGCCAGACACGAGCTTGTTGCTACTAAGAGTGATTCGCCAACCTGGCAGCCCGCTGATCAAGGGTAAGTTATGGATCGATGATCTTCAGCTCGTCGAAAGTGCAGATTAGTTCGCCGATATGAGCCAACACCAAACACCATATTTCGAATCTTCGCAAGCTGAAGATCCTTCTCGTGCTTCACAGCTCCTGGGGCGGATACTCGTACTGGGGCTCTGTGTTCTTCTCATCTTCGCCGTTTTGTCTTTTGGCGCGGTTGAGGATTGGTCGATCTTCCTATTTGAGATTGGGGCCACGGCACTCGGGCTGGTTTGGATAGGCAGGCAACTAGCGTTGGGGCAGGTCAACATCCTTAAGAACCCGCTGTATTTGCCGGCATTATTGTTTTTCATTGTCGTGCTTGTCCAAATCGCGTTCGGTACCTCGGCCTATCCATACGTCACGAAATACGCATCTTTTCAATATGTCTCGTACGGAATTGTGCTATGGATAGCCTCGAACTGCATCCGCGGGCGGGAGCAACGAAAAGCATTCGCGCTGATCATGATTGTGTTTGGAGCCTGCTATGCGTTTTTTGCATTAACTCAGGACTTGACATCCAACTCGAAACTTTTCTGGATTCGAACTCCGCGATTCCCCGGCAGCATTTATGGGAGTTATGTCAATCGCAACCACTATGCCGGCTTAATGGAGATGTTGGCTCCGATCGCGCTGGTCGTAAGCCTTAGCCGGTTATTACCGAGCGTTCAGCGTGTATTCGTGGGCTTCTGTGGGATATTGATGGCCAGCACCATCTTTCTTTGCGGATCCCGCGGCGGCATGGTGGCGTTCCTGCTCGAGATTGTTCTCTTAGGAGCCCTCCTGATTTCAAGTCATCGTCGCGCCCCTGTCATGTTGGCGTATGCAACGTTATGTGTCAGCGTGCTCGTCTTCATTTTCTTGTCAAACAACGGACGTGGGCTAGCGCGAATTGGAGATCTGAGCCCCGGCATTCGCCCCCAGATCATGCGAGACAGCGTGGCCATGTTTGCCAAGAAACCCGTGCTCGGCTGGGGCTTAGATACGTTTCCAACTGTGTATCCCCAATACCGCAGCTTCTACACGAACCTGTTTATTAACCAAGCTCACAACGACTACGTACAGTTGCTGGTCGAGACTGGCATCATCGGCTTCGCTCTCATGGTCTGGTTCTTGATCGGTGTTTACCGGCGAGGATTCGCAGCGCTCAGGCACTGGCGAGATCATTGGGATCGGACGATATCCCTTGCTGCCCTCATAGGCTCGACAGGCATCATGATTCACAGTTTTGTCGATTTCAATCTCCATATTCCAGCAAATGCTGCTTTTTTTTATGTGCTATGCGCTCTTTCTGCCTCCGAGCTGCAGGCAAGCGATTCGAGACTACGGTTGCGCGAGTCAACGTGGCACGAAGTTCGAGGCAAGGCTGCAAAGACCCTTGCCCCGATCTGATGATGTCCGAGCGTGAAGGAAACTCGCATTCCCGGATTCGAGCCTTGCGAGTAATATGAAAAGTCATTTTCCCGATTCTGCAATGGACTGAGGTCGCGCTTTGCAATTCATGCGTAAGTTGCTGCGTCAGCCGCTCAAGACCCCGGGCTTTGCATTTTCACGACCTCTGGTCCTTTTGCACAGTGACGACTGGGGGCGGGTGGGAGTGTGCGACAGGGGCGGCTACGATAAGCTGCGTTCGAAAGGCCTGCGTCTTGGGGAACACCCATGGGACCTGTACTCGCTTGAGACGGCAGAAGATGTGAACAGGCTGTGTTCACTGTTATCTGAGCATCGCGACTCAGATGGAAGGCCGCCATCGTTAGCCATGCATTTCTGCGTGGCCAATCTGCATTTCAAGAAAATGCGCGAACAAGCTTTCGAGACCCTGGAATTTCTGCCGCTGGCGGAAGGGCTTCCGGGGCGATGGACCAGGCCCGGGCTGATAGACGCCTATCGTGCGGGCATCGCCAAGGGTGTTTTTGCTCCGGCTTTAGAGGGCATGACCTACTTCTCGAAAGGTGCCGTCGAACTTGCGATGTCGAAGAAGGGGGAGCGGGCGCGGCTTTTACGCCTTTTGTGGGAAGAAGACACACCTTGCATCCACTGGCGCATGCCTTGGGTCGGTTACGAGTTTTGGAGCCCGGAAGCTTCAGGCGACGGCTTTGCGGAGGAAGGGAAGCAAAAGGTTCTGATCACGCGCGCCTGCGAACTGTTTTCCGCTCTTTTTGGCGTTCCGGCAACCTCAGCATCTGCGCCGGGATATCAGTGTGACCTGGCGACGTATCATGCGTGGTCGAAATGCGGAATCCGCGTGGTCGCGCACAGCCCCAGTGAGGGTCTTAATCAGCCCAAGATGGACGCTAGCGGGATTCTGCATCTTTATCGCGTCCTGGAGATTGAACCAATCAGGAAAGACATCGAGGTCGAGAAATATCTTCACCTGGCAAATGCTTGCTTTACGCGTGGGCTCCCCTTGGTCCTGTCGATCCATTCCATCAATTTTCATTCCTCGTTGAAGGATTTTCGTACCGCAACTTTGGCTGCCCTGGATACACTGCTCACCGCGCTTGAATCAAAATACAAGAATCTTCAGTATGTGAATAACGACGATCTTTACGCGATGGTCGCCCGCAATTCCTAGGGCGGCCTCACCTCGTTTACAATCTCAGCGATGAATAAAGTCGTCGCCAGCGCAGACGAGGCCATTCAGGACATCTTCGACGGCGCCACCGTTATGGTCGGTGGCTTCGGTCTTTGCGGCATTCCAGAAAACCTGATCCGAGCCCTGGTATCGAAGGGCGTGAAAAATCTCAACACCATCAGCAATAATGTCGGGGTAGACCGCATGGGCATGGGCTTGCTTCTCGATGCAGGCCAGATCAAGAGTCACATCGGCAGCTACGTTGGCGAGAACAGGTTGCTCGAGCAAATGGTTCTCGAGAAAAGGCTCAACCTGCAACTCATTCCTCAAGGAACTTTCTCCGAGCGCATTCGTGCTGGCGGCGCGGGCATTCCCGCCTTTTACACGCCTGCAGGGGTGGGTACAGTGGTCGCCGAGGGCAAAGAAGTTCGCGAGTTCGACGGCCGAACCTACATTCTGGAGCGCTGGCTGAAAGCCGATTTCGCTCTCGTACGCGCCTGGAAGGGCGACAAGTGGGGCAACCTTGTCTATCGCAAGACTGCCCGAAACTTCAATCCCATGATGGCAACCGCGGCAAAAGTGACCATTGCCGAGGTGGAGAATCTCGTCGAAGTCGGTGAGATCCCTCCCGATGCCATTCATACTCCCAGCATCTACGTGAAGCGTGTCGTGATAGGGGACCATTACGATCGCACGATTGAAAGAAGGACGTTGCGAAAAGCAAGCTGATGGCAGCCGGCAACCGGATCAGGCTCCGAGGATATCGAACGACGCATGGCTAAAGATATCGACAAACGCGAACGAATCGTTAAGCGCATTGCCCGCGAATTGCGGGATGGTTTTTATGTGAACCTTGGCATCGGTATGCCCACCATGGTTGCAAACCACGTTCCGCCGGACGTTGAAGTTGTGCTGCAAAGCGAAAATGGCATGCTCGGCATCGGACCCTATCCGATCGAAGGCCAGGAGGATTCCGACCTGATTAACGCCGGAAAAGAAACCGTCACCGAAGTGCCCGGCACCGCATTTTTCTCCAGTGCCGAATCGTTCGCGATGATTCGCGGTGGCCACGTCGACCTGAGCGTCTTGGGGGCAATGGAGGTGGACGAGAAAGGAAACCTGGCGAACTGGATGATCCCGGGCAAAATGGTCAAGGGCATGGGAGGCGCAATGGATCTGGTTTCGAGCGCTTGCCGTGTAGTTGTCGCAATGGAGCATACTACGCGTGAAGGTCAGGCCAAGATCCTGAAACAATGCAGCCTGCCGCTGACCGGATCCGGCGTAGTAGACACAATTGTCACCGAGATGGCCTATATCCGCGTGATCCCGGGCGGACTCGTGCTCGAAGAGATCGCTCCCGGACTGAGCGTAGAGGATGTCCGACGCGCCACAGAAGCCACCCTCGTTCTGAGTCCCCAGCTCAAGACGATGGAGATCTAGCGCCAGGGAATCAGGCCGGCTCCTAGGCGCGCAGCAACGACTCGTACCACGCTGCACCACGGTTCTCGGCCACTTCGGCCAGACGTTCGCCGGCTCGGGAAACGACATCCAGAAACGCTGAGCCGCGCTCCAAGTAGTCCGGCAGTCTCGAGCGAATCTTCCGGAATTCCTCCGGATACTCCGACGCCAGAGCTGCCAGAGCTACACCGCCGAATAGCAATGCACCCGTGCGGCTGCCCTTGAGAAGAAAAACCACGCTTAATCCCGCCGAACCCGCCAGCAATCCGCGCTTCCAGTTCTCCATCTCTTTTCTTCGAGCCATGCTGAACATCCTTTCGTGATTTTGCTTAGAGTTTTTGGATGCAGATTTCGGAATCGGGGATGGGGAATTACGTTGGTTCGGAGAAAACAAAAAGGACGGGCAACGATGCCCGTCCGTTCCTGTTTCCTGAGCCTCCTGGCTGATCCGAAGAGAGTCGTCGCGACTTCTCGGCCCCGAGCCCCCGCGTCTCAGGCCCGGCTCAGTTGATATCGAACTGTTCCTGGTGCAGCGCCGGATCGCTTTTCACGATCACGGTCTTTTTGAGCAGTTCCTCGAGTTCGTTGAGCCACTTGCCGCTGTTTGCCTTGAGGGCTTTTGCGACCTCCGGGTTCACCCGCAACATTACGTCCGAGTGCTCCAGATCCTTGCTCATTTTGCGCATCTCGACATAGATCTCGTTGCAAACGGTGTTTACGTTCTTGACGAAACCTGTCGCCTCACAATAAGGGCATGGAGACCCGATCGTCCGTTCAAGCGACTGCTTCACCCGTTTACGGGTGATCGCTACTAGGCCGAAGTCGTTAAACTGCAAGACTTTAGAAGGTGCCCGATCGGCTCGCAGCGCTTCTTCCAAAGCCTGCATGACTTTCTGCCGGTTGCGGCGCTCATCCATATCGATGAAATCGATGACGATGATTCCGCCCAAGTCGCGCAGCCTGATCTGCCGCACGATTTCCTTGATCGCATCGACGTTGGTCTTGACGATTGTGTCTTCCAGGCGAGCCGTCTTACCGACGTACTTGCCAGTGTTGACATCGATTGCGACCAGAGCCTCCGTCTGGTTGATCACGATATAGCCGCCGCTTTTCAGCCAGACTTTCGACTTGAGGGCCTTGTCGATTTCGTCCTTCAAGCCGAACTGCTCAAACAGGGGCGTGTTTTTTGTATAGAGCTTTACGCGTCGCACGAGCGCAGGCTGAAATCGGTTGGCAAAGCGAAGAATACGCTCGTATTCCTGCTCGTTGTCCACCCAGATGGCGGCGAAGTCGGAGGTGACTTGGTCACGCAGCACGCGCTCCACCACGTTGAGGTCGTGATAAATCAGTGCCGGGGACTTGCCATTCTCCGCGCGGGTGCGGATTTCATTCCACAGTCCCTTCAAAAAGCGGATGTCCGCGCGCAGTTCCTGTTCGTCCGCGCCCTGCGCAGCCGTGCGCACGATGAAACCTCCGTGCCCATTTTCGCGCTCGCTCTGAATGATTCGCTTGAGGCGCTGCCGCTCTTCTTCCGATGCGATCTTTCGCGAAACACCGGTGTGGTTCACCGTTGGCATGTAAACCAGAAATCTGCCAGGAAGGGCGATGTGGCTTGTGATGCGAGCGCCTTTCTTCCCAATGGGCTCCTTGGCAATCTGGACCAGAATTTCTTGCCCTTCCTTTAGAAGATCGGTGATCTGCGGGAGATTTTGCGGCTCCCGGCGGCGGAATCGGCGTCCACTGCTGCGGAATCGGCGTCCACCGCGTCGGTCACGATCCCGGTCATATCCTCCGCGCTGTGTGCGCTGCGTGTATGTAGCCGTGGCAGAGGGAGCTCGCAGCTCTTCACGGGCGTCCACCGTCCCATTCTCACGGCCCTCGGCATCGAGCAAGGCCTCGGCCTCAGCCTGGGCTTCTTCCAGTTCGGCTTCTTCGGCAGCTACGGCGTCAACGCCATCTTCCGCCTCGGCTACTTCCGCGACTCCTTCCGCGACCGGCTCTGAGGAGAACGGTACCTCACCGTCTTCTACCGATTCCGCAACCGATGGTTCCTGTTCTAGCCGAGACTCGGCGAAATCCCCCGCCGACTGCGTCTCTTCCTCGAGATCGTCGAACGCTTCGTCCTCGGCGAGTTCTTCGACATAAGCGATCAGATCTGCTTCTTCTTCGTCGATCTCTTCTTCTTCAATGGTTGGATGAGCTGCAGCCAGGGGCTGCTCCGGTGAATGCTCTGCCACCGGATGTGGATCCGCTTCGTGCTCTTCGGTTTCTTCGTCCTCGACTGCCTCTTGTCCGCCAAAAACCGCAGCCACGTTCATTTCATGCAAACGCAGCTGCTCACGGTCCCATTCCCTCGAACCGATCTCAGCCTCGCGGTGTGCCGATTCTTGATCCGTCGCAGCATCTTTGGTGAACTCTGCTTGTTCGGCCACCGTTGGGAAGCTGGCTACATCCTCGGTCTCATGACCCGGACGTGCGAACAAAGGTTCATCTTCTGGGAACGTTCCCGCAACCGGGACTGAGATTGGTGGCGCTTGGGCAGGTTGTTCGTTCGAGGCGCTGTGCGGCTCTGCCCCGCGTCCGCGTCCGCGGTATTTGGAGATTGATTCCCCTGGCAGAATGATTGGCTCATATCCTGGGGGCGGGCCGTAATTGTCTCGCTCCACTTTCGCCTCTGGCTCAGCCGGACGGCTGGGCCGCTCGTGTCCGTTGCCTCCTCGATCGCGGCCATCCCGGCGTCCACGGCGTCGGCGGCGTCCCCGCCATCCACCCCGGTCTCCCCGATCTTCCTGACGCGCTCCCGAGTCACCATTCGTGCGATTTTCTGCAACTTCAGCCGTCGGTTCCTCTGCGGTGCGCTCCGGGTCCGCGGCTGCGGTTGGTTCGGCCGCCTCTGCGGGTCTCCGCTCTTGCGGGACGGGTGCTGCCGGCACGTCTTCTAGCTCGTCGTCCGTGCTCTCCAACTCCATGAAGTCAGAGACATAAAGGAAGGCGTCACGTTCGAGCCCAATGTCGACGAAAGCTGATTGCATGCCGGGTAGCACTCGCGTCACCCGGCCCTTGTAGATCGATCCTGCGAGCGTGTATTCGTTCTCACGCTCCATGTACACTTCGGCTAACTGATCGTCCTCCACCAAGCCGACTTTCGTCTCATGCGGCGTGGACGACACAAACAATTCTCTTGTCATTCGAACTCCGGTTCCCGGCAACAAGGCCGGGAGCTTCACCGGAAGCAGGGGAAACAGGTGGTGGGACGAATCAAGGACGCGATAACCGTTCTTATAAAAGAAGGTTCCAAACCCGGGATGGCTGTCCCAGGTTGAGCTGGCTGCAGAAATTCAGAATTCTTTTCCACGGATCGCACAGTTCCGGGGTTGTGACCGCTCTCTCAGTCTCTGAATACCCAGCGCTTGTGCTGGATCAATGTTTGAGGGGGCCGTTCCCTGCCCGGATGCCTTACTTCAATCCTACCCGGCTGTCATCCTGCCGGTGATTTGCCCTCTTCACGCGAAGGCACTCGTAATTTTTAGATCGGACATTCCTGTCCGGCGAAACATAATTCTCAAGATCCCGTGCTCGAGTACTCGTGGACAATGTCCAGCATTACACGTGCACGTTTATTTCAGGTACCCTGCTTCAATTTACGAAGCGGCTCATGCGGACGTTCATCACCATCCCCAGCGCAAGAAACATAAACAATACCGAAGACCCGCCGTAACTCATCAACGGCAAAGGTATTCCGGTAACCGGCATAAAGCCAAGTACCATGCCGACGTTGACTAGGATGTGAAAGGTCAGAACTGCCACCACACCCATCACCAGAAACGTGCCAGCGCGGTCGGGCGCTGTCTGCGCGTTCTGAGTCAAACGCATCAGCACTATAAAGTATAACAGCAGAACTCCCATTGCCCCCACAAAACCATGACCTTCGGAAAAAGCCGCAAAAATGAAGTCGGTTTGCGGAACCGGTAAAAACGCCAGCCGGGTCTGCGATTCCTCGCTGCTGCCGAATAATCCGCCCGAGCCTACTGCGATCAAGGATTGTTTTACCTGGTACCCGGAGCCCTTGGCGTCTGCGTCCGGCTCCATGAAGCTGACCAAACGGTCCTTCTGATACGGTTTCAGATGATGCCAGGCCAAAGGCATCGCTAATCCCGCGAGCAGCAGAACCACCGCTGCTTGCTTCCAGTGCAGACCTCCTAAGAACAGGCCCATCACCGCAATTGGAATGTAGGTGAGAGCCGTGCCCAAGTCAGGCTGCGCCAGCACCATCAGCATGGGGACACCCACGATGGCTCCGGCCTTGATGAAGTCGGACCACGAGAGATCCCGCTGGTGCAGCTCGGCAAAGTACTTGGCAACAGCCAGGATCAAAATAAGCTTTACCCATTCCGAGGGTTGAAAGTGAATGCCACCCGGCAATTTCACCCAACGGCGTGCCCCCAGGTATTTCTGCCCGAATATGAGAACGACCATGAGCGAGGCGACAGCTCCGATATACATCCAGTGCACACGCTCGAGCAACATGTGGTAATTCAGCAGGCTCATGATGAACATGCCTGCCAGTCCGCCCAGAATCCAGTAGATCTGCTTCAGGTGTGCGCCGGCGAACTTGGTGTGCTCCGTCGCGCTGCGGATTTCAAACACACCCAGCGTGCAGATGACGAGCACGAAGCCAACGAGCGCCCAATCGAAGTCTTTGAAGGATACGTAACGTGCCATAACAACAGCTTTCAGCTAACCCCTTTCTTGACCAACCCCGATCGCCACCCCTCCGCGGCCGGGGTAAGACCTACGACTCATTGCAGCCCGGGTGCTGCAGCTGCCAGCGTCCGGGGTCTCCTCGGCAAGGCAACCGCGAGATGTCCCAACTCGAGCTTCTCTCGATCGCCGTGTTCGTCGGGAGCGGTCCAGATCGCGCCAATCTCCGCTTTGCCGTCGCTCGAAGTTTTTCCATCAGCCAGCCCCGTCGGCTGGCGCCTCTGCTTGTCTACGTACGCCTTGATCACTTCGGTCGCCAGACGGGCTGCCAACTTGCCGTGTTCGCCGCCTTGGAAGAGCACACCCACCACAATGTCAGGATTGCGGCGCGGCGTGAATCCCACAAACCATCCGTTCTGGGCCAACTCTTCATTGTTCTGGTGCTTTGCCCGGGTGGCCAATGAAACCACCTGCGCCGAACCGGTTTTCCCTGCAATATCGATACCCGGGATATGAGCTGAGGGCGCGGTGCCTTCCGGCAGTAGCACGCGGCTCATTGCATCCGTGATTAAGTTCCATCCGTTCGCATCCACCGGGACGTTCTTCACCTCGTTGTAGTGGTTCACCTCGAGGTAGTTCGAAGGCAACCCAGTCGGATCGGCGACGTGCGGGGTGACCAGGCGCCCATCCATGGAGATCGCCGCAATGGCGCGGGTCAGCTGAATGGGACTGACCGCGACCGCTCCTTGCCCGATACCCACCGAGATGGTCTCGCCGGCAAACCATTTTTGCCGGAAATTCCGCAGCTTCCATTCTTCAGAGGGAATCAGGCCGGAAACTTCCTGGGGAAGATCAATACCCGTCCTCTGCCCGAGGCCGAAACTGGTCGCATACAGGGCAATGCGATTAATCCCTAGCTTGTTGGCTAAGTTATAGAAGAACACGTCGCAGGACTGGTAAATCGCCTTGGTCAGATCGACCTGGCCATGGCCTCCTTTTACCCAACATCCGAACCGGCGACCGTAGAACTCAGCACCACCGTTGCACTGGACGTTAAGGTTTTGTGCGATGCCTTCTTGCCAGCCCGCAACCGACATGATGATCTTGAAGGTCGAGCCGGGAGCCAACTGCGCCTGAATGGCTCGGTTGAGCAGAGGTTTGTCGGGATCATTGACCAACTTGCTCCAGTCCTTACCGGAAATCCGCACCGCAAAAGCATTGGGGTCGAATGTAGGCCGGCTCGCCATTGCCAGAATTTCGCCCGTGTGGGGATCCATGGCGACGATGGCGCCGTTCTTGTCGCCGAGTGCTTCTTCGGCAGCAATCTGCAAATCGATGTCGATGGTGAGCTTCAGCTGCTTGCCCGGTTCCGCCGGCTTCTCATCGAGCGGCTTTCCGCTCTCGCGACCGTGACTATCCACCAGTACCTGCCGCGAGCCATTCTTGCCCATGAGGATGTCGTTGTACTCGAGCTCGACCCCTGACTGCCCGACGATGTCCCCGGAGTTGTACAACTCAAATCGGGGCTGGTTCAGCATGCCTTCGCTGACCTCGCCCACATACCCGATTACGTGAGCCATGAAGCCCTTCAGCGGATACAAACGCCGGTAAGCCATGATGGTGTCGAGTTCAGGCAACTCCACCTTGTGGGCTTCAATGAACGCCTCTTCATCTGGGGTGATGTCTTCCTTCAGATAGATCGGCTGGTACTGCGGGGTGTAGGCAAAGCGCCGGATCTTATCTTTCACTTCCTTCGCGTCCATGTGCAGGCCCGAAGCGATCGCATCCGCATCGACCATCAGGTTGCGGGTGGAATCTCGCATGAGCAAGGCGGTCACGGAACGGTAGTTGTCGACGATAATGCGCCCATTACGGTCCACAATTCTCCCGCGTGGCGCAAGAATTGGGACGTTGCGGACTCGGTTCTGTTCTGCCGCCGCGGAATAGTAGTCGCTCTGCGAAACCTGCAGCCGCCACAAGCCGTATGCCAGAACAAGAAAAATCACCAGGATCATGTACTGGACTGCAGTCAGGCGGATCTGCGAAGGTTTTTCGTCTCGACCAAACATAACTCAGGTGTTGGTGGTTGGCTGTTGGCTCTTGGCGTTGCGGCTGGTTACCATCAGTTGACTTTATTGTAAATCTACTCTGTTTATCGGAGAGAACAATTGCCAAACGAAAGTCACAAAGGCGGAAAAAGGCAATATGGCTCCGGTGAAAACCACCCTCGAAATCCCGGATTTTGCGTTCCGAGAGGCCAAATTGGCAGCCGCAGAAGGGGCATTCCGCTGCGCCAGCTGCCACGGAGGCAGTCCAGGAAAAGCTAAACCTTTACCTCGAGGGGGGTATCTCGCACATGGATGAAACACTTTAGTCGACTTAACAAGCTGGCAAAAGGAAAACCGAGCCATTGACCAACGGGTGGAAGACCGATCGAGCTGAGTTGACCGGGGAAACCGGTTTTACGCTCTTTCCTTCAGCCGGTCCATGAGCGTAAACAGCAACACGCCGACGACCGCATTCGCTACTGCCGCTATCAGCTCGCGGGACCACAGCCAACGAAGATCGAGCCCCACTAACCCGCGGGCAATCGTGAAATAGATGATCTGATGGACGACATAGAAGCCGCTGGTCACCAGCAGGCGGGTGCCCACGCTCTCAACGTCCAGTTTCACCCCGAGAGAGGACGCGCCGTAACCCACAACCGTTTTCGCAATCCCGTAGACGCCCAGCGGGTGGTGGGTAAGCGAATCCTGCAGGATCCCGATGACCGCGCCGGTAAGGAGCCCAGCCACCTGGCTGCGTCTTGCCATGGCAAAAAAGATGACCACTAGTAGCGGCAGATCGAAGATCGAAAAGAATGAAAACCGCAACGGCAGAAACGCCTGGAGAAAAATGGCCAGCAAAGGCACAAGAATCGTTACCGGCCAGCTGAACCGGTAGACCTCAATCTGTTCCCGGGATGTGTAGCTGACGGCCATGCTATTGAGGTGCGTCTCCCGTGTCCTGTGTTGGCGCAGTTCCAGTCGGCGCGGTAGTCGGTTTACTTACTGTGGTTCCCGCAGGAGCAGCTCCTACAGGAGTTCTTGGCTGCGGAGCATTGCCCGCGCTTGCGCCAGGAGCCTGCGTCTTAGCCTGCGCCGGCTTGTTAGTCAGCGGAACCGATCCCGCCGTTCCGGGATGAGCGGGCGCCTGTGGGGTTGGGGTTCCCGCCGAGGCGGCCGGCTTTGGCTGTATGGCTGCAGAAGGAATCGTCGCCGGCTTCGGGGCTGGGGTTCCGTTCCCAGTTTCGGAATGAGTGGTCTCGCCTTCAGCTGGCTTATCCGGAACTTGCGGCAGCCGTTGCGCCAGAATGTCCGCGGCCCGCATGGATCTTACCGCCGTCTTGTCCGGTTCGCGCTCCTGCCTCTGGGTTATGACCAAAACTTCTTCGAGGTGGTTCAGTGCCGCCGCGGGTTTCACCTGAACTTGTAGAAATTCGCCGCCGTGCTTCACCTCGCCGATCATCCCCACCGGCAAACCTTTCGGGAAGATCTGGTCGCCGCCGCTGGTCAGCACACGCTCGCCGGTCTTTACATCTTCCTCCGACATCACCTTATCGAGCACCAATTCGCCCGATGCCCGTCCTTTGAGGACGCCTTGCAGTCGGGATTTCTCGAGGATCGTACCCACGCCACTGGTCTGGTCATTGATCAGCAGCACCTGGGAAACGCTCGGCTGCACCAGAATTACCTTCCCCACGATTCCTTCCGCCGAAATGACCGGCATCCCGAGCTTGATTCCGACATCCGAACCCTTGTCCAAATACACGGTGCGGGACTGCTCGCTGCCACTCGAGCCGATGACTTGCGCGGCAACCGTCTGATCAATGAACTGCTCTTTGAATCCAAGCAGAGCCTGCAAGCGCCGCGCCTGAGATGCGTCCTGCTGCAATCGCACTTGCTCCAGTTGCAGCTGTTCGATCTTGTCCTTAAGACCGCGGTTTTCCTGGCGTACACCGCGCAGATACACGTAGTTGTGCCAGAGGTTAACCGTGCCAGTCTGAAGCCGGACGATGCCCTTTTCGAGCGGGGTGATGGCCGAAATCGTCCACACCCGAATTAGCCGGCTCGATTCCTGAGCATCTTTGCCCGTCTGCTTCTTAATCTGGTAGGCGAGACCGACAAGTTGAATGAAAACGGCCGCCGCGAGAATGCTGACGTTACGATAGCGGCCCATGAGAGTGTCCATAACTACAGTTTCAAGTTTCTCGTTTCAGGTTTCGACAAAAGAGGTGACCGGGAGATCTGGAAACCTGAAACTTGGAACTGTTTTTTCTACTCGATCGAAATCTTTCTTAGTAGTTTGAAGTCGCTCAGCATCTTGCCGGTGCCAAGCACTACGCTGCAAAGCGGGTCGTCGGCAATCGAAACCGGCAAACCGGTTTCTTCGCGGATGCGTTTGTCGAGATTCTTCAGCAGTGCACCCCCGCCCGTCAGCACGATGCCACGATCGCTGATGTCGGCTGAAAGCTCCGGAGGAGTACGTTCGAGAGCCACACGAACCGCATTCATGATCGTCGACACGCACTCGCTCAATGCTTCGCGAATTTCGCTGTCGTCGACGGTGATGGTCTTCGGCACCCCCTCGATCAGATTGCGCCCTTTGATTTCCATGGTGAGCGGCTTGTCCAGAGGATAGGCCGAGCCAATTTCCATTTTGATCTGTTCTGCCGTGCGCTCACCGACCAGCAGGTTGTACTTCCGCTTGAGGTAATTCATGATGGCTTCGTCCATCTGATTGCCAGCCATGCGCACCGAGCGAGAATAAACGATGCCGCTCAGCGAAATCACTGCAATGTCGGTCGTCCCGCCGCCGATATCGACCACCATGTTGCCTGACGGTTCGGTGATCGGCAGTCCCGCCCCGATCGCCGCCACCATAGCCTGCTCGACGAGATAAACTTCACTGGCCTTGGCCCGATACGCCGAGTCCATGACCGCGCGCTTCTCGACCTGGGTGATTTCTGAAGGAACCCCGATCACGATCCGCGGATGCACCAGCATCTTGCGGTTGTGCGCCTTCTGAATGAAGTAGTTGAGCATCTTCTCGGTGACTTTGAAGTCGGCAATCACGCCGTCTTTCATTGGCTTAATGGCAACGATGTTCCCCGGGGTGCGGCCGAGCATCTCTTTGGCTTCCTTGCCAACTGCTTCGACTTCATTGGTGTTCTTGTTCAGGGCGACGATCGAGGGTTCGTTGACGACGATCCCCTTGCCCCGTGCGTACACCAGCGTGTTGGCGGTACCCAGATCGATCGCGAGGTCGCTGGAAAAGATGCTAAACAGCGACCGCATATTGGTGATACGGGATGACCCGTTGTGGAATCCGTTATTCGATGACATACCGACTGCGTCTCTCTCTTATCGATCGTATGGAGTCAAACCTGCACACGCCCCCTCGAAAGCGCCACGTGGGGCTTGTGTAGTTTCTAAACCTGATTTTTCTGGGTCCTGTAAACCTAATTGTATTGGAAATTGCGAACCCAGCTGCAACTAAAGTTGCTTTCCAGCCGCTCGGCGTTTCAGCAAGAGTAAACCTCACTGGATCACGACCTTCTGCTGTTGTGTATTCACCCCACCCCGCGCGTTCTGCGCCGTGATTGTGATCGTGCTTTCCCCATTGGGAAGAGGCGGCATGAAGTAATGAAAGCTACCGTCGGCCCCAATGACCGGAACTTCGTGCCCATTCACCATCACCCTCGCGCTCGGCTCGGTCTTGCCCGTCAATTCGATGACTCGTCCATGCTGAATCAGAGGATCCAACTCCAAGCGGATCTGGCCGCTGTCCGCCTCGTGGGCGATGATTGTGAAACGATTCTTTTCGCTCTCAGCCGATTCCTTCCCATTGATATCGTAGGATTGCACCATCCAGTAATAGGGTCCTTCAGGCAAGCCCGAAACCATGACCGCTGGAGATGTCACCTTCCGATCCACGATCAAGGACGAGAAGTACGGGTTGCGCGAAACTTGCAGCCGGTAACCCTTGGCGTTGGTCATGGGAGTCCATGAGAACTCGATCGGCTTGTCCTCGCTGGGCGCAAAGATCGGCATCATGTTCGCCGGAGAAATCGGGGTCGGGGGGCCAATCTCCTTGATCTTGTCCATGGGGCCTTCGTTGGCCTTGAAGCTCGCCTTTTCCCAGTCGGTCAGCTGTACGGTTTGATCACCACGTTGGACCGTTCCCTGGCCTTTTGTAATCAGCAGTTCGTCCTGCTGCGAAGAGGGGTCCTTGCGGACTCGGGCTGCACTTTCGGGAGCAAGAGAGGCGGTTGCCCCGTCCACGATGACTTCTGACTTGGATCCTTGTACATATGTGCCGGTCGCCAGATCCACCGTCCCAGTCGTGACATTCACCGCCACATTGGTCTGCTGGCGATCGTTCGCGGAGTTCTCCGCGATCACGATCAGGGAATCCTGTTTGACGGTGTAGTTCGTGCCGTCGTTAAAGGCGACCTTCGCCATGCCTTCCGGCCCGGTCTGGATGACGTCGCCCTTCTCGAGCGGAACGCTATAGTCGGCCTTTACCCAAGTGTCGCCATTGGCCTTCTTGATGCGAACCGTTCCATCGAGCGCTGTGATGTGTGCCTGCTGGGACGTTTCGTTGCCCGGCCTGCCTCCCTTGTCTTGCGCGGCAACGCGCTCGAGAAGATTTGTGAAGACGTTTCCCGCGGCTTTCGCCGTGTTTTCGGTGAAATCCGGGAAGGCAAGGCGAGCGCCCACCGTTAGGACTGCCAGGCCAAGCAGAATCAGCATAATCACACTGCGGTAGGTGATCGTCTTCCAGGCAATCTGTATTCCGGATCTGCGGTTTGAAGGCACTCAGGTCCTCTGCGCGGAGGTACGGTTCGTTAAAAGTATGGCAGAGTGCGGGTGGGCGAGTAATGGGTCAGGCATGCAAACCGATTACTGAGGTCACAGGGCCCGAGCGCCCCGGATGGATGCGAAAGGAGCCTCCGTTCGGCCAGGTCCAGAGTCGCTTGCTCCACCTCTGTCCCAGGGTTAGCATGGAACGGGTCCCAGGAGGCGCAAGATGTCCGCCGATACTCTTACCAGTCCCGTCATCGCAGGCTCCGCCAACCGCCCGAACGTGTATCACAACTTCATCGATGGCGAGTGGGTCGAAGCCTCGACCGGCGAGACGTTCGAGAATCGGAATCCGGCCGACACTCGCGACCTGGTCGGAATCTTTCAAAAGTCGGCCAAGCCCGACGTTGACCAAGCCATTGAGGCTGCGAAGCAAGCTTTCTTGAAATGGCGTCTGGTGCCGGCTCCCCGGCGAGCCGAAATTATCTTTACCGCCGCGGAGATTCTTGCCGAGCGCAAAGAAGACTTCGCCCGGGACATGACCCGGGAGATGGGCAAGGTTCTCAAAGAAACCCGTGGCGACGTTCAGGAGGCGGCCGACACCGCCTACTACATGGCAGGCGAGGGTCGGCGGCTTTTTGGCCCCACCACTCCTTCGGAACTTCCAAACAAGTTCGCCATGGCCATACGGCAGCCCGTGGGCGTCTGCGCGATGATCACCCCGTGGAACTTTCCCATGGCGATTCCGTCCTGGAAACTTCTGCCCGCCCTGGTTTGCGGCAACACTTGCGTGATCAAGCCTGCGCAGGACACGCCGCTGTCGACCTTCAACCTGGTTCGTACACTGGTCGACGCCGGTGTGCCCAAAGGTGTGGTGAACATCGTGACCGGATTTGGTGGGGAAGCGGGTGCGCCGATGCTGGAGCACCCTGAGGTTCGCGCCGTTTCCTTCACCGGATCGAGCGCGGTGGGCCGAACCATCGGCACAACGGCCGCCAAAAGCTTCAAGCATTGCTCGCTCGAGCTCGGCGGCAAGAATCCGATGATTGTCCTTGAAGACGCCAACCTGGAGCTGGCTCTCGAAGGAGCTCTCTGGGGAGCTTTTGGAACGACCGGTCAGCGTTGCACTGCAACCAGCCGCATCATCGTGCAGAAAGGCATCTATCACAAGTTCGTCCACCAGTTGGTAGAGCGTGCCCGCAAGCTGCGGGTGGGAAATGGGCTGGATGAGACGACAGATATGGGTCCGGCGGTGAATGAGCGCCAACTAGAGACCGATCTGAAATATGTCGAGATCGGTACGGAAGAGGGAGCCAAACTGGCTTGTGGCGGCAATCCCCTGGACAAAGGCGATTACCAATACGGCTGGTTCATGGAGCCCACGGTGTTCATGGATGTCGATCCCAAAATGCGGATTGCCCAGGAAGAGATCTTCGGGCCGGTGGTTTCCCTCATCCCCTGCGAGAACTTCGAAGACGCGCTTCAGATTGCGAACAACGTTGAATATGGCCTCTCGTCGTCGATCTACACGCGCGATGTGAACAGGGCTTTCGCGGCCATGCGCGACCTGTATGCCGGTATCACCTACATCAATGCTCCCACCATCGGGGCTGAAGTTCACCTCCCCTTCGGCGGGGTGAAAGCCACCGGGAATGGCCATCGGGAAGGCGGCGTCGGAGCCATCGACTTCTATACCGAGTGGAAATCGGTATACGTGGACTACTCAGACCGGCTGCAGAGAGCGCAGATCGATCGGCCGGAGTGATCGAAGCCGGTCATTCTGGGCGGCCTGCAATGGGTAGCGAGGGGATCGGGGTCATTGCTCGCTCGACCCATTACCCCAACTTGTTCTTCACCAGCTCATTCACCAACTGCGGATTCGCCTGTCCCTTAGACTGCTTCATCACTTGGCCGACAAAGAACTGGGAAACCGACGTCTTGCCGGCGCGGTACTGTTCCACCTGCTTCGGATTTTCGGCGATCACCTTGTCGAGGATTGCCTCGATTGCGCCCGTATCACTGGACTGCGCCGGCCTGCCCTGTTCTTCATAGACTGTCGGGAAGTCTTTGCCGCGTTCGAAGCAGAGCTCGAAAAGGTCCTTGAGCATCTTGCTCGAGATGGTTCCGCTCTCGAGCAGGTTGGCGGCTTCGGCAATGCCCTTCATTGAAATTGGCGACTGCTCGATTTCAAGGCCTTTCGCCTTCAGGCGCCCCATCAGCTCGCTCTGAACAAGATTCGCCACTCGCTTGGGATTTTTGGCGCCCTTGGCAGCCGACTCGAACTGGTCTGCCAGCGACTTGGTCAGGGTGAGCGTGTAAGCATCCCCCGCACTGATCCCGTAGTCAGCGATCATGCGTTTCCGCCGCGCCTCCGGCAATTCCGGCAAAGCCTTTCGAATCTCCGCCTGCCACTTCTCATCCACCACCAGCGGAAGCAGGTCGGGCTCCGGGAAATAGCGATAGTCGTGGGCCTGCTCCTTCGAGCGCATCCCATAGGTCTTGCCCTCGGCGGAGTTGTAGAGCCTCGTCTCCTGCATGATCTTGCCTCCGGACTCGAGTATCTCGATGTGGCGGAGGATTTCGTACTCCAGTGCTTCGCGAATAAACCGGAAGGAATTTACATTCTTGACTTCCGTCTTCGTCCCGAATTCCTTCTGGCCTCGCGGACGCACGCTGATGTTGCCGTCGCAGCGCAGGGAACCCTCTTCCATGTTGCAGTCGCTGACGCCCGTGTACAGGATGATCTCCTTCAACCGGGTGAGATACTCGTATGCTTCGTCGGGCGATGCGATGTCAGGCTCGCTGACAATCTCAATCAATGGCACACCGCTGCGATTCAAATCCACGCCTGTGGCATCGCTTGCGCCGGGGAAGCCGTCGTGCAGGCTCTTCCCTGCGTCTTCTTCGAGGTGGACGCGAGTAATCCCGATCTTCTTGGGACCATTCGCCGTGGAGATCTCAATGTAGCCATGTTCGGCCAGCGGCTTATCGTATTGGGAAATCTGGTACCCCTTGGGCAAGTCTGGGTAGAAATAGTTCTTGCGGGCAAAAATCGAGGTGTCGCGAATCTCGCAGTGCAGGGCCATTCCGGCGAGCGTGGCAAACTCTACAGCCTTCCGATTCAGGACAGGCAACGCTCCAGGCAATCCCAGGCACACCGGGCACACATTGGTATTCGGCGGATCGCCAAAGTGGGTCGAGCAGGAGCAGAAGATCTTGGTCGCCGTCAGCAGCTGAACGTGGACTTCCAACCCGATGACCGGCTCATACCTCGCCCGCGCAGTTAGAGGAGTTTCCACAGATGTCGCCATATTCAGAGGATTATAGAGCAGCCAAACGAGTCACCGCTGCAGTTGCCCCGATGGGATTGGCCGCTTCGAAAGTACCTGCTCAACCAGGGAAACGGAGCGTTTAGGGCTTGTTTTCCTGGATGGAATCAAGCGGAACTTCGAAATACATGAGATCGTTTCCACTGGAGTCATGCACGCGAGTCAGATAGAAGCGCGCTCCCTTCAGTGGGTTGTGTAGGTCGGAGACGTCGAAGAAAAGGAAACCAGCCTGCGAGCCGCGCGGTTCCACTGCTTTTGCCTTGAACTGCGCATTGGAGATCTCGTTCCATTCCTTGGTGTTGACGCCTCCCTTTACCCGGCCTCCGGTTGGGAACGGAAGTGGAACGCGTGTTCCGGACGCGTTCGGATGAGATACGCGGCGGTAAACATCATCTTCGGTTGCGGGGCTCAGCTTCGCACCCTCGCCTGTGACCAGCTGCGCCTTGACATCGGTAAGCGAGATCGGTGCGTCGCTGTCGTTGGTGATGACCATCAGGACCGGGAGAAGCTCAAGGTCGCGATAATTGACCACAAAGATCTTTGCCTTGTCCGGCGTGTCGTAGGGATCAAGGCCTACCGTCACTTTTTCGTTGGAGTGATAATCATGTGCGGGATATGCTGCCGCAGGCTTGGTCTTTGGCATGCTGAATTCCTTTGCCGCGAGACAAAGAAGCGAAAGCATGAGCACACAAGCTGCAATCCCACTGGCCCGGCGCAATGTCATAGCAATCTGGATTATAGGATGCGCAGCGCGGCATTTTCTGGTGCCTCCGGCTTGACTCGTCAAGGCCCCTTCGGAGTTCGTGAGGGGCAGTCTCCAAGAGGCCGGCTCTTTGACCGCCAGTGTGAGGGAGGAACTCAAGAACGTTAAGTACGAGTTGCGGCCAAGAGTTCCGCTCTGTCTTGCGCCCGTTTAGAATGGCCCTTCCTCAATGTATCTGGCCTATAGTGCGCTGCTTGCTTTGGTGCTCATCCTCGGAAGCCCCTACTGGCTCTTCGAGATCGTTTTCCATGGCAAATACCGCAAAGGCTTTCTCGAGCGCCTGGGCAGAATTCCGGCCCGGCTGGGAAAGATTTCAGGGCCGACCATTTGGATTCATTCCGTCTCGGTTGGGGAAGTGCTCGCCATGGGCGAACTGGTTCGGCAATTGCGCGCTGAATTGCCCCGCCACCGAGTCTTTGTTTCCACAACCACCGACACCGGGCAGCGGCTGGCTCGCGAACGGTTCGGTCAGGAAAACGTCTTCTACTTTCCCTTGGACTTTGCATTCGCGGTGCGAGGCTGGCTCGCGGTACTCCGTCCAGAACTGGTTGTCATTGCCGAAACGGAACTCTGGCCGAACTTCCTGCGCGCTGCACGCAGGCAGGGAGCAAAAGTCGCGATCGTGAATGCCCGCATTTCAGATCGCTCCCTCCTCGGCTATCGCCGGTGGAAATGGCTCATTACTCCGATTGTGCGATTACCGGACATTTTCCTCGCCCAGACTGAGCAAGATGCCCATCGTCTTCGTGAAATCGGTGCACCGCGAGCTCGCGTGCTAACCACGGGAAACTTGAAATTCGATGTGCCTCAACCTCCCACGCCGGCGATCGTAGAGGAGCTACGACGTGCGCTGACGAGTGCTGCTCCCGTATGGGTCTGCGGCAGTACCGTGGAAGGGGAGGAGCCCCTGCTGCTTGGAGTTTTCACCAACATTCTCGCGAATCATGCCGGCGCAGTGATGCTGCTTGCTCCCCGGCACCCCCAACGCTTTGATTACGTCGAGAGTCTCCTTCGTGAACTCAAATTGCCGTTCTGGCGCCGATCGAAATGGAACGGCGGTCCGATCCGAGGAGGCGTGTTGTTACTCGATTCCATCGGAGAACTTTCGGCGCTCTACGCGCTCGCCGACATTGCGTTTGTCGGCGGCAGCTTGGTTCCGCGCGGGGGCCACAACATTATCGAGCCTGCGCAGCACGGCGCAGCCATTCTCGTCGGCAATCATACGGAGAACTTTCGCGAAATTGTCGGGCTCTTCCAATCGCGAGATGCGGTGCGCGTGGTTGGTCCAGCAGAACTTCCCTTGACGCTCATGCAATTGATCGCAAATGATGCCGAACGCCGGGCTCTCGGGCAGCGTGCCGCGGAAACGCTGCGGTTGCAACGCGGGGCAACCGAGCGGACACTCGCCCAGTTGAAGAACCTGCTGGCCAGCAACGCGCCTGAGGTCACGCGCGCGTGAGCCTGCTGACGGGGCTATATGGGGCTGTGGTAAGCGGGCGCAACCGCCTCTACGATGGCAGGGTCCTCAAGGCTCACAAGTTGCGAGGACAGGTCGTCAGTGTCGGCAACATATCAGCCGGTGGGGCAGGTAAGACCCCGTTTGTAATCCTGCTGGGAGGGTTGCTTCAACAGCGTGGAGTCGCCTTCGATGTCCTTTCCCGCGGCTACGGACGCAAAACCAAGGGTGTCCTGCCGGTGGATTCGAATGGCTCACCCGAAGAGTTCGGCGACGAGCCACTGCTGATTGCCCGCCGTCTAGGATGTCCCGTGATTGTGGGCGAGAGCCGATTCCGGGCAGGACTCCTGGCAGAACGCAAGTTCGGACCGCAACTGCATCTGCTTGACGACGGGTTCCAACACCGGTCACTGGCCCGCGACTTCGACATCGTGCTGCTAACGCCAGAAGATCTGAGCGACGACTTGCTTCCCAGGGGCCGTCTGCGCGAGCCCCTCTCGTCGTTGCGCAGAGCAAGTGCGGTTGTATTGAGTGGCGATCTCGACGTTTCCAGGCTGCCCATCCCGCTCGGACCGGTCTGGCGCGTCCGTCGCGATGTTCAAATGGGTAGCTCTTTTAGCCGCCCCGTGGTCTTCTGCGGCATTGCGAGACCTCAGAAGTTCCTACAACACCTTCGGTCCAAGGGAATGGTGCCGGTAGTCGAGAAGTTCTACCCCGACCACCATGCGTATTCCGACGCTGACGTTGAAGAACTGCTGCGCCTCAAGACCGAGAGCAGAGCCGACGGATTCATCACCACCGAGAAAGACGCGGTCAACCTGGAATCGAAGATTTCCCGCCTCAATCCCGTGGCGCTTGCGCGGGTCACAATGGAAGTTGTCGAACCCGCTGACGCGATTGATTCGATGTTGCGCCTAATTGACCCGCACAGCGAGCGGGCATGAGAGAATCAGTGGTCAGTGACCGGTGGTCACGGTCACCTGCTTAGAACGGATTTCATGCTCAGCATGGAATCCTGGCCATTAGCCAATCGCCACTGTCATGCCTCGGGCTGCACAACCCGCCGACCACCTTCGCAAGATCGTAGAGTCGTTCCCGCGGCTCACCGTCACTGTGCTTGGCGACATGGTGGCTGACGAGTTCGTCTTTGGAGAAATCTCACGCGTATCCCGTGAAGCGCCGGTTTTGATTCTTCGCCACCGCGATCGGATGATCGTTCCCGGCGGAGGAGCCAATGCGGCGAATAACCTGGCAGATCTTGGGGTCAACGTTTTGCCGGTCGGGATCGTTGGCAATGACGATCCCGGCCGCCTATTGCTGCGAGCCTTCCGTCACAAGCAAATTCCGGTGACCGGAATTTTAAAAGACAAGAATCACGCGACCATTACCAAGACCCGCATTCTTGCGGGAATGCCCCATACCTGGCGCCAGCAGGTCGTGCGTATTGATCGCGAGCCGGAGTCTGCCCCCGGACAACATCTTTCGCGCGAGCTTGCGCTAGCGACTCGGGAATACCTCCGCATTTCCGATGCGCTGCTGGTCTCCGACTACGGGTATGGCGCGGCTACTCCCGGCATCTTGAACGCTGCTCGCGGCAAGACTCGCGGCTCGTCCATGCCCATCGTGCTCGATTCGCGACACCGCATGCTTGAGTTCTCCGGAATAGCCGCCGCAACTCCCAACGAGCCCGAAGTCGAGGAAGCATTGGACATTGAAATTGGACAGGACTGGAAAAGGTTGTGCGCAGCCGGCGACGAGATCATCTCGCGCATGGGCCTGAAGTCCTTGGTAATTACCCGCGGTCGAGATGGCATGGTGGCGTTTTCAGGAAAGCATAAGCCTGTGGACATCCCGATCTCCGGCAGCGATCAGGTCACCGATGTGACCGGTGCCGGTGATAGCGTAATCGCAACCTTCACCGCCGCTCTTGCTGCAGGCGCAAGTTCGGAAGAGGCAGCCCACCTTGCGAATTACGCGGGTGGCATCGTGGTCATGAAGCGCGGTACGGCGACGGTATCGCAACAGGAATTGCTCGAAGCAATCCAAAAATATCCGCCTGTGGTGCGGGCTCACTGAGGCCGTCGACGTGAACGAAAAAATCGTCACTCGGGATCAGCTTAAACGGCGTGTCGAAAAGTGGCGTAAGTCGGGCGAGAAGATCACGCTCTCCAACGGATGCTTCGACGTTCTACACGTCGGCCATGTGCGATACCTGAGAGCCGCCAAGGAACTCGGCGGCAAGCTGATCGTTGCCGTCAATTCCGACGACTCGGTACGCATGCTGAAAGGCGAAGGGCGCCCTCACATGCCAGAAAACGAGCGGGCGGAAATCCTGGCTGCGCTTGCCGATGTAGACGCTGTCGTGATTTTCCCCGAGCCCGACGTGCGTCAACTGATTCGCGAAATTCATCCCGACATTCAAGCCAAGGGTACCGACTACACGGTCGACAGCGTCCCCGAACGCGATGTGGTTACTGAGTTGGGAGGGCGGGTCGAGATCGTCGGCGATCCCAAAGAACACTCTGCCACCGAGGTGCTTCGCAAAATGGAGCAGAAGCGCTCGTGAACGAGGCCTTGGCGTCTCACCATCCTCCAAAAAGCTTGCTGGTCGTGCGCCTCGGCGCCATGGGCGATGTGATTCACACGATGCATGCGCTTGCTTGGTTGCGGCGTGCCCTTCCTGATATTTCCGTCGGCTGGGTCATTGAAGAACGATGGCGTGAACTGCTGTGCGCACAAGGAACTCCCAGATCTGGCCCGCGCTCCCCGAGCCGGCCTCTGGTTGACGTCCTACACTTTGTGAACACCAAAGCGTGGCGCAAATCGCCGCTGTCCGGCGAAACCCGAAGGCAGTTCTCGTCTTTGTTAAAGGAGATTCGCGAGCAGCACTACGACCTGGCAATCGATTTTCAAGGAGCGATCAAATCTGCGTTGCTGGCGAGCCTGTCTCGAACCGGAACTGTGTTCGGCATGTCTCGGCCCCGTGAATCGATCGCGCGCATGTTCTATTCGGCACGGGTCCATACCAGCGGAACTCATGTCATCGACCAGTATGGCGAGTTGGCGAAAGCAGTCTTCTTGCGGTCTCGCCCAGGCCAAATGAGCCGAGCGCCCTTCGTTCCCGAGAATCCTTTGGAATTTCCTCGCGACCCGGCTGCAGAGGCAAACATCTCTTCGAGGCTGAACAACACGAGCGGCCACGTCGTTCTGCTCAATCCGGGAGCAGGCTGGGGCGCGAAACAATGGCCCGCCGAAGGCTATGGGGAAGTCTCGCGCGAGCTGCAGAAACAGGGTGCAAACATACTTGTCAACTATGGACCGGGAGAAGAACAACTAGCGATGGATGTTCACCGCTGGTCCGCTGGCGCGGCTCAGCCGATGAGTTGCTCCCTGGGCCAACTGATCGCCCTCACCCGCCGAGCGAGTCTTTTCATCGGTGGCGATACGGGCCCCTTGCATCTTGCGGCCGCCCTGGGGGTGCCCGTGGTAGCGATCTTCGGACCCACAGATCCTGCCCGCAATGGCCCATACACTCCGAAGAGCCTGGTCATTCGAAAACCCGCGAGCCGTACCTCACTGTCGCATACCGATGCATCGGATCCGGGCATACTTGAGATCCATCCGCACGAAGTCGTTAGCGCCGCCCAGCAGCTGCTGGAGACCACGCATGCCTAGCTGGCAGAGGATCGCGCGGCGCATTCGTGTTCCCGCGGGATTCGTATTCGCGGCCTTGTATGTGTGGCTCGCCCACCCGACGTGGCTATCTCTTCTCATAGGAAGCCTTCTCTCCATCTTCGGCGTGGTCGTCCGCGCCCTGGCTTCCGGCCATGTCCGCAAAAACGAGGAACTGACGACCACAGGCCCGTATGCCTATACGCGCAACCCCCTTTACTTAGGCTCTCTCATCATCGCTATCGGCTTTACCTTGGCATCACGCAGTTGGATCATCGCCGCGATCGCTGCTGCGATGCTGGTGGGGATCTATGTTCCCGTGATTCGTTCTGAGGAGAAATTCCTGCGTGCGCGCTTCCCTCAATTCGAGGAATATTGCCGTGAGGTCCCTCGCCTATTTCCGCGTCGGCGCCCCGCCGCAGCTAGCGCAGGGGAATTCTCTTCCGATCTCTTTTGGAAGCACCGCGAGTACAAGGCTGCGCTCGGAACCGCAGCGTTGATTGCTGTGCTCGCGGTCAAACTATTGTGGCTTCGATAATCCCGAAGGAACGTCACTTTGTACTTTCAGAGCAGGGGAGAAACAGGGGGGGAATGTGTGCTTAGGCTACAAAGTACTTGGCCGACGGGTGATGGACGACGATTGCCGAAGTACTCTGCTCGGGCTCAAGCAGGAATCCCGTTGTCAGCTTCACGCCAACGTTTTCTTCCGGATGCAAAAGCGCGAAGAGCTTAGTCTGATCTTCCAGGTTCGGACAAGCTGGATACCCAAAGCTGTAGCGCGATCCCCGGTACTTCTGGTGAAACAGATCGCGGATATGGGGAGAGTCTTCGCCCGAAATGCCCAATTCTTCGCGCATGAGCTTATGGTGATACTCGGCTAGGGCTTCCGCCGTCTCAACACTGAGGCCGTGCAGGTAAAGATACTTCGTGTATTCTCCGGCCTCGAACAGGCGTTGGGTTTCAACCGATGCCTTGGACCCGATGGTTACGAGCGAAAGTCCGATCACGTCCGTCTTTCCCGAGGATTTCGGGGTGAAAAAATCCGAGATGCAGAGCTTACGGCCTTCCCGCTGGCGCGGGAAAGTGAAGCGCAGCGCCTCCTGCTTGGCATTGTCCGCGCTGTACACAATCACGTCGTTGCCTTCGCTTTGGGCCGGGTAATATCCCCAGACCACTTTCGGCTCGAACAGTCCGCTAGAGATAATTTCTTCTTCCAGTTCCTTCTTGATCGGCCGGTACTTCTCCTCAACAAGCTTCCCGTAGTCCTCCTGCGACGCTGTTTTCAGCTGCCATTGGTTCTTAAAGAGGGCGGTCTCGTTGATGTAAGGGAACAACTGGCGCAAATCGTAATCTTTCTTCACCCGAATCCCCCAGAAAGGCGGGCTGGGAATGTTCGGCGCCTCGCTTACCACGGCGCTGCGCTCGGTAGACACTTCGCCGCCGCTGTCTGCCACCGCAGCCTTGGCAAATGCCTTCACCGTTCGGCCTTCTTCGAGCCGCGTTTTGCGCTTGCCGTTTGCTGAAGTCAGGTCTTCCATTACGTGCAAGCCGGCAAAGGCGTCGTCCGCGTAGAAAACGGCATTGGAGTATTCGCGGCGCAGATCGTCCTCAACGTACTTGCGGGTCAAAGCCGCGCCGCCGCAGATGACCGGGTACTCCAATTTTTGCCGCTCGAGGTCCTGGATCACGTACTTCATCTCCAGTGTGGACTTGACGAGCAAGCCGCTCAATCCGATGGCATCCGCCTTATGCTCCTGGGCAGCCTTGATGATGGAATCTCCGGGCTGCTTGATGCCGAGGTTGATTACGCGGAAGCCGTTGTTCGACAGAATGATTTCTACCAGATTCTTGCCGATGTCGTGGACATCGCCTTTCACCGTGGCGAGCACGATGGTGC
>Ga0157372_10001026_pt1 | contig 30538 bp, 26 predicted proteins | sample C55metaG_FD_115307 | JGI IMG/M metagenome (GOLD analysis project Ga0157372, IMG submission 115307) | Corn rhizosphere microbial communities from Kellogg Biological Station, Michigan, USA - C5-5 metaG | ecosystem: Host-associated > Plants > Roots > Rhizosphere > Soil | place: USA: Michigan...
ACGCAGACATGGGCATTTCCGGCGAAGCATTCGAGGCCGTGCGTGCGCTGGCGCCGCACGATCTCACCGATTTCGACAGACGCATTCGCGCGGTCGTCGAATTTTCGAAGCTGCCGGAAGCCGAGGCGCTCGCGGCCGCGAACAAACGAATCGGCAACATCCTGCGCCAGGCCGGCGCCCACGCTGCGGCGCATATCGATGGCACTTTGATCGAGCCCGGCGCGGAAACGGTGCTGGCCGATGCCCTGGATCGCGCGGAAAAAGACGCGGCCCCCCTCGCGGCGTCACGCGACTATGTCGGTCTGTTGAAGCGATTGGCGGCTTTGCGCGGCCCGGTCGACCGTTATTTCGACAGTGTGATGGTCATGGTCGACGACGCGCCCCTGCGCGCCAACCGCCTGGCCTTGCTCGGCCGTTTGCGCGGACTCTTCCTTAAAGTTGCCGATATTTCGTTATTGCCGTCCGCTCCGGGCTAAAAACCGTCTTTTTTTCGGTTTTAACGCGATCCGAACGATATTCGTGTCCGGATTTTGGTCTCCCACTGCGTCTACATTAACGGTGGGTGCCGATCGACCATTTTCCCCATGATGGCCGTAAGAGATTGCGCCTCAATCGGCACCCACTCTTCCTTCCACATCGTTTGATGGCCTGCAAAGACGCCGGGCCCTTCGCGTACACTGTTCCGGCTGCACCCGCCCCAGCGGATCGCCGATGAGCGCACGTCACGACGACGGCACCACACAACGCCGTTCCATCCGCCCCGCGCGCGCCTACGCCGACGGTCGCGAACCGGCCTGCCTGGTCGTGCTGCAGGGACAAAGGCTCGGTCAGCGCATCGATATCGGCGATCAGCCGCTGGTGATCGGCCGCGCGCCCGAGTGCGAGTTCCAGATTCTGGAGCGCAGCGTTTCGCGCGAGCACACGAAAATCTGGCGCGAGCCGTCGGGTTATCGGGTCAAGGATCTCGACTCGACCAACAAGACCTATCTCAACGATCAGCCGATCATCGAGGCGGAGTTGAAGGATGGCGACCACATCACGATCGGCAGCTGCGTGCTCAAGTTCATGGACCGCTCGTCGGTCGAGGCGCGCTATCACGAAGAAATCTATCAGCTCGCCACGGTTGATCCGCTGACCGATCTATACAACCGCCGGCAATTTCTCGAGCTGCTCGAAAAGGAACTTGCGCGCGCAGCCAACCATCGTCGCCCGCTGGCGCTCCTGATCATCGACATCGATCACTTCAAGGCGATCAACGATCGGTTCGGACATCCCGCCGGCGATGGCGTGTTGAAACGCGTCGCGCGAACGGTGAGTGCGCACGCGCGCGAAGAATTCATCATCGCGCGCATCGGTGGCGAGGAATTCGCGGCCGTGCTGCCCGAACACACCGTCGAGCAGGCCGTCGACTTCGCCGAGCGCCTGCGCGTCGCGATCGCCGATCACGACATGGCATCGACCAGCGACGGGGGTCCGCAGCGCGTGACAGTCAGCATCGGTGCGGCGGCGTGGCTGGCCGGCATGACCGGGTCGAGCGACCTCTTGCGCGCCGCCGACGAGCAGCTCTATCGCGCCAAGCAAGAAGGCCGCAATACCGTGCGGCGCACGGCGTAACCACAGCGTCACCCGACGATCCGGCGCGCCCGGTGCACGACTCGGCCGAAGCGATTGTTAACTTTCCGCTGTGCGATGAATCGCCGCGAAACGCTGCCGATTGCACGCTGAACGCGCACGCATTATCGTCGCCATCCCGCGAAATTGGCTGACGAAGTCGGCCGATGTGGGCATGGTCCGGCGTGTCCCGCGCCGGAGCCTTCGCGAACCCGCTGTTATGCATTCACGTGTCTGGCGTTATGCTTGCGCGTGAACTACGACTCTCTTCGTTCTTGGAGGACTGCGTCATGAGAAACCTTTCGATCGTAGCGTTCGTCGCGCTGGCAACGCTGGCCGGATGCAATTCGCCGAGCCAGACTTCGCCTGCGACGGGACAGACGCGCGCGCCCTCGAATGGCAAGAGTCCGGGCGCGCAGGCCCCGATCCCTTCGGCGGTGACCGGCAGCGTGACGCTGAAGGATCCCGTTACCGTCGGTGCGGGCGCCAAGCTCGACATCAAGCTCGTCGACGTGGCGCAGCCTGAGGTTCCGGTCGCGGTGAAGACGCTCGACGTCAGCGGCCAACCGCCGTTCAACTTCTCGTTGGACATCGATCCGACCAAGATCGATCCGAGTCGCATCTATACGCTCAACGCAGTGCTGACGGATGGCGAGCGGCGCTTCATGCCCGCGCTGACCGCGCCGGTTTTGACCGGTGGCTCGCCGGCTACCGTGCAGATCACGCTGACGCCGGAGCCGACCGCGGGCGAGAAACTCAAGGACGAATTCACCAAGCTGCAGTCGCGCATCGGTGGCATGAAGACGGTCAACGGCACCTACACCACCGACGACGCCTCGATCGGCTGGGATGCGTTCGCCGAGGCGAACAAGGTCAAGTTCGTGCGCGTCAACACCGAATACGACAAAGGCGGTCGCACGTCGGTCAAGTACGCCTTCAAGGACGACAAGCCGATGTTCGTCAAGCAGCAGGGCGGCGCAACGATCGGCTGGGATGACAGCGGCAGCGTCGTCGTCAATGAGAAGCAGGGCGGTGGCGCGCTTGCGGATAAGGAGATCGCGGCGATCCGCGACTCGGCGACCCATGCGTTCCAGATGGCACAGGAAAAAGTTGACGCTGCGAAGAAGCATTGATTGGGGAAACCACAGCGTCGAAGCTGCGAGCATTTTTCACCTCTCCCGCTTGCGGGAGAGGTCGCCCGAAGGGCGGGTGAGGGGAGGCGGAGTGAGGGCGTTGCTCTTACGCAGCGGGGGTGAACCTGCTGGCCCTCACCCACCCTCTCCCGCAAGCGGGAGAGGGGAATTCTTGCAAGCGGGCGAGGATTAAAGGGAGCAGCTCGTCTCACGCCACGCGGCGATTGCCGCGCTTGAGATGCACGAGCAATAGCGATATCGCCGCCGGCGTGACGCCCGAAATGCGCATCGCCTGACCGATCGTCCGTGGTTGCACGGAAAGAAATTTCGCGAGCACTTCCGCCGAAAGTCCATGGACGCCGGCGAAGTCGAAGCGCTCGGGAATCGCGGTCTCTTCGTTGCGATGCTGGCGTTCGATTTCCGCGCGCTGCCGTTCCAGATAACCGGCATACCGCGCCTGCACTTCGATCTGCTCGATGACTTGCGCGTCCTCTACGCCCGCGCCAATGCCATCGACACAGGCGAGTTCCGCGTAACCGAGGCCCGGCCGCCGCAATAGATCGAGCGCGTGCGTCTGGCGTGTCGGCGCAAATCCGAGCGCGCGTTCGACTTCGCGGCCGAGTGCGTTGCCCGGTGTCGCCCAGAGGCCGCGCAGACGCTCGCTCTCGCGTGCGATCGCGTCGCGCTTGCGGCATAGCGTGTCGTATCGATCGCGCGGCACGCAGCCGAGCTCGAAGCCGCGTTCGGTCAGTCGCAGGTCCGCGTTGTCCTCGCGCAGATGCAGGCGATATTCGGCGCGCGACGTGAACATCCGATACGGCTCGTTGGTGCCGTTCGTGACCAGATCATCGATCAGCACGCCGACGTAGGCTTCATCACGCCGCGGCGTCCAGGCCTCGCGATCCTGTGTCGCGCGCGCGGCGTTCAACCCGGCGACAAGGCCTTGCGCCGCCGCTTCCTCGTAACCCGTCGTGCCATTGATCTGACCCGCGAAATAGAGGCCTTCGACGGACTTCGTTTCGAGCGAAGGCTTGAGCCCACGCGGATCGAAATAGTCGTACTCGATCGCATAGCCCGGGCGCGTGATATGCGCGCGCTCGAGGCCCTTGATCGAATGCACGAGCGCGAGCTGCACATCGAACGGCAGCGATGTCGAGATGCCGTTCGGGTAGATCTCGGTCGTCTCCAGGCCCTCGGGCTCGATGAAAATCTGGTGCGAGGTCTTGTCGGCGAAGCGCACGACCTTGTCTTCGATCGACGGGCAATAGCGCGGCCCGACGCCTTCGATGACGCCGCCATAAAGCGGCGAGCGGTCGAGCGCGCCGCGAATGATGTCGTGCGTCCGCTCGGACGTTTGCGTGATCCAGCAGCTGACCTGGCGCGGGTGTTCGCTGACGGAGCCGAGGAACGAGAACACCGGCGCCGGATCGTCGCCCGGTTGCTCGGCGAGCGCCGTGTAATCGATCGTGCGCCCGTCGATGCGCGGCGGGGTTCCGGTCTTGAGCCGGCCGACCGCGAATGGCAGCTCGCGCAGCGCTTCGGCGAGTTTCTGTGCCGGCGGATCACCGGCACGCCCGGCGGCGTGCTGGGCGAATCCGATGTGGATCTTGCCGGCGAGGAACGTGCCCGCGGTCAGCACCACAGCGCGGGCGCGGAATTCGAGGCCGGTTTGCGTGCGCACGCCGGCGACGCGCTGGCCTTCGAGAATCAGTGCGTCGACCGACTGCTGGAACAGCGCGAGGTTTTCCTGCGTCTCAACCCGACGCCGGATGGCTGCTTTGTACAAAACGCGATCGGCCTGGCAGCGCGTCGCGCGCACCGCCGGCCCCTTCGATGCATTCAAGGTGCGCCACTGGATACCGGCCTGATCGGCTGCGGCGGCCATCGCGCCGCCGAGCGCATCGATTTCCCTGACCAGATGCCCCTTGCCGATCCCGCCGATCGCAGGATTGCAGCTCATCTGGCCGATCGTCTCGATGTTGTGCGTCAGCAGCAGCGTCCGCGCGCCAGTCCGCGCGCCGGCAAGCGCGGCTTCGGTGCCGGCATGGCCGCCGCCGATGACGATGACGTCGTAGTCGTTGTAAGTCATGGGAAAAGCCGGTCGGGCCGCACCATCGAAATGGCGCGCATTCTAGCAAGCGCGGGCCCAAACACTGGCATGAAACCTGCTGCATCCCTGGCGCACTCCCACCGGCGCACGGCGTTTGCGAGCACGCCGATGGTCGGAATTCAGGGGCCGGCCGTTGCGTCGGTGGGAGGACGCACCAGGCCCGCGCAAGCGGGCCTTTTTTATTGCCAGGCTGGCGCCCGGCGGTCTTAGGAACAGGGGGAATCCAAGAGGACCGTGTGCCGGGCGCCAGGAACCGGAAAAACGCATCGTCGATTCCGGAAAGCCGTCGATCGCAGATCGGCGGCTTTTTCTTTCCGGATGCCCGAACCGTAACGGCAACGGTGAATGGCAGACTGTGACGATCGTCGCGGAATACTGGCAGTCGATGCAGCGGCTCTGACGCGTCAGTCAGATTACGACGCGCATCGTCAAATCCGACTCCACTTTTTTCATCCGCATGTTCGATCGTCGATGCGCGCATGGAGCGATCGGCACCGGATTCCGGGCTGGCACGGTGCTTGCTCAATCCCTCAGTACGGAATCTGGAGTCGTCACCATGAGCAACGCAGCAAGCATGAGCATCAATCCGCTGTTCCTTCGTCATGATCTGATGATTGAACTCGGGCGCCTCGAAATGGCGATCGACGATGTGCGCACCACGCAGCCGGCGGCCAACGATCGTTTGGTCAACGAGCTCGAATCGAAATGCGCGCGCATCAACGAAGCGCTGAGCAAGTTACCTGCCTGACACCGACGGAACCGCCGAGAAGGCCGCGCAGAGCGCGGCTTTTTCATTTCCGGGATTCGAAAAGCAAAGTCGCCGTATCGCTCACGCCCCTGCGAGCGCGCGCCCGACGATATCGGCGAGATCGGGCGAGCTTTCCTTGCGTGCCGCGAGCCGCTCGAGCTCATGCCGCATCAGCGCGCGCCGGATCGGCTCATAGCTTCGCCAGGGGCCGAACGCCGTGACCAGCCGAGCCGCGACTTGCGGATTGATCGCATCGAGTCGCACCACGGCATCGGCGATGAATCGATATGCCGCGCCGTCCGCGCGATGGAACACGCGCGGATTCCGGTGCGCGAACGCAACCAGCAGCGCGTAGACCGAATTCGGCGTGCTCCAGTGGAACGCCGGATGCGAGGTCAGCGTCTGCACCCGCGACAGCGTGCCCGGATGCGCGTGCATCGCCTGCACCGAGAACCACTTGTCCAGAACCATCGTGTCGCCGTCGTAGCGCAGCGCGAATGCGTCGAGCGCGACCTGCGCGTCCGCGGCGCCGGCACTGACCAGCACGCCGAGCGCCGCCAGCCGATCCGTGAGGTTATGGGCTTCGGCGAATTGCGCGCGAGCGAGATCGAGGTATCGCGTCTCCGCGCGACAAAGTGCCGCCAGACAGACATTGCGCAGCCGTCGCTGCGCCTGCGCGACGAGCGAGACTTCGGCGCCACCATCGGCGAGGCTCTCGTAGCGATCGAACAATCGCTTCTGCAACGCGCCGGCGAGGCCGCTTTCGATCTGCGTGCGCGCGCGGTGCACGGCTTCGGGATCGATATCGGTGAGTCCCGATGTCAGCGAAGGCACATCGGCGACGGTCAGGATTTCGGCGACCAGCGCGGGGTCCGCGCTGCGATCGCCCAGCACGGCGCCGACGCTCTCGGACCATAGTGCGAGCAGCGCCGCATCCGGCGCGCTGGCCGCGAGCGTATTCGCGAACAATCGACGCGCCAACGCATCGGCGGCGAACCAGCGGTTGAAACCGTCCGTGTCGTGGCGGACGAGCCGCGCGAGCGCGTCGTTGTCGACGCTTTGATCCAGCCGCACCGGCGCCGAATAGCCGCGCAACAGCGAAACGGCGGGCATTTCGGCCACGTCGACGAAACGGAATGTCGCTTCGTCGCCATCGAGCGACAAGATGCGTTCCTCGCTCCCGGCATCCTGCTCGCCATCCAGACGCAACGGCAACGCGCGGCCATCGGCTCCGAACAATTGCACCGCGACCGGCAGCGGCAGCGCGCGCTTGCGCGGCTGATTCGGGGTCGGCAACGTGCGCTGCGCGAGCGTGATTTCGTACTGCTGCGAATTCGCATCGAACCGCCCGCGCACCGAGAGGAGCGGGGTACCAGCCTGGTTGTACCAGCCGAGCCATGTCGAAAGATCGCGTCCGTTGGCCTCGCCGAGCGCGGCGAGAAAATCCTCGACCGTCGCCGCGCCGCCGTCGTGCCGCTCGAAGTAAAGGTCGAGACCTTTGCGGAATCCATTTGTGCCGAGCAGCACCGCGAGCATGCGCACGATTTCCGCGCCCTTGTCGTACACGGTCGCCGTGTAGAAATTGTTGATTTCGCTGTAGCGATCCGGGCGCACCGGATGCGCGAGCGGGCCCGCGTCTTCGCTGAATTGCGCGCGCCAGAGCGTGCGCACGTCTTCGATCCGGCGCAGCGTGCGCGAGGCGAGATCGGATTCGAATTCCTGCTCGCGATACACCGTGAGTCCTTCCTTGAGCGACAACTGGAACCAGTCGCGGCAGGTCACGCGATTGCCGCTCCAGTTGTGGAAGTACTCGTGGCCGACGACGGCGAGCACGTGGCGGTAGTCGTCGTCGGTCGCATGCTCGGGATCGGCGACGAGATATTTCGCGTTGAAGATGTTGAGACCCTTGTTCTCCATCGCGCCCATGGTGAAATCGCGCGTCGCGACCACGTGGAACACGTCGAGGTCGTAGCAGCGTCCGAAGCGCTCTTCATCCCAGCGCATCGCCATCTTGACGCACCGCATCGCCCACGCGCAGCGCGCGACGAGATCGGCCTCGGCGTGGATGAAGAGGCGAACGTGCCGTCCTTCGGCGGTGACGAATTCGTCCTCGATGCGAGCGAGCCTGCCGGCGACCAGCGCGAACAGATAACTCGGCTTCGGATGCGGATCGACGAAACGCGCCCAGTGCCGTCCGTCGGAAAGATCACCGCTGCCTACGGCATTGCCGTTCGCGAGCAGCAGCGGAAAGCGTTTCTTGTCCGCGCGCAGCGTGACCGTGTAACGCGCAAGCACGTCGGGCCGATCGATGAACCAGGTGATGCGCCGGAAACCTTCTGCTTCGCATTGCGTCAGCAGGAAACCCGTATCGCCGCGACCGCTGAGATAGAGCCCTTGCAGCGCGGTGTTGCAATCGGGCGCAATCCGCGTGCGCGTTTCGACGATGGCGCGGCCGCGCACGCCGGGTATCGTCAATGCGCGCGCGTCCAGCGTGAAGGCTTCGGGTGTCAGCAATCGGCCGTCGACGCGCAGCTCGATCAACTCTAGGCCTTCGCCGTCCAGAATCAGCGGCGAGTCGGACTGCGCGGAATCCTGCTCGACGGTGAGCTTCGCGACGACGAACGTCGACGCAGCGTCGAGTTCGAACTCGAGCTCGGCGTCGGTAATACGCCAGGCCGGCGCGCGGTAGTCGCGCAGAAAGACAGTCGGCTTGGGGCCGGCGGCAAGAGTCATCGGTGAGAACACGGAGGAATGACTTGCGGCAGGCTAGCATGCGTCACGCGGCCGCGTGTATCGTGCAGCGCAGCGTTTCACGATCTGTTATTAAATCCGCATAAGCTCGAAAACCCGCATACGCTCGAACCTCGAATGACCTCGTTGGCGACTCCGGTCCTGCCCGACTTTGCCGCCGTGGAAGCGGCCGCGGCGCGCATCGCCGGGCACGCGCAGCGCACGCCGGTGCAGAGGTCGCACTCGATCGATGCGCTCGCCGGCGCCGAGATCGTCTTCAAATGCGAGAACCTGCAGCGCGTCGGCGCATTCAAGTTTCGTGGCGCCTGCAACGCGGTGTGGTCGCTGTCGTCCGATGTCGCGGCGCGCGGCGTAGTGACGCATTCGTCCGGAAATCACGGCGCCGCTGTCGCGCTCGCGGCGAAGACGCGCGGCATTCCCGCGCACGTCGTCGTGCCGCAAGGCGCGGTGCGGACCAAAGTCGCGGCGATCGAAGCGTACGGCGCGACCTTGCACGTGTGCGCGCCGAGCATGGCTGCGCGCGAAGCCGCCGCCGAGAAACTGCTCGCCGAAACCGGTGGAACCCTGGTGCATCCGTTTACGACGCCCGAAGTGATCGCGGGCCAGGGCACGGCGGCGCTCGAGTTGATTCGCGAGGTCGGTCGTCTCGATGCGCTCGTCACGCCGCTCGGCGGCGGCGGGCTCATCAGCGGCAGCGCGATCGTCGCGCGCACTCTGCTTCCTGCTGCGCGTGTCTACGGCGGTGAGCCCGAAGGCGCGGCCGACGCGTACGAATCGTTGCGCCGCGGCGAGCGCGTGCGCGAACTCGTGCCGGACACGATCTGCGACGGCTTGCGCGGCCTGATCGGGCAGATCAATTTCGATCTCCTGAAAAAATACGAAGTCACCGTGTTGCCGATCGCCGATCGCGACACGATCGCCGCGATGCGGCTCATCTTCGAGCGCATGAAGCTCGTCGTCGAGCCGTCGAGCGCGATCGCGCTCGCCGCCGTGCTGAAACATCGCGAACACTTCGCGGGTCGGCGCGTCGGTGTGATCTTGTCGGGCGGCAATGTCGATCTCGATGCGCTGCCGTGGTGAAAAGACGACTGAGGAACTCCCATGTGGACTGACGCGATCCTCGCCTACCTTCATTTCGGTGCGATCTTCACGCTGATCTGGTTCCTGGCCAAGGAATGGACGCTGTTGCGTGCCGGCACCGCGAACGTCGATCTCGAACGCCTCGCGAGCGCGGATGCCGGCTTCGGCATCAGCGCGGGCATCGTGCTGGTGACGGGTGCCTTACGCGCTGTGTATGGCATCAAAGGCTGGATGTTCTACGCGCACAATCCGGCGTTTCACGTGAAGATCGGACTCTTCGTGCTGGTCGGTCTCATCTCGATCGCGCCGACGCTGATGTTCCTGCGCTGGCGCAAGGCGCGTCGGCAGGATGCGTCGTTCCGCGTCTCCGAACCCGAATGGAAGCGCGCGCGCCGCTGGATCATGATCGAGTTGCATCTGATCGCGTTGATTCCGCTCGCAGCGGTGATCATGTCGCGCGGGCTTGGCTAGGCCGGCAAAGGTTTCGGCGCGCGACGCAGATGGACGATCGCGAGCGCGCTTGCGATCAACGCGATGCCGCAGCCTTCGATCAGCGAAGGTCGCTCGCCGAGCAAAAGCCACGCGAATCCGATGCCCGCGAGCGGAATGACCAGGCTCGACAATCCCGCGACATTCGCCGGCAACCGCTCGACGACGTACGACCACATCAGCCAGGCGAGACCGGACGACAGCACCGCGTTGTAGGCGAGCGCGCCGACGAACCACGGCGTCCAGTCGATCGCGCGCTCGTGCGCCAGCAGCGCAATCACGATCAGAAACAGCGTGCCGATCAGCATCTGCCAGGCGGTCAGCGATAAAGCACTGACACCGGTTCTCTGGAACAGCCGTTTTGAAAGCACGACACCGATCGCCCAGCAGACGCCGCCTGCCATCGCGAGCCACGCGCTTTGTGCGCCGCCGATGCCGCGCCACGGCTCGACAATGAGCGTCAGCCCGATCGCAGCAGCGCCGAGGCCGAGCCACTGCCGCGCCCCGGGTCTTTCTGCGAGCAGCAGCCATGCGAGGAGAACGACCCAGAACGGCATCGTGTAAGCGAGGAGTGCGGTCTTGCCGGCGCCACCGTTGACGAGCGCCCACTGCACCAGCGCCTGGAATCCGGCCGTCTGCGCAATGCCGATCATCGCGGTTTGCGCGAGCGGCGGCGGCTTCAGGGACTCGCGGCGCACGATGAGCGCAAGAAACAAGACGCAGGTGCCGAGCGCGTAACGCAACGCGGAAAACGAGAATGGCCCGCAGAACTGCAGCACCTGCTTCATGACGATCCAGTTGTAGCTCCAGATCAGCGTGAGCAGGGCGAGCGCGATCAACGCGGCATTGCGGGGCGTAGAAACGAGAGTCACGAGTGGCAGCCGGATGCGCGGCAAGGCACGCGAAGGTCCGTATCATACGCACGACGTTCGGAGCACCACGATGCGCGAAGACCATCGACCACGCTGCAGCTGGGCCGCGTCCGGCGACAGCATGCGCGCCTATCACGACGCCGAATGGGGCGTGCCGCTGCATGACGATCGCGCGTTGTTCGAATTCCTGTGCCTGGAGGGCGCGCAGGCGGGACTCTCCTGGCGCACGGTGCTCGACAAGCGCGAGAACTACCGGAGCGCGTTCGCCGATTTCGATATCGCGCGCTGCGCGAGACTCACCGACCGGCGCATCGAAACGTTGATGGGCGACGCCGGCCTGATCCGCAACCGCATGAAGATCACGTCCGTGCGCGACAACGCGCGCGCTGCGATCGCCGCGATCGACGAGCACGGCAGTCTGGATGCGTTCCTTTGGTCGTTCGTCGACGGCAAGCCGGTGAAGAACGCCTGGCGCAAAGGCACGGACGTGCCGGCAACGACGGCGGTTTCCGATCGCATGAGCAAGGCGCTCGCCAAACGCGGTTTCCGTTTCGTCGGATCGACGATCTGCTACGCCTTCATGCAGGCGACCGGCATGGTCAACGACCACCTCGTCACGTGCTTTCGCTACGGCGCGCGGCCGCGCTCGGCGCGAGCGACGAAATGATCGTCACCGATCCGGACGAATTCCTCGCCGAGTATTCCGAGCATCGGTATCCGGCGCGTGCGGCCGCGACCGCGCGCGCCGCATTTCTCGTGAGTCCGGCGAGCGCGACACTCGCCGCCCAATCGGCGCAGGACAACCGCTACATGGATCTTGCGCAGGCGATCGATCCGGCGCGGGCTCTCGCTCAGCACGTCGAGCTCGCGCGCAGGCTCGATGCCGATGTTCCAGTCGTTTCGTTTCCCGGCGATGCGAATTGCCCGGACGACATGTTTCCGAACAATGTCTTCGCGACCGCGAACGGCTGCCTGATCATCGGACGCATGCGTCATGAAGTGCGCCGGCGCGAAGCAGTGCGTGCCGACATCCGGCGCTTCTTTCGCGACACGCTCGGCTACCGCGTACTGGATCTCTCGACCGAAACGTTCGTCGCCGAGCTCACCGGCGCTCTGGTCATCGATCGCGCGCGCGGTATCGGCTACTGCGGTCTATCCGAACGCTGCGACCTTGAAGGCGCGCGCGCGATGCACGAGGCGTTCGGTCTGCGCCTGATGTTCTGTTTCGATCTCGCGGCCGGCGAATATCACGCAAATGTCATATTGGCGCTGCTGGCCGGTCGCGTCGCATTGATTGCGGCGGACGGATTCAAGGACCCGGCCGTGCCGCATGCGATCGCAAAAGCGTTCGGACGCAACGTCGTCTGGCTCAGTCGCGAGCAGAAAAAAGCTTTCTCCGCCAATGCGATAACGCTTGCCCCACAACGCGCGTGGCTGAGCGCGCGCGGCGCCGACGCGCTGGATTCAGCGCAGCGCACGGCCATCGAACGGGCCGGCCTCGCGCTGGCTACGGTCGAGCTCGACGAGATCGAAAAAGCCGGCGGAAGCCTGCGCTGCTGCGTTGCCGAAATATTCTGAATGGAGGAGGCGCGGAATCCATCTCCAGGGGGATTTACCGGCTGATCCGAAACGCATAGATTCTGCAGGTTCGGTTTGGCCCCGGAGGGAGACCTGCCGACGTTCCGCGCGCGTTGGTCGAACGCGCCGGATTCCGGTGCGTCGCCGATGTGCCTCAGGCAGCGGAACGCCAGATGCAAATCGCGCCGCGAGTATTTCCAGTCGCTCACGTGGTGGGGAATCATGCGCAAACCGATTACGACGGCCATCCTGGTCGCACTCGTCGGCGCCGGCTCGGTGCTGGCGTCATCTGATCCGCTCGGCGCGGCAAGTCGCCAACCGGCGGGTACCAAATCTTCGATGCAGAAATCCGCGGCGGGCACCGCGCGGGTTCTGCTCGCACCGGGCGCGCTCAGCGCGCACGCGTCGGGCGCAACGCTCCTGCACAACTACGGCGCCTTCGCTCTCTATCGCGTAGACGCAGCGACGCTCAGTCAACTGCAAAGCGCCGGCGCTCTGTCGCGAGGTGTCGTTTCCGACAAGATCGATTTCACTTCGATCACGCTCGATACCGCCGGCACGCCGCCGGCGATTCCGGCCGCTTTCCAGGCCGGGCCGAATTCCGGTCCGAGTTTGCAGATCGTGCAGTACATCGGTCCGATCGCCCGCGAATGGATCACCGCGCTCAAGAACACCGGCGCACGCATCGTCCAGTTCATGCCCGAGAACGCGTACATCGTGCAGGCGACGCAGAGCCAGCTCGATGCGATCGCCCATCTCGCGCAAGGCGGCACGTCGGTGCAGTACGTCGGCCCGTATCAGCCGTATTTCAAACTGGCGACGACGCTCGCGAATCGCGTGCAGCAGGGCCTCACGCCCGGCGCGCGGCTCGATGTGACGGTGCAGGTTGTGAGCGGGTCCGGCAGTGCAGCGACCAAGGCTGCGATCGAACAGCTCGGCAACCTCTCGAATGCGACATGGGCGAATCTCGCCGGCGTCGAAGCCGTGCATCTCAACGTCGCGGAAACCGATATCGTCACGCTCGCGCAGTTCCCCGACGTGTTTGCCGTCGAGGAATACGTAAAGCCGGTGCGCAACGATGAAGTGCAGGATCAGATCATTGCGGCGAACTTCAATGCCGATCAGAGCGGTCCGGCCGCGCCGGGCTACTTCACATTCCTTTCGAATCTCGGCTTCTCGACGAACTTCATGGATTACCCGATCGTCAACGTCACCGACGACGGCATCGGCGATGGCACGGTCACCAACGGCGCCGGCGATCTGACGCTGACCGATCACGAAGACGGCACGACGACGCGTATCAACGCCGTGTTCAACTGCACCGGCGCGGGCGCCCCGCACGGGCAGGACGGCCACGGCCATCTCAACACCGGCATCGTCGGCGGTTACGACAATCGCAGCGGTTTCCCGTACGTCGACAATCTCGGCTATCTGCGCGGCCTCGGCATCAATCCGTACGCGCGACTCGCGCACACCAAGATCTTTGCCGATGGCGGCATCTACAACATCTCCAACTGCGGCAACACCGATGCGGGCGTATCGCATCAGGAAGTCGTCAACGGCGGCGTGATCTCGACCAACTCGTGGGGCGCGGCCGTCGGCGGCGCCTACAACACCGATGCGCGCGCCTACGACATCTCGGTGCGCGATGCCGATAACGTCGGCGCGGGCCAGCAGCCGATGATCTACGTGTTCTCGGCCGGCAACAGCGGCCCGGGCGGCGCGTCGGTCGGCGCACCCGGCACGGCAAAGAACGTCATCACCGTCGGCGCGACCGAAAACAAACGGCCGAGCGACGAGCAGGGCCAATGGACGGATGGCTGCGGCATCGGCCCGACCGGCGCCGACAACGCGATGGACACGATCAGCTTCTCGAGCCGCGGACCCGCGCAAGGCAATCGCATCAAGCCCGAAGTGACCGCGCCGGGCACGCATATCCAGGCGTCGGCCAGCGTGTATTCGGGCTACGACGGCAGCGGCGTCTGCGACAAGTACCGTCCCAACGGCGGCGGCTTCGCGCAGACCGATTTCGCCGCATCATCGGGAACCAGCCACTCGACGCCGGCGACGGCGGGTGTCGTCTCGCTTTCGTACTGGTGGATCGAGCACGGCGGCGCAGGTGCTGCGGCCGGAACGATCGACGAGGTTGGTGGCGCGCGCGCACCGAGTCCGGCGATGGCCAAAGCGTGGCTGATGGCGCATCCGACCTATCTCACGGGCGCCAGCGGCAACGGCAACCTGCCGACCAACACGCAGGGCTTCGGCATGCCGAACATGTCGCTCATGTTCGATGCGACGCCCAAGGTGCTCATCGATCAGTCCGAGACATTCACCTCGTCCGGCGACACGCGCAGTTACACCTGGGGCATCGCCGATACCAGCAAACCGGTGCGCATCACGATGGCCTATGTCGATGCACCGGGTTCGACCAGCGGCAATCCGCAGGTCAACAACCTCGATCTGACGGTCGTGGCTGGCGGCCAGACCTATCTCGGCAACCACATGTCCGGCAATTTCAGCACGACCGGCGGAACCGCCGATTCGGCCGACAACTACGAAGCCGTATTCCTGCCTGCCGGCACGTCGGGCGACATCACGATCACCGTGACGGCGACCAACGTCAGCGCCGATGCGACCGGCTCCGGTGGTCCGAGCCAGGATTTCGCGCTCGTCTGCTACGACTGCTCGCAACAGCCGAGCTTCACGCTGACCTCGCCGGATAGCTCGCTGCAGGTGTGCTCGGGTTCCGAGGGCACCGCGACGATCAACGTCGGCCAGATCACGAACTTCACCGATCCGGTCACGATGAGCGCGAGCGGCAATCCTTCGGGAACGACCACCGCGTTCGCTCCGAACCCGGTGACTCCGCCGGGCACGACGACGCTCACGGTCGGCAGCGATCCCAGCGTTGTGGCGGGCGATTACCCGATGACGATCAGCGGCAACGCCGATTCGATCACCAAGACGCTCGACATCGATCTCAACATGTTCGATGCCATACCAGCCGTTCCGGCGCTCGATACTCCGGGCAACGGCGAAGCCGACGTCTCACTGACGCCGACATTCACCTGGGAAGCGTCGAGCGAGGGTTACAGCTATCTCGTCCAGGTCGCGACCGATTCGGGCTTCTCGAACATCGTCGCGTCGACCGAAACGACGAATCTCAGCTGGACCGTCGATGCTTCGCAGGCCCTCAACTCGAGCTCCCGTTACTGGTGGCGCGTGATCGCGCGCAACCCATGTGGCGACAGCAGTTCGGGCGGCGGCGCCGCCGACACGATCTTCGCGGACGGATTCGATCCGGCAAGCGGCGGTAATGCACAGGACTTCACCACGCTCGCACTGCCGGGCGATTGCCCGGTAGACAGTGCGCCGACGGTCGTGTTCTCCGACGACATGGAAAGCGGCGCGCCAGGTTGGACGCACGCGGCACCGAGTGGTCAGACCGATACATGGACGCTCGGCTCGACCTCGCACAGCGGCACGCACGCCTGGGTGGCCAACGCACCGGCTCCGGGACACGCGAATGATCAGTGGCTGATCTCGCCGAGCGTTGTGGTGCCGAACAACCTCACGACGCTGAGCCTCAAGTTCTGGAATCAGCAGAACCTCAAGTCGACGAGCGGCGGTTGCTTCGATGGAGCGATCCTCGAGGTGTCGACCAACGGTGGCAGTTCGTGGACCCAGGTGCCGACCGGCAGTCTCCTGACCGATCCGTACGACGGCACGATCTCGGGCGGCTTCGGCAATCCGCTGGGCGGCGATTCGGGCTGGTGCGGCGATCCGCAGGCGTATCTCAATTCGATCGTCGATATCCAGAGCTACGCTGGACAGACCGTGCAGTTCCGCTTCAACGTCGGTCACGACAGCCTCGCCCATCGCGCCAACCCGAACTGGGCGATCGACGATGTCCAGGTAACCGGCTGCTCGCAGTAAAGAGCGACTTCCGCGAGGCGGCTGCACGATTGCCGCCGCCTCGCGTCTCTCCACACTTCACGCCGCCGACGCCCCTACGGGCGCCGGCGGTCGTTTGCGTGCAAGTTCAGGTGCAATTCAAAGCCCGCTGCAGAGACTGCCTCGCGTTCTGCGGCGATTCGCGCCGCCGGTACCTCAAGCTTCCGATGCCGGACATCCAAGCCCCACGTTTCCTTCACCTGCTGCGAGCTTCAATGTCGCTCGTTCTGATACTCGCGCTGGGCACCGCCCATGCGCGCGAGATCAGCGCGCAAGAGGCCGTTTCGCAGGTGCAACACGACACGAACGGCAAAGTGCTCTCGGTACAGACCTTGAACATGGGCAAGCGCAAGGTCTATCGGATCAAGGTACTCACCCGCGAGGGTCAGGTGCGGGTGGTCGAGGTGCCGGCAGAGCAGTAGAACGATGGGTGTCTCGCGTCCCCGTGCGTCGCGCGTCGCGGACGCGGGCGTGGCGACGAGCATGGTTTCACCCGCACCGTCAGCGACACGCGGCGGGATCCGGTTCCGTTGTTCGCTAGGCACATCGCGATCGACGGCATCGCGGGATCGACGATTAAGGAGACGACAATGCGCGTACTGCTGGTGGAAGACGAGGCCCCATTGCGAGAGACACTGGCGGCCCGCCTCAAGCGCGACGGTTTTGCCGTCGACGCGGCCGGAGACGGCGAGGAAGGGCTTTATCTCGGCCGCGAGGTGCCGTTCGACGTCGCGATCATCGATCTCGGCCTGCCGAAGCTCTCCGGAATGGATCTCGTCAAACAGCTTCGCGAGGCCGGGCAGCGTTGCCCGATCCTGATCCTCACGGCGCGATCGAGCTGGCAGGACAAGGTGCAAGGCCTCAAGAACGGCGCCGACGATTATCTGGTCAAGCCCTTCCACGTCGAGGAGCTGCTGGCGCGCCTCAATGCGCTGGTACGCCGCGCGAGCGGATGGTCGCGACCGCTGCTAGAGTGCGGTCCCATCACGCTCGACACGACCGCACAGACCGTCACCGTCAACGGCCAGCCCGTGGACCTCACCAGCTACGAGTACAAAGTGCTCGAATATCTGATGCTGCATGCCGGCGAGCTCGTCTCCAAAGCCGATCTCACCGAGCACATCTATCAGCAGGACTTCGATCGCGACTCCAACGTGCTCGAGGTGTTCATCGGCCGCCTGCGCCGCAAGCTCGATCCGGACAACGCCATCAAGCCGATCGAGACCGTGCGCGGACGCGGCTACCGCTTCGCACTGGAACGCACCGACACGTCCGGCGAACCGGTGCAGCAGGCGACAAACGACGAAGCCAGCAGCGGCACCTGACGGACATAGCGAGCGTGGCGCGCCCGCTATCGCTGCAAGCGCGATCTCTCGCCGCAGCGAGCTGCGTGCTTGCAGCGTTTCTCGGACTCGCGTTCTTCGCTCTTGACCGCGCATTCTACGAAGCCGCCGAAAGCGCGCTTCGCGAACGCCTGCAGCAGTACATCTACTCGTACCTCGCCGCCGCCGATCCGACGCGCGGTGGGTCGCTGCTGCCGCCCGAAGTCGGGCCGGATCCGCGTTTCGATCGTCCCGTGCCGTCCGGACTCTACGCGGGCATCGTCGGCGACAAGATCGTCGGCGCAAAAAACAACCAGTGGCGTTCGCCGTCCGCGGCCGATCGCGATCTGCCGTTCGGCGACCAGCTCGCGCGCGGCGACATCCGCTTCACTGGTCCGCTGGCGACGCCCGTCGGCGATCTTTACGTGCTCGCGCAGGGCGTCGATTGGAATGCAGGCGCCAAGAGCGTGTTGCACCTGACGTTCTATGTCGCCGAAGACGTTACGAGTCTTCGCAATCAGGTCGACGTGTATCGGCGCACGCTCGCGATCTGGCTTTTTGCGACGGGCGTCGTGCTGATCTTGTTGCTGATCGTGGTGCTGCGCTGGAGTCTTGCGCCTTTGCGCAAAGTCGTCGGCGATCTCGCCAGGGTCGAACGCGGAAGTCAGGACCATCTCGATCGTGCCTATCCGGTCGAGCTCGCGGGCTTGACCACGAGCCTCAACAGTTTCATCGATGCCGAGCGGGATCGTCTCAAGCGCTATCGCAATACGCTGTCAGACCTCGCGCACAGTCTCAAGACGCCGCTTGCCGTGATGCGCAGCCAGCTCGAAACCGGCGAAGGTGGCGAGCACTTGCGCTGGACCGTGCTCGAACAGGTCGGGCGCATGGACGAAATTGTCGCGTACCAGCTGTCGCGCGCGGCGACATCCGGTCATCAGACGTTCGCGGTGCCGCTGCCGGTGGAACCATACGCCGAAGAAATCGTGCGCAGCCTCGAAAAGGTCTACGCGCACAAGGGCGTGCTGTGTGAGTTCGATATCGATCCCAGCGCGCGTTTTCATGGCGATCAAGGCGACCTGCTCGAACTCCTCGGCAATCTGCTCGAGAACGCATTCAAGTGGGCGCGCCGCAGCGTACTCCTGAGCGCGCACGCGTTGCCCGCCACGCTAGGCCGGCGTACGGGCATGGAGCTCGTCGTCGAAGACGATGGCCCAGGCATTCCGGAAGTGGATGTCGATCATCTCCTGCAACGTGGCGTGCGCGGCGACGAACGCGTGCAAGGACACGGCATTGGCCTTGCGATCGTGCAGGATATTCTGCGTGCCTATAGGGGCGAGCTCAGTGTGACGCGGTCAGAGGCGCTGGGCGGGGCGCGATTTGCGGTCCGGTTTTGACGCCCGCCACATTAAGATTGCGCACTCGTCTCGAACATCAGGTCGACACAGTAGCCTTCCACACTGCCCATGCGGCGGTTCACATCGCGCCACTCTTCCATGATCTGATCCGGCGAGACGCAAGATACCCGGCGCTTGTCCAAGCGCAACACGTCGATTGATGGCGCAATCGCAAACAGTTCATTCAAGAAGTTCTTTGCATCAACCCGGGAATGATTGCGTATCGCCGCGGGATTGAACTCGGCGAATACGACGGGGCGATGCCGACGCAGCAGTACTTCGAGACTTGGCCAGACGATCGGTTCGTGTCCTTCAATGTCGATCTTGACGACGTCGAGCCGCTTTAGATCAGCGAGCAAAAAGTCGAGGCGTTGCGCTGGCACGTACCCGTCCGCGGTAGTCGGCTTGCTGTGCGTGTCGACAATGCCGTTGGACGAGTTCGTGTTACGCAGGATAGGAACGACGCCTGCCCGCGCGGAAGCGGCGATGGGCAGCACGCTCACGTTCGTTAAGCCATTGGCGACAATGCCCGCGCAAAGCGATTGGACGTTTCGCGAAACCGGTTCTATCGCGAAGACGTGTCCACCGGGGCCCACCTTGCGGGCTGCCGACAACGCATATGTCCCAATGTTCGCGCCAATATCGAGAACAACCCCATCGACAGGCACGCGATCGACAAACAGAGGAAGCATGTGCGGCTCATACTCGCCACTGATCTTGATCTGCTCGCCAATCAGCGCATCGCCTTTCCATGGAAACAGTTTGATGCCGTGAAACGAGACCTCCTCGAGCGTCGGAAAGGCCGCGTTCTGGTCCCGGAATTCTTCGGAATTGAGGAATAGCGCGGCAAGATCTCTCGGAAAAACGTTGTTTTCCGCGACAAACTTTTCGAAGTGGGCAAGACCCGCACTGTCGGGATCGCGTCCCAGCAACAACCTGTAAGCGTGCTGCACGTCCGCGGAGTTAGCTCTGAGTTGTGCCATTGTCTTCGTAAGCAAGCGATCAGCGGCGCAGTCTAGCGCGCCGAACGCGTGAGGTGCATCCAAAGCACGCCGCGCTCGAAACGCTCCATAAGGTCTCCGGCTCGCGTCCAGCCGACGGGCCGGCAGGCCCCACTACGGCGTCGAATAACACCGTCGATATATTGGGGATCGGACATGATTTGCTCGACGACTTCGCGTTGCTCCATGAATCGATTCCGTTCTCACTGGGGTTGGCCCACGACAGCGCGCACTTCGGCGACAAGGCGTTCGCGGACTCGTTCGCGACTGTAGCGTTTCACCGCGTAGTCGCGCGCGCGACGCGACTGTTCTTGGCGTTCGTTCGGCGACAAGGTGGCTAACGCGTTGATGGCGGCATCGAATTCGTCGCGGCTGCGATATGCGCGGCCCGTGCCGCTCTCGGCGACATGCTCCGCCAAAACCGCACAGGCTCCGTTGACGATGATGGGCGTGCCTTGCGACATCGCTTCTAGAACCACGATGCTGAAGCTTTCGTAACGGGAAGGCTGGATAAGCGCGCGTGCGCCGGCCATCAGCGCGAGCTTCCTCTCTTCACTCACGAAACCGAGAAACTCCACGTCCGGCATCGCGTGCAAGCCAAGCGCATCCTTGCCGGTAAGAACGAGCTTGAGCGGTATCTCAGGATGTGCCGCTCGATGCAGCGCGAACCACTCCAGCAGCTCGGGGCAATTCTTGTGGATATCGACGCGCCCGCAATAAAGGAGATAGGGCGTCTCGGCGGGCTCCGGCTGTGCCCTGACCGCGTCGATCGCCATGCCGATGATCTCGCCTCGATCGACGTTCCATAGCCTGCCTGCCAGATCTCGTTCCGCTTGCGTCAGCCAAAGGAAGCGACCGATCCGTTCGCGATAACGCGCGTACACGGGTAGATATGCCATCGGCTCATCATGGAGCGTCGGCGCCAGCAGAAGCTTGTGCGGGCGAATACGCATCGCGGCGAAGTAGCTCGTCGGATAGAGGTAGGTGCATAGCAAAACGGCGTCGTATTGCTCCGCGTAAGCGTCGAGATGCTCCATCAATCCTGGGCACCATGGTCCCTGGAATTTGACGAACTCTTCCTGCAATGCCGTCGTCCATACGGTTTTCCAGCGCGTGGCATCACCGGCCTCGCGATCCGCTCTCTCGCGTCGGTCGAGCGTGAAGAAATAGTCGCCGCGGGGGAATGCCGGCGCGAAGCGATGCACGGAAACACCGTCGATCCGCTCGACGCCTTCCGGCAGGTCGCTGTTCCAGGTCACGTAGTCGAGCGCGGTCGAGGTCAGGAGATGGACGTCAAACTCATCCGCGAGGAGGCCGGCATATTGCCATGCGAGCGCTTCGGACCCGCCTGCGATCGCCGGCGCCCACCGCTGCACGACAATCGCGACGCGCGGCTTCATTCCAAGTGCTCCAGCAGCTCGGCGAATCGCGCCCGCTGCAATTTGGGCGTATAGCGTTCGCGATAACGCTGGTTACCCAGATCCTCGAGATGCTGCCTCAGTTTGTCATCGCGAAAAATCCGGTCCGCGGCCGCGGCGAATACGACTGGATCGGCGCTGTCCCAGATTAGACCCGCTCCGTTCAATGTCTCCGGTATTGCAGAGCTTGCGCGGGCGACGATCGGCAGGTTCATTGCCATCGCTTCCACGAGCGGCACGCAAAAGCCCTCGTGTTGGCTAAGAAGCATCAAGACATGGCTCGAAAGAAATGCGGCTTTCAACTGCGCCTCGCTCGCGCTGGGAATCCAGCGAATGCGGCCGTCAAGTTCATGCTGTGCCGCCCGGGCGCGAATCGCCTCCTCGTAGGAACTGAGATTCGCATCGGACTTGCCGACGAGGATCAGCCGCGCCGAGTCGCCGAAGCGATCGAGATACGCAGCGAACGCGTCGATGAGATCAAGGTGCGCCTTGTTCGGCGCGATGCGGCCGACCATCAGGAAATTGTGCGTGCCGTCGCCGAGTTCGTCGTGCAGCCGCAGGTCCGCTTCGCAATCCAGCAACTGCTCGACACGGTGAAACGGTGCGAGCACTTCGACGCGATCGGCCGGCGCTCCCGCGGCGACGAGCTCGGCGCGGTTATATTCCGAGGCCGCGATATAGAGCTCGCAGCCGAGCTTCGCAACAGTCGGGATTTCCTTGCGACCGCGTGAGCAAACGTCGACATACAGCGGCGAGAAATCGGCAAAGAATTCCGAAGGCGTGATGTTGTGATAGCGAACGATGCGGCGCCCACGCGCGCGCCGCAGCACGTCGATTGCCAGCGGCCACCCCATCGAATAGTGATAGATGATGGCATCGTCACGGCCGCCCGCGAACGAGAGCAGGTCGGACACGGGGTGGGTCCGGACCTCCGTTCCGTCCTTCCCCTCGCAGAAGATTCGCGTCTCGATGCCGCGTGCGCGCAAGCCATCGAGCATACCGAGCACGTCGGTCCCGATCGCATCGTGGCTTGCGAATACCGGTAACAAAAGCGCCGCCCTTCGGATCGACTGTCGCGCGGAGCTCATGCCGGCACCGCGTCCAGGCGGGCCATCGCCTCGCGCAATCCTTCGATCAACACTGCCGGCGCGAACGCCGAGCGATAGCGCTCCATTCCGAGGTCGGACAGCGACGCGCGCAGATCCGGATCGCCTCGCAAGCGCGCAATTGACGCCGCGATGACGTGCGGATCGGCTTCATCCCAAACGAGACCCGCTCCCTGCAGCGTCCAAGGGATCGCACTCGACCCGAGAGAAACGATCGGCGTGCCGAGCGCCATCGCCTCGATCAACGGAACGCAGAAGCCTTCGTGGGCGCTCAGCATGACCAGGGCATCAGCGGCCGCGTACGCGGCACGCAGCTCGGCGCCGCTCGCGTCTTCGAGTGTAATCACGTTGTGCTCGACATCACGTACGCGAATGTGTTCGCGCATCGCGATTCCGTAGGTTGCAAGATTCGGGTCGAGCTTGCCAACGCGCAACAGCCGCGCGCGAGGATCGACGGTTTCCCGGCATGCGGCAAGCGCATCGATCAGCGCGAAATCGTTCTTGCTCGGCGCAATGCGGCCGACCATCAGCAGCGTCGGGGCGCCGTCCGTATCCGGCAGTCTCCGCGTGTCCGGTTGAGCGGCGAGCAGCCGTTCGACGTGATGGAATGGCGGCAGCACCGCGCAGCGAGCGGGATCGGCGCCGCGCTCGACGAAATCCCGATTGTTGAACGGCGAGTCGCCGAGGTAGAGCTCGCATTGCATCGCGGCGTAAGCATCAAGCTGCGCGCGGCCATCGGCGCAGGCTGCGACGTATCCGGCGGACCAGCCTTCGAAGAACTCCGGCGGAGTGATATTGTGATAACGCAACACGCGGCGCGCCTTCAGGCGACGCAACAGCTGCAACGGAAAGTCCCATCCCGTGCAGTAGTGATAAATCACGACATCGTCCGGCGATTCGATCCAACGCTCGATCGTCTCGGGTGGTTGCACCGGTTCGTCGATATCCTTCGCGTGCAGCGCAAACAACACGACGTCGTGCCCGAACGTGCGCAGCGCGGCCGTCATGCCCAAGGCGTCGTTGCTCACGGCATCGTACGGCGCGAGCCCCGGAAGCAGCATCGCGATTCTCATGGCGGGCCGCGGGTCAGAGAGCGGACACTCATCGACGCTGCGCCAGCACGGCGTCGGCGAGCGACGCCGACGCGTCGAGCGAGAAACCCGATGCGGCAACTGCGCGGCTCGTCCGGGCAACATCGCCCCGCGGCTCAGGCAGGACACCGGTTGGCTGCGTCTGGATGCAGTCGATCATCAACCAGCCGCCCGGCTTGAGCGCGCGGCGCAAATGCGCGAGCGCATCAACGAGCGCGTCGTCATTGCGCGGCAGACCGCCGGAACACGTGATGACGTCAAGGTCCTCGTCAGCGCAGCGGGCGAGCCATGTAAACGGTTCATCGACCACCACGGTCAATGCGCGTTCGCGCGCGCGCGCGCCCAGAAACTTGTTCGACTCGACGCCAACCGCGTCATAGCCGTGCGCGCCCAGCCGGGCAATCCAGTCGCCGTCGCCGCTACCAAGATCGAGCACGCGGGCCGGCGCGCTCGCGCGCGCCTGCAATGCAGCCAACCAGCGTGCACCGCGTGCTTCGCGATCTGCGAGGGCGTCCGGTGCACCGTACATCGCAGCGATCAATGACTGCGCGCGTTCAGCACCCGCTGTCGCGGCGTCGTCGATCTCGGCGAAGCTCTGTTGCAACGATACGGACCAATGGTTCACCGCCAGTATGTGATGACGAAGGTCGGGCAGATCGCCGATGCTGTCGCTCAAAGCCTGTGTACGCAGCTCCAACGTGGCCGCGCGCTGCTCGAGCGCTTCCGCCCGCGCAGCGAATTGCGCTCGCGTCTCGTCGATCTGGCGTTGTACTTGGTCGAGGCGCGCGGCCAGTGCTTGCTGCTCTTCAGCTCGCCGCATCAATTGCGCAGCGACATCGTCGAAGCGAGCAGCATTCTGCGTGTCCGCTCCGCGCTGATGACGCAGCAGCAGTGGCACGGCGGCGAGTGCGAGCAGCCATTCAAGTAGATAGCCGATAATCGGAACGTGCACCAATTTGGCCAGCGCGTACCGTGGCAATAGTCCTCGTACGCGAACGCCGACGCGGCGGCCTTCGCTCGAATAGCGCAGGTTGCCCAGCACTTCGGCCTTGCTCGCGCCAACCGCGAGCAGACGCAATTGACGGTCCTTGCCCGGCTCGTCGGCGGGACGCTTGAGCAACACGCGGAATGCGTTGTCGACAAAAGCCGCGTACTGCAGGCCTGTCAGCTCTCCGATCGCGTAATCGAGTCGTCCGCGATCGATGCCGTCGTTGCGCACCGTTTCTCCGGCGCTCGACCCAGGCAGCGCTTTGCGCGGCAACGGCTTTCGCAGGCGAGCCGCATCGGCCTCGGCGCGTATCTCGGCCTTAACGCGCTCGAGGTATTCGTCGGTCGGATCGGAGCTCACCGTCGTACAGTTCCTGTCATTCCGCCAGCGGAGCGCCCGGCTAAACCAGGCGGTGCGTGCAGGCGCGTCAACCTCGCATTATGGCGGCAACCGCAGGTGCGCGTCTAAATGGCGACCTACATCCGGGCGAGAGCAGGCGGCAATGCTGACCGGATCATTTTGCCGCACCTCGAAACGCATCGCCGACACGGCCAATCGGCAAAGTCCCGCGCGCGCGCGCAAGCCGTATATCGACGCGCTGGTAGTCCGGCCGGTGTCTGCCGTCGAATTTCGCTGCGGAGCGGTTCCAGCGCGCGCGCCCCGACGAGAGGGCGGTTTCGAATGAGGAGGGGTGTGACCCCGCTGTGCCTGCCGACGCACCTGTTGCGGGCACTGCGCCGAGCAGAGTCGTCTCGAGGTACTCGGCTCCGTTCTCACCGTCGTCGGCATAGAAGCCAATGAATGCGTGGCGGGGCACGAGCACGATGAAACTGCGTATGCCGAGGCGCTCCAGCACGGATGCGATCAGCACGCTGCTATCGATGCAGTTCGCCTGGCGCTCGTTCCAACTGTCTGCCAGAAGTCGCACGCGCTGACTGAAGATCGAAGGACCGCGTGCAATCGCCGGATCGTCGCCCGCGTAGCGCATTCCGTGCGATTCGAGCGCGCGCCACACCGCGCGAACGCGCTCCATGCGAGCGTCGACCGAATCGGCGGGAGCCGCGACGTCCGGCACGTATGTTTTTGCGAGTCCGAGTACATCGTCCACCACCGGGTCGGACGGGTCGACATACGCGGCAAACACGGCACCAAGGTCGACCCGCTCGCGGCCTTCGCGCACGTAGTAGAGCGCTTCATCCAGCGGATGCAGGCGGACGGCGATGTCGCGCTGTTCGGAGGGCAGGCCGTCGCTTTCGATGCGCACGTGCAGATGCTGTGTGCGAGGCGCGGCGAGCGTTCCGATCTGCGCACGATCCCATGCGAGCCTGGGTCGCAGCTCGATCGGACCGCCGGTGCCGTCTATGGTCGTATCGATCGTCGCTGGCGCCAGCAGGCCCGCGGTTTCCACATGCAGGCGGATGGTGCGTTTCGCGTCGCTCTTTACGCGAATCGCGACAAGGCCGTTGCCTTGGCCCACCGCATCGCCGGCCGGGTGTGACGCCTGGGAAAGGTCGAGCACCGGAAAGAGCTCACCGTTCGGTGTGATGTCGACTTGCCATTGCAGCGGCGCGGCGTGGATCGCCGGTCCAAGGAGTAGCGCTGCGGCGATCAGGGCAAAAGACCCGTAACGCCGCCCCGCGCGGCGAAAACAGGTTGCCAGCGTATGCATCGCGCGACTATCGTTGCCGCCACCCCGACTTGTCCAGACGCGCTGCAACCCGGCATCGCGGCTGCATCGGTCGCATCTCGCCGGAACCGACTCGGAGACACGCAATGCGCCAGTCCGTCCTCACCATCGTGATCGCGTTGACCCTCGCCGCATGCGGCCCCGCCGAACCGCCCGCTCAGTCGGAAAAGCCAGCGGCCGCCGCTTCGCCCGCACCGGCAGCGGCTGCGCCGGCGCCCGCCAAGGAAGTTCCCGAGGGTGAATGCGGCGACCAGAGCAAGCTTCCCGCCGATCAGCGCGTCGTCAATACGGCCCGATGGAAGACGGCCAGCGAGCAGGACAACTTCGGCTTCGACATATTCCGCGGCGAGAGCGAAAAAGGCGATTTCAAGAAGCTCACCGACAAGCCCGTTCTCGGCGCCGGCACGTCGGACGAAACGCACAGTTACGAGTTCCGCGACGACACCATCGATCCTTGCAAGGACTACTGGTATTACGTCGAGGAGGTCTCGAACAAGGGCGCGCATGAAAAGATCTCCCCGGTGTTCCGTGCGCCGGCGAAGCGCCGGCCAGCGAAAAGCACCGGCGCGAACTAGCGCGTCCCGATGAGCGCCCACTCGCGCCGTCGCCGGCTCGCGTGGGCGGCAGCGTTCGTTGCCTTGTTTGCGCTGGTCCAGACAGCGTTGTGGACCGCGTATTACGCGTACGGCGCGAAGCCTCTGATCGGAGACGAGCAGAGCTATCAGGATTTTGCGCTCGCGATCCTCGCCGGCGGCACGTGGATGCCGAGCACGATCTGGCCGCCGCTGCAGCCGCTGCTGATGGCAGCGGTCTACGCGATCGCCGGCGTGAACATTGCCATCGTTCAGATCGTGCAGACGTTGCTGTTGATCGCATGCGCCGCGCTGCTGCGTACCTTGTGGCGTCGCCTCGGCGGCAGCGTTGCGGCAGCAAACACGGCTGCCGCGCTTTTCCTCTTGAACCCGGCAACCGCCGCATTCGCCCAGTGGCTGTGGCCCGAGGTGACGCACCTAACGCTCGTTCTCGCCGCGTTCTGTCTGCTTACCGGCACCGTCACGCGCACGCGCGTGTTGCTCGCTGGAATTTCGGTCGGGCTCGCGCTCCTCACCAAGAGTCTGCTCGCCGCATTCTGGCCGCTGTTCTTGCTCACGTTCGTGCGCGAACGTCCACTGCGCCTGCTCGCGCTACCGGCATCGCTATTCCTGCTTGGTATCGCGCTCGTCACTGCGCCGGCCCTATGGCACGGCTATCGCGAGTACGGCACGCCGATGATCGCCGACAGCTCGGTCTACAACGTCTGGGTTGGCCTGACCGATCGCTGGCGCAGCGACTATGTCTCCGATATGGGCGGTGAGACGTTGCCGGCGTTTCTGACCAGCGCGGATACGCCTAAGCAACGCAACGCGATCTATTGGGAGAAAGTGCATCAGCTCATCGAGGAGCGCGGCTTTGCGCGTGTCAGCGTCGATCAGCTCGGTCGGCAATACTTCCGCTTGTTCAGCGCAAAGACGCCGCTCGTCTCGCAACTGCCGGGCCCTGCATGCGCGGGACATCTCTCGGTCTACAAGACGCCGGACTGGCTGACCTGGTTCCTGACGTCAGGCAACGACGCGTTTCACATTTTGATTCTCGCTGCGGCCGCATTCGGCGTCGCGTGTTGGCGTCGGTACGCGGACCGCAGGTTGTTGCTGATCGCGCTCTATGTCGCCTACCAGCTCGCCGTCTTGCTGCTGGTCCACGTCAAGGCGCGTTTCCTGCTGCCGATCATGCCGTTTCTTTGCGCTTTCGCCGGTACGTTCCTGGTGTCTTTACGCGAACGCGCACCGCGGGGCATTGCGCCGGCGGCAACGCACCCGATCGCCGGCCCGCTATCGTTCACGCCGTTGCGCGTGGGAATCGGCGCGGCGTTGGCTACGTTGTTGCTCTTCTTCGCGTTCGCCGGCCCAGCACTGGACGGCCTCTGCGCGGGCTGATTCGGGCTGATTCCGGTATCCTCGCGCCGCCTCGCATATCGCGGCAACGCTGGCATCTGAAACCTTCGCATGCGTCAACACCTCATCGAGCTCGTCCTGTTCAGCACCTACGCGGAACTTCGCGCCGAAGCCGCGCGCAGCTACCTCGGCCTGGTCTGGTGGGTACTCGAGCCGGCCATGATGATGGGCGCGTTTTATCTCGTGTTCGACGTCATCTTGAAGAGCGGCGGCCCCGACTACCTGCCGTTTCTCCTTATCGGTCTGACGCTCTGGCAATGGATGAAGTCGTGCATCACGCATGGCGGCTACGCAATCTGGAGCAATCTTGGGATGGTGCGCCAGGTGCGTCTGCCGCCGCTGGTATTTCCGTTGATCGCGATGTTGTCCGATACGGTCAAGTTCCTGTTCGTGTTCGCGCTGCTGCTCGTCATCTTGTGGTGCGCCGGCTATCCGCCGAATCAGGCCTACTTCGCGCTACCGTTGCTGTTCGCGGCGGTGTTTCTGTTCGCAGCCGGCGCGGGGTTCGTCGTTGCTGCGCTGGTGCCGCTGGTGCCCGATATGCGTTTCGTGATCGAGCAGGTGCTGACCGTCGTCATGTTCCTGTCCGGCGTCGTCTTCGCGCTCGACAAGGTACCGCCGCCGCTGCAGCAGGTCATGGCGTTGAATCCGATTGCCGTGTTGATGGATGCGGCGCGCGGGATCCTGATGCACGGCATGTGGCCGAACTGGATCGGTCTCAGCAAGGTCGCCGCAATTTCACTGCTGGCCTGCTGGATCGGCGCCACCGTGGTCGCGCAGCTCGCCTCGCGCTATCCGAAGCTCGCGAGCTGACATGGGCGAAGTCCTGATCGAACTCGAGCACGTCGGCGTCGCCTTCAGCGCGCAGCGACGGTTGTCCGGCGGCCGCTTCTGGGCGCTCGAAGATGTCAGCCTGCAGCTGCGCCGCGGCGAGCGCCTGGGCGTGATCGGTCGCAACGGCGCCGGCAAAAGCACGCTCTTGCGCACCATCGCCGGCATTCTCGCGCCGGATCGCGGCAGCATCCGCCGCGCACCGGTCTCATGCCAGCTCTTGTCGCTCGCGCTCGGTTTCGTGCCGCACTTGTCGGGGCGCGACAACGCGGTGCTGTCGGGCCTCATGCTCGGTCTCCGACGCCGGGAAATCATGGCGCGGCTGCCCTCGATCCGCGAGTTCTCCGAGCTCGGCGATTTTTTCGAACAACCGATCGCGTCTTATTCGGCCGGCATGATGATGCGCCTGGCGTTCTCGGTCGCGATCCAGGTAGAACCCGACGTGTTGCTCATCGACGAGGTGCTCGCCGTCGGCGACGCCGAATTCCAGCAGAAGTCCGGTGCTGCGATGCGCTCGCGCATGCGCGAGGGTCATACGGTCGTGCTGGTGAGCCACAACGAAGACACCATCGCCGCCTTGTGCGATCGCGTGATCTGGATCGAGCACGGCCGCAGCGTGCTCGAAGCGGACCGCGAGACCGTGTTCGCGGCGTATCACCGCGACATGCATCCGCCCGTCGGCACGACATGAGCGAGAACACCGGCATCGACCGTCGACGTCTCGGCGCGCTGGCGAAGTCGTTTCGCGCATCGCCACGCGAAATGTTGACGCTGGCAGCCCGGCTCTCGATGGCGAAAGCTGAGGCGCCGCTCGATCGGACGCGCATCGAGGCGGAACTCGCCCGCGTGCGAGCAGCGGGAGCCACGGCATCCGCGGCGACCGAGCTGTTGCTGCTCGGTTATGCCAGCTACGCGTCCGACGATCTCGATCGCGCGCTCGAAATGGTCTGGTTGGTACGCCACGGAGACTCCTGACGTGCGCGGCACAGCATTGATCGTGCTCGCGTGGAACCAGTGGCCGCTGACCAGGCGCTGCCTCGATTCGCTGCTGGCGACGGATCTGGATAACGCCGAGGTGATCGTCGTCGACAATGGCAGCAGCGACGAGACACCCGTTGCGATCGCCGAATATGTCGATCGTGTGCGATACATCCGGCACGTCGAGAATCTTGGCTTCGTACGCGGCATGAATGCGGGCATCGCGGCGGCGAAAGCCGACGATGACGTCGTGCTTCTCAACAACGATCTCAAATTCACGCGGTCCGACTGGCTCAATCGACTGCGGGACGCAGCGTACGCAGAACCGGATTACGGGATCGTGGGCTGCCGACTGCTCGGTCCCGACAGCGATCCGCGCGTGTACCACACCGGCGGCTTCAT